>Ga0209652_1001141_pt1 | contig 21833 bp, 23 predicted proteins | sample SaaInl74LU_5_DNA_FD_184641 | JGI IMG/M metagenome (GOLD analysis project Ga0209652, IMG submission 184641) | Marine microbial communities from expanding oxygen minimum zones in the Saanich Inlet - ESP_74LU_5_DNA (SPAdes) (version 2) | ecosystem: Environmental > Aquatic > Marine > Intertidal zone... | reverse complement strand
CTGGTGCTTCTGCTGCCGCTGGCGGTAAAAGCTGAGTTGGTGGTCGAGGTTACGCAGGGTGTCTCAGAGCCGACCCCGGTTGCTGTTGTGCCGTTTAAATACTCGGGCAGCGCAGCGCTGCCGGAAGACGTTGCCCAGATCATTGATGAGGATCTCAGTCGCTCGGGGCTCTTCAGCACCTTGCCGCGCTCAGCGATGCTGGGCCTGCCCTCTGTGCGCGAGCAGGTATTTTTCCGTGATTGGCGCATGACACAGTCGGACTTCCTGGTGATTGGTCGAATTGAGCCTGTCAATGCGAATCGCGTGAGTATCACATACGAACTCTACGATGTTCTTAAAGAGCAGAATCTAATGATTCAGCCATTGGAGGCGGATATCAGTCAGTTGCGTGATGCAGCGCACTTTATGGCTGATAAAATCTACGAAAAGCTCACCGGTAATCGCGGTGCTTTCTCAACCCGGATTGTTTACGTTACCGCAGAGCAGTTTGGCAATGAGCGCAGCCGCTACCGTCTGGAGATGGCTGACTGGGATGGTAATCGTCCGCGCATCATTCTGGAATCTCAAGAGCCGATTATGTCTCCAAGTTGGTCGGCTGATGGTAAGAAGGTCGCTTACGTCTCGTTCGAGTCAGGCCGCCCAGCGATCTACGTGCAGTATTTGGCCAGTGGCAAGCGCGAGCGTATTCAGTCATTTGCCGGTATCAATGGTGCGCCGGCTTGGTCACCCGATGGGCGTCAGTTGGCTATGGTGCTGTCGAAAGACGGTAACCCAGAGATCTATGTTCTGGATACGACAACCAGCGACCTGCAGCGTGTGACGAACCACTACGGTATCGATACCGAGCCAAGCTGGGCACCGGACGGTCGTTCCATTGTATTTACCTCAGATCGTGGCGGCTCACCGCAGATCTACCGTTTAGATATTGCCAGTCGCCAGCTTACCCGTTTGACCTATGAAGGTAACTACAACGCTAAGGCGAGTCTCACTCCTGATGGTCGCTTCTTGGCCTTGATCCATCGCTCTTCCGGCTCGGGTAACAAGTTCGCGGTTGCCGTACTGGATCTTAAAACCGATCGGCTTGATATCCTGACTGAGACCGGTCTAGAGGAGTCGCCAACAATTGCACCAAACGCAAGTGTGGTGCTCTATGCAACTCAAGAAGGCACTCGCGGTGTGCTCTCTGCGGTATCCCTCGATGGATTCGTTCGCTTTCGCATGCCGTTGCGTCAAGGCGACGTGCGTGAGCCTGCCTGGAGTCCTTTCCTAAACTAATCCCTTCTATGGCGGTAGTTTTGTTACATATAACAAATACCGCCAATCTTATGCCAAATTAGTTGGTTGTTTGGTCCGTAAACCCACAAAATATAGGGGCTCAGTCCGGTTGTGCAGTAGCGATAAAAGCTTGTGCTCAGGTATAATGCTGCGCGAATTTAGGGTGGGTTTGTGCTCATTATGTCGGTTTATTACACATATAATCCGGGTGAGCATAAGCCTGAAAAATTTTTGGGGATTGGATTTAGCGAATGATCAAGATCAACAAAGGTCTGGATCTACCTATCACAGGTGAACCCGCACAGACCGTTTCGGCGGAAGTAGCGGTTAAGTCTGTAGCCATTGTAGGTACTGATTACGTAGGGCTTAAACCCACGATGTCTGTACGCGAAGGCGACCAGGTTAAACTGGGGCAGGTGATCTTTGCCGACAAGAAAAACGAAGGCGTGGTGTTTACAGCACCGGGCGCGGGTGTCGTAAAGGCGATCAACCGTGGCGAGCGCCGAGCTCTGCAATCGGTCGTGATTGAGTTGAGCGAACAGGAAGAGGCGGTTGAATTTGCATCGTACAGTGCAGACCAGCTCGGCTCACTGAGCCGCGAGCAGGTTGAAGAAAACCTGGTTGCCTCTGGTATGTGGACTACACTGCGTACACGCCCGTTCAGCAAGGTGCCTGCTCTGGGCTCAGTTGCAAGCTCTATCTTCGTCACCGCAATCGATACTAACCCTCTGGCGGTTGATCCGCAGGTTGTTATCTCTGCTGAGAGCGAAGCTTTTGCTCAGGGTCTGACGGTTCTGACTCGTCTTGGCGCTGCTAAGGTGTTCCTCTGTGCTGCGCCTGGCGCTTCATTGCCTCAGGTGAACGGTGTTACCACCGAGACCTTCGAAGGCAAGCACCCAGCGGGTAACCCTGGTACGCACATTCACTTCCTTGACCCAGTATCACGTAACAAACTTGCTTGGTACATCGGTTACCAGGATGTTATCGCCATCGGTAAGCTATTCACTTCCGGCAAGCTCAACGTAGATCGCGTTGTCGCGCTTGGTGGTCCACAGGTTAAAGAGCCTACGCTGCTGAAAACGCGCGTGGGTGCTGATCTGAATGAGCTGACAGCGGGACGCCTGAACGAAGGTGATAACCGTGTCATCAGCGGTTCAGTCTGGAACGGTACCGCGGCGAGCGGTGCACTTGCTTACCTCGGTCGTTACGCGACTCAGATCAGCGTGCTGCGCGAAGGTCGTGAGCGTGAGTTCATGGGTTGGGTCGCTCCAGGTACAGAGAAGTTCTCTGTTCTTAATATGTTCGCGTCAATGTTCTCACCGGGTAAGAAGTTTAATTTCACTACCACCACTAACGGTTCTGAGCGTGCAATGGTGCCTGTAGGTCAGTTTGAGCGTCTAATGCCGCTCGATATCCTACCGACACAGCTGCTGCGCTCTCTGGTTACTGGCGACATTGTTACTGCAATGCAGCTGGGCTGTCTTGAGCTGGATGAGGAAGATCTCGCACTCTGCACCTTCGCGTGTCAGGGTAAGTACGAGTACGGTCCAATCCTGCGCGACAACCTCTCTCGCATTGAGAAAGAAGCTTAAGGAGAGTCTGGTATGAGTATTCGTTCTGTTCTAGATAACATGGAACCGCACTTTCATAAGGGCGGTAAGTACGAGAACTGGTACGCGCTGTATGAAGCGGTGGATACCATTTTTTACACTCCGGGTAAGGTGACTCGCGCGGCTTCGCACGTGCGTGACGCTATCGACCTTAAACGTATGATGATCCTGGTATGGATGTGTACTTTCCCTGCAGTTTTTGTAGGTCTGTACAACGTCGGTTTCCAGGCGAACACGGCAATGGCCGGTCTGGGTCTGACCGAGGCTGAAGGCTGGCGCGGTGCGATTATCTCAGCGCTGGCGGGCTACGACGCCTCAAGCACCTGGGATAACATGATTCACGGCGCCATGTACTGGCTTCCAATCTACGCGACGACCTTTATTGTCGGCGGTTTTTGGGAAGTACTGTTCGCCATGAAACGTGGCCACGAAGTTAACGAAGGCTTCTTCGTAACCTCTATCTTGTTCTCTCTGATTCTGCCTCCAACCGTGCCACTCTGGCAGGTTGCTCTGGGTATCAGTTTCGGTGTGGTTATCGGTAAAGAGGTTTTCGGTGGCACCGGTAAAAACTTCCTTAACCCTGCGCTGACAGGCCGTGCATTCCTCTTCTTCGCATACCCTGCGCAGATGTCGGGTGATGCAATCTGGACTGCAGTTGATGGCTTCTCTGGCGCGACTCCGCTGGGTCTGGCTGCTGCGGGCGGCGTAGACGCTATCCTGGCTGCAAACGTGACTTGGATGGACGCTTTCCTAGGTTCGATCCAGGGCTCAATCGGTGAAGTCTCTACTCTGGCGATCCTGATTGGTGGTGCCGTAATCGTATACGCACGTATCGCTGCATGGCGCATCGTTGCAGGTGTATTCCTCGGTATGGTGGCGATGTCCACTCTGTTTAACTTGATCGGTTCTGAAACCAACCCGATGTTCGGTCTGCCATTCTACTGGCACTTGGTTATCGGTGGATTCGCTTTCGGTATGTTCTTCATGGCGACTGACCCAGTGTCAGGCTCTATGACCAACACCGGTAAGTGGGTATTCGGTGCACTGATCGGTGTGATGGTTGTTCTGATTCGCGTCGTGAACCCTGCATTCCCAGAGGGCATGATGCTGGCGATTCTGTTTGCCAACCTGTTCGCACCACTGATCGACAACTTTGTTGTTCAGGCAAACATTAAACGGAGGCTCGCACGTAATGTCGGCTAATAACGATACTATCGGCAAGACGGTCACGGTTACCGTTCTGCTGTGTGTTATCTGTTCGGTAGTAGTTTCAGCAGCCGCTGTTATTCTCAAGCCTAAACAGGTGGCAAATAAAGACCTGGACCGTAAGAGCAACATTCTTGCGGCAGCGGGTTTGATGGAGCAGGGTAAGTCTGTTGACGAACTCTTCGCTCAGATCACCACTAAAGTGGTTGATATGGAGTCTGGTAAGTTTACTGATGCAGTAGATGGCGCCACTTTCGATATCCAGAAAGCAGCTAAAGACCCTGAGCTGTCTGTAAGTCTTGATCGTGCTGATGACAAAGCGTCTATCAAACGCCAGCCTAAGTACATGCCTGTCTACATCGTAGAGGGTGCGAATGGTGAAATGGATAAGGTTATCCTGCCGGTACACGGTTACGGTCTCTGGTCCACTCTTTACGGTTTCTTGGCACTCGAAGGCGATCTCAACACTGTTGTGGGTCTGGGTTTCTACTCACACGCTGAAACTCCGGGACTGGGCGGTGAGGTGGATAACCCCATGTGGAAAGCCTCTTGGCCAGGTAAAAAAGTCTACGCAGATGACATGATGAGCCCAGAAATTGGTCTGATCAAAGGCAAGGTAGACTCATCTACTCCAAATGCTGAGTACAAGATCGACGGGCTGTCAGGTGCAACGCTCACCGCGAACGGTGTGACAAACCTTGTACAGTTCTGGATGGGTAAGAACGGCTATGCACCGTTCCTGGCTAACCTACGTGCAGGAGGTGCCTAAGCATGGCTAAGACACAAGAGATCGTAACGAATCCAATCGTTGCGAATAACCCGATAGCACTGCAGATTTTGGGTGTATGTTCGGCACTTGCGGTTACCTCTAACATGGCTACGGCCATGGTTATGACACTGGCTGTAATTGTTGTTACTGCATTTTCCAACCTGTTCGTATCTGTGATTCGTAATCACATTCCGGGTAACATTCGAATCATCGTGCAGATGACGATTATTGCTTCGCTGGTAATCGTGGTTGACCAGTTCCTGAAAGCGTTCGCTTACGAAATTTCTAAGCAGCTGTCAGTGTTCGTGGGTCTGATCATTACCAACTGTATCGTTATGGGTCGCGCCGAGGCCTTTGCGATGAAGAACCCGCCAATGGCGAGCTTCATGGACGGTATCGGTAACGGCATTGGTTACGGCGTGGTTCTGCTGTTCGTCGGTTTCTTCCGTGAACTGTTCGGATCAGGCTCCCTGTTCGGTATCGAGATTCTGCCACTAGTGACTAATGGTGGTTGGTACCAGAGCAACGGTCTTCTGCTGTTGCCACCCAGTGCCTTCTTCTTGATCGGTATCTTTATCTGGTTGATCCGTACCTACGATCCTAAGCAGGTTGAGAAGCCCGAATACGAGATGGCACCAAACACTAAGGGAGCGGCGCACTGATGGAACAGCTCATTAGCCTTGCGGTAAAGGCGATCTTTGTTGAAAACATGGCGCTGGCTTTCTTCCTCGGGATGTGTACATTCCTGGCGATCTCGAAGAAAGTACAGACTGCCTTTGGTCTGGGTATCGCGGTTATCGTGGTACTGGTTATTACTACTCCAGTAAACAACCTGATCTACAACAACCTGTTGCGTGAAGGCGCACTGGCGTGGGCGGGTTACCCTGAAGTTGATCTGAGCTTCCTCGGTTACATCTCATACATCGGCGTTATCGCGGCGATCGTACAGATCCTTGAGATGTTCCTGGATAAGTTCGTTCCTGCGCTCTACAACGCGCTGGGTGTCTTCCTGCCACTGATTACAGTTAACTGTGCCATCATGGGTGCGGCGCTGTTCATGGTAGAGCGTGACTACACCTTCAGCGAGTCAGTTGTGTACGGCGCAGGGGCCGGTGTCGGTTGGGCGCTGGCGATTACTGCGCTGGCCGGTATTCGCGAGAAGCTGAAGTACAGTGATGTACCAGCAGGTCTGCGTGGTCTGGGTATTACCTTTATCACAGTAGGTCTGATGGCACTGGGCTTCATGTCTTTCTCTGGCGTACAGCTCTAAGCAACCAGGTCAATTTAGGAAGGATTAAGCAATGAATGCAGAAGTAATCGTCCTCGGCGTGGTGATGTTTACAGTGGTGGTACTGGCACTGGTTGCCGTTATCCTCGCTGCCCGCGCTAAGATGGTAAGCTCCGGCGATGTAACCATTGAGATCAATGGTGATCCGGAGAAAACAATTACAGTTCCAGCAGGTGGTAAGCTGCTGCAGACACTGGCTGACAAGGGTGTATTCCTAGCATCAGCTTGTGGTGGCGGTGGTACCTGTGCGCAGTGTAAGTGTGAAGTACACGAAGGCGGCGGCTCTATGCTGCCGACTGAGGAGTCTCACTTCACTATGCGCGAAGCCAAAGAGGGCTGGCGTCTGAGCTGCCAGGTGGCAGTGAAGCAGGACATGAAGATTCAGGTTGAAGACGATGTCTTCGGCGTGAAGAAGTGGGAATGTACTGTAGAGTCTAACCCCAACGTGGCGACCTTCATCAAAGAGCTGACCCTGCGTCTGCCTGAAGGTGAAAACGTAGACTTCCGTGCTGGCGGTTACGTACAGCTGGAATGTCCTCCACACGAAATCCAGTACAAGGACTTCGATATTGAGGAGGAGTACCACCCGGATTGGGATAAGTTCAACATATGGCGCTACAGCTCTAAAGTAACTGAGCCAGTAATTCGCGCCTACTCTATGGCGAACTACCCAGAAGAGCGCGGTGTTGTTAAGTTCAACATCCGTATCGCGACGCCACCTCCAGGCCGTGATGACCTGCCTGCTGGCCAGATGTCTTCGTACGTCTTCAGCCTCAAGCCAGGTGATAAGATCACTGTATACGGACCTTTCGGTGAGTTCTTCGCGAAAGAGACCGACGCTGAGATGGTATTCATCGGTGGTGGTGCGGGTATGGCGCCTATGCGTTCGCACATCTTCGACCAGCTGAAACGTCTGAACTCTAAGCGTAAGATCAGCTTCTGGTACGGCGCACGCTCTTTGCGTGAAGCCTTCTACGGTGAAGAGTACGATCAGCTCGCGGCTGAAAACGACAACTTCGAGTGGCACCTGGCGCTGTCAGATCCTCTGCCAGAGGATAACTGGGACGGTTACACCGGCTTTATCCACAACGTACTGTACGAAAACTACCTGAGGGATCACGAAGCTCCGGAAGATTGTGAGTACTACATGTGTGGACCACCAATGATGAACGCAGCGGTGATTAACATGCTGCTGGATCTGGGTGTAGAGCGTGAAAACATCCTGCTTGACGATTTCGGTGGTTAAGCATGATGGCAGGCCTTAAACGCCTGGTTAGATGGCCGGTAGCAATGCTACTGGCCGTTTTCGTTCTAACCGGATGCGACTTCGCTTATCAGGAGACCGTGGTTGGCTTTGAGGGCCGGACCATGGGGACGACCTACTCAGTAAAATGGGTGGATAAGAACGCCGCGCGCGTACAGGGGCTGCAGGTGCGCGCTGATCAGGTGCTGGCGACTGTAAACAAGCAGATGTCCACCTATGATCCGACCTCAGAACTGTCGACTTTTAACAAACTGCCAGGCGGCAGTGAGATGGAAGTTTCCGACGCATTGGCGTTCGTAACGGCTGAAGCCCTGCGTATCAGCGCCGAATCAAAGGGAGCATTTGATGCGACCGTCGGCCCACTGGTAAATCTCTGGGGCTTTGGGCCGAATGGCCGTATCGAGAAAGCACCAACAGATGCAGAGATCGAGGCGCTCAAACCGCGTATCGGTTACGCCAATATTAGCGTTCTGGAAAATCCAACCCGGCTCAAAAAGGCGGGCGATCAGTACCTGGATCTCTCAGCAATCGCGAAAGGCTATGGGGTTGACCAGCTAGCTCGAATTCTCGAAGAGGCTGGCATCAAAAACTATCTCGTAGAGATCGGCGGTGAGTTGCGAGCTAAGGGTGTTAAGCCAGAGGGAGAACACTGGCGTATCGCCATCGAGTCGCCCGATACGCTGGAGCGCTCTATTGGCCGCATCATCAATGTTAAAGATACGGGTATTGCTACCTCCGGCGACTACCGTAACTACTTTGAAGAGGACGGTGTTCGCTTCTCGCATACAATAGACCCATCTACCGCTAGACCTATTACGCACAAGCTGGCTTCGGTCACTGTGTTACGTCCAACCTGTGCAGAAGCTGACGCCTTGGCTACGACACTGATGGTTATGGGTGAAGAGGCGGGATTTGAATTTGCTAAGGAGCGCGGTATAGCGGCTTACTTCTTGGTGAAGGACGCCAACTCAGAGGGCTTCGTTGAGAAGGCGACCCCTGAGTTCGAAGAATTTGTACAAACACAGGAGTAAGTCATGGAAGTGATGTTTATGACGTTTGCTGTATTGCTACTTATCATTGTAGGGATGTCGGTGGGCGTACTCTTGGGAAACAAACCGATTAAGGGCTCATGCGGTGGTATGAGCGCTCTGGGCATGGATACCGTATGTGATATCTGCGGTGGCCGCCCGGAAGATTGCGACGGCGAAGAGGGCCAGAAACAAGCCAAAACTAGCACGAGCGATCTGGCCTACGAGGCCAAGTAACAGAGATTTATTGGGCGCTTCGGCGCCCTTTGCCGTTATTTAAGGGGAATTCAATGGCAGTGTATGAGTATGACGTTGTAGTTATCGGATCTGGTCCTGCAGGCGAGGGCGCGGCGATGAACGCGGCCAAGCGCGGACGTCGCGTCGCAGTGATAGAAGAGCAGGCGCAGGTTGGCGGTAACTGTACTCATAAAGGCACCATTCCATCGAAAGCGCTACGTCACTCCGTAAAGCAGATCATTGAGTTCAACACCAACTCGATGTTCCGAGACATCGGCGAGCCGCGTTGGTTCTCTTTCCCACGCGTGCTTAGCCGTGCGGAGAAGGTGATGTCAAATCAGGTGATGCTGCGAACTAACTTCTACGCGCGTAACCGTGTTGATGTATTTTTCGGACGCGCTCAATTCGTAGCTAAAGGGGAGTTGAGTGTCACCTCTAACAAAGGTGCAGTGGACACTCTCAAGGCGACTAACATTATTATCGCGACCGGATCTAGCCCCTGGACACCCAAGGATATTGATTTCACTCATGGTCGAATCTACAACTCAGATACCATCCTTAAACTGAGCCACACACCTCGTACACTGGTTATCTATGGCGCGGGCGTTATCGGTAGTGAATATGCGTCGATCTTTAGCGGACTGGGCGTAAAAGTCGATCTGATCGACAACCGCGACCGTCTACTCTCCTTCCTGGATGGCGAGATATCAGACTCTCTGAGTTACCACTTCCGTAACTCCGGTGTGCGCATATTCCACAATGAGGAGTACGATTCGGTAGAGGGCGACGAGCAGGGCGTCACTGTGATGCTCAAATCGGGTAAACGCCTGCGTTGTGACGCCTTCCTCTGGTGTAACGGGCGCACGGGTAATACTGCAGGCCTGGGCCTGGATAAAGTGGGGCTTAAAGCCAACTCTCGTGGACAGATTCAGGTAGATGGCCACTACCGTACTGCAGTTGAGGGGATCTACGCTGTCGGTGATGTTATCGGTTGGCCAAGTCTCGCTTCCGCTGCGATCGATCAGGGCCGTGCTGCTGCGACCGATCTACTCGGTTCTGAGGACTTCCACTTCGTGAACGAAGTTCCTACTGGTATTTACACCATCCCTGAGATCAGCTCGATCGGTAAAACCGAAGAGGAGCTGACTAAAGAGGCGGTACCCTATGAAGTGGGTCAAGCATTCTTCAAAGATACAGCGCGTGCACAGATCTCTGGTCAGCCGGTCGGTATGCTGAAGATCCTGTTCCATCGTGAGACCTTTGAGATCCTAGGCCTACACTGTTTCGGCGACCAAGCCTCAGAGATTATCCATATCGGTCAGGCGATCATGGCACAAGAGGGTGAGGCGAACACGGTGAAGTACTTTGTTAACACCACCTTCAACTACCCAACGATGGCAGAGGCTTACCGTGTGGCTGCGCTCGCCGGATTAAACCGCATCGAGCATATCTAGTCGAGTGACGAGTTAAGTCATATCGCCGATTAAAAACTGCTATTTGCCGGTGTGAGATTGAGAAGGGGAGCCGAAGCTCCCCTTTTAAATGCCTGTGAGACCTTACAACTCTACGTTGTGGTAAACCTGCTGTACGTCATCATTGTCGTCGAGGATTGCCAGGAACTTCTCGAACATCGGCATATCTTCGTCGCTGATCTGGGTGTAGCTCTGAGGGACAAACTGGATCTCGTCCACTTCAAACTCTTCGATGCCCATTTCGGTCAGTGCGGTTTTTGCCTTGAAGTACTCAGTGTTCGGTGCGAAGACGGTCAGTTTGCCCTCTTCGTTTTCGACATCAGTTACATCGACATCAGCCTCTAGCAGAGCTTCCAGCACCGCATCTTCATCATCGTGTGGGAAGACAAAAATGGCGCAGTGGTCGAACATATGTGCAACGGTGCCAGGTGTGCCGATCTTCGACTTGGATTTAACAAACGCCTGGCGAACGTCACCGAAGGTGCGCGTTGGATTGTCAGTGAGTGCTTCGATGATCGCCATACAGCCGCCTGGGCCATAGCCTTCGTAGCGCGCGGGAGCAAAGTCTTCGCCACCGCCGCCTTCCGCTTTAGCGATCGCTTTCTCGATAACGTGTGCCGGTACCTGCTCACGCTTCGCCTTGTCCATCAGGCTGCGCAGTGCCAGGTTGCCCGCAGGGTCAGTACCGCCAGCTTTGGCAGTGACATAAATTTCGCGCCCGAAACGGCTGTACAACTTCGCCTTCATGTCCGAAGTTTTCGCCATTGAATCTTTTCGGTTTTGATACGCTCGGCCCATAAGGCTAGTGCTCCTTGGTGTTATTCGAAGCCGTAATTATAGGGAATCTAGTGAGGTACAACCAAGTTATTTTAACTTGTCTGAATCCTGTTTATAGAAGTCATCTTCGTAGTAGCGCCCTCTGATCTCAAGTCGCTTCTCAAGCCAGCGGTTGTAATGCTTCCAGAGGAAAAATCCCGGTGTCATTATCAGCATGATTCCAAGCATGACGGCGGCACCCGAGTGTGATTCGGGGAAGAACTGCTTCAGTAGCGTAAATAGACCAAAGCGATCGGCGAGGTAGCCCCAGAGGATAAGCCCGAGAAAGCCGGCACCGGCGCCTAAGTGATGGAGTAGTTTGGTGTTGTCCTGAATCATGGCGCCTAGTGTCGCAGATCTTCATCCTCGCGGTCTAGCGCTTCAAGACGGCGCTGACGCATCTGCGCCCGCATCAGCGTGCGCGCCAGTATAGAGCGGCAGCTTTCCGGCATCTTCATGAAGTTAATGCTCACTTCGAATCCCTTCTCCTTAGCTTCGCAGCGGACCACTTCGCTGTAGAGCAGAAGTCCCAGCGCATCGTTTGGGAAGATCAACTTAAGGGCCAGAAAGCTCTTTTCAGAAAATGATTCGTTCGACGCAAACGACATGCCTGACTCGCTAATATTGGCCTCGACAATATGGGCGTCCTCAACCAGGAGGTCGCCTACTGCAAGTGTTCGACCTATCAGTTCCACTTTGCGGTTAAGTAGGTCAAGTGCATTAGCTACATGCGGTTGGGTGTCATTGACGCGAGTTAGAATCTGACTCATCTCGGTCTCAAGCTCAGCCAGTTGCAACTGCAAGGTGAAATAGGGTGATACATTGAACTGCTTTGGCTGTTCTGAGGCTAAAATAGTGTCCATATCGACTGCATGATATTCCAGTGCAACGGGATAATTGATACGGTAGTAGCTTCGGCGCTCATGTGTAGCCAAAATGTCTCCTCGCGCGTTCAAATCGCTTGTTTTGCTTTGAGTATAGGATGATTTAGCAAAAATGTTCTCCCCTTTCTCCCTCTTTGTGGGTTGGCGATATACACGCTCGGCGCGAGGTAATCTGTTCATCTCGTTTATCTCACTAGTCTCCATGCTCGGGCTGATGCTAGGAGTGGCGGCGCTGATTGTCGTACTTAGCGTAATGAACGGTTTCGATCGAGAGCTTAAGCAGCGTATTCTCGGCATGGTTCCTCACGCTGTGATAAATGGCTACAACGCCCCTCTGAGTGATTGGGAGCCACTACGCCAACAGCTACTGCTTTCGCCTGAGGTTGAGGGTGTGGCGCCTTACACGCAAGCGCAGGGGATGCTCAGCGCCAGTGGTCGAGTGCAACCCGTGATGGTTAGCGGTATTGCTCCTGATCTAGAAGCGAGCGTTTCGATTGCTGCGCAGCAGATGACAGAAGGCGATTTAAACGACTTGCAGGCCGGTGAATACAAGATCGTGTTGGGCGAATTACTGGCCCGTTTTCTGGGCGTACAGCCCGGAGATAAGGTCAATTTGGTGCTGCCAGAGGCGTCGGTTAGTGTTGCTGGGGTGGTACCTCGAATGAAGCGCTTTACGGTAAGTGGGATATTCTCAGTGGGTGCAGAGCTCGACGCTAATCTTGCCTATATTCATATGCAGGATGCTGCTCGCCTAAAAAGGATGGGTGCCGGCAGTGCTGAGGGTTTGCGTATCAAGTTTGTCGACCTGTTTGAGGCCCCTTGGCGGGTACGGGAGTTGGCGCGAGAGTTGCCGACGCCGGTTTACACCTCTGACTGGACTCGCACGCACGGTAATCTGTTTCAGGCGATTCAGCTGGAGAAGCGGATGATTGGGCTGCTGCTATTCCTGATAGTGTTTGTCGCCGCTTTTAACATCGTCTCCACGCTGGTAATGGTGGTTACCGATAAACGCGCAGATATCGCGATATTGCGCACACTCGGCGCAACGCCCGCAGCTATCTTGCGCATCTTTATGATTCAGGGCTCTCTAATCGGCATACTCGGAACTCTACTAGGGTCTATTTTGGGCGTTGCTCTGGCGCTGACCGTGTCAGATCTGGTCGCCTGGGTCGAGCGCCAGTTTGGTATCGAGTTTCTATCGTCTGAGGTCTATTTCATCAGTTATCTGCCTTCTGAATTGCAGATGGGTGATCTATTGACCGTTGTCGGCGTTACCCTAGGGATCAGCTTCTTTGCCACTATTTACCCAGCTTGGCGCGCGTCGCGAACCCAGCCCGCGGAGGCGCTGCGTTATGAATAGTGCAGTATTACAGGCTACAGGTCTGAACCGTCACTTTGTCGATGCTGAGCGCCGTTTGGAGATCTTGAATAATCTCGAGCTAAAGGTGGAGACTGGCGAGCGCGTGGCGATTATCGGTAGCTCGGGTAGCGGGAAGAGTACACTGCTTCATCTGCTCGCTGGACTTGATAAGCCGGATGCTGGCGAAGTACGAGTAGGTGGCGAACTGCTCAACGGTCTCTCTGAAAAGGCTCGAGCTCGCGTGCGCAACGAACACCTCGGGTTTGTCTTCCAGTTCCACCACTTGCTACCTGAGTTCAGCGCGCTAGAAAATGTGGCTGTGCCATTGTTGTTGGCGAAGCGGTCGGTCACTGAAGCGCGAGCGCGTGCTGAAGATCTGTTGGCTCAGGTGGGCCTAGCGCAGCGTATGACACACCGACCTGCCAAACTCAGCGGCGGAGAGCGTCAACGTGTCGCGATTGCACGCGCCTTGGCTAACCGTCCGGGATGTGTATTGATGGATGAGCCAACAGGCAACCTCGATCCGCAGACAGCACAAGAGGTTGAGGGATATCTACAGCAGCTCAATCGTGAGCTAGGGATCGCCTTTGTAATGGTGACCCATGATCACCAGCTGGCTCAGCGGATGGATCGCGCGCTTGTGTTGACAGGCGGCAAGCTTGAGGCGCTATAGCTTTTAGCTTTTCAGTCGGCGTTTTAAGGCACGTTTGCGGTTGTTCTGAACGTGCCAGATCCAGAGTCGATTTATGACGGTGTAGCCTATCCCAGAAAAGAGTATCCCACAAAGGACCGAACCGAATAGCAGCGGCCACCAGATGGCGGCTATCTGGGCCTCAATGCCCGCGATACTCCAGTGCACCTCAACTGGCTGAGAGCCCAGTATCCAAGCACCCAATTTGTAGGTTGAGAAGAAGATCGGTGGCATGGTGATAGGGTTGGTCAGCCATACGAGTCCAACCGATACCGCCAGATTACCGCCTAACCAGAGCGCCAGAAACGCGGCGACAACCATCTGTCCAGGTATGGGCAAAAATGCACAGAAGAGTCCAATAGCAAACGCGCGTGCAGCTGAACGTCGGCTAAGATGCCAGAGGTTCGGGTTGTGTAGATGCTCGCCTAACCAGCTGAGGCTTTTGTTCTGCCTTAACGTCTCGGGTGCTGGCATGTAGCGCTTAAAAATACGACGAGGCATGAATACTTACTTGACTAAATAGTGCACAAAAAAAGTGAAGTAGGATTATGCCCAGCCTGCCCTTATAAGCCAAGCGCAAAGGTGCCTGCTAGACTCAATTGAGTGAGCTCTAGATAAGAGGGAAGATCACGGATGATCGGATTTATCTCGGGCCTGCTCGGTGTTGCACGGATGAGTGAGCTGAGTTGGGCGCTACTTGTTATTACCGCTGTTGTTGTTTGCGTTGTTTTTTTAGTACGCGCTCGGTGGGGGCCAGGATTGCGCTGGTTTGGAGCGGCGTTTATCGTAACGCAGCTCATCGGCCTGCTGTTTGGAGCTCTTTATGCCAGTCTTTGGGGACAGTATCAGCTCAGCCACCGTCTACCGGATGAAGTTGGCAAAGTTGATCTCGAACTTAAAGGTGTTATTACCTCGATTGTTAGGGTAGAGGAGGGGAGTCAGCAGTTTCTTCTGCAGTTGTCCGAGCCCAATCCCCTCTATCCGCGACTACGAACGGTTCGCTTACGACTCTATGCACATGAGCCGCCGCTGAGGCAGTCAGATAAGTTGCATTTAACGGCTCGGCTACAGACTCCGCAGAGCTATCTGAATTCCTTTTCACCCGACTCACGGCGCAGGGCTCTGCAACGCAGAATTGATGCCACCGGGTATGTGCGTGAGTTGCAGACGCACCTAGAGTCGCTTCCGGCCCGCGCAAGCGGTCTGCGTCAGTTGATCTACGATCATTTAAACGAGCGCTTCAGCTCCTCGGTAGCCGCCTTCCTCTCGGCGTTGGTATTGGGTCACTCCGTCGACCTGAGTGCGAACCAATGGGAGCTGCTATCAACCACCGGTACTGTTCACCTGGTGGTCGTCAGTGGGCTGCATTTGGGCGTGTTGGCGCTTGCGGGGGTATATATCGGGCGCATGCTGGCATGGGTGCTGCGGTTGGGCTATCCCAACTCGGCTGCCCTGACGCAGCGTTTGCCCTGGCTTTTAGCGCTTCTACTGATAACCCTCTATCTCTGGTTTGGCGGTGCAGGGCTTGCGCTGCAGCGGGCTTGGGTATTGATCAGCCTATTGCTCGTGGGGCAATTGTTCAGACGCACACCTGCCCTCAGTCTAAGATTCAAACTGGCACTGTTGCTAGTGACGCTGCTTGATCCGCTGGCGGTGCTGGATCTCGGATTTTGGCTCTCCTTTGGGTTGGTCTGGATCTTGATGCAGCTGGGACGACTGCGCGATCGCCCGTCAGCTATGTTTCAGGCGATGCGGGTTCAACTGATACTCAGCCTGCTATTACTGCCGGTGCTGCTCTTCGCGCTCTCACAACTCAACTTGCTCTCTGTGCTAAGTAACCTGTGGGCAATTCCTTGGGTCAGTAGCGGCGTGTTGGTCCTGCCGCTGATGCTGCCGTTGGGCTTTTATACCGACTGGGGGGAGTGGTTGGTTGAGCAGTGGGTCGCACTGTTCTGGAGTGGATTATCAATCAATGCAGAGATCGGGCTCAGTCCATTGTGGACACCGGCACCGCTTGCACTCACTCTGTTGAGCTTGGTGGGTATGATTTTGCTACTGGTGCCACTTAGGCTCAGGTTAGTTGGCGTACTACTGCTCTTACCCGCGCTCCTTTATACACCAGAAAAGCATCCAGGCTTTGCGGTAACCCTCTTGGATGTAGGACAAGGGCAGGCCGCAGTCATCGATCTGCCCACAGAGCGATGGGTATATGATACCGGCCCGGCTTTTGGTGATAACTTTGCCGTAGCGCAACTCACATTGATACCCGAGCTCAAACGCAGAGTTGATCGCAAGCCGGTGCTGTTGGTCGTGAGCCACGGCGATCGTGATCACGCGGGTGGTGTCGCAGCACTGCGGCGATTTCATCGACCCCAACTGAGACTTAGCGGCCAACCGGAGCAGGTGGAGGGGAGAGCGTGCCATTTGGGGTATGAGCGAGAGATCGAAGGTGTGCATATACGGGTCGGAGGGTTAACCCAGGTGCGAGATGACAATGACGCCTCTTGTTGGCTCTATCTGTCCAACGGGGAGTGCTCTCTGTTAATTGCAGGCGATCTCTCTACCGCCGCTGAGGAGCGCTTGATGCGCAAATTGGAATCAGAGGGGGTAGGGCAACCGCTTACTTGGCTACACCTATCGCACCATGGCAGCAAAACCTCAACCAGTGACGGGTGGCTCAATTTTTGGCAACCCAGATGGGCGTTGAACTCACGCGGGAGAAATAACCACTTCGGCCACCCACATTCGAGCGTAACAGCGCGCCTTAAACAACGTGCGATTCCGCTGTTGGATACCGCTAAAGTTGGTGCTATCCACCTACAGGCTGACGGCTCGGGTTGCAGTACCACGAGCTTTCTTGAGACAAACCGACGATATTGGCATTGACCTTTCACACCGACGAAAGCCAACAGCCATTAACAGTCTCTGGGGGCTGTGCTAGAGTCGAGAAAACTAGATAATAATGTGCGTTTTAGGGGGAGCTCAGTGTTTGAGCTAATTAAGGCAGGCGGTTGGCTGATGCTACCGATTCTGCTCTGTTCTGTTATCGCTTTGGCTATCTGTGTAGAGCGTCTGATCGCACTGCGTCGTGAAAGTATTCTGCCTAAGGGGTTATTGGGGTATGTCTGGGCCCTCTACAAAGAGAAGCAGCTGACCACTGAACACTTGAATCAGATCCGCAATAAGAGTGCGCTGGGTACCCTAGTAGTGGCGGGTCTGAATAACGCCAAACATGGCCGCGACCAGATGAAAGAGGCTATTGAGATGGCTGCTTCCGGTGTGGTGCATAAAATGGAGCGCTACCTCAACTTCCTCGGTACCATTGCTGCGATCACGCCTCTGCTCGGTCTTCTCGGTACCGTTATCGGTATGATCAAGGTGTTTACTGAGATCATGGTTCAGGGTACCGGTAACGCGAGTGTGCTGGCCGGCGGCATCTCTGAAGCGCTCCTGACAACGGCGGCGGGCTTGGCGGTTGCGATTCCAGCGGTTGTTATGCATCGCTACTTTCAGCGCCGTATCTCCGAGCTTGTGATTGAGATGGAGCAGGAGTCAATCAAATTGGTGGACATCATGCATGGCCACCGTGAAGTTGATCTGAAGTAGGGGTTGCTGTTGAAGTTCCAACGCCATCAGGCCGATGAGATCAACGTCAACCTAACACCGCTGATCGATGTGGTGTTTTTGCTGTTGATCTTCTTTATGGTCTCTACCACCTTTACCCGTGAAACCCAGCTCGAGGTTGATCTGCCGCAGGCGGATAACACCGCTGAAGTGAGTGCTGAGCGTCCGGTCGAAGTGGTTATCACCGCAGAGGGTGAGTATCGAGTCAATGGTCAGGGGCTGGTGAATGCTCAAGCGCGAACGCTCAGAATGGCGCTCGCTAAAGCCGCAGCTGATAACTTCGAGTTACCGCTGACTATCAGCGCTGACGCGCGTACACCTCATCAGGCTGTTGTGACCGCGATGGACGTCGCGGGTGGACTCGGCTTCACTAAACTCAGTATAACCACCCGCGAAAGTGAGTAGTATCTTAGAGCGAGCCTGGTACGACAAGGCGTCTTGGACTCTCGTATTGCGACCACTGTCGCTGCTGTTTGGCACGCTCAGCCGGGCGCGCCGTCAGCGGTTATCCGCCGCAGCCATAAGTTTAGATATTCCGGTTGTTGTGGTTGGCAATATTGCTGTCGGTGGCAGTGGCAAGACACCGTTGCTGATCGAACTGATTAAGCTCTGCCAGCGGGAGAAGCTACGCGTCGGTGTGATCAGTCGCGGCTATGGTGGTAAATCACCGCTCTATCCGATCCAAGTAAATCCCAGTACTGATCCTAGTATTTGCGGCGATGAGCCGGCGATGATTGCGCGGCTAACGGGTGTGCCGGTTGTAGTCGATCCGGATCGAGTTGCGGCAGCGCGTATGTTGATAAAACTTGAGCCGGTAGATCTGATTTTGAGCGATGACGGCTTGCAGCACTACCGCCTCTCACGCCAGCTCGAGATCGCGGTGGTCGACGCAGCTCGCGGATTGGGTAATGCGCAGTTATTGCCGGAGGGCCCACTGCGCGAGTCGCCCGAACGGCTCGCTGAGGTCGATTTTGTTGTGCTTAATGGGTGTGGCCGGTTCGAATACCCGAACGCGCTGCGCTATGAGTTGCAGCCGATTCACCTAAGAAATCTGAAAACCGGCGAGGTGCGCGAGGCTAGTGCTCAAGCTCTGGGGAGTACAAAGGTCAACGCTATTGCCGGTATCGGCCATCCGCAGCGTTTTTTCGATACTTTGGTGCAGCTAGGTTTTAGTGTGAAACCAACTCCGCTGTCTGATCACGCCGAGATCGATCCGCAACTCGTGACAGAGCTTTCGCGTGAAACCTTGGTGATGACCGAGAAAGATGCGGTAAAATGCGCGGACATTGCAAATCAAAATTGCTGGGCGCTGGGCGTTGAAGCCCGTTTAGATGAGCGCTCGCAACAGAAGTTAACCGAGGCGGTGCGTAGAGTTGCTGCACCCCAAGTTGGAGAGACCCATGGATCCTAAACTGCTCGATATTTTGGTGTGTCCGGTGAGTAAAGCGCCACTGGAGTGGGATAAGGAGCGCAACGAGTTGATCTGCCGTGCTAGCGGACTTGCTTATCCGGTGCGCGATGGTATTCCGGTAATGTTGGAGTCTGAAGCTCGAGCACTGTCCAGCGAAGAGCGATCGCAGGAAGAGTCATGAGTTTTACCGTCGTTATACCGGCACGCTACGCCTCTAGTCGATTTCCTGGGAAGCCACTGGCTGACCTGGGCGGCAAGACGATGATTGAACATGTCTATCTGCGCGCCTGCGAAAGTGAAGCTACGCGGGTCGTCGTCGCGACTGATGATAAGCGTATTGCGACTGTTGCCGAGGGTTTTGGCGCCGAGGTGGTGATGACCTCGAGCGAGCACCCCAGCGGTACTGATCGCCTGCAAGAAGTTGCAGAGAAGCTGGGGTTCTACGCCGATGAGATCATCGTCAATGTACAGGGTGATGAGCCGCTGATTCCCGCAAAGATCATTAATCAGGTTGCCCACAATCTGGCTGCGCGTCCCGAAGCTGCTATCTCGACTCTGTGCGAGCCGATTGAGTCTGTCGAAGCGTTGATGAACCCCAACGTCGTTAAGGTTGTGACCGATCGAGATGGCATGGCGCTCTACTTTTCACGCGCGCCGATAGCTTGGCCACGTGACGCGATGGTAGCTGGTCAGCCCCTCACAGAGCTACCGGATAGTTTTAACTGGCGACGTCACATTGGCATGTACGCCTATCGTGTGCGTTTCCTCAACGACTACGTGAATTGGTCGCCGGCACCGATTGAGACCTGTGAGTCACTGGAGCAGCTACGTGCGCTGTGGAATGGCGCCAAGATTCACGTCGATAATGCATTGATAGCTCCGCCTACAGGTGTGGATACCCCTGAGGACCTCGAGCGTCTGCGGGCGATGATGGGGTCTTAAGCGGTGGCGGGCAAAATCTCGAAATCGGTGCTCTTTGTATGTCTTGGAAATATCTGCCGCTCGCCCACAGCTGAGGCGGTGTTTCGTCAGCGTGTCAGCGATTATCCGCAGCTTGACCTGAGTATTGACTCTGCCGGTACCGGCGCTTGGCATGTGGGTGAGAGTCCTGATGAACGCTCACAACAGGTCGGTGCCCAACGTGGCTATCCTATGGGCGATCTGCGCGCTCGTCAGGTGCGTCCTGAGGATTTCGAACAGTTTGATTACATTCTGGCGATGGATCAGAGTAACCTTGCAAATCTTCAGCAGATGATGCCGGCGGATTACTCAGGGCACTTGGGGCTGTTTCTGGATTACGCAGATACCGGTCTCGCTGAGGTCCCCGATCCCTACTACACCGGCGGTGATAAAGGCTTCCATCAGGTGGTTGATTTGATAGAAGCTGCGACCGATGGTCTACTCGAACACCTGTTAAAGGCCGGACGATGAGCCTCAGGCTACAACCTCAGTTTGACCTTACCGCCTTCAACACCCTTGGTCTTTGGAGCGTTGCAGAGTCCTATATTGCGATTACTGAGCCTGAGCAGATTCCACGTTTGTTCAGCTACGCTGCAGAGCAGAATCTACCGGTGCTCTGGCTCGGTGGTGGAAGCAATTTAGTTCTGGCTGAGTCAGTGCCGGGCATCGTCGCACAGCTGAAACTCCAAGGTGTTGAGCTGTTGGAGTCGACCGATCAGAGTGCGCTTTTACGTGTTGGCGCTGGTGAAGTCTGGCACACTTTTGTACGCTGGACTTTGGAACAGGGTTACTACGGTTTAGAGAATCTGGCGCTGATTCCGGGCTCTGTCGGCGCGTCGCCGGTACAAAACATTGGCGCCTATGGCGTTGAAGTGTGCGAGCTTATCGAGTGCGTCGACGCCTATGACAGTCAGGCTCAGCAGTGGGTTAACCTGACTGTAGAGGATTGCCTGTTTGGCTATCGAGATTCGTTGTTCAAACGCAATCCCGGGCGTTTTGTAATCGCTAGCGTCACCTTCCGCCTCAGCCGCAAGTACCACCCCAAACTTAATTATGCACCGCTGGCGCAGCGCTTTGGAGAAGAGTCGGAAGTCGATGCGCTAGCCGTGTTTGATGCTGTGTGTGAAATTCGTAGCGCCAAACTTCCGGACCCCGCGACACTGGGTAACGCCGGTAGTTTCTTTAAAAACCCGGTTGTAACTCAGGCGCAATTCGAGGAGTTACTCGCGGAGTATCCTGCAATTCCGAATTACCCAGCTGATTCAGGTCGCAAGCTGGCTGCTGGCTGGCTGATCGAGCAGGCAGGGCTTAAGGGGTACACCGATGGGTCGGTTGGAGTGCATAAGCTGCAGGCGCTAGTGCTGGTTAACTACGGTGGTGCTAGCAAAGCCGATATCCAGCGGTTATCCACGCTGGTGCTTGAAAGGGTGCAGCATAAGTTTGGTATCGCTCTAGAGCAGGAGCCCATCTCTTACCCGCTTAGCTGAACGAAGCTGAGGTGTAATTTGTCGAGTTATCTCGGGCTAAATAAACACCGTTGTGCAGCCAAAGAAAAAGCCCCGCTACTCTGATGTAGTGGGGCTTTTTTATTGTCTGCGGGTTGCTGAGAGCGCCCTTAACTAGATGAGGTCTCTCAATTAGATGAGGTCTCTCAATTAGATGAGGTCTCTTCCTGCTGTTTGCGCTTCAGACGCGGGTCGTTGGCAGCGCGACGGCGACGGCGTGTTGCAGGTGCTTCCGGCTCAGCTGTTTCGCTGGACTCTGGAGCTACCTCAGACTCCTCTGCAGCCGTTTCAGTTGGCTGTTCGGTCTCTGCCGCTGCGGTTTCTGTCTGTGCCTCTTCTGTTGTAGCTTGCGCTGCTTCCGGCTCTGCTGCTTGTTCAGCAGTTTCAGCAGTTTCAGCAGTTTCAGCAGTTTCAGCAGTTTCAGCAGTTTCAG
>Ga0209652_1001138_pt1 | contig 21901 bp, 20 predicted proteins | sample SaaInl74LU_5_DNA_FD_184641 | JGI IMG/M metagenome (GOLD analysis project Ga0209652, IMG submission 184641) | Marine microbial communities from expanding oxygen minimum zones in the Saanich Inlet - ESP_74LU_5_DNA (SPAdes) (version 2) | ecosystem: Environmental > Aquatic > Marine > Intertidal zone... | reverse complement strand
AATTTGGACTTCAGGTGCTCACTATTCCGACTACGGCCTGATTGTTGTTCGCACCGACCCAAACGTTGCCAAGCATCAAGGCTTGACCATGTTCTTTATCGATATGAAGTCGCCGGGTATCGAGATAAAGCCAATCAAGCAGTTAAACGGCGAATCAGACTTTAACGAAGTGTATTTCACGGATGTGCGCGTGCCCGATGCCCAGCGGCTCGGTGCGATCGGCCAAGGCTGGCAAGTGGCTTTGACCACACTCATGAATGAGCGCATGGCAATTGGCGCCGGCTCTCGAGGCGCCGATGTGCAGTTAGCGCTAGATATTGCTGCAAAGGTAACTATTGATGGCCGGCCTGCGATTGAGGACAGTGCAGTGCGCGCCAAAATTGCGAATTTCCATGTGCAAGAGGCGGGGCTTAAGTTCAGTGGTTATAGGGCATTAACCGCCTTATCACGCGGCGAATTACCCGGCCCTGAAAACTCTATTGGCAAGCTGGTTGGTGCACCTAAACTGCAGGCGCTGTCGAGCTTCTGCATGGATCTACTTGAGCAGAGTGGTGCGATCTGGGATGCGCAGTTATCGCCTCATGCGGGTATGGCACAAGGGTCTTATTTGGGCGCTCCAGGGTTGCGTATCGCCGGTGGCACCGATGAGATTTTGGCCAATATTGTCGCCGAGCGGGTGTTGGGCTTACCCCAAGAGCCGAGAATGGACAAAGGCATGCCGTTCTCTGAGGTGCCAACTTCATAGCTAATCATAGACGCGGACGCCAGTTGCGCTGTAATAATACAGCGGCTTGCGCTAGTGAGTGTGTTTTCGCAGTCAGACGGTTTAGGGGTATGCCTCATTGATACAACATCACCTAACTTGGCAGCGGCATTTCCGGCGATGGCATCGCCGCATTGCGCTTGTTGCGTCGTTGCAATTGCTGGCTTGGACAGTGAGCGGTATCTATTTTGCCTTTGTCGATATTGAAGGCGTTCGCGGGGTGCAGCATCGCCTGCCGGTAGGTACCGGTACGGTTAATTTTGCCGCGCTGAACTGGTTGAGTAGCGATGCCTCGCAAGCCGTTTTGCAGTTCCGCAGGTCTGGCGAATTAGTTGTCGGGATAAAAAATGAAGCGGGTATGCGTTGGCATACGCAACACGGCGAGCCATTAGCTAGTCTATCGGCGACGGATGCCATTGCTTTGGGAGACAGCCGTACCGATCTCAATCCCGATACCGCTGAATGGGTCGATATCGATGTGGCAGGTGCTGAATACCGCGGTCGCGAGCTGCCATTATGGCGGGTATATCGAGCCGCTGATCCGGCATTAGTGGCGTATATCGATGCCTACAGCGGTGAAGTGGTGGCTATTCGCTCGACGCCGTGGCGTTGGTGGGATTTTCTATGGTCGCTGCACATCATGGATTACAACGATCGTGACCACATTGGCACATGGCTATTAAAGCTTTTCTCTGTGCTCGCATTACTTACCGCAGTCGCCGGCCTTGGCTTGTATGGGCTAATGCCAAAACGCCGCCGTTGATGTCGCTGCCTACTAATCACCCAGTGACCGCAGCTGTGCCTGACAGCAGATATTCGGTACTCGCAAAAAAATAATTTAAAAATGAGTTTAGAACATATGGCTAAAACAGGTTTGATGTTGATGTGTGTAACGGCGCTCACTTTACTTATCGCATGGCTGGCCAATCCGCTTGGGCAGGGCTATTGGGGTGTTCCGCTCGTGCCATTGCTGGCACTGTTGATCTTTGCGGTGCAGTGGCTTGGCTTTGTTCACGCATGGCTAAACCGTAGCGAGCGCTACTATGACTTAATTGGCAGCTTGAGCTACATCACCATTGTGTTGTTGGCACTGATACAAGGCCCCGCACCCTCACTGATGCAAATGATTATTGCTGGCGCGGTCATTGTTTGGGCAATGCGCTTGGGCAGTTTTTTGTTCTTGCGTATTCGCGATGTCGGTGAGGATCAGCGTTTCCGCCATATCAAAACCTCTGCACCGCGGTTTTTATTCGCTTGGACCCTGCAGGGTGCGTGGATTGTGATCACCAGTGTGGCCGCGGTTGCTGCGCTGACGAGCTCGGCTAACGCAGGTTTCAGTACGGTGTTTGGTCTTGGGTTGGCATTGTGGCTGGTCGGCTTTGCCATTGAGGTTGTCGCCGATGCGCAAAAATCCGCATTTCGGCAAAATCCTGCGAATCGAGATACCTTTATCAGTACAGGGCTGTGGCATTACTGCCGGCACCCCAATTATCTTGGGGAGATCCTTCTGTGGGCAGGTGTTGCCGTTATGGCAACGCCATTTATTGTGGGTTGGCAGTGGGTAGTGATGGTTTCCCCGCTATTTGTTTTCGTTCTGCTCACGAAGGTAAGTGGCATCCCGGCACTTGCGCTACGGGGGCAGAAACGCTGGGGGAATGACCCAGCCTACCAACAATACCTGCGCGACACCCCGGTGCTTATTCCGCGGATTCGCTAGGGCCTTTGTGCTGCGCTACGGATACCCACGGCTCGCAGCGGCCAGCCGTGTTATTTGGTCGGTAATGCGTTCTTGAGCTTAAGTCCGAGCTCTTCTCGCGCGGCCTTGAGAAAGGCTTCGTCGATAGCTGGCGGGTTAATATCAAGATTTTCCGAAAGCGCTTCGGCGAGCAAGCCCAGAATATGTACGCGGGTGCGCCACTTATGTTTGCCATCAACGACGTGCCAGGGGGCATAATCGCTGTGAGTTTTAGCGAGCATGTCATTCGCGGCCACAATGTAGTCATCCCAATTATGGCGGTTTCGAAGGTCATCTTCGGTGAGTTTCCAGTACTTGCGCGGGTTGCTGATACGTTCTTCAAAGCGCTTATTTTGTTCTTCTTGGTCTATATTGATATAGATCTTGATAAAGCGAATGCCATCGTCGGTTAACCAGCGCTCTAGTTCGCAAATTTCACGATAGGCTCGCTGCCACTCATCGGGCGTTGCCAGCCTCTCTACGCGCTCTACGAGTACTCGGCCATACCAGCTGCGATCGAAAATCGCGATATGCCCGCGGCGAGGCAGCTTTTCAAAGAATCGCCATAAATAGTGGCGGCCTTGCTCTTCGGCCGAAGGTGCGCCGATGGCATGGACGGTAAAGCTGCGCGGGTCCAGCATTTGTGTGGTGCGCCGAATAACGCCACCCTTGCCGCTAGCGTCTGTGCCTTCGAGTAAAATAATCGCCCGCTGGCCGGCATGAAACAGCGATTGCTGAATATTGAGTAGCTGCTGCTGCAGTTTTTCTAGCGCCTCTTCGTAGTCGCTTTTAGAAGAAAAGTCTTTTGTCAGTGGTGCCACTGAACTCAAATTTGGAATAAAACCCTTCACGCTTGAGCCTCGTTTTGGTTGCACTGATTTCGTCGATGCTGCCACCATAGCCCTGCGCAAGAAATTGCGCTACGGCTTTGCTGCGGGAGGGTTAAAAGTGCCGAACACCCAGCCGATCGACCCCGCCCCTTGGTGTATGATGCCAGCCTATCAGTCATGCGCAACGGGAATGCTCGGTCTAATCGGCAACAGGGTAAGCTGTAGAGCGCCTATTTTACAGGCTTGGGTTGGGTTTTGAGGTCGAATTGAATGTTTAGTTTACATAAAGCAAAGCACAATCCCATTGTCTTGGCGGTGATAGGCGCATTGATGACTACCTTGGCTGTGCTTTCCGTTTTTCCCCTGCTTATCAAAGCCGATGAAGCTCAGCGGCAGCTGCTGGTAAATGAAGCGGCGGCGGAGATCGAGAACGCGATGGCGTTTCAGGTCGCCCGCGTGCACAGTGCTATGCAGCTAGTGGGCGGCCTGCAGATGTCACTTGAACATATTTACCAGGTTATGCGCGACCTAGATCAGGATAAGCCCGAGGCATTACGCGAGCAGACACTGAGCTTGTTTGGTGATGCTATGGGCTTAGACGTTGATATCGACCATGCACGGATAATCAGCGTTGACGGGGTTGAACTTGTCAGAATGAACCGATATGGCTCGGTTGTCGCTCCGGTGGCCCCTGAATCGCTGCAATTTAAGGGTGATCGTGATTATTTCCAGGCGGTGCAGGCGTTGCCGCCATCGGGCATGTATGTCGGTGACGTTTCATTAAACATTGAAAACGGGGTGTTTGAGCTGCCCCATAAGCCAGTGCGTCGTCTGGGTGTGGCGCTGCGGGACAAGTACAATACGACGTTTGCGTATTTAATTATTAACTATCGCTTCGCCAATGTGCAGTTAGATGCCAGCGAAAATGCCTTAGCTGAAATTTTCATTGTCAACGACAGTGACGAACTGGTCGATGGCGGCCGCAGCTATGCAGACTGGCGATTTGCACAAACCTTGGGCGTCGCCGATAAAACATTGGCTAATATCAACGAGGATTTAGCGCGTGCGCTACGCAGCGCAGATGCTGGCCAAGTTTGGGCTGCAGAGGGGCTCTATCGATTTAAATCTAGTACAAATCTTGCCCTGAAGTCGCCAGGTTTTAGCGTTGTCAGTGAGGGCATGCACATTATACATGTCGTCCAGTTTTTGCCGACGAGTTATCTCAATGCAGGTCGTTTATTGTCATTGGATTCTTCGAGTCCTGTTGTTGGGCTCCTGCTGCTGATTTACCTCGCTTTGATGTATGTAATTTTTAGATTCGCCGGCGAACTCAACAACTCGCGCCAGCATGCGTTGGCCGCTGAAGATGCGCGTGATCAAGCCCGTAAGGCGTATCGTTTGTTGCGCGAAGAAGAGATGCGTCAAAAAAATCTACTGTCGGTTATTAGTCATGAGTTGCGCAGCCCCATTGCCAGTATTGCAATGATGGCGGAAACCGCCGGTGAGGCTTGGGTTGCTTGCCGAGAGGATGTGGTCAAGTTGGCTTTTCATGTGACGACGCTGATGGACGACTTGCGCTTGGTGGCGCGACCAGAAGAGCCGCCACCAGTACGCTATGAAGAGAGCGACTTATCGGCCATTTTACGCGCCGGCATCACCCATAACGCCCCATTAATTAGTGCGGGTTCTATGGCAGTTACCTTGGAAGATCAGGGCTTTGAGGGTACGGTGATTGGTGTCGACCGATTCCGTTTAACCGGTGTGCTAAGCAATTTGGTGAAAAACGCGTGCATTCATAGTCATGGAAGTCAGCTGTGGATAGAGGCCGAGCTTGAAAAAACCGCTGTGGGTCAAGACCGGCTAATAGTCCGCATTGAGGACAACGGTAAAGGTATTCCCGACGATCGCAAGGTCGATATCTTCGAGGCTTTTAGTCGTATTGATCAGCATGCGCCAGGCATGGGGCTGGGTTTGTTTATTGTCAAATCCTGGCTCGACGAAATCGATGGCACGGTCACTATTTTTGATAGCGAGCATGGGGGAGCCGGTTTCAAGGTGGTCGTACCTGTTCGTTTGATTGGTCAGCTGCCCATGGATGCGCCACCTTTGCCGACTTCAGCGCCCAATAACACTGCGGGCGCACTTGAAGACTGTCGTGTGTTGTTAGTTGAAGACGACCAAATCATGCGCCGGCTTACCGAGACTGTGGTGAGAGATTTGGGTGGTGTTGTTTCGACGGCCGTCGATGGGCGACAGGCGCTGCAGATGATCGCAGATGCGCCCTTTGATTTAGTACTGACCGATTATTTTATGCCCAATCTCACGGGTGCTCAGCTGATCGCTACTTTGCGTGAACGGGGTGACACGGTGCCGATTATTGCCGTTACAGCTGCGACGATTGGTGAAGAGCGCGACGAGCTGATTGGTGCGGGTGCGAACGCCGTTATGGCTAAGCCGATCTCACGCACTGATTTGACTCGAGTAGTTAGGTCTGTGTTAGCGGGTGATTGAAAAAGCGCCCCGTCCGACTAATTGCTATGGACGAACAATAGTCAGTAGAGACTGCCAGCCTGCAGTTATTCCTATTGGGTACGTTTATGTGTTTCAAGGTAAGCACATCAGATAAGACCTTGTACTTGGTGCGAGGGGTAAACTTTTAGCTTGATTTTTTTCGATTTCGAAAAGATAGTACGGCCCTGCTGACCGCTTGAATACGTTGTCGATACGTATCTGCGCTTTTTGACGAACCGGTGCCTTGGCTCGTTCTTTAGTGTTTTGATCAGCTTTCAAAGAAACGAGGTCCCTATGCAAATTATCCAAATGATTTTAAAAATTCGTACGACTGCGTTGATCGCGCTGCTTTGCATCCCATCATTTTCGGTAGCTGCCAGTGAACCGTTCGATGTGGTGATTAAAAGTGGCCGCGTAATGGATCCGGAGACTGGCTTTGATCAAGTAGCTGACGTGGGAATTCGCGGTGGTCGTATTGTCGCTATTGCCAGTAGTCTTAGCGGCGGCAGAGAGGTCATCGATGCCAGTGGTCATGTTGTGGCGCCCGGATTTATCGACCCCCATTATCATTGGGTACGCGCGCTGGGTTATAAGTTAGCTTTACGCGATGGTGTCACTACCCCCATGGATTTGGAGTTTGGCGCCTTGGGCACCAAGGTTGACGATTGGTACGCTATGCATGAAGGTCGTAGTCAGGTGAACTACGGCACGGGCTCCTCGCATGAATTGGCCCGCATCGCTGTTCTAGATGGTATCGAGGCTATGGATGCACCGCATGGGCTTGCCATTGGTGCGCGTAAAGGCACCCGCTGGGCATTCGATGTGCCTAATACAGAAGAAGCGGCGGCGGTACTTGGTGTGATCGACGAGGGACTTCGCCTCGGTGCAATTAGCGTGTCATCGACTTTAGGGTACATGCCGGGTGCTACGGCACGAGAAGTTTATGCGGTGCAATCTGTTGGCGCAGCTTATGATCGTGCGACTACTGTACACACCCGCAATACACCTGGCACGGAAACCTCTGAGCCTAACGGTGCACAGGAAATTCTGGCTAATGCCATGACCCTAGGTGCGCCTGCGTGCATTAACCATTTCAATAATCCCGGCTGGCAGGTTGTACAAGATTTATTAGTTAATGGTCGCGAACAAGATCAGCGGGTTTGGGGTGAGTATTATCCTTATGCTGCCGGTTCCACCACGCTCAATGCGCAATTTCTGCGGCCGGAAATTTGGTTGGAAAAGCTAGGGTACCGCTATGAGGACACACTGCTGGACCCCAGTACAGGTACGTTTTACACATCGGAGCGTTATCAGCAAGAAGTGGCAACATCACCTATGAAGTTGGTTGTGGTCTATAAAATGCCTGCCAGCGAAATTGTGAATTGGTTGCGTATGCCGGGTGTTGTGATGGGTAGCGATGCTATGCCGCTACCCGGTGCCGGCTTTAACGAGCCCTCATGGGACACGCCGTTCGAACAGTTGCCGAACCTGCATCCACGCACTGCTGGCGCGCACGCAAAAACACTGCGTTTAGCCCGTGAGAACAATATCTCCTTGATGCATGTTTTGGCGGCGTTGAGCTACAACTCGGCCAAGTATTTGGGTGAAACAGGTCTTGTTGCGATGCAAGAGCGGGGCCGTATCCAGGTGGGCTCAGTTGCGGACATCACAATTTTCGATCCGCTTACAGTGACCGATCATGCTACTTACGAAGCGGGTACGCGCCCTAGTACCGGTATTCCCTTTGTTTTAGTCAATGGGCAGATCGTTGTGCGCGATTCAGTCGTTCAACAAGACGTTAGCCCAGGCCAGCCTATCCGCTTTGCCGTAGAGGCCGCTTCTCGACTTGGTCCGCTCGATCAACAATCCTGGCAGGCCGCTAAGTTGATTCCGGCAAACGGTTATCTTCCCGATCTCGACCACGCGCACTGACAAGCGCTTGCTTGGCCGTATCACTTACCCCATAAATTCTACTTTGCATGAGAGTTAACTATGTGTTCTGAGCATGAAAATACCCTGACTGATAGCGACTACGTTGGCCCGATTGGTGATGCGCCGGTGCTACCTTCTGGCGCGGTTGTTCCTATTTCACCGGCATTTTCGGCGGGGGAGCTTGTGTTTCTATCCGGTCAGCTGTCGGTTGATGCGCAGGGCGTGTTGAATACCGGCTCGATTGAAGAGCAAACTGCCCTGTGCCTGCAGAACCTTGATAGGGTCTTGGGGTTGGCCGGCCTCACACTGAAGCATGTTGTTAAAGTCAATATATGGCTGACCGAGGTGGCTGATTTTGCTGGCTTTAACAGCGTATATGTCGATTATTTTGGTGATCATCGTCCCGCCCGGTCAACCGTGCGATCAGACTTGATGTTGCCCGGTGCGCGAGTCGAAATCGAAGCGGTTGCCAAGCGCAGTCTCTAAGTGAAGCTGGTCCTATGCGATGTCAGCCCTACAATCGAGCGGTGTGGCAGGCGTGCCGCTCTTGCGGGTGGGCTTATCTGCGCGGCTTAGCGGTGATGTACTCGTCAAAGCATCATCGCTACAATCAGGGAACATTTGTCACCGAAGAATTGGGCAGATGGGGTAAAGTTTAGTTGAGTACTCCCGCGGATAAATAAAGCTGATTTTATGGACAACAAAACAGATACGCGCGCCGGATCGTCTGCAAGTTCGGCCGGCCTTATTGGCCAGCGGTTGAAAGAACTTCGTCGCACTAACAACTGGACGCTGACTGATGTTGCCCAGCGAACGGGTATTTCTGTTGGCACGCTATCCAAGCTCGAGAACGGTAAGACAGAGCTCAATTTTACCAGCGTTAACAAACTTGCTTCGGGCTTGGGTTTGCGGGTTACTGAGCTAACGCATCCTGCGGGCTCTGTAAGTGGGCAGCGCACCTTGACTCGGGCAGATGCCGGTACCGTCTTTACGACGCGCGAGATGGATATTGAAATTCTTTGTAGTGATCTTACAAATGCGCAGCAGGGTTACTTAAGAGCGAAGGTCAGAGCGCACGATCTCGATACCGAACTGCCTTGGCACCGACACACTGGGCAAGAATTTCTGTATGTGCTCAGTGGGACGTTGATTCTGTATACCGAGCTTTACGAGCCGGTGACCCTGCGCAAGGGTGACAGCATTTTGTTCGATTCATCAATGGGTCATCACTACTGTAGTAAAGGCCGCGCAGATGCTGAAATCTTGATCAACATGTCACTCGGCGGGTATGAGAATGTGGCAGATACGTTTCGACCGCGCCGCGCGACTAAGTAGTCCTTTCTAAACAGAAATTAATTTTCGATAGCGAAAATAATGTGCTAGGCTTGCCAATGACCGAATAAAGGTACTGGCTGGTTATGGCGCAGGGTTTCGATTTTATTATTGTAGGTGGGGGAATGGCTGGCGCATCCGTGGCGGCTGAGCTCGCTGTGGATGCCAGGGTGCTGGTGCTCGAGGGGGAGTCACAGCCTGGATATCACGCCACCGGCCGTTCTGCTGCGGCATTTATTCCAAGCTATTGTGCCGATATCGAACCCTTGGTGAAGCTGACCCAGGCGAGTAAAGATTTTCTGGTAAGCGATGGCAATGGCAATTCAGAGACGCCCTTGCTCCATCGTCGTGGGTTGCTGACCCTGTTTGACGATAAACCAAGCGTTGAGGCTGAAGCGGTTTTCGACCTGCTTAAGTCCCGCTTGGCATCACCTCTGGACCGAGTGTCACCTGAGCAAATTCGTGCACTACTGCCGCTGCTGCGCGCTGACTGGTCTGAATATGGTTGGTATGAACCTGAGGTGTTCGATATCGATGTTCATGGCTTACACCAGCTTTATTTGAAAAGGCTAAAAGCCGCTGGCGGTACGCTTGTTTGTAATGCGGTGGTGCACGCAGCGGGCTACGAGCACGGCTGTTGGACACTGACAACCGCCACTGACACCTATCAGGCACCGGTTATTATCAATGCGGCCGGTGCTTGGGCCGATGGCTTAGCCGCGCTGTGCGGTGTTAAGCCCCTTGGCCTCACGCCGTTACGCCGTACTGCTGTACTGATTCGGCCACCTGTTGATGTTGGCACTGAGTCTTGGCCGCTAGTGCTCGCTTATGATGGCAGCTTTTATTTTAAGCCAGACGCAGGGCTGATCTTGGCGTCGCCTGCAGATGAGCATCCGTCAGAGGCCTGCGATGCCCAGCCTGAAGAGATTGACGTGGCTTATGCGGTGCATTTTGCCGAGCAGGCATTGTCACTCGAGGTGTCTAAAGTGGAGCACCGCTGGGCAGGCCTGCGAACCTTTGCTAGTGATCGTATTCCAGTGATTGGCTTTGATGTCGAATCAACCGGCTTTTTTTGGTTGGCGGGTCAGGGCGGCCACGGGATCCAAATTGCGCCAGCCACTGCGCGCTTGGCTGCGGCATTGGCGTCGGGCAATTCAGTGCCAGAGGATCTGGTTGCCAGCGGTTTCGATCCGCACTCAGTAAGCCCAGGTCGATTTCAGACTACCGAGCCCGAGAGTAAGTCGGCGCATGGTTAATTTTTTAAATCAACAAACGATAAAAACATTGTCTTTTAGGGAGAACTCTATGCAGTTACGTAAGAAAACCACCTTAGCGCTAGCCGTCGCGCTAGCATCTACACCTGTTTTTGCCCAGGTTGCCAGCAGCGGTTTTGCACTGGAAGAAGTGATCGTTACCGCCCAAAAACGGCAAGAGAATTTGCAGGATGTACCGGTCTCTGCACAAGCTTTTGGGGCTGAGGCGCTTCGTGTCCTAGGTGCCGATAGCGTGACAGACTTGATTTTTGCGGCGCCTTCGCTAAATGCAGGAGGGCTGGGAGGGTCGCAGCAACAAATAGGTATTCGCGGTATCGTCGACTACTCGCGGAACCCCGGTGTTGACCCGCGAATGGGCGTTTATATTGACGAGATTTATCAGGGGCAGGGCTATACTGCTGACCAGCCGCTGCTCGGCATTGAGACGGTGGAGATCCTTCGTGGCCCGCAGGGTACGCTGTTTGGAAAAAATACCGTGTCTGGCGCGATCAACCTAGTCACAAAAGCCCCCACCGAAACCACTGAAGGTGAGTTGGCGCTGACGTACGGTAACGAAGGGCAGGCAAGAGCGCAGGCCTATATTTCCGGCGGGCTGTCGAGTACGGTGTTTGCCTCGCTTGCACTGACCTATGACCAGCGTGGTGAGTTGTACGACAACACGTTTTTAAATATCGAAACGGGCGATTATGATCGCAGCTCAGGCCGTGCCAAGGTTCGTTGGGCGCCAGACGACCAGCTCGACGTTACGTTGAGTCTAGATTACTCAGAGCGCAATAGTACCGACCCCACAGGTGTTGAGGCTGCACTGCCCGCATTTCAGACCCGCGCAAACTTTGAAGCTGCTGACCAGACTCAGTTTTGGGGTGTTGGTCTGAAAGCGGATTATCAGCTCGCTAACGGCTACCAGCTGGTATCGATTACCGGCTACCGCGATGCGGAGTTTTCGCTTACAGGCGATGACGATATGACGCCAGCAAAAATTCAGACCACCAACTTTGATGAATTCAATGAGCAGTTCACCCAAGAATTGCGTATTCAGTCTCCCGAAGATCAAGACTTGACTTGGTTGGCGGGGCTCTACTACTACGACAGCGATCGCTCAACCCAGCGCAATGTTCGTTTTGACGAAGATCTATACAACTTGCTCATCCCAGCATTAGCGCCATTTGCTTCTGCGCTGTCAGGCACCGGTGAGGTGCCATCCGTCCTCGGGCACACTTCTTATGCGGCGTTCTTCCATGCAGATTGGGCTATTTCGGAACAGTTGTCGCTGACCTTTGGTGCCCGTTACACCTCGGACGAAAAAGAAGTCGATTGGACACAAACCAATTATCCAGACAGCCCGCAAACCGCTGCCGCGCTTCAAGCTGCAACTGGATTGCCGTTAACTCAAGCACCAGGTGCCCTATTCGGTGCAGTCAATAGCGCGTATTCGGATAAACGCAGTGAAAATGACTTTTCACCGATGGTTGCATTGAACTATCAAATGAATGACTCAACACTACTATATGCGCGATATGCCGGCGCAGCCAAAAGTGGTGGCTACAACGCCGACTTTATGACTAATGGTTTAGAGTTCTTCGAGTACGATCAGGAGACGGTTGATAGCTATGAGTTAGGTCTGAAAACCACCGCGTTGGACGATAAATTACGCGTCAACTTAGCCGCCTTCGAAATGCGTTTTGATGACTATCAGGTGTTTCAGTTCCTGGAGAACTCTTCCGGAGCGACCTCGGTAGAGTTGACCAACGCCGGTAAGGTGTCGGTGTCTGGCCTCGAAGCTGAAATCACATGGGTGCCTACCGACAATCTACGATTCATCGCGAATGGCACGTTGATCGATGCCAAATACGACGAATTCGAGAATCCAGGCGGCGGCGCGCCCTTCAGCGGTAACGCACTTCCTTACGCACCTGACCTCAAGTACTTCTTGGCTGTTCAGTATCGCGTACCGATGTCTAGTGGCGCAGTGATCTTCGACGTAGATTACACCTATGTTGACGACCAGTTTACCGATCCAGGTAACTTGGTTGTTGACCAGATCGACAGCTATGACCTCCTTGGCGCGCGGATGGCCTACGTACCCATGAGCGAGAAGTGGGAGCTGGCACTCTGGGGTCGTAACCTAGGCGATACTGAGTACGCTCGAAGCAACAATGACAACTTCTTGGGCACCCCGCGCACCTTTTGGGGGGACCCGCGGTTGTTTGGCGCGACCTTTACCTACTTCCTAGGTAATTAATCGCAATGTCGACTGTTGCTAGGCGTGTGCTGAAAACAGCCGCGTTTGGTGCAATGTGCTCAGCCCTTTTGGGGTTGAGCATATTGTCGCTTGCGGACAATGTGCCGAATTCCCCAGCATTAAGCGCGGCAGTACGCGTTGCGAACATGCTTGAATTGCGCACGCAGAATATGGTCGGCAAGCTTGGATTCGCCGCCGCAAGAATAGATGGTGATGAAATAGTGAGTTTGCATGGGGAGGAAACGTTCCCCATGGCGAGTACTTACAAGGTGCCTATAGCCCTAGCGCTATTACGCCGCATTGATCGAGGCGAGCTTGATCTGACCACGATGATCAGCGTGGAAGATGCCGACGTCGTTTTAGGTGGGCCTCTGTCGACACAGCTCGTTCACAGCGGTGTTGCCTTGTCGGTCGCGAACTTGATCGAATTTATGATTATACATAGCGATAACACCGCTACGGACCGTTGTTTGGTGCACGCCGGCGGTGCCGAAGCGGTTAACGCGTATTTGGCCGATGTGGGTGTTACGGGCATCAGCGTGAATCGCTCGACGGCTGAGTTGCTAAATGACTTTTATGCGCTTGATGTGGGCAGAGATTCCGTGCCGGGACTGCTCGTTCGAGCGCAAGAAATGGGTGCTGAAGTCCTTGCTCCGCGCGCAGACTTTGAAGCTGACCCACAGGATCAAGCCGCGCCGCATAGTATGATCGCGCTACTAAAATTGTTGGCAAAAGGGCGTGCTGTTAGCCCAAGTAGTACAGCGTTTTTGTTAGGCGCGATGTCGCGCACGGTGACAAAACCCGAGCGCTTATCGCTACTATTGCCGCAAGGCACGCGGGTGTTACACAAGACCGGCACTGTTGGTGGCGTGGTTAACGACGTGGGTTACATCACCTTGCCTGACGGTGAGCTAATGGCGATTGCCGTATACACCAAAAGTAGCTCTACGGCCGAAGCTTTACGGGAGCGCGCTGTGGCCGAGGTTGCTCGAACCTTGTTTGATTACTTCTCGATTCACTGATGCTTCCTTATTATTCGCGCGAGTTAGTATGCCGTGCCGGTGCGCGATGAAAAGCGAGTGGACGTGATATCACATGATTAGGTTGCCGTGTCAGTTAGGTGTGGCACGAAGAGGCGCTAACTATGAGTAGCATTGTCCGCGTGTTGTTACTTCCCGCCGCCGTGTATGCCTCGGTGCTCATTGGTGGCGGCTATGGCACCGGCCGGGAAATAGTGGAGTTCTTCTCAAGCCAGGGTTTCTGGGGTGGCATCGAAGCACTGATCACGGCGGTTTGTCTGTTCGCATTGGTGTTGTTTTTGAGTTTCGAATACGCGCGTCGTACCCAACACTTTGAGTACCAGTCATTTTTTCAGGCGTTGATTGGGCCTTTTTGGTGGATGTTTGAGCTGCTCTATATTGCGTTGATGTTGTTGGTGCTTGCAGTGCTCGGCTCGGCGGCCAGCGAAATTTTGCTCGGCCAGTTTGGTCTGCCCTCGCAGTTTGGTTTGCTGCTGATGTTATTGGCGACAGCAGGTATGGTGGCGCTGGGTCGGCAGCTGCTCGAGGGGCTGATGGGACTCTGGATTGTGTTTATGTACAGCGTGTTTGCGTTGTACTTTATTCTGGTGCTCCAGGGCTTGCCGTTATTCGAATTGCCCGTTTCGGCGCACGCTGTGGAGACGCTCGCCGCGGTACAGAGCGGCAGTTTATATGCCTTTTATAACTTGGCCATTGTGCCGGTATTGCTCTTCGCCGTGCGCGACCTAAAAACCCGGGGCGAATCACTGGCCTGTGCGGTGTTTGTTGCGCTGGTAGTTATGCTGCCGGCCGTGTTATTCCACCTGAGCTTCGCCCAAGCAGCGGCCGAAGCGCTGACTCAGCCAGTGCCGGTCTATTGGATGATTCAGCAGTATGCGCCTGCTTGGTTCTTGCCAGTATTTTTGGTGGCTTTGCTCGGTACCTTGGTGCAAACCGGTGCCGGCCTTGTGCAGGGCTTGATTGAGCGCATCGAGCCGGCACTCGCGGCGCGGCACCCCGAAGGCAGCTTAAGCCGTAGCGGCCGCGCGGGTATTGCGTTGGTGACATTGGTGACAAGTGGCGTGCTATCAAAGCTGGGAATCATCAGCTTGATTGCTCAGGGCTACAGCGCTTTGGCAGTGGGCTTTGCCTGTGTTTTTGTGCTGCCACTAATACTGCGCGGAATCCCGCGTGTGTTCAGCCGAAATTAAGCGTGCTGACCCAATTTGATATTGACGCGGGTCAACAGTCACAAAAAAGGCGCTCGATTGAGCGCCTTAATGGTTTTTAAAAAGGGCGATTGTCTTTTAGACGAATCGTTCCATTCCTAAAGCTGAGCCGCGTATACGGGTTTTCTTCAGATGCTTTAACACGGCCTTTGGCATGCCTTCGGGCAAATCCACGGTAGAGAAATCGTCAAAAATGTCGATGCTGCCAATAAACTGGCCTTCAATGCCCGCTTCGTTGGCAATGGCGCCAACGATTTCTCGCGCCGCAATGCCATGCTTGTGCCCAACTTCAACGCGGAAGCGCTCCATCGGCACTTCGGGATGGTCGCGCAAGGGGCGGGCTTTACGCTCGGGCTCTCGTACATTGCGTGGCGCCGACTCGCGGCGTGGTTCACGGCCCTTTTCTTTGCGCGCTTCACGCTGATTTTGGCGCGGCGCTTCACGAGATTCTCGTGGTTTTTTGTCGTTACTGGCGCTGCCTGTTTCCCAGCCTTTGCTCTGACTGTTGGCAGCCTCAGGCTGGCGATTCTGGCCCAATGGGTGATTTTGTTTGAGCAAATAAGCCAGTGCCACGGCAATATCTTCAGCTGAGCAGCCTTCGCTGTCGCGCAATTCGCTTACCACCTGATTGAAGAAGGCTGGCTTCTCCTCAGCAATGGCATCCCGGATCGACTGTTTAAAAATCTCTGCGCGGCGTTCACGTAATTCTTGGTGGGTAGGTAGTTCCATGGCGGTCAATGGCTGCCGTGTGACCCGCTCAATGTTACGCAACATGCGCGTTTCGCGCGGCGCAACAAACAATATCGCTTTGCCTGAGCGCCCGGCACGACCGGTTCGGCCGATGCGGTGAACATAGGCCTCTTGGTCAAAGGGAATATCGTAGTTAATCACGTGGGTGATGCGCTCAACGTCGAGACCCCGAGCCGCTACGTCAGTGGCTACAAGAATATCGATCACACCCCGCTTTAAATCTTCGACAGTTTTAACGCGGACCTTTTGGTCCATGTCACCGTTTAATGCCGCTACCTTAAAACCGCGCTCACGCAGGGCGTCAGCAAGGTTGTTGGTGCCTTCGCGGGTGCGTGCAAAGACAATGACGCCGTCGAAGTCTTCGGCCTCTAAAATACGGCTGATGGCGTCGAGCTTATTTGTGCCCTTGGCCAGCCAATAAAACTGCTCAATATTGGCGCCAGTAGTCGTTGCCGATGAAATCGAAACTTCTTCTGGCTCGCTGAGATGACGCTCGGCGATCTGGCGAATACGTGGCGGCATGGTCGCCGAAAACAGTGCGACACGGCGACCCTTAGGGGTTTTAGCCAAAATAGTATCAACGTCGTCGATAAAGCCCATGCGCAGCATTTCGTCGGCTTCGTCGAGTACGACGGTTTTAACTTGGTCAAATACCGCGGTACCGCGCTGAATATGGTCGAGCAGTCGGCCAGGTGTGGCTACAACGACATGCACGCCGTCTTTCAGCGAGCGCAGCTGTTGGCGCATATCTTCGCCGCCACAAACAGTCAGGACTTTTAAGCCGCGCAGTTCGCTGGCATAGCGACGAAACGCTTCAGCCACCTGCATAGAGAGCTCACGGGTTGGACAGAGCACCAACGCCTGAGGAACTCTTTCGGCGATATTAATATCCGCCAAGATTGGCAGCGCAAAAGCAGCGGTTTTACCGGTACCCGTCTGCGCAATGCCCACTACATCCTTGCCTGCTAGCAGGGCGGGGATGGTGGCAACTTGGATAGGAGACGCTTGGGTGTAGCCGAGGGTAACAAGTGCATCTAGAAGGAACTGGGGCAGACCCAGCGAATTAAACGAAGCGGGGTCAGAAATAACAGAGGACATATCAATAACTAAGTAACGTGAGGCCGCATGGTACGCCTTCTTGCCAAAAGTTGATTGCTTTATTGCGGTGAATAGTTGTCAAAGCGTGCCTGAATGTGTTTCACATTGCTACGCCGCGATGCTGACATATTAGGCGGGCATTGCCAGCTTTGGTGTTGTGATCGATGTGGTGTGCTGTCTAAGGTGCCGCCAAGTTCAAGCCGGCACCCTAGGTAAGTTAGCCTGCACGCCATCCCGCCAAACAGGGCATTAGACGACGCTGTACGCTAGGTGCTGCGGGGCTCGGAAGTGATCGGTTTACAGCGCCAAAATAGCTTGGGGCGGATCAGGCCCAGCGTGTCATCGACTTCACGCCGGTGCCGCCTTTGGGGCAGCTAATTGACCGCCAGGGTTGGGAAGCCCTTGCAGTGGCTGAGGCTCAGTGTCGGCGGTGACATACCAATCGAGAATGGCGCTGCCACGCTTAAGGCGCTGAGCCCAAGAATGTTGCGCTTACCGCCTTTGATCACACCCACTTCAATGGGGCCCAGTTCGCAATCACCTACCTTGAAATTGGCGACTTCATAAACCTCGATAGTTTGGATGCGACTGCTGGCAAATCGTGCGGCCACTTGTCTGACGTGTGTGATTTGATCGGTGCCGCGCAGTTTCTTGTAAAGCGCCTCGCTAATAGTTGCCATACTGGCGCCGGTATCGACTAAAAACGAAGCTTCTTCGCTGGCAATGTTGCCGGGCACATAGAGTGTGCCGGCGATGCTCGGTTGCATGGCCACGGCATAGTGCATATCTGCCAACACATTTTGGCTGATCAGGCAGCACAGCATGGCGGCGCATGCCATGAAATGCCGCGGCCACCCGGCACCCGCTGCTCCACGACGCGACGGCTGCGTCGTTTGGGTAATGAGTGCCTTGGTGATGTCGTGTTGGTTGATGTGTTGGTTCATGCGTTAGCTAAAGCAATTGCCGTACCAATCTGCAACCCATTGATATTGCTTTGTTTTCTGATGTTCCTAGTGGGCTTTACGCACATCCGTGGTGCGTTTTGCGCCATATTGGTGCAAGCCTGCTCCTTTTGGGCAGGGAGCGTTTCTCTGGGCCTGCCTTTGCATGATAGCTATTTGCTATCTGATATCTAGTTTTTGGCGTTCTATGTATGGCGGTCTGAGCGTTTAAGCTGTGTGCTATGCAAGGCCGGCATAGCTTTTACGTGTTTGCTTGGTCTTGTTGCGCAACCAGTTTCTTGTGCAATGACTAACGTAAAGGGGAGTAGATAGATGAGTAGCAAGATGTTGTTATCGGCCATCGTGATGGGACTGTCAGTGAGTGCCGTACACGCCAGCACGGATGCCAACAATGGCGATATGATCAAAAGCCAGGCTGAAACTGTCAAAGTCATGATGGTTGAGGTTGGCCCCACAGGTAAGCCGCCCTATAAGCGCAGCTTTGTTGAGTTACCAGTGACGGATATCGCGGCGATGGAAGTTGAGGAGTCTGCGCCGTCGGTTAAGCGCGCTGCGAGTCGTCCGCCGTTTAATCGTCATCGTTAATATTTAGGCCGATGTCGGCCTAAATATTGTCATACGGAAGCTGACGGAATAGCTTCCGTTTTTTTGTTTGAGGGACGGCTTCGGTTGTTGACTACCAATGCGGCCCATCCAGTTTAGGATTGGCACCCCACTCATTATTGCCCGCTTCGCTGTCGCGTGTTGCCCAAAATAGCCAAATGAGTATGCCGAACAGCGGCAGCAGCGTAATTAAACTCCACCATCCAGAGCGACCAATGTCGTGCATACGTCGCCAGCTCACCGCTGCGCTCGGTATCAGTATGGCCAGATTATAAAGCACCCCCAGCACGCCAATGCCGGTGAGGGTGATAGTTCCGAGGACGGAGTCGACGACCGTCAGCCCAATTTGCATCAGCATATTCATGAGCGTGAAATACCAGAACTCTTTGCGGCGCGCCCGGCCGTCAAATGTGGCGTATTTCTGAAAGCAGCGTTTGTAGTAATACAGCATATCTTCCATGGGTGTCTCGTCTCCGGTCAGTAAAGGGGTTGGCGCAGTCGCACAGGGCCCGTTTAACCTCATTAGGTCGCAACATCGCACAGCGCGTCGTGCCGCGCTACCCCGTCGGTAATGCCCATTTGGCCAAAGTGAGTCGATATTCATCGGTGCGTGGTCTGTTACGGCCATCAGCTTGAGTAAGGCATTGAAGAGTGTGCGGTCTAGTGTGAGCCGCAGTCAGTGGGTGAGGTGTGATATAAGCTGTCATACTTTGGGCTGAAGGGTCCGTACGCCTACCCTCTTTAAGCCGCCACCTTTACCGCTATGGTTTGCTTGTGCGAACCCGACTAACGAGATAATGACTGCGACATCACTGCCAGATTGGGCGCGCGCTGCAGGTGCGCCATTACTCACCGCTAGCCTGCGTTTTAAGCCCGAGGACTTTCAAGTTACCGAAGTGCTTGGCTGGGAATGCAGCGGCGACGGCGAGCACGACTATTTGTTTATTGAGAAAATCGGCGCTAATACCGAGTGGGTCGCCCGGCAGTTGGCGCGCCATGCCAACGTGCCTATTCGCGATGTGGGTTACGCGGGTCTGAAAGACCGACATGCAATCACCAGGCAATGGTTTAGCGTGCCGCGCTGGAATACGCCCGACTGGAATACCTTGGCTGTGCCCGGTGTCCGTGTTGTCGAGTGCCAGCGTCACCTGAGAAAGCTTCGCCGAGGTGCCCATAAAGGTAACGATTTCCAAATCGTGTTGCGTTGCGACTCGCCGCCCGATGCCCATGCCTGGGGCAACCGAATTGCGCTGATTAGCGCGCAGGGTGTGCCGAACTATTTTGGCGAGCAGCGCTTTGGCCGCAGTGGCCGCAATTTGCAGCTGGCTGAGGACTGGGCGGCGGGTAAGCGATTGCCCAGAGAGTTGCGTAGCATGGCGATTTCGACCATCCGTTCTTACCTGTTCAATGAAGCGTTGGCATGTCGTGTTGAGGCGGGCACTTGGAACCAATTCGTCGCTGGGGATATGGCTAATCTCGACGGCTCTGCCAGCGTTTTTGAGGTGTTTAATATTGATGATGAGTTGCTGCAGCGATGTTTGGCAATGGATGTGCACCCCGCTGGGGTGTTGGCTGGCGACGGCTCGGGGCTTGGGCCAGAGCATTGGCAAAAAGCGCTGAGCAAAGGCCGAGTGGAGCCGGGCACCCGGAGTTTACGCTTGCCGGTAGCGAATCTGCTGAGCGAGTTTTCTGCTGACGGCATTGTGCTGCGCTTTAGTCTCGGCCGCGGTGCTTATGCCACTTCGGTGCTGCGTGAGTTGTGCGAGTGGTCGTGACAGAATGCTTGGTTTTTAGCGAGACGTGTGACAACTGGTCGGCATGGGAGCGGCAACTGGGTCAGCAGTGTCGCGAGATATGTGAGCGGGCATACTGGGCTGGCGGGCACTAAACCTAGTTTCAACGACGGGCGCTTGTTGCGACGCCGACTCGGTTTTCGCCAAAACTAAACGAGACAATGCGACTCAGCGCCGACAGACTTCTGCCTGACTGGTCTCGCAATTCATTGAAGTAGGTTTGCGCCGCCCGATGCGCTCGAATACTGCCAATGCCAGAGTCGACGATGTCGTGTGCACGTAAAAAGCCCTCGATATCGGCGGTGAGTAAAAATGTATCGACACCTAGGGCGCGCAGCGCGTAAGGCCCTGTGTTGCCGCCGAGCCTACTGCCTTCGCGTTTCAGGAACTGCCACAGACCGACGATATCTTCGCTGGGCCAGTCGGCAATAAATTGGCCAAAACCCCTGCCCTCGCGGCGCTCGGTATCCGCAATCATGGCCGCGTTGTCGCGAACGGTTTTGACCTTGCTGAAGTTGCGAATAATCGCCGGATCCTGTGCCTTACGCTCGAGCATATCGTCAGGCATCATCAATAAGCGCGGCACATCAAAGTCCCAAAAAACATCTTCAAACTGTGGCCACTTTTGGTCCACAACCCGCCAAACAAAACCTGATTGGAAAATCTTGCGCGTGAATTCCGCTAGATAGCGATCGGCGCCTAATTTCGCCAAATTCGCCTTGCTGGCGGCCTTGGGCAGCATCGCTTCAATGGCAGCTTTGCCGCCTTTGCGCTCGCAGGCACGTTTGTAGAGGGTGTCATAGTCTGGGTAGCTCATGTGCGAAGTGTACCGCGAAAGGGATGACGTGACGCTGTTGTAATCGTGTGGCCAGCGCGCCAACGCGCCATGTCGCGGCTTGTGCGCATACGAATGTTATTTCTGCGGTATCACTACTAGGAGACGAGATGGCAGTAGGTCTGATGCTGTTAGCGCCGTGCAGTTCTCGGCAATACAGCTGGAGCGTAGCCTGCCTTAAAAAGGGTAATAGCAGCGAAGAATACGGCTACTGCGTTAGCGGCCTTTGCGAGGCACAACTACTGGGCGCTAACCCGCCTCAACCAGCGTCGGCTGTTCCAGTTGCCATTGGCTAAATCCACCATCAAGGCTATAGACCTCGTCGAAGCCTTTTTCGCTGAGAAAAGCTGCGGCGGGCTGGCTGGAGTTGCCGTGGTAACAGCACACGACAAGTGGCGCATCTAAATCGGCCGCTTCAATAAAGCTTTGCACGCTGGTGTTGTCTAGGTGCTGTGCCCCTTTGATGCGTCCCGACTCAAAAGATCGCTCGTCGCGGATGTCGACAATTTGGATTGATTGCTCTGCCATCATAGTGACTAAGCCGTCGGGGCTGAGATGCTTGAATTCCGACATACTCGTTCGCGTCCTTGGAGTTTGCATGCAATTAGGCGCCATTCAGAAGCTGCGCTATCAAGGATGTAATTTACCACGCTTAGATGGGCTTTTGCCTTGCGCAATTCTGCTGGCGATGTAATGCGTCTCATGACTGCATATTGTCACTGTATATCGTGCCTGTGTCGTAACCGGCTACCGTAACTGTGTAGTGGGAATCCCCGCGACGTCATCACTGCCGTGCTAGCTCGATATCAGGCAGTGGGCGGTTTAGTAACCAAGTACGTCGCTAGTGACCGTCCGCCTATGATTGCGCGATGGCGGCTTCTTGCGCCGTGGTAAACCATCGGTGGGTTTCAGCGTCCTTGTTAAATGGCGCGTCCGCTAGCGCCGCACTCATGTGTATGTCGGATGGCCCCTTGGCGAGTATTTCGGCGCCTG
>Ga0209652_1001131_pt1 | contig 21953 bp, 14 predicted proteins | sample SaaInl74LU_5_DNA_FD_184641 | JGI IMG/M metagenome (GOLD analysis project Ga0209652, IMG submission 184641) | Marine microbial communities from expanding oxygen minimum zones in the Saanich Inlet - ESP_74LU_5_DNA (SPAdes) (version 2) | ecosystem: Environmental > Aquatic > Marine > Intertidal zone... | reverse complement strand
GAAAGTATCGTCGGTGCCGTTGTCATATCGCTCGTGGGCCAAAAAGATTGAAAGTTGGTTGTCGTTGTAATGTAGATATTAAAATTCGTCAACGTTGAGAAGCTGTGGTGTCTGTTTCAATCTCGGGAGCTCGGCAGTCAAAATCCGGGATTCGGCTTGGAATCAAATTCTCTACTTAATAGTTACAGGCGATATTTGAGCGAGACTGTCACACCTGTGCCGGACCAAGTACCGCTCCCTCGTCCCAAACTATATGTATGTATGATGGTAGGTACATACATTCGTATGTAGATACGTAAGTGTCACAAGGTACAAGAGTCCCGTTTCCAACGCTCAATTCTCAATTCAACGCAACGTTCAACTCATATTCAACTCAACGCGTGAGAATGAAAATTAGAGGAAATGGCGTCATTAATAATGCACAGCTCTACCAGTAGCCAGTAGAATATGTACCATCTGCAGCTAACAGATAACGAATCAGCATCACAGACAAGCATCATGGCGACCGGCTACGCAACCTTCCTCAAAGACTCCAAGAATGATATCCCTGCTGATCGAATCCTTAACCTAAGCCCTACCAACGACGACGATGAGTTCATTTTGCAATCAGGCGCTTACAAAAACAAAGAGCAACCTACAGGATTCTTGCACGAGTTGGCCAAGCATGCACCTGCTTGTTTTACTACTGACGATGTACAAGATGGAGGGTGCCAAGTCTTTGTCGACCGAGGGATGTGTTGCACAGAAAATGGTCAAGAGGAGGTAACCACGCTAGCCGTGACGGATAATAATGTACAAAAGACTCAAGACGTGCAGAAACAATCATGGACAACAAAGATGACTACTTTCAATGCTCCAGATGTGAAGAAGCCATTGGTGGCTGGTGGAAAATGGGTCTCTGTCAAGATGAAAACTGCTCTTGACTTTGTTATTGGGAAAGTGTTGATAGAGGATACTGGCCCTGCCGTTACTATCAACAAGGAGTTGCATGCCACCAAAGCAGAGTTGGCCGAGGCCAAAAAGAAATTCTTTGCAGCCCAAAAAGTCGCAAATCAAGTGAAGAAAGAAAGTGATGATGACACGGTTGATACGGAGCAGGATAGTTCTTGTTGACACCTTGAGTGAACGAGGCTGTGTGGAATTTACAAGCTATGCTGAAAGATAGTTTGAGGCTATCAGAATCTATATTGGTTTTGATGTACAGATCATGATGTGGTGTGTTAGTGTAAAAAAAATAAGTAGGTATTTAGGTTGATATTAGGAAGCACACAAAGTAGGTTTATCACCAAAGAACCTACTCAAGAGAAGAAGAAGTTAAGATGAAATAGTGACATATGAAGCGGATTCCTCATTCCTCATCATGCGTTTTACATAATCATCCTTGATGTTACAGTTGATAAGGTTAGGTTAGGATTGGGAGATCCATCAAACTCAACCAAACAAAGAGCCTTAACAACATACACACAATAAAGACTATAAGGCAACAGGCTTCTTTAGGCTTACTTTTACTTAGGCAGAGGAGGGGGTCGCTTTCTATAACAACCAACGAGACTCTAATCTATCATCTTCTCATGTACAAAAGTAATTTAGTCAACCTTCTTTCTGTATGAGCATCCCTCGGTAAGTCTAGCCCGACCACCTGTAGGTTGGCACAGCATAACATTGCAAGATCCGCAAAGGACAACTGTCTGTGCGTGGCTAAAAACAGTGGTAATTTGAAAGCATCCAGGACACTTGATGTCCATGAAGAAACTATTAGGGCTCTGTACAAGACGCTTGAGCTTGTGGGTTCTGGCCTCTTGGTCGGCGGTGGGGTGCAAAAGATCGACAGGCATTTTAGGGGATGTTTGGGGGAGGCTGAACTTAAATAGAATCTGTGATAAGAGTGGAGGATGATAAAGAGTCGTGGTGAGAAATTAATGTTGTTGAAAAATAATAATTGGCGAAACATCGACGGGCTTCTGGCAGCAGCGGCAGCAACTGAATATCGCAAATATCAGCGGCAATTAGAGATCTTCCGTAACGAATATGCCAATCGTTCATGCTATTGCAGCATTACAGGATAGGGGCATTCCGAGGAGGGCGGAGGGGGGTCCGTGATTTGGATGATGGCTCTTGTCAAAAGGAGCTAATCCAAACGGCCTCATCCTCCAAAGAAGGAGCATGATATTTCCAGCAACATCATACACACATATGCAATGGGTTTGTCGACGTTGTCAACACCCAATTACGACTGCCATGTGATGAGTGCTTGCTGCACCTCCATTTGTTTGCCCATAGTAGTCGCCGTCGACCAATATTTTATAGAGGCGCTTCTCGAACAGAAGTCGCTGCCATATCCCCCTCGCTCCACTACACTGCATCTGAATATTAATAATAATGCTAATAAGCTTGCGATGTTGTCCTCTGCTTGCCCCTGCCTGCTGCCTATTGTCGATACCACCATGGTCGTTCGTTCATACACACCTTACGAAAAGTTAGAAGCACGAGGGTGATCGAGATGATTGCAAAAGGAGGTGGCGACTTGAAGCAAGTTGAATTCCTACGTGGCCTCAGTACAGAATTGGCTCGTAGAATTCTTTGAGTAAGATGTAAGCCTGTTCCCGCCATCTGGCCTCGGCCGAATAGGCCGTGTCAGTACTGTGCTGTCATTTAATGTATGTCAACTGGCTCACCTTCCGCAAAGATCAAAGATCAGATCCAACGCAATAACAACCATGGCGTCCGTTCGCGAGGTAGAACACCGCTCCGCATCAGCCTGTTCCTACGAATCCTCCACAATCGCAATCACAGATGATGCATGGACTATCAAATCCCCATCCGACACCGACGAACAACTAACTGATGACGCTGACGACAACAATGAAAACGAACCCACTGTGAAATGCACCCTCCTCTCCCCCGGAACATCCATCCGCGTAGCACCCATGGAACGAGCCACATCCGGTTGGTCCACCGAACACTTCCACCAAAACCTCAAATTACCCGAAGGATCCAACGCGGGCCGTGGAATGATTGTCCAATTCGAAGCCATGGCACGTGAATGTATTGCTATTGCCTTCAGCCCCTACCATCAATATGAATTGGGTAAGACCTATGTTGTGCACTTTGGTGCCAATGGGAATTTACAAACGGTGATTCGTCGTCATGTGAATTATAATGAGGCGGTGGATTTAACATTTCCATCGCGTGTTTGTAGTGAGAATCATTGGATACCCTATTGGATATGTTTGCAGAATGGAACTTTGAGTGCGGGTGTGGGCAAGTGTGTGGGGAAGAATGTGATTGGGTCATTGGATGATAGTATGTATAATATGTTGAGGTCGGGGGTGGATGCAGTGAGGTATGTGGGGGTTGGGAATTCGGCATTGAATAGGAATGCGAGGGATTTGAGAGTGAGGAATGTGGCGGTCATGTCTATCCCGGGCCAGTTTGGTTTGGAGGGGGTGCCGATGGAGGCACAGTCTGCGTTTGTCAACATTTTGGATATGGATTACGTAACTAATAATACTAATGGCAGTGGTGGTGGTGGTGGAGGGGGATCTGTAGCCACCGAGGCTGAATTGTTGGCTGAATACGAAAAGGAACGTGCCAAGGCAAAAGCACGTGCTGCCAAGTTCGGTATTGAATACAAGGAGCCAGCTCCGGATGCCTTCTTGAAGTGGAGTGAGGCACGTCGTCTTCGTGCCAATCCGGAACGGGGATTTATTACTGGTATTGATACGTTTAGTGCAGCTGAAAAGGCCAAGGCGGATGCAAGGAAGGAACGATTTGCGAAGGATGAACGAAAGAGGAAGGGGTTGGATGATGATAATACTGACAACAACAACAACAACGAAGGTAGTGATAATGAAGGTGGCGAAGGTGCCATGGAAGATGAGGAGGGCGTGGATGATGTAGCCGAGTGGGAAAAGACGAAGAAAGATCCACTTCCGATTGAACAGGCATGGGAGAATTGGAAATTAGTCAGCAAATTTCGAGCAGATCCGCCTGGAAATCTCTTATCAAATGGAAATACCTCGGGAGAAATTGTGTTGTCATTGGGATCTGATGGTGCTACTAGTGGCATGGACACGGCAGAATTTATACCGAAGAAAATAGTCGTTGTGCCGTCCAAGATTCACATCTTCTCTATTGATTGGGCACCCTTCAAACAGATCCGAACAGATGATCTCCTTTCCTTCTTTAGGGACTATGGTCCGTCTTATGTCGAGTGGCTTGGTGAGCTATCATGCAACGTTTTGTTCGAGGATAAACATTCTGCTGCTCGGGCACTCCATGCGCTGTCGCAAGAGTTGCTTTCACCGCCTCCGGCTGCTGTGGACATGACAAAACGATGGGAGCCTCCGTCTGCACCAAAGAATGACGAGGATATGAATGATGAAAATGCAAATGGGGAGGCAAATCAACTTGATGATGATTCAGTGAGGGATTTTCCCTTGGATGCACCTGCTTCTCAACCAGCAGATGGCGGGGCGATCGAGACTGAAGAAGACGAACAAGAGCCGCTGCCAGATTTTGGTGACATGGGATGGAGATTTTGCAAGTGGACGGTTCGAAAGGTAAGTAATGATCGTTATGGACGCAGAGGAACCCGCGCAAGAGTTTTAATGCGCTTGGCTACATCTCTCGATGTGCTTGATGATCGGCCAACTGAGTGGCCAAAGCCTCCACCTGGGTTTACGACAAAGCGAGTTCTTATGCCTTGGCATGACTTTAGTGGTAAACGTCGTCGCGAAGGTAAAAGAGACACAAAACGTAGAAGAAGAAGTGATGGTGGAAAAAGAAGGAGAGGTAATGACAACAACAACCGTGAACGTGATTTGGATTCTCGGCTGGGGGAGGGACTAAGCTCCGGTCGTGCCGGCTTTTCTGTTGAAGAGATTGAAGCTGAGCGCAACGCAAAGAATGCGGAGATACTAGATATATCAACTTGAGTTACATTTTAAGTAGTATCAGGTAATGTATCTACCACTACCAACTAAATTCACTACTGTTAACCAAAATGGCTTGGCATGCAACTCTATTGACCTCTCTTTACTCTCATTGTTTGACATACTTACAACATCCCTATTTGGTTGTCTTTCATTCGTAACTCATGCTGATAAGAGCACAATTGGCTACCTTCGATATTGACATGTTGAAGACAAACCCATCTTTGTTTTCCTGGTTCTGTCCCGTTTGTCTGACAACCGGGGTCCTGTGAAATTTTCACACCTCCTTCTTGTGAAAATTTGCACTCTGATCCTTGACCTCCACGCAAAACACAACAAAAACAACAGCAGCAGCAACAGCAGCAGCAACAACAACATTGCCATCATGGAGGAAGATCAAGTATTGGACGCAGGAGAGGTGAAGGGGTTCACTATTCGCTGCAAAGGCGATAACAACGTATATGAGGACGTCGTTGTGTCAGACGCTGATGCCCAAGTCATGGCGAACAACTGTGAATACTTTCAAAATGTGTTTGCACATGGGACAAGGGAAGCGGAAGAGCGAGTTATCCTCAAACCTGATTGGGCGTCATCAACCGCCAAACAACTGGTTCAGCTCCTTACAACAGGAAACATAACTGTTCGCAGTCGCGAACGAGAGAGCATCTTCTTGCTTGAGGAAGCAGCGCAACAAGTTCTACTCAACATTTCGTTCCATGTGCCCGCCTTTGTTGCTAAGGGACCACATGCAAGCATCCTGAATCGTACACAGGTTGGATCGTTTCTCAATTTGTGTAAGTTACTTAATCGTACTGCGGATATCCAAATAACATTCACCAGATGCAGCGGCACTTGTGTTCGCTCCATCACGGAGGAGCAATTGAGCGGGCCAGAAGTTGAAGTGGAGTTTCCACCTGATTTATTGAAGATCAGCACCGTTGACAAGTCTGTTTCCGTCGACGGCTGGCTCACGTTGCTTGCTCAAGGTATTGTCATCAAAGAGAGTGATGAATCATCATCTTCCTCTCAAGTAATCTCAGAGACAAGCCCTCCGGAAGAACAGTTGTCTCGCTTAGCTCGTATCCTTCGCATCAGCAGGTCCGCTGCAAAGGAAACGAGGTATCACCTGCAGGCCTTTACCTCGGCAACATCAATCGGGACAGTGCTGAATGCAATGTGTCAGATTTTACACCGACACAGAGCAGAGTCTGCTGATGTCCGTGTTTATTCGCAAGAAGAGTTCAGCCTCCGTCTTCCTTGCAGATTTGTTTTAGAGAAAGCCTTGGAAAAGACTGCCAACTCACTTTCCAGACATGGGTTGAAGGTCTATTTGCACCAGGGTAACAGACTTGGATACTTTCTAGGTGGCTCCAGCTCATTTAATCTCTGTCCAACAATTACCGGAACGCTTCCGCAAATTCAAGCTGTGCTCAGCGTGATACCTGAGGAATGGATGCAAACGTACTCTAAGTCGACAAGAGATTCAGCATTGAAATGGTGCTCCTTAAGGGTGTGCGCACCCCGTGTTGAGACATTGGATCGTCTGGCAATAGCGGTGGGAGCATGCAAGAATAACCCCAATACTCTGGGGGTCGATGTTCGCAGCAAGGCATTCTTTGCAGTAAAATCTGTGAATGATATGAAGCTTTTGCTTGCGGCCATGATTAATGGCGGTGGCGTTGGCGAGGACAGTGCAGACAAAGTACCAACCTTGCTTATCCTTGAACAACCAAAAGGGATCTTTTGAAGAGCATTTTTGCATGTTTATCAAAGTTGATTGTTGTGTAGAAGTTTGTGGAGAACTAACTATGAGATGAAGATTAGAGTTAATTAAGATTAAGGTGTAATCGATCTGTTAGTAAAATCTCAGCTACTACATTACTACATAACTCCAAGCATGGAACAAGCCTTCCACCGAAGAAGAAGTCCAACAGACCAGATGCAAGGATACTGTCTTACTTTTACGCTAATTACTCAATCTTGTAGATCACTTCTCCTGCTTACCAGAATGCTTCGGCGAGCATTTTTAGTAGAGCTCGGAATATAAGAATTCATTCGAGATGCGTTTCAATATGATGAATGGATCCTTCCCAATACCATCACTACTATTCGCTTGCTGCTGCTGCTGCTGCTGCTGCTGCTTTCTCGCAATGGCAAAGAAGGCATTAGTATAATGATGACCGTGAAGAGCATATAATTATATAATTGGATTCTTTGCGATGTGAATGTGAGAACTACAACTATGAAGATGAAGAATAGGTTAAGATATAATCAATCTGTTAGTAAAACTAGCTACTACTGCGGAAGGCCAAAGCGTAGGAGCAAGCCTTCCACTGAAGAAGAAGGCCAACAACCAGACACAGACGCAAGGATACATACTGTCTTTCTTGTACTTACGTAGATTACTCAATCAATTTAGATCACTTCTCCTGCTTACCAGAATGTTCCCCCAACGCGCCTAAAAAGACTCAATCTCAATCACTGCGTTGAAAGCTGTTGAAACGAATAGAAGAAGGCAAAGGCTAACAACTTATCCTCCTTCTATGGCAGCGTTGGACGTTCCTCCATGGATGATAAATGCTGCTGACAATCAGCTGCACCACCACCAAGAAACCAACCGCCTACACCAATAAACCATGGTACAAATGTCTCTAGAGCAACAAAAATGCTATCGCAATAAGACTCCCAACGAAGACGAACTAGAAGAGCAGCAAAAAAATGTGGCAATCAATAAATTGTTGGCCGAAGTGGAGAACAGGCACAATAGTTATGAGACTAGCTATGAGGATGAGGATGACCACTCGTCATTAGGTGATCCTGCACTTACTGGCGGTGAAGATGGTATTGTTGGATGGAACAAGGAGAACGAACAGTTGGAGGATCCAGTGGGCGATATGATTACGGATAGATTGAATGAGGGGTCGATACCCTACTTTGGGTATCAGAATTATCTTCGGCAGCGGAAGCAGCAGCAGCAGCAACAAGGTGATTTGTCTGAGGAGGATGCATCATTTGACTGGACTCATATATTGTGCGTTAGAAATTTTCGTGCCTTGCGCAAGATGATGTTGGGTGCATGGGAGACCAACAACAATAATAGGTTAGACGGGCACTCTTCAATGAGGTTTCTTCAGGAAATATTCCTTGTCGTATTGGTGTCGGCGTATGCCATTAGTGATGTTGCGGTACGGGCGACATCGTGGTTGTTAATGCTGGCATTCATGTTTGTTGTTCACGCCTTGATTGATGTGGATGAGATGCGTCATGGTCTTGTCGAGTTGTTGGGATCTAAACATGTAGAAAGAGTCACTAATGGGATGAATCAGTGTCGTACGTATTGGAAGAGAATCATGAAGACGATCCACACGGACTTCTTATGGGGAGACTACTTTCAAGGGAGAACAATCGTATGGTCGGAGGAGGAGCGTTTACCAAAGTTTCGTAGAAAGCACATTACTCTCATCCGTATCAATAGAGAACGAAAACAGAATGCCAAGACTACGAGGAGACTTGAGAGGGATATTAAGAGATCGAAGCGGAAGGGGTTGATTGCAGATGGTGCCGAGGCGGTGATTGTGAATGAAGCCAAAGTACTTTTACAGACTAGGAAGAAAGAGCTTGATGCCACTGCCAAGGAGCTAAATCAGAAACCGCCGACATATTTTCCAACCAGTGTCCGTTTGCAAGAAGAAGAAGAGGGGGAGAGAGCTTCCATCAAGAACCATTCACGTAGCGATGCAACTAATGGGCATTTGGAGGCTCTTCGTTTTTGCCACAAAATGGTTTTCCTTCGTGAGCAGGAGGCGCAGCAGGTAAAACAAGAGAATGTTAGTACGATTGATGTGTCGATAACACACACAACATCGGACTCGGTTGATCATATTGAAGTCGTTAGTAAAGAGGTCAACAAGACACCTTATCCAGAAGAGAGTGGTGATGATAGCACTGCATGCTCAGATTTCCCTTCTATCGGAGAGCATTGGAATTGTGACAGCGATGAAGATGACTCGATTTCATACGCTGATTCAGCTAGCACAAGTGAACAGGCTCTGCCGTGGATTGCAGTCGGGGCAAAAATTGGCGAAAAGCTACTCAAATCTCGTAAATTGCACAGAGTTGTTGCCCATCCGGATGAGCTACAGAAATCTCTTCCCAACGAGGCAAAGAAATTGATTCAAGGGATGGATATTTCTGATGAAGCAAATGAAATTGCCTTAGACTTGTTAATTGAAAAGTCAAAATCTGCAGAACTCAAAAAGAAGCTTGAAAAGGAGAGAGACCTAAAGCAAGAAATGGAGTTGCTCAAACGACCCGTGCATGGGATGTGGAGTCCTCCAGGCACGACACCACCTGTCAAGGCTAGACCGCAAATGGGAGGGACACCAAGCAGGTTCGCTGTCATTGAAATGCCAACTTCGTTCAACGACACTTCATTTGCACCCCCATCCCCACCAGCGAAATTGCAGAAAGGCTTGATCAAGCAACCATCCATCGACCGTCAACCTCAACAACTCAACCGGCTATCACTGATTGAGAAGGGTGTGAGAATTATTGTACCATTGTTTTCACCCGATCCCAATATTTCGAGCAGCGTCAAGAGTAGCTCCTTTTATCAAATGGTAAGTCAAATGTCAAATGTTCTTTGTGCTTAATCTTGTTCATATGCACAACTCACTAATTGATCTGTCGTCATCTTGCTTTGTTGTTAGGGAACTGTTGTTTCTTCTCGTAGATGCTTCGTTCAATCGAATCAACCAAGCAACATGATCGGAAATGAACGGACAAACTGCCTTGTCATTAAGGTGATTCTAGACAAGTGTATTTTACGCGGTTGCAGGTTTGCTGAGATGAATCTTAGAATAATGGACGAGTGGAATTACACCCCTTGCCATTCAAAGTTTCCTATTGGTAGTTGCGTTGCAACCACGTTTGGTGTTGGTGTACTGGTGGGCTGGCGTGTAGAAGATGACATGCATATTATTCGATCCCTGTGGAATCGAAGTGGTCCAGGCTCTGCCGTTGCGTACTTTCGAAGGGACTCCATTCACAGCGTTGTACAGGCTGCTGTTGGCTTTGATGTTGAAACAACGTATGGATCTGGTAAAGTAGTTGGTTACGTCAGAGGTGGAAAGCAGAACATAACTGGAAAGTACCATATTCGCATGGACCATGAAACACGCTTCAAAGGACGGATGCTTAACCGGAATAGGGTCGTTGAATTCAGTAGGTTTCAGATATTATCTTGTCGTGGTGCAATATTTGTACCGGTGACAGAGCATATTCGTGCTGCAGCTCTGTATCAACTAGAGCTTCTTCATTACAAGGCCCGGCTCAGAGAGCAAACGTTGAAAGTCGGCGGTGCAAGAAAAAAGGGGACGTGGAGAAATTTCTCTGAATATGTGGATTTGTTTGCGATTAGTTTTAGCAAGGCCATCGCAGAGGAACCTGAGTTTGATCGAGAATACAATAAGTTCATTTCGCACATCATCACTTTTCTAGAAGGCGGCGAGGGGTCGGCTGACTCCAACTCGTCATCAACGCAGCAGGACGAGATGAAAGAAAGCGCAGATTCGAGCGCAACGAGTGATCCTGTTGTTCCTGAAGATCAAGTCACTTGGAGTTTGCAAGATATATTCAAATGCATTTGGACTGAAGACGTCACGAAGGTTGATATGTTCGCTGAAGAAAAAGAAATAATGTCGCAAATCCAAGCATTTGAAGAAGCCCACGATTCAGCAATGATTCTCATAAGAGTATTGATGCGCACAACAGCTGTAGCACGTGCGTCCGTGTCCAATCGCCCAAAACTGAACATGGCTTTGAGCATGATCCTTGAGGGTCTGATACTCATTCGCCAACTGTTGCGAATCCACAAGAAACACACATCATCAGACTTAGTTCAAGCTTGGTTTCGAACGCTCCATGGCATAACGACAACGTTCGGGCCCTTGCGACAGCGTACAGCAGCACTTTGGGATAAGATTCTAGAGAAGCTAAACAGGCATGGCACAGTGGCCAAACGCAGACTTCTTCGCTTTGTTGATATTTGCCTTGGAGATACTCTCCTTCTGCCTGCACTTGAACTTGGCGATTGGAAAACAGCATTATTACGATTTGAAGCTGCTATTGTAAAATCAGAAATTGCCGATAAGAAGACATGTGAGCAGTTACGCAAGGGCATAAAAATTCTGGTAAGTTCGTGCCTCACATTTATTGTACTTTTACCGTTGAATCAAATTTGCAATCTCACTCATTCCGATCATCATTATACTCAGTACCAAAATATTGCCCCAAGGAAGAAAGATAAACATACCAGAGCTGCAGCTGCTAGGAGCGGTCAAAAGGCAATGACCTTAGCAAAATTGTTGAAGATTGTTGCAACACCGGGTCGGTCCATACTAAAGTTGCTTACGAAAGATGATGTGCTTGATATGTTTGATCGAGTTCTTGTTCGTGTATTTGAGAAGGACCCAGTTTGCTCAATGATGATCAACATTTTTGCCAACCACTTTCATTCCATTCGCCACCTGAGATATCTCAATAATATGGCAATCACAGGGAAGCTGTGGGAAACAGTGCTCGATGCTGTGGACGAAGAGTTAAGTTTTGCAACAGCAGAGTTTCCCGAGCAAACGCAGGAATTCTTAAAGCCCTTTGTGAAACTATTCTCGCTCGGTGTTTCTCAATTTCATAGTATTCAGTCTGGAGCTGTTTCTGGTGATTGGTTGGATTTCTTACTTGAAGACGAATCTGTGAAGTTAATCCAAGAGTTAGATGGAAGATTCATTGACTTCTTGGAATCATTGTGTCGGGACGTCAAGACAATCTTCGAAGTGATGCCATACATTAAATCGTGAGTTTGCTCTATGTTGCATCTTTTGTTGCCAAGATTCATTTGTTCCTAACACCTGTTTCGTCTTGGGTTTGAATGCAGTATTGATCATGACATTTTGAACCTAATGGATGAGTTTGATCCAGACACGTTATTGAGAGAGCTTAGCGATTCAATTGGCGACTCAGACAAGTTCATCCAATACGTGAAAGAGAGGACTTCCGTGCTAATCGAAAGATTTCTGGAATATCTTCCTAAAATGTCCATTCCCATTGAAAGGCGTGAATTAGAAGGAGGATGGGTGTTAACGTGTAGAGGTAAACGAGGTGGTGATCTTTGCTTATCAGACATTAGCATGGATCGTGAAAACGTTCTGTGTTACGTGTTGGGTGGCGATGAGAATGTGCTGCAACCACTAGCTAATACTTTACCACGTGCGACGTTAGATACATCATTTGACACAGCTAATACCGATGTCTCTGTTGATGGATCGATTCTTGACGAAGTGAGAGAGCTGATAGTGTCTGCGCAACAGTATAATAATTGGGTTGTGGGAGTAAATGGAATCAAGCACGTAAGTATTTGTCTGCGCCTCTGCAATTCTGCGTTGGTCAAATCATCTCTAACTAATGATTTCGCCATCAATCTTGCAGCCCTCACAGTTTCATGGGATTCCGAAGCCCCTGGACGATCTTCCCATGTCAGATACGCTAAAGGCAGGAATAGACTTGTGGCAATCATCAGCGATATCTGATTTTGAGCTCCTAGAAATAGCAATTAGAGATGTTTCGTATCAAATCAGCCACACTAGTGATAGCCGTAACGGAGGTGCTCAATCAGTTCATCAACAACCCTCAAGGCAACCATCGCCGAATGTGTTCAACCCAAAAGAAGATCCAACCGTACTCTTCTTGGATATCAAAAATCTGACCATGAACCTGAATGAATTCACTTTCCGTGTGGAAAAGAAAGAACCAACTATTTTTGATCCTGTCTTCGAAGGAGGTGGATCGATCATGGTTAAGAATCTATCGTTGTCTCTGAAAGTCGAAATCAAGAAGGAAAGAGTAAAGAAAAATGGAGTTGAATTGTATAGGCCAGTATTCCATCTGACAACGCTAGATGTTGGTCTCGAAAAGTTGAAGATTGTGTTCACAGAAACAGGTGCAGACTGGCTGTTGAACTCTGTGCTCAAAGGCTTCCGTCGTCAAACCAGTGAAATTGTGGAAGCAATCCTCAAGGAGCAGATTACACAACAAGTTCATAGCTTGCTAGAAAATGCGAATGGCTTTGTAGACGCGAACCCTGATTTACTGCTGGTCGCTCTTGGAATCACACTAAGAGATCTTGGGGAGAGTATTGTCTCAGTCTAACGACCAGGTGCGGGTGAGACGTTAATGTTAAATGTGAGGAGTATTTGTAGAAAAGAAGTAACTCATTTTGGAAATGAGCTTAAATATTAAGTATGATAATAAACTAGAATGAAATCGCAGAAATGACAGTACTTGCAATCACACTTCCTTCGCCTACATCTGCACCAACCAATGCAGTGGGAACATGGTTCGCTTGGGAGAAAATGATGTGCTCGCACAGAGTACACACGGCATTAGAGCTTTCATCTTCGGTGTTTCTCAAGGAAGGAATTTGTGCAGTTTTCAAGGATCCCTTTGCACATCGACCACACACTGATCTTCCGCAATTGGCACAATGTTTATGCCTATTGAATACTCCAAACTTTAACTTGCAATGCATGCACCTCTGTCTTCGCGGTGCAGTAATTTGTGGGTTTGACACCTCGGTTAGAACTCGATGAAGCATTGCAACATCTTCTACCATGTCAAGAGGCAACACTACATCATCAGGACCCATATTTGTCCAAAATGCATTCCACTTCAGAGGTTTCTTCCATGGTGTATTCAGTTGTGCCCCGTATCTAACAAGCATTGCCGCTGCTTCAATATCCTGGTGATATAGTGCCAAATGCAATGCAGTGCAGCCGCTCAGAGATTGATGATTAGGACTGGCACCTTTCGCCAACATCAAATGCAAGGCTTCGTGATAGAAAATGAAATTCCTCGCAGCATTGTTGTGGCAGAACAGATGGACAGGTGTTTGCCCCCGATTGTTTGCGATTTTTGGACACGACCCATGTTCAATGAAAACAGATATTAAGAGGCCTGCATCTTCTTCAGCAAGCGATGCAGCGTGATGAAGAGGAGTGTTGCCGTCTCTATCTTGATAGTTCAAGTCGGGAGCCGAAGGAGATTTCGCTTCACATAATAGTTCCGCTATTGGCCCCCGGAGTGACATTTCCTTCTTGCCAACGGTAGAAGACTCTGGATGCGAAATCAGATGCAGAGGTGTGTACCAGCACTCATCATCGGCATTGTTTACATCAGCCCCATGCGACAACAGTAGCTTGACAGAAGCAAAGTCTCGTCTTTGGACCGCCAAGTGCAACGAACAGAGCCCTTTTCCATTAGGAATATTAGGACTGCTACCTTTGTCTAAAAGCAGAAGTCCCATATCAGGAGAATCAGCGTAGTGCAAAGCGGTATTGCCTGCAAAATCTTGTGTGTTAACGATTGCATGATTGGAGAGAAGAAGCTTCGCCATCTCTAAATTCGAGTTCTGAACTGCCACGTGCAACGGAGTCCGTCCCTTGGAGTCAACAGCGTTGATACTTGTCTCAATATCTGAAGAGGCATCCTTTATTCCTTCGAGGAGCAGCTTGTGATTATTGCTCTTTACAGCGCGATGGAATGGAAGTGAGCTAGAACTGTCCATAAATGACGACTCCATTGAGAGGTTGAATGAGGAATAGTTATCATGACGTGAAGCACGAGAATGTTCCACATCGGGAAGGCCTTCCACCTCAGAATCAAGCAAGTTTGAAGACGGCATGTTTGGTGTGTCCCTAAAAATAGTGGACGTGTCTGATGGGAGAAATGGAACCCCCAAAGCTGACGACCGAGACGTTTGGCTGATCGATATATGCGTAGGCATCGTTTGATTAGTCACACTTCTATCGCGCAAAGTGTCAACCTCTTGTCTCAGCATTTCAAGTTCTCGATCTTTCTTTGCCACCTCTTCAGCGAGTAGTTGTATCTTATCATTTGGATTTGCACTGCCATTACTGTTCTGTTCAACGCAAGCTCTCTTTGATTCGCTCTTCACTTGCTTCTTTTCAACCACAGCTGTTCTCTCTGATTTCATTTGCTGCGTTGCAGCCACAAAGTCTCTTCGAACAATCTTACCCCTCCAGAAACGTTGGCACCAAACAGTTACGAAAACAGTGTTTTGATACGAGAACCATGCAGAGTAAGCACGCCACTGTGTCTGAATAGCGGTGGCATTTCGGTGAAATCTTAACTTGCGTACAAAGACGCTTGCAATCAACTTACGCGCTGCACATTGCAGAGTCAAAATCGACCCAAGTTGAAGAAGCAGTCTGTTTCGTTCCAAGAATGCCCTTGCGTTTGCTTGGATTATTGTTGCTGCTTTGTTCAGTGCAGAGTATCGAAGTTCCTCAAGTGCGTCAAACGCTGCAGCACGTAGGAAAACTTTTGTTTTTCCGATCTGAACACCCCATGAAACAACATGGTCTATCGCATCGACTGTCCCAAGTTTATTTTTCATCTCAGCTTCAAGTGTTGGTTCTAGAAGTCCCACTAATTTCTTGGAGCGATCAGCTTGTTTGAGACGTCTGTAGGATAAACTGGTAGCATGCTTGTATACAATCGGACTAAATCGTTGATGGAATGCGGCATGAAGATATCGCATTGCAAATCCAGCCCTTGCAATCTTCATTGCAGGTAATACTCCAGCGCAATTCAATTGATGAGATATAAGAGAATGATCAAAGCTATCTGCTACAAGGCGGTCGTTGGGTTTTAGACACCTGATGTAGTGAGGCTCTGTCTTCTCTATCCTAGACCTGAGAACACGCAGTTGAGAAGAAAATTGACCACTAACAGTTGCCCTTGCAAGCGCGCTAGAAGACCGCTTCACCGGAGCACGCGGGTTATGGACACTTGATGTTGCTGAAGCATCATCGCTGCTTTCCAGGATGCACGCAAGCTCTGATAATAAGTCAACACTTGACGAAGAAAGCAACTCAAAAGTGCCCTTTGGAAGGTCGTCCTTGTTCTTAACAATGAATCCGCTACTGTCATATTCCACTTCGCCAGCGTAGTGCACGATTGCGAATGATCCTTTCGACTGTTGCATCTGCGAGGCAACATAAAACTCATTGTCTTCACAAGAATCGTGAACGGCTTTAGCAAAGGTCTGATCAGTTCGCATAGGCAATCGACACTGTTCGTCAAGTACGGAAAATATTCCGACACGTTTCGCTTCGATGAGGTCTAACCTATCTTGGTTGTCAGGAAAGTCAATATTAGACCATCCGATACCTTCCTCTTCATACTCAGCTTGTTCTGCTTTGAAAACAAACTTGGCAAACTGCTGCTGTAACGCCTCATTACAGTAGTTGATGCAAAGTTGTTCGAAGGAGTTGGTTTGAAACGATTCGAAGCCAAAAATATCGAGAACTCCAATTGTGGCTTTGTTCAACTCAAAATCATCCGCATCTCCATGAACTTCAATAGACTGATTAATTCGCTTGACGATGTACTCAAAGAGTGCTCCATAGGTGGCCTTTGTCAATGCTTCCAGCGCTTTAGTTGCTTGTGTAGGAGACAATCGCTTTACAAGAACCTCTCCTCTTGCCTCAATCACACTCGAAGTAAGTGCCGTCTGTAGCGATTCAACTGAGACACCCAATAAATCTGCTACAGCGTCAAGTGTTCCGTCACCGTCAAACAAAAAGCATTCATCGTTGCCTCGGCTCTCAAAACGTAAATTAGATGCATGTAGCAAAGCCGCTGTGACACGGAAGATGCTTTCCTGCTCATCATCTGCAAATCCTACCGAGTCCATTGCCATGCGCAATTCTCCATAAGTGTCCATGTCCACTACACCGTCTCTCCTATCAAATGTTCCAGATATTGACGTCATGTTGAAGTCCTTCGCTGTCAAGGGTATGTCACCTCTACCGAAATTAGAAGTTAGTTTGTATCGCTTCTTTTCCTTAATGCTCATTCCCCTGGGGCAAGTGATTTCATAGAAAACGTGATAATTTCTCTCGCCAGGGTTGACCGATACGAGACGAACCTTTTCCAGTAGATAAAAGTCAATAGACGCTCCAAGTAACGTTCCACGACTGCAGTTTGGATCGTCACGTTGAGCTTGGAAACTCATTTCAATGAACTTTCCAAATCGAGACGAGTTATCATTGCGAATGGTCCTTGCATTTCCGAAGCTTTCAAGGATTGGGTTCGATTGAAGGACTTGAGTTTCTACACTGAGGCACTCATTGTCTGTCTTACTAGGGCTCACTGCCTTGCGCATGTGCCGCTGTGACAACAAAGTCAAATAGCGCATGACAATCTTGGTATTGACAGTCTTACCAGCACCTGATTCACCAGAAACCAAAATACTTTGATTGCAAGGTGGCCCTGACAAAGCATCGGCATCGCGTTCTTCCAAGGAGTTCATCATACTGCTGAATGCTAGTTCGGCTACCGCAAAAGCATGTGGAGGAGGCGTTGCCTCAGCATTACCGTCGTTTTCATGATTCCAATATCGCTCCATCATCTCACGAGTGTACAAGTCATCAATTTTCTTGAAAGGATTTACTGCCAACAAAATAGACCCTGTATTGGTATAAATGATGTCCTCCTGGTATCGTGCCTCCAAGGCACAAACGATAGCAGGCTCGTGAAGGTGCGTCAACTCCACTAAATCTTCCGGAGGCATGCTATGGCCCTCATCAACAGATGATGGTGCCGACCACCAAGTATTTCCCATCAATATTCGTTCTCCATCGTTATAACATTTTGATATCGTGTATGATTTTCCATTATACTCCTTGGAAGTGGGCTCATCTACTACAGTAACTTCCATGGTGTCATCTGCCGCAGCGGACAGGTAGGCTCTCACCCAGTTCCATGACACACCCGCCTCGATATTCTTGCCTTCGTTAAAAATAGAAGTATTCACCCACACGGGTGTCCCACCGTTTTTGATTACGATTGATGAATTACTCTTCGAAGGCGATGATGGTTTAAGGTACGGCTTGGGTGGTAATGTTTGCTTTCTGAAAGTCGAACTGACTCTTGGTGAAGGTTTTCTCTGCGGAATTCTTTGTGGAGTAGAGTTGGACACTTGTTTCTTTGCATCAGGCTTTGCCATTTTTGAAGATGTTGACCGGTTTGAAACTTTCATCGTCGTCGGTGAATTTGCTTTGCGCGACACAACACTAGGACCAACCTTATTGTGAACTATGCCTGGCGACGGCTGCTCAGTGTCGGTATGTGAAGGTGAAGGAGTGATAGCTCTCTCTTTCTGCTGCAAATTGGAACGAAATCCGTTATCAATGGGAGGCTCATTTTTTCGCTCCGGTGTCACCAAATAAGAAGCTGTCACCAATTTCTTCTTCATTGGTGGAGTAATTGGCGACAGCGATGGAGGAGGCGCAGCAGCCGAGCTTTCTTTTTCTTTTTGTTGTTTTTGAGGAAGGCTTCTAGAGCCAAACTTTGTATATGCAGCTAATGAATTTCCAGTCAATGATTTCTTGTTGCTCATTTCAGGAGACGATGAAGCAGAGGATGGTGGTAATGACGGAGATGATGTACTATGAACAGTTGATGATGATGACGTTTGAGTCTTGTATGAATTGGATTTTACTCGAGGCATGCTTTTGAACCGATTCGTTTCGAGGTTCATGGGCTTGGCTGGAGACTCGTTATTTGGTCCTGCTATTGCCGAAGTGGGTGTCTCTGAACGAGAAGTTGCTGTTAATTTTGATGGAGGAGGTTGTTGTTGTTGCTGATGCTGCTGCTGCTGTTTGATTTGCGATGTTACGCTGCTGCCCCCGTTTCGATTTTCAGATGACACTCTCTGTGCCTGTGACCTAGTAACCGCTGCTGTCTTTGTGGGCGAAACTTGCTGCTGATTATTTTCCATAAAGAAGCTTTTCAGCTTTGCAGTATTTCCAAGTGCTTGTGAACTTGTTGCAGTCGTTGCCTTTGACGAAGACACTTGCTTTTGAGTAACTGCGATATTAACACTATTTGTCACCTTTCTTGATGAACTACCGGCAGTTGCCTTTTCTCCTTTGCCACCAGATCGATATTTGACTAAGGCAGCAATATCACCTTCCTTATCAGATTGTATTTCTCCCCAGTCATTATTTAGGCTTGTTAAGTTGGTAACCTCATCTGACTCCACTCCCCAGAATTCTACTTCATCATCATTTTTCACTTTCGTCTCCTTTATTGTTGGACGAGTTATATTTTGAGATGTTGTTGTTCTTGCTGCTGATATTCCATTTGTCTTTGTTTTGGTTGTTGCAGGGGCTGCCACATCTACTGATTTAACCTCTGCCCTATTTTTTCCTCGCATTTTGTTGGTAGTATTCAACTTCTTGACGTCCATTCCATCATCATCATCTGTGGGCCACTCTACAGCTCCTCCACTTGCAAATGGATCGCCACTTGAGAAGGAATTATCAAATGGTGAATCCGAAAACGAAGCCCAAGCACTGTCAAAATCTGATGCAGTATTAGTGTTATTGCTCACTGGCTTTTGTTGCTGCTGCCGTTTCTGAGGATTGTCTATTTTGGAAGTTACCTTCTTCGAAACTTTGGGCGTAACAGATGATCTCATATTGGTCCCATTGGTATATTGAAACCAAGAATCACTATCATTTCGGCTTTGTGTAGGTGTCGCCCGTCCCCCTGATGGCCGCGAAGAAGATATTTGATTGTGTTTATGGAAATATTTTTGTTCTGCACTGGAATTTGACACCTCAGCCCCTGGTTCTCCAGGTAAAGAAGAGGGTATTGTGGAATTAGTATGTCTCACTTTGCCGCTACTGCTGTTGTAAGAAGAAGATGACTGCGATATCATTTTTTGCGTCGTTTTTGCATTATTTCGAACAGCGCTGCTCGCTCTAGATGACGATCGTACACCAGCATCTACTGCTGGCATTGACCCCGGTGATGATAGTTGTGGCTTTTTTTGCTGCTGTGAAACCGGTGCGGCAACCCGCTGAGAATTAGCCCGAGCCCGGTTCCTCTGCAGACGCTTCTGGCGCATTGCTGAATCCGCCATAATTCTGTATTACTTGTGGCTATACGATCGTCCAGTTAGTCGGGTGGTGACATGTAGACGAGTGAGATGGCACCAAGCTCAATGCTACTATCACACAAACGAGCTGCGCGTTGGAATGAGTTTGAAAAAGACACGAGAATCGGGCTTTTGAGTCGTTTTGGGTTTTTCCCGCCCAACCTACATAAGTTACGTTGTACCTGGTGAGATACTGTACTACCATTATTTTGACATAGGTACAAATCTCGCTATGTACGAACGTTCTCCACCGCCACTTTTTTTGCTAAGAACACGCACTTGCTCTCCATGACAGATATCACTTCCTCCCCCAATATTACCATAAAAGTATTGACAGGGCATCGATACTACTTCCTCCACATCTAATATGAAAGTCTACTCATCCTTACCTGCCGCTGCCGCGGCCCTGTCGGCTGCTTTGATCTCAGTGAATGGATTCGCACCTACGCACCTATCGATGCAAACCCACAGCATCACATCACAGCTCAATCAAATGAACAATGCAGACAATGAATCCGTTGATAGGAGAACAAAAACAAAGAACCCTCTCATCAACTGTCCACTCACAAAACCTCTTGCTACAGCTATAACAATCTTCTCACTTGCCATCACCACCCTATCCACCAATCCACAACCCACACAAGCAGCCGACTACGGCGCCTTCACCGACGAACAACGTTTCATCGCCGAGGCATGGCGTACTGTCGACAGTGTCTACATCGATCGAACATTCAATAGCCAAAACTGGTTCCAAATGCGTCAAGACGCTATTAAAAAGAAGTACAACAATATCAACGAGGCACAAGCTGAAGTGGAAAAAATGTTGTCTACTTTGGGTGATCGGTATACACGGTATTTGCCTCCAGCTAAATATGAGAGCATGGTGAATGCTGCCACGGGGAATTTGTATGGAGTTGGAGTGGAGTTGGCACAAAGTGGTGATAGGGTCATTGCGTCGGATGTTGAACCGAATAGTCCCGCGTCACGAGGTGGATTGGAACGGAATGATGTGTTTGTGGAAGTTGATGGGGTAAAGTTTGATGACGGAAAGGCTACGCCGGATGATGTTGCCGTGGTTGTACGTGGACCTGAGGGATCGAAGGTAGGAGTAGTTGTTGAGAGGGATGGTAAGAAAATTGATTACATCCTCACTCGAGAACCGATCAAAATCACTTCTGTTCGAAGTTACATGGGTGGTGATAAGCCCGGAGTTGATGGAAAGGTGGGTGTTGTCAGAATCAAGAACTTTTCAGGAACAACTGCCGATACTGTAAAGGAACAATTGGAGGATCTGAAGAAGAAGGGAGCCAAGAATATTGTACTGGATCTAAGGGGCAATCCAGGCGGGTTGTTACCTGGTGGAGTGGATACTGCCTCATTATTTCTCGAAACAAACAAACCAGTTGTATTCGTAGCTGATAAGAATGGTGTAGTTGACGCTCAATCTACATTCAAGGATGGAATTGACCTGGAAACTCCTCTAGTCATACTTGTTGATAGAAATACTGCATCAGCAGCCGAAGTCATGACGGCAGCATTACAAGAGAACAAACGTGCATTGGTTGCAGGTGAACAAAGTTTCGGGAAAGGAATTGTACAGACAATTAGGCAATTGGAAGAAGGTAAAAATGGTGGTGTTGCCGTCACAATAGCTAGGTATGAAACACCAGAACATCACAATATCAACAAACAAGGCATTACTGTAGACGTCAAGACAAATGTCGACTGCGAGAAGACTGATGCACTAGCTTGTTTGCCCAAGGAGGCGTTCAGGAAGATATAAGCTCTACATATAAGAACTAGCAAGAGTTGCTCAACATTGCTCCTTCTTCGAAGCAAGTCATTATTGTACTTTTGTCTCTGTTTTGGCCACGAATCCTTCACGAACTTCCAACCCCGAGTCGTACCACTTTGGTTTAGCTGGTATACGGGAAGAAGGACAAGCTGGACGACGTGATGGCTGTCGAGTGATAAGGTTTACCATTCTTGAATTG
>Ga0209652_1001127_pt1 | contig 21987 bp, 11 predicted proteins | sample SaaInl74LU_5_DNA_FD_184641 | JGI IMG/M metagenome (GOLD analysis project Ga0209652, IMG submission 184641) | Marine microbial communities from expanding oxygen minimum zones in the Saanich Inlet - ESP_74LU_5_DNA (SPAdes) (version 2) | ecosystem: Environmental > Aquatic > Marine > Intertidal zone... | reverse complement strand
GACAGATGCGTGCTCCACCACCACCTCCTCCTCCACCACCACCATCATTTCAAAGACCACCTCCGCCTCCATCACGGCCACCACCTCAACCACCTATTGCACCACTGCCTCCTCCACCACCGCCTCCACCACCACCATCGCAGACCAAAGATGAAAACGGCCAACCTCTAATGCCAGCACCATCAAAAGCTGTAATTCGCGCTGCAAAACGGAACAAAACAAGTGCAATGGCTGATATTTGGGCTTCCACAGAAGAAATGCAATATGAAAAAAGTCTGGGAGTGGATTTAGAAGGAGCCCTAGATGAACAGCAACAGGCAGAGCAACAGCAAAACTTGCCACGATGGCTTCGGGACAAACAAAAGAAATCTAAGAAAGATGAGGCTGATGTGAACGATCCTGTAAACCCTTCATCGGAAGGTTATGGAGAATACCGAAATAGAGAACAAATTGAACGACAATCGAAAGAAGTTTCGATGCGTCAAAAAGAGCAAATTGATCATGCCAACCAGCACATGGCTTCGCAAGATCAAAAGCAACAGCAGCTGAATGCATCAGAAAATGCTTGGTACTATCGTGACAATTCTTCAGGTGCTGTACAAGGGCCATTTTCTGGACAGCAAATGGTGGGATGGAGGGATGCTGGTTTCTTTCCTCATACGACCCCTATTCGATTTGGACACGGAGAAATGAATGAAGAATTTATCGCTTTATCGAAGGTAGACTTCACAGCGCCGGTAATACCAGTTGCGCCGCCACCGCCGCCACCACCGCCGCCGCCTCCCCCACCTGCATTGGGGTCAAATGGTGCTCTAGAAATGGAAGTAGTGGCATATCCGTCTATGGATGATGTGATCGTCGAGGAAAATACGCTAGAATTGCAGCCGGATGATGGTCAGCCTCACATTTTGGAAACCGAGTTGGCCGAGCCCCCACCATCGGATGAAGAAGAAGACAATGGTGACGACAATTACGCTGAGGTTGACATGTGTCTACCTCCTCCCTCGGATGACGAACAGGATGAAATTGAAGAATGTATTCCACCACCTTCTGACGACGAGGAACAAGACGACTTTGAAAGTAACACCGTTACCGCGATGAATGGAGAAGAACCGCCTGCTTACTATCCACCCCCAGATGATGATATTGCCGATGTTCCGTACCCTGTTGACGATGAAGCAGTAGAATATCCAGACACATCCTATGCATACCCCAACACTGATGACGCCTACGGCGATATCTCGTACGACAACATACCAGCGGTAGCGCCTTACCCCAACGAAGATACATACGAATATGACACCGTCGGTGCAGCGGAGGATAGCGAAGCAAACGATGCTCTACCTCCTGCAGAGGAGAAGAAGAAATATGATGGTGACAGAGCCGTAATTGGTTTCATGCCGTCTAATCTTCGCACAAAGCGGGCTGTGCCAAAGAAACCTGTACCAAAGGTCACAAACGTTAGAGTTGCAACAGTTGACTCGTCGAAGAAAAACTCCGTGACAGAAGATTATGATAAATTCATGAACGAAATCTCAGCTTTAAAGTAAACATGCAACATTAATATGCACAGTGTTTCTGAGGCTCGAGAAGTGATCAAGGAAGAACTAAAATAGGAATACGACTCGTGTGTGGTACGCAAAATGGATTTGTACATGAACATAGATAACATGAAACATTTACTTAATAAACTCCAACACAGTATTTCTGATAACGATCATACCACCGCGTTCTCCAATTTTCTAGACTTTCGTCCACCAACTCATCAACATACTTTCTTATTCCATTGTCATTGAGATCAAGCCGGAACCTTTTCTTAAGTTGACGGACTGCTTCGTCAGGCGTCCCACGAAAGCACGCCAGATCTTCATTTCCTTCAGTCAGCATTTCCACAAGCAAAATAATTTGATAGCAGTGCTTACGCAACTCAATGAATGTTTTGTAGCATAACTCTCTAAACTTTGCGAAAGTTCGACTGTCTGGTCCGTCCATGAGCTTCACAAAATCACGTGTCAATTTGAAAGGTGCGGATTCGAAGCCGCTGTTTTTCCCAGGCGAGGACAGGAAGTAAAACCCCCAGTCTATTTGAACGATTCGGCCTTTGTTTGTGAGTAGAATGTTCCCGTTATGCCTGTCTTTTATCTGCATCAGGTAGCAAACTACCGAGTATGCAGCCAAACTTTCAACAAAATTCGCTTTCGCATCTGCAAGCTCATCAGAGCCGGGGGGACCAAAATGCTGTTCAAAGAAGTTCTTTAGATTTGTAAACTCGGGGTCGTTCCTTTTGAGTGAATCAAGACTAATCGTGTCAGGGACGCATTCAATGATACCGCCACGCCCAGTTAGTGCAACAATCTCGTAAGGGTATAGCCACACGGGGACTTTTGCTTTGGCTAAAATCAATGCCATGCGTTGGATCAGTTGTGACATAAGCTAGCGAAATAATGTGAAAGGGATGTGCGTGTGAGTACCATGCTATCCTCAAGAAATAATCTGACAACTACGTGTCTGCTTACCTGTTCTTGTCGAAGATCATCGTTTGATTTAACTAATATCGGCAGCAATCTCCACCCAGGATGAGACCCGTGGATGGAACTCTTTCGGATACGCTCTGTTTTTGCGTTCCAGTCTTCCTTAAATACCACCGCCGGAGCTATACTTTTCAAGACGGCACGATCGATTTCATTTTCGTTGGGCGTGGGACTAAAGGTTCGTGTAGGTCCTTCCTCTATGCTGCGCGACATGTTTTCAGAGGATGGTGGAAAAGCTACCTTCTTTCGCTGTTTAGCTTGAGGAGATCCATCGATTTCTCTTTCCTCTTCAACGATGCTGTTCGCCATGGAACTTGTTTTCTTTTTCCTGAATTTGAGCTGTCTCTTTTGCGCAGTTCTGGGCGTCGACCATTGCCCCATCGGAGAGTCCATACTATCCGCTTCCTGTTGAATTGGTGTCTGCGGTGTTAGTGGAGGATCTTCTACTGCTTGATAATGCAAACTTGAGACGGGAAATTGAGATATTGGACTCGACCTCCCATCTTCGTCACCATTGTTTGACCGAGGGCTGCCAAGGGGTGGTGATGGAGTACACATCTCAAACCCGTTGGAATCTGATCTTTCCGCTGTCTTGGTCACAACAGGTGTTTCTTCGTCAAGCTCTTGAGAGGAATCGTCACTCGAATCGATTGGCGTATACAATGGACCAGAACTAGTTCTTGCTCCTGTTGGCCCCAAATAATCACTCAGCCGTCGCTCTAAATTTGTCTTTCCATCCCCGTGACTGCTCAAATGGTCAATCGTGTCCTCAAGTCTCCTCAACCGCTCTTGTGTGAAATTGGCTACTTTGTCAATGAGCGTACTATGCCTTTTGGGTTCACGAGGTGTGTCGACCCAAGCTGAAGTAATAGCGCGATCACTGGACAAACTGCCTTGACCATCTGTAGCCGATGAACCGTAGTCAATAACCTCTAGTGCCACAATACAAGGTACTCGTTCGTTAGTAGAAAGTGCAATTGATTCATCCGCAACGATTCTCCACACACGGTGTTGCATATTCCGAATTGGCAAGTATACCACATTTGAAGGTAGAAGTTCAACCTCCAAGCCCCGAAGTCTTTGTCTAAGATCAGTGGTACGATTAGGGCGTGCCGACTCCATCAAATCATCTGCAATGGAAAGCATGGCATCCAAAAATACTGGCGCAGCAAAAAACAAAGACCTCGCATCTTTTGTTTGCATCTGTTTTTGATAGGAATCACTTGAATGATGCAATGGTAGGAAACCATACTTACGCGGTGATGCGATGGCATCGAGATGAGCTTTGCTGTGCCATCCTGTTCTTGGATCGACCGGAACCAAGCCCTGCTCCACTGACGTTGCCAGGGCGGAAGGTGAAAAGACACTCTCATCGTGATCAAAATTGCACTCTTCTCCTACCGTCCCATCGATGGAACCGTATTGACAAACATACGCAGGCCGAGATCCACATTCAATTACTCTACGAAGGAGTTGTTCAATTAAGACCCTCTCATCGGGAGAAAACTTGGATGATGATGATTCTTCCGGTGGGTCTATCCCATGCAATCTTTCACCGCCCAAAGTAGGAGGAAGATAGTCATGCTCATGCGCCCCATGGCTTTCAGAGTAAGACAAGTATAAATTCGGTTCAACTCCACGAAGCTTCTTCATCGCTTGCGCTTTTGAATCCAACGGTTCTAACGATATGAAATCAACATCATCTCCACCAAGACTCGATCCGCTAACATTGCGTGAAAATCTTGGTTTGTTTTCCTTTGAAGAGTCACCTAAGCACCATGCTCTTAAAAACCAGAAACATCGATGAGCAAAATGCAAATCTTGACTGCATTTTTTCAGAATCCAATCTTCTAACTTTGCTGATATGTCTAAATATGCTCCGTGCAAAAGAAACGAGAGTAATTGGGGCGCATAGAAAGCTAGCGCTGTACTTCCTTCGGAATTGTTTGATTGATTTGTAGGATCGGGGGTCTCAGTTGCAAAAGCGAGGTCCAGCCGATCATTCGTCCACACATCTTCGTATGCAAATAATTGCAGTAGAACCCTAAATGGATCAGGTTTTAACGGAACCAATTTTGAGGCATTCGTTGCTGCAGTGTGAATAAGATTCTCCAAATTTCTCCCCGGCGAGTCAGTAATCCCACCACCATTTCTTTCACCATGTGCTGAATTATTGAGACTATTGTTGTGATTTAACGTCATCATTTCTAAACGATGGCTCCACATCCGCCTTGCATTATCTAAGCGCAGTTGGGCTTCGCTGACGAATGCTTCATATTGGTCAGGAAGACACATGAGCCGTTCTTTGATTGATTTTTCTCTTCCTGGTGTGTTGATGCCTTCTGGCAAAAGAAATGGCGAAAGGGTTCCATTTTCAAGACCCTCTTCCTCATCGTCGTCATCACTGCCTTGTCCATTCATAAGCGGCTTACCCAGTGAGCCCTTCCCATGAAACCCAGCCATTCTCCTAGTGTCACCATTCATACCATAAGCTAATTTCTTTCGTTTCCTGGTCATTTGTTCCTCATATGCAGACGTTGGCCCAGTGGACCGAACATGAAGAACAATCAGAAAGTGTAGCAATATCGAAACAAGCGACAGAGACAGAAGTGTCCAAGCATTGCCACTATACGTTGAACTTGTATCATCAATTGCTCCTAATATCATTGGTGGATCTAACGTCCCATCATCTCCAGGCATATTATCTACACTCATTGGGTTGACAATCAACACTGCCATCATGTGGCTCACAACTACCATTGCGGATATCCCATGAAATAAATATTGAGCAATTACGCATGGAACTTTTGTACCATAGTATGCCGCATAGGATAGAGGAAACGTGAGCAGCAGCAAGCGTATTATTGCAAGGAAGGCTAGATAGCCTGTTTCAGATTCAATTGTTGCTGCCGAGATGCCAATTTTTCGGTTGTTTGATTGTGAATCATCGCTATCATTCTTTGGTGCAGTGGAATCTTCAGCCGCAAACACTTCTGTTAGTTGCAGAACGCTTCGATGAATTATTTTGTCGTCCGTAATTTCAAGACTCTGATCGTCCAGCACATCATCCAGGGCGAACCCCTGCCGACAGTGCGAGCCATCACCGCATAATATTAAGTCGACATTCAAGTTGTTATTTACACCCGGCGAAATTTGCGTAGAGTTGACTGGATTGGTACTTCCTGTATTTGAAAAGTAAATATACAACACCAGTCCATCTGTGATCCAAGCACCCAACGCTGGGAGCAAGAACATGATTACTGCTTATATACTATTAGTGGTTGTGCGAGACCAAATGTACCATTTCGTGCTTAGAATACCAATGCTTTTGTCACCGATCGAGAGAGGCCCGCTCTTGACTTCTTCAGCAGCAATGAATGTGAAAGCAAAAGCCGCGTGTCGCGTGTCGGGGCAAATCTCTTCGCGAATCTTGGCCACAAGGTCCGAGGGTCCGGAAGCTGTCCGGACTTGTCCTACACCGACCCAGCCGGCCACGAGATTTTTACATGTTACTTATCGGCTCAGCTTTAGCGATATTTCACGTATGTAGAAACATACTGAGGTCTTGCGCCTCACCGATTTCATCACCTCTCCTCAACAATTCGTCTGTTTTAGGTGCGTACCATGGTGAAGGTGGCTACTGACTGCGGCACCGGCCGTGATTAATCCACTGCAGATGCTCTAGATGTCAATAATAATATTGGTATGCCAGTAGCGTAGTTTATTTGGCAGTTCTTCTCCTCAGTGGGCTGAGTTAGTTCTGATGGCGGAAATACGGCCGATGAGTCCACGCCGCTGCCGTCCCTATCTCTGGCTTGGAGTTGAGGGATTCGGATGCTTCTGTGCCTACTATCCTCATTACCGCGATTGCATCAACACGGCGTCCCTCGTCGCGTCATTTGATGCAGTGTGATGGTGTGGAGATTAATTAACGCACTGCGTAAAAGCGTGGCAGCTTCAATATCATCTCTTTTGTTTTCACATGAACTAACATCATTCCTTTTATCATCTCTTTCCTTTAATAGATTATATACTTGCAAATACATCAAGATGGGAAAAGTTCACGGATCGCTCGCTCGTGCCGGTAAAGTAAAGGGACAAACCCCCAAGGTTGAAGCCCAAGAAAAGAAGAAGCAACCCAGAGGAAGGGCGAAGAAGAGAATGCAATACAACAGGCGATATGTCAATGTAGTCACTGGAATGGGAGGAAAGAGAGTTGGACCCAACTCCAATGCTGACAAGATGAAATAAGCATTCTCCTTTGTGACATAATATAATTAATTATGTAATAGAAAAAGTACAAAGCATAACATGTGATTTTGTTTTCATTTCTTGTGCACCAAGGACCAGGGTAGTTTGTGTTCTTGCTTTCATTTGATGCACTTACTCATCGCAATGAGGGTGATACATCATTGATGGGCTCACCTACTTCATGAGCCTGATCTCTGCGTCGGCGTCATCTCTTGGCATCTCTCACTCTCCGAAAACCCCGAACCTCATCTCAGACTCATTTCAATTGCCATCCCACATCCATCATGGTTGCACTCACTAAAAGTACTACCCAATTCCTTGCATGGACCGCATCAAAGGGAATAGAGACGCCGCTCGATCTAAACGAGCGATCGGATGGCAGCCGCTATACTACCGCAAAGGTAGATTTAGATAACACATCAGACATCTTACAAATTCCAATCAGTGCATGTATCACTTCTGACAGCCTCGACGGTCTTGCAGAACGACTTGCCTATGAGCGCAAACTTGAATCAAAGTCGGAGTTTGCACCTTACATGGATGTTTTGCCGACTTTGGAGGGCGGAGATAATCCATACTTGGCTACTCTCCCTCGATTCTGGGAGTCAAAACGATTAGAGAGGGTTGCGGATAGTGGACAGTTGGAAAGAAGGATGATGAATGATGAAAGGAAAGATTTAGATCAATGGGCTCTGGCTTGTGTTGATTCAAGAGCAAACTTTCTAGGTGATGGAAGGTACGCGATGACTCCATTCCTAGATATGATTAATCATGATGCCTCTATCCAAACACGGGCACGGATTGAAGAAGATAAGGGGTTTGCTGGTTCAGGAGATATCCTACAACTTCAGTCCGGAAAGAATTATGTGAAAGGAAGTGAAGTATTCATCAGTTATGGAAACCTGAGCAATCTGGATACTTTGGTGGATTACGGCTTTGTCTCAGATACAAATCCTTGCAACGTAGAAACTATTGCAGTCAGAATGATGGGGCAACAGCCCTTCACGTTGACTGTGTATCCAGATGGGTCGGTTGATGCTGGATCCAAAGCAACATTGAGATATAACTTGGCTACACCAGAAGAGCTGGAGATATTCTCAACCATTGAAAAGGGTACGGGTCTTGGGATCCTTGCAAAACCACTTTCAGATAGGAACGAACTAGATGTACAGTCATTCATTGCATCGACTATTGATGAAGCGTTGTATGAAACAAAAGCAGGCGCTGCAGAAACTAAGGATGATGCATTGATTAATATGTATTTAAGTGCAAGGCAAAAGCAGTTTGAGTTGGCAATTGAAAGGATCACGCACAAGTTCCCCGGCATCGAGTATTAAAAGAGAGCCACGCTATACGCTATGAACTGAATGTAATCTATCTAAATGAAGCAACTACACTCCCAAATATCTTATCAAACGTCTCTATTTCAACATGCCGTGATAACACTTCCAATGGCAAGTTGCTAGATTCATTGAGCCTTTCCAGTGTGCTGAAATTGCCCAAGTATTGTATTGTTGCATTCTGATATTCAAAGAAAAATTGTGGATAATTGCCTCTCAGTCCACTAATGTCAAACAACTCATTCCGTTTTTGACGTTGATTAGGATCCATTCCATCTACTGTCGTGTATGGTATTTGTTTTGAATTAAACCATCTCAAAGCTACTGATTGGTTTGTTTCTTGTGCTCTGTCATGGCAGCCCTGTGATACTAAGCAGATGAGCTTTTTTTGCTCTTTGACCAAACCTATTTGTGCATTGCGGTAGTTACGATATCGTCCAACTAGTGCTGCTTTCCTAGAGCTTACACGAGATCGGTTTGGTGTCGTCGCTGCTTTTTGATTTCGATTGTTGTTGGATAGATGCTGTCGGATAGATGATGATGGTGGCGGCTGGTTGTTCATTATGTAAACTTATAGCAATCTAGCCCATTATAACGACGACGGCGTTTACCACCCCGTTATCATCGAGCCTATCTGATGCTTCTTTTAGCAATGAATCATCGTCCTCCGCCTCCTCGCTTTACGCTTCATCGATTCGCTGAGGCAAAGCTTGAGCGAAAGCGTGCGAGAGATAGAGGAAGAAGCGAAGAGAGGATGTTGTGCTGCACGACAGAGACGACAAGTCAACAATGAGCAATGAGAGTCAATGCGATGGCACGATCAAAGATGATGATATGCCTTGCGCACGGCTGGATTATAGATGAGCCACCATAATATATCATCTGTTGTTATCAACATAAAAAGCGCCAGCGTGATAAGTGAAGGCATAGACTGTGCGGCTACAGCTCCAGAGAGCGGCGCGTAGAGAGCTATCCAACGGCAATAAAATGGAAGCTCAACAAAAGAAAAATGCCTCCCAAGAAGAATATGAAGCACTCCTATTGGCGGCATCAAAGACAGCAGGCAGCGAAACATGGAAGACATGTGCCGGCCGCAGCACTGGCCCTGATAATTTTATTATGTCGGATGCATGGCGTTGTATGAAAATTTCTTTGCAAAAACATGCGAAGAAAAAGCAACCATCTGTGTGTCCAGTTTGCATGGATGTTCCAACCAATGATGGTGCTGATGATGGCTGGTATCGCACTAAGTCATGCAACCACTCGGTATGCAAAGAATGCCTTCGATCGTATTCACAAAGCCTTTTGTCTGACCCTTTACATTCCGGGCCTCTAAAGTGTCCGTGTTGTCCAAGGTTACTTAGAGAGGATGACGCCCGCGTTGCATTATCATTGGCTCAAAATGAAGTTGCCTCTGCAAAGAAAAAGAAGAAGATGTTTACTTCAAAAAGTGAAATGAAAAAAATCGATCGAGATGACGAGAGCATAAATACTGCAGTTGAAGTGTTGGAGAAGTGGCAAACTAAAGCATTAAACGAATTGCTGCGAAAGATGGATGACTACAGACCTTGTCCTAATTGCCAGAAAGACAACAATGATCCTGCCGAGGCAAGTGCACCACAAAATACTGGTGGAGGCTTTATTACTGGAGAATGTCTAGGACCTATCAATGAAGAACGGGAGTCGAATGCACAAGTCTTAGTGAGACTAGCAGAAACAGGGACTGTCAAAATTGTGCTGTTGGCGTTTACCGTCCAATATCTCTATCGTTGTGGCTCAGCTGGTCAAGGCTCTGAGCTGCGTCAAGTTTTCATGGCTATACTACCCGCTGTAGGTTTGCCAATATTTCCGCACCTGCTCAATCTTGCAGTCGTAAGAATTGCTAGAAAGCAAATAATGAGACCGATAACTGTGATCTGTCCATGCTGTGAAATAGAGTTCAACCTTACCTCATCAGAACTTGATGTAGTCAAAAATTCATTTCAAAATGATGAATCAGAGATGGCCACTGAACAATGGAAAAATGTGCACACTAGGAGATGTCCGACTTGTTCCACAGCCATTGAAAAGAATGGAGGCTGCAATCATGTAAGGTGCGCGAAATGTCGCTCAGAGTTCTGTTGGGCGTGCATGAGAGCGAGAACTTCTTGTAAAGCCTTCAGCTGCTCAAATGGTGCACCGTATGGAGGAAATGCATCTGGAGGACAAGGAGGACAACAGTTGGATCACTTTACGCTGGTGGAACGCATCGATAGCCTCGAATTTTATGCCCGTGAGCAGTTGCGACTGTTTCCTCGACCGGAATTGTGTATTCCTATTTTCTGTTGGCTCTTCTTTACAGGCCTTGATTCATGGATAGGAAAATCAGTTTGGTGGCTTTTATGCCGTCTTGCGAGTCTTACTTTCCGTTTGTCCAGTGTGTTCTGTGTTGCTGTGCTGTGTTGGGCCACATCCACTCATTGTCGAAATTGGCTGCTGAGACGTGAAGTCGCAGAGGGCCGCACGTTTCGAACCGAGGCAGATATGGTGGCAGAAGCAGTAGCAAGATCGATGAGAGAGTACTAAATTAACTCGGTCTACATTTTTATTACATTCATGTTATATGACGTGAACCTTCAGATGCAGATGTACCTGCTGTTGTTTGCGATTCTTCTGAGAACGAACCTCCGTAGTCCTCTTCGCTGTCGCCACTATCGCTTCCCTCGGAAGAGTTGTCAGCATAAGCCGACGAGGTAGAGCTGCTCCCACCAGTCTGTGATGAGTTTTCACTCGGCTGATCGTGCCCATCATACTGGTTTTGTGACTCTCCATAGAATGGATCAGTTTGTTGATTAGCCTGGTCAACTCCAGTGTTGTGATATTGATCAAAATGTTGAGGTGGAGAAACCTGAGGAGGAGCCTCCCCTTCATTTTGCTTCCCAAATCCTCTAGCTTCATTCTGAGTATGGGGGTCGAATATTGGCGCAGCATGGCCATCGAAGTTCATCCCCTGGTTTGTTGATGCATTCGCATTGAAAGATTCGTGCGTCATCGGGACGTCTTTGCTGTAAGTTTTGCAAGTGACTTTTGATGACCATGAAACATTTCGTTTGTACGCAGACTCGTTACTTCTCCGGAGAGACGACCTTCGTCGTGGCTTTTCTCCTACTTCGACAGCGTCCGGTCCATTAGGTGGCCAGTGACGAATTTGACCAAACGCTCTGTAACAAGTTTCTTCGTTTTCGTCCCCTTTTAGCAGCTGCTCCACATCTCGTGTCAAATCGTAGTACGAATGGGATCGTGCTGGATCACTCCAGTCAAAAATGCTCTCTCCCACATAGTCAACATTAACTGCTAGAAGCGGGTATGTAAATTGTTCACTTTTGACTTGCGGGATATAAGATGAAATCGTTCCCACCTCACTGAAATTCATGCCCTGATCACTTCCTGCGGGCTTGTAAGATGCGCTGAACAGCTTCTGGAACAGTCTAAAGATGCGGTAGGCAAAAACTGCACAAACTAAACCCAAAACTACAGCACTGACGATGCCAAAAATGCCAACTAGCTGCTCTTGGGAACTCGTCATCCATTTTGACCCAGAAGGCTGTGCACCGGCAGACACAGGAAACTTAAAGTTTTGTCCGGGACCAATGTATTGGTTGCAGAAGTGATACGAGCGCTGGTTTGGCTCAACTACAGCACTCGATGTTTGGCCATTTCCATCTGTAACTTGCCAGTTTCCGTAGTAAGCAGAATGAGATGTGTTGTCTGCACACAGATTGTCATACGGAAACCCTGAGAACCAGTAGGATGACACAATAGCCAGTGCAGCAACAGATGTAGTCATGAAATATACCCGACTGAACTTTGCAATAGAGGCACCTACCATGGGCGCTGGCTTCCACGTTCGCATGATACTGAATTTATCCACATAGAAGTTTATGAAGAGGGTGACTGCACAGATGAAAAATATGCTTGGATAAATCGCGCAGTAATAGAACGTAAGAAATAGCTGTTTGGTCATGTTTGTAAACCTTTCAGCAATGGTGTACTCTGTACCGCTCATCAGGAGGTTCATCCGCTCTTGACTCTTTGCCCTTGGGGCAAGGAAGTGCCGTTTGAAGTTGCTAACAGGGTCAAATATTTGGAGTACATTCGACGTCACAAGATCTGTAAAGAAAATGAGCCAAATAGATTGAAGGAGGTGATCTGGCCCCCTTGTTAAAGTGGAGGTGAACGGTGTGATGATGGTGATGACAATTGCTGTGACGACCCAACGGAAGATTGCGATCTTTACAAACAGCGAGCATTGCTTCCCTGTCTCTGAGGCATGAGCTTCCACGTTGGTGAGAATTTTGGCCACTATTGGAAAGAGTGAGTTGGCAAATGAGATAGCAAGAGCAGCATATGCAGCGCCATGCAAACGAACCAGCGCGACGATTACAGCCACAGCAACGACGAACGCTAAGCTTATCAGTGTCGTCACGGAGAGCTGCTTCATCTTGTTGCTCCAACTCACGTCTAAGTCCATCCACCGAATAGTGCTTGGTTCTTCGGCCTCGCGAACGTCAAGAACGATTTCGCCGCGGAACAGCAAATTTGGGTTGATGGCATGGACACTATTCAGATGCGCAGTCATAGGACCAACCTTCATCTCTGAAATGATGTCTCTCTGCATGCTCTCCGACTCAAAGGTGCAAAATACTTTTGTAGCTCGGTAATTTTGCTGTGCCAGACCTTGAATTTTTTGATTGAGTACAGTGAGCCGATCAACAAGTTCTGGGATACCGGGCGAGATTCGAGACTTGATGTAGCCAATCAGCCCTCGACGATGCTCCACCTTTGCTGCGTATTCCGACAAGGACAAAGTATTAGCAGCAGCCCCCTCTTTTATTTTCTCTTCTATTTGATGGAGCACCTCCCTTCGCTCCGCCAATGCGTTCACAAGCAAATCGTTATCGATTGTAACCGTGCAGCATGTTGTGTGAACTCCAAATCGGCTTTCAAAGAATTTCTTCCATTCTTCTGGTTCAGTTGCATCCTTAGGCGGGTTGGATATTTCAATGGAGTAATCTTGGGCCGTCTGCTCCTGCTCATCGAATTCCACAACTTTCCGCTTTTGATACGCTGAAAGAGCAATGGTTGCTAACATAATGAAGCCCAAACTGGCAAGATTCACGATCCCAACATTCATAGTGGCTCCATCGCATGTGTTCTTCATTGCGAACATCAACGTTTGGAGCTCCCCATCTGGTGTCACCGTAGTAGTTCCTGCAATGCGATCACGTGAGTTTTCATATTCTTCAATGGGGCATGTTGGACACGGCACCCATACTTGTTCCGTGCACAGTGCGCTGCCTTTTAAGAGGAAATTAACATCAGGCTGGTTGGCAGAGTACACATCACTTGCGAAATAAAGTATATTGGGCAGATTGATCAGACCAGCAACGAGTGATATCAGTGCGATTGCCCTCAAGGAAGAGAAGTACAAACCAACCCCCAGTCCAAAGTCGCCCATTTGAGACAATGGCGTCGAAAGAGTTGAGTACAATTTAGTGGGTGACTTCGATTCTCCAGGTTCGGCTCGTTGTAAATCACCCTTCCTTTCCTGCGAACCTTTGTTTGGGCCCGGGCTATACAACCAGTCATCATCATCATCATCATCTAAACCTACACTCGCATTTTTACGACTCGCCAAAGCCTTAGAAATATACCTTGGCAGAACTGAATGCTCAAAGTGTGCCCAAGCGCTTTGCAATCCCAATCCATTAAAATCCCAATGTGTTCCTCTGGGTTGATACCAGGAATAGTTTTGTAGCTTCAGGGCAATCCTTCTCCCATACGTCATGTCATTAAATGGATCGTCGAGAAAAGGCGACTCTTGATATGTTTTAATACCTCGACGACTCACAACGGGTGGTCTTTTCGATTCAACTAAAGGAGTTGTAGAAGATTCTGCCGATCCATCTATCTCTGCAATGGCTTCTGCTGCCTGAATAGCAGCGATTTTTTCCATTTCAGCAAGTTTCTTTGTCCTTTCCAACTCGTTTTTCAACTGCTCCTCTCTCTCCGTTAAATGTCCAATTTCTTGACTTTTTTCTTGACGCTCTTGCACTAGCTTTTGGAGCGCAAGCCGAGCCGCTTCTTCTACTTCTTGTTTCCTCGCACTTTCCTCTGCTGCCTTGGCTGCTGCCTCTAATTGCAGCCGAATAGCACGCTCTCTGTCGGTTTCAACGCGGGCCAATTCTGCATCTAATTCAGCAACCCGGTCTTCACAGTCTTTTTCCATCATTTCCAGCACTGTTCTTAGTGCCTCCTCTTGTGCAGACTTCGACTCTAATGCTTCTAGCTCTGACTTTGATTTGAATTCTACTAACTTCTCCTCTGACACTTGAGCAAGGAGGGACATGCTCTCATGATGTGCCCGGACCAACTCGGAACGATCATTTTTCATTTCCCTGATCTGCAGGCGAAGATTACTCACCTCATCCAAGAGGTGATCGTTCTCGGCAGTGTATTTGTCCAGCCGACCTTGTGATTCTAGAATTTCAGAGGCATATTTGTCTGTTATATCTGCACCATCACGTTCATTATCACTCGCATTCTCTCTTGACGAGGAAGATCCTTTCTTCTGTTTTGAAGAGCGTCTACTAGATTCCTTTTGGTCCATGGTTGTTGTAGTAGTTTTCCAAATATCAGGTAGGTCGTCCAGAGTACAGTGATGGTTCTCCACCCGATAGATTCGGTATGATTGCTTTGGATATGGGCACTAAATTGCAGCCGATACGCTACTAAAATTTTCTCGGACAATAGTACTGAAGCTGCTACACGCTTTTGAAGATAGTGCGCTAGTAAACATAGAAAGGCTGATGCCCATAATAATAAACAGCGGATATGATAGGAGGGCGGCTTGGTTACAACGCTGGCGACACGACACATGAACAAAATGCCATGGGGCTGTTTTGATTTTTGATTTGAGAAGAGTTTTCCCTCTTTTCTGTCTGCCTTTCCTCCTGATGCGTTCATGGAGTGCGGTGGGGGTGGGAAGCTTGTAAACTTTCATGAAGGTACAATACTTTCTGCCATTGGTTGTTCAACAATCTTCAATAATGCTTCAACTTATTAATTATATTTATTGTTACACTGCTACCTCCTACCATACGATAATTATCACAGAAACAGAGCGACAGAGACCAGCAATGCGGACATTAAAACAAGAACCATCTGGTTCACGCGAGTCGCGCCATTGCTATTTGCTGCTCCATCGACATTGAATGCATACTGCTGCTGATTACCTCCAACATCATTGAATTCTCCCGGAGGCGTATTAGCTAAAGCACTCCATCGCATACCGATCGCATCGGAGGTTTCGGTGCGTTGGATTTCCCATATATGAGTAGGAGAATCGGTAGGACCTGTTGTTGGTATATTTGTTGGCCCTCTTATAGGAGAAAGAGTGGGTTTGCTTGTGGTCGGCCCCGGGCTTGGTTCAGGGGTCGGTGATGACGTAGTTGGAAGTGGCGTTGGAGCAAGTGACGGCTCTGGCGTTTCCGTGTCAGCAGCATTCGCTGTGATTGCAGCTTCGACACCCTCAAAGAGAGTGAAAACGTAGCTACTTGAGAATTCATAAGCATCGTCACCAAAGAGGAGTTGGCCGTCAACTTCATCGCCAAACCATACTTTGTAAAAGCCTTCGCCAGCAGTGCAGCACAAGCCATTGCTTTCTTTGTCGTAGACAGTGAATGCGTATTCTGCTTCGCCTGCATCAGGACCATTTACGTCAACCAAGATGTTCAGCTTTTGATTGGCAAATCCTTCTTGATGATAGACATCAAAATCGACAAAAACCTTAACTTCATGCTGCGTCAAGTCATAAAGAACCCAACTGACCTCTTCAGGATGATCATCAAACTCAAATTGAACAGTCAAGTAATGCTCATCGCTTACTTCACCTATTTGTATCGGTTCTACTGGCTGAGATGTTGGTGGTACCGTAACCTCGTCTGTTTCGGCACCTGAAGCAGGAATGCATGTGTGTTGCCCGCATCGAAGAGCATTCGCGTTGGAGACGCAAAAATCTGTGCAGTAAGCGAACTCGGGGCTTGAAACGGGGCCGCTCCAACCTATGTTACCAGCGGCAGTATCTTGGGATCCAGTTGGTGCATCGGTGGGAATTGGTGTAATGGGAGAAGGCGTCGGCGGAGGAGGAGGTGTCGAAGTTGGCGGATTTGTAGATGCTTGACCGTCGGTACAAAAATCCGCCGAGCTATTGAACTCGAAGTTTCCATTGATCTCCGCCAACAATTCGCCGGTGTATATGCTAGTGTCAGTGCCCTTGTAAAGATAACTATTACCTCCACCCATGTCACAACAATTCCCGTCTCCGAACGAATCTAACATTGTGAGAGTATAACACTGATTAATGGGAAGTTCCATCTCTTCCTCCATGACCAAATTGTGATCTTCCTTGTAATACCCTGGTATACGCTGTGCAACAACTTCTGCGGTATCACGGAACCGAATGACAAATCCAGTCTCCACAGACATCATGTCTAGTTTCATCTTCAGAGTGACGGTTTGAGTGCTGGCTGAGCTGCTCATAGACACCATATTGGGACAATCATATTGCTCAGGCGGAGCAGTACTGTCAGCACAAATTGTATCCCTGATCCAATTAAAGTGTGTAGAGGTGCGCGACATGACAGCAGGATACTGCTCATTGACGCAGCCATATCCCCAAGATATGATGCCTAGAGCTACATCATCCTTCCGGTTATCGGCTCGTCGGATGACGGGTCCACCAGCGTCGCCGTGACAAATATATCTATTGGTAGCCTTGGCACACATCATATCGTCAGAGATGTGACCTCTCAGCGACATCAATTCCGTCCTTCCAGTCTCTGGATTGGTGACATCGACAGCTGACGCCTTGCACTGATCGTTAGTCATGGCCTTCAAATCCGCCTCTTTGAGCAGATTGGAGTACCTGGGGACAGAGTCATCATGCTCCGCACCCCAACCTAACACAGTGATATCTTCATTTCTTTTAGGAGCATCGTCGTGTGAATTTATCCTGATGACGGGATAACGACTCTTGCCGTATGTTTTGACAAGCATAATATCATGTTCGTAGGTCTCTTCATTGTAGTCGGAATGAAGATACCTCTTTTCAGGAATGAGGTTCTCATAGTACAATTTGTACGTCTCTAAAGAATAAGCATCATAATCCAGCCCTTCATAACTGAGATCTGTTTTTCCTACCTCGATTCCATTGAAGGCAGGGTATTTTTCATTAGAGTTTGGAGGAGAATAATAGGCGCAATGTGCGGAAGTGAGGATGAAGTCTGGCGCGACAAGGATACCGCCACAGATGTGATAATCATAGTGCGTTCCTGCAGGATTAATCCCTTCCATTTGAAGGGATGCCATGTAGCGATAACGATCTTCCTCTTCAGGGATGAAGCTTGCCCCGCCGAGCCTGAGATCTTGGAACGATCGTAAGTCTGTGGCTCTGAGGTTCTTGAGATTTTTAATTGTGGATGTTCCTGAGGATGATGCTTCTGTTGTGGCGGACGCAGTATTCCCTCCAGTCGAGACGAATGTCATAGAGCCCTTTTCATCTTCCTCTTCATCGTTGCCCTTGTGGTGTAAAAGTGAGGCCGCAGAGTTTTCATATTTATTCTCCTTCTTATGTGATATTTGAGCCCTCCGCCTTGGCCTGGAGTTATCTCCGCCAATGGGCTCTTCATTATCACCTCCAGCAGCACTGATACGCCGGTAATACTCTTGCTCTGCTTGGCGAGCGTCGCGACGTGTCACATGAAATTGAGACGATGCTGCAGCCGCAGGAGAAGCCGAAGAAGCCGCGACTGCAACGCAGCATAGAGCTCGTCTCTTGGCGGCCACCATGGTGGTTTATTATTGCCTATTACACGACCCTTTTAACACAACTCTTCTATTGTATGTAAGAGTTTAGGGAAGTCATTCAACAGTTTTATTGCAGTTACAGCATTCGGTGTTGTTATCTGTCCCGTTACGTTACTGGGTGGGCTGCTGGAGGCACTCGTGTATTGAAAATTGAACAGCCCTTGAAACACAGATTCCATTGGGCCTTTGTTCTCGTGGGTCAAAAAGAAGGCATTAAACCCACGTACACCCACACAAAAATGTCAAACCGTCAAAACATAAAAGACACCCATCTTAGATCTCCCCTAAGCATTTGAATTCAAACATGAGAAACTCAATTCAAATGCTGTTGCTTTTTCATCGATTTTAGCAGCGAAGCAACCAGAAGACACAGTTCAAATCAATCATTCAGCGTTCAGCACTACTTATTATGAATTATTGATGGGGATCATGGAGTAAAGATTAATACAGAAGCGGAGATTCATTTACCTAACCATGGTACCGGCGGAGGTTCCACAGATGAAAGCAGCACCGGCACAAGATGCTGCTGAGAAAGAAGAGCCGCCGGCTCAAAATGAAACATTAGATACTCAAGAGCGACATCCCAGCGGTGGTGATGGTGGATCAGTGTATGGTCGTGATGATGCTCTTCCCAGCGCCCCCGCATTTTATGCTCGTAGCGGCAGCAACGTCAGCAATACTAGTTCACATGATAGGCCAGGAGATTTGATTGCAACATGGCATTCTGTAGACATTGAAGGCCGCCCTGTGTCAGTTACTCATTCATGGCATCCGTCTCATCAACAGCAATCGAGAGGGGGGCAACAGCACCATATGGGTTATCCTGCTCAGCATCAGTTTGCTCCAATACCAGCTCATGCTCAATACTATCGAGCACCATCGCATGATAGTTATCGTTCCGAAGCATCGCCTCATACTAATTATCCATCACATGATTTTCATGGCAGTGCAGCAACCCGTCATCCTTCGATACCTTCACGTCCTGAGTCTTTGGCATCATCTCATGGGTCTTATTATCAAGAGACTGCAGCTCACATGCCGCCTCGCCAATCACCCAATACCGCTCCAATCGAGGTCCATCGGCCGTCATCTCAAACTCCATCGATGGGATCAGCGCCTCTTCCGCCTCAACATGAGCAGATTCCAAGAGAACATGCTTCTCGACCAGCTGCGGCCATGTATCATGGTGAAAGACCGATGATGCCCGGACGAGCTAATGTCACGAGCATGAACAATGGCAAAGGGTGCACCTGCCGCAAGACGAAATGTCTGAAGCTCTACTGCTTTTGCTTCTCAGCTAGTTTGGTCTGCAACCCTCGTCTGTGTATTTGTGATGACTGCAAAAATACCTCGGCGGAAGCAGCGCTAGGTGATCTAGGAGCTATCGCCAAAGCAAGGAGGGTGGTATTGCAACGGAATAGGAATGCATTCCAGAGCAAATTTTCTCCGGGTATTTTGAGGGAGAGCCATCCTGTAAGAGGGGCACCTCCAGTAACAACATTTCAGGCACCACCACAACGGGTGTTTGTTGCCGGGAACCCAGCTGCCTATCCCCCAGGAGCAGATACTAGGATGCAATCTGTCCTTATGCATCCACCACCCCAAAGGAGACAGGAATATGAGTTCAAGTCATTGGATCGTCCGCCGAGATTTTCAGCATCTCCTCCCTCTCATCTTGCTAAAAGTGAGAGCGCCTCTCCTTCCCAAGATAGTGTAGCAGGTGCGACCAACACCGAAGCTGCCAGGGGCTCACTTAAGTCGGAAGTTGAAGTCACAAGCATGAATGAGTCTAGAGATGGCGTTGCGTCGAAGAACTTGAGCACTGAGGAATCCAAGCCAAAAGAGGACATGCTAGCGGACGTTGCCAATACTGAAACTACAGTCAATCCACCCGTAAATACCGATGACAACTTGTCGAAGCAAACATCGAGTGAAGAGAAGGTTGGCCAGGAGGACGTGTCATCAGCACCTGTGGAGCGAGATGATCAAGTTGAATCCGCAGAGAATATAGCAATGGGTGACTCATCATCCCACAAGTCAAAGGGCAACGAGAAGGTTTCTGAGCAGGATGCATTAGATGGTGTGGTGGAAAGTTCTGCCTCAGGTCCTGTCGATCTTAGACCGATGCCGCATGATAGTCGACCTATAATCACTGACCATCAAGCGCCAGAGGGGCCTCTAGTCAGTGCATTTGTGCCACCAATGCCTCGCGAAGTTAGCGGCTACTATCGCACATCTCCCAATTCTTTGACGGAAGCAAGCTCATGGGAGACTCGGCCCCGTGTCGAGAGTCTTGAAGGAGGACGCTTCTATCAACCTGGAGAACCTTATTACCAAGATGCTTACCACCGATCGAGCTATCAATCTCGTACATACGGTCACCCTCAAACAGTAATCATGTCATCAATGCCGCAGGCGCAGTATGGTGGAATGAGGAGACCTCAAGGTGTTAATCGTGTAGGGTGCAAATGCAGAAAGTCTCAATGCCTCAAGAAATATTGCGAGTGCTTTGCTAATGGATCCAAATGTGGGGAGTCTTGCAAATGTGAAAATTGTGCAAACCAGCCGACCTCTACAGGAGCCAAAGATAGTCAATGGTCGTCTTCCAGCAGCTTGAAGCCTGTTGTTTCTGAGGAGAGGCCTCCGTCCTCCTTGGCCCAAGCGGTGTCGACTAGTATGTCAAATGACGAAGAAACAGTCAAGTCGAAAGAACGTAACTTGAGTTTCTTGGCGAATATTGCGACGTCTGCGCTAGATACAATGGGCGCAGATGCGGACAGGAAACGTAAGGCTGACGAAATGGAGTCCAAAGGAGTCGAAGATAACATGCCCCTGACAAACCATTTGCTTCCTCACCAATCTCATCCAGCGCCTCTCAGTCATCACTGGGATCCATCGATAGCTCACGCTGCTAACAACCGAGTAGCATCATCCAAAGGAAGTTCCCGACCTGTGTCTCAACAACAAAATCCACCAATGAAGGCTCTCTACTCCGAAACTGGAGGACTGCCTGTTAACCTTACCTTCCGAAAGATTTGCTCCAAGTGCGGAAGGCAGAGGGCAGAACACGGCGAGTTTGGTTTCGGGAACAAGTGCTGCTTCTCAACTTGTGGCCGCTGTGGCTCTGACTCGAAGTTGCATGAAGACAACGGAGAATCAATGGGCGTATCTTGCAAGTTGGCAGAGAAACTAGACGACAGTAAACTTCGGATCTGTTCCAAAGATTACGATAGAATGTTGGCAGAGCTTTCCGAAAGAGCCAAGGCAAAGATACTGCAGAAGGAGCAGAGGGAGATGAGGCAAAGAGAGATGAGACATCGACAAATGGAGATGTTGCAAAATGAGCAGCGTTTTATAGCAGACCAACGAGATATACATCACAGAGAAATGCATCCAAGTGATATCTATCAAGTACCTCAAAACAGATTTCATTAGATGCTTTGAAAAAAATATGTATGTTTAGATTGATGTCTAAAAAATAAGTGTGACGTTTAGGCTAAAACAATTGATTCCTTCTATTCAGTTGGTTTTGTCCAAGATGTTCTTCCATCAGAATGGTAGTAGTATAGTTTCGAGCTGTTTGGATCTTTTGCAGATTTCCAGCCTGCTGGTAATTCATCAATAAACACGGGTTTTGTCCAGCTTCTCTCTGCGGTGGTTCTACAAAAGTAATACGTCTTGCCACTGCTTGGATCTTTTGCACACTCCCACCCAGAAGGTAAAGCCTCCGACTCAGTTAATGCTTCCTTCGCTGTGGACTTTAGTTCATTAGAGCTAGCTCCTAGTGCAACTGCATCGCTGACTGACACTTCACGCCTTTGGGTGGGAGCAGAGGCATTGAGCGCTGCTTGTTTCCGTCGCAAGGCAATGTTAACCTGCTCCATTGGGTTCATTTCGTCACTTTCAATGATTGTTTCTTGCAGTTTTCTCTTTTTCTTCTTCTTCTTCTTGACTTTTGG
>Ga0209652_1001125_pt1 | contig 22001 bp, 18 predicted proteins | sample SaaInl74LU_5_DNA_FD_184641 | JGI IMG/M metagenome (GOLD analysis project Ga0209652, IMG submission 184641) | Marine microbial communities from expanding oxygen minimum zones in the Saanich Inlet - ESP_74LU_5_DNA (SPAdes) (version 2) | ecosystem: Environmental > Aquatic > Marine > Intertidal zone... | reverse complement strand
TTGGTCGGATCAAAATAACGGCTGCAAGTGGGTAAGTCATATTCCTGCATATAGGCTTCGATATCCGCGGCGCTGGCATGGAAAAACGGCGCAACTTTAAGAAGGCCGCGCGCATCGATCGACACAATGTCTAAATGCCGGCGGTGCGCCGTCTCCTCTCGGCGAATACCGGTGAACCAGAGCTCGGGTTCCACAGCTGCCAAAGCGCGACGGAAGGGCTCAAGCTTCACTTGTTCGGTGAACCACTGATGCCGCGGATCGTCGGGCAACGGAATACCGCCGAGCTTCGCAACGAGTCGCTCGGGAGTCATAGCCGGGCTATAAACCTGCAAATTGAGCCCCAAGCGCGCCTCAATACGCTCGGCATTGACATAGGTGTCTTTGACATTGAAGCCGGAATCTATCCAAACAACCGGTATGTTAGGGGCGCGTGCCACCACAACGTGTAAGGTCGCAGCGGCGTTAATACCCATGCTGGTGGTGACCATCGCGGGTAAATTCAGCGACAGTGCCCAGCGAACAATGTCTGCGGGTGAGGCATCGCGCAGTTGTTGATTAGCCGCAACAATATCTAGCGGGGCGGCCGATGAATTGCCGAATGTTGGTGTCGTGCGCATCACGAGATCCGTCCTTGGGCGTCTTGAGGTATCTCCAAGACGCCACTGTACGCGCGACAACAAAAGTTTTGAAAGATTTGTTTTTTATTTCTTTATGATCTAAAGAACCAAGGCCGCCGTGTTATACCAGAGGGCATACAGTGCGCTTAGCACACGCACGTCACTGGCGTGCCGCAGCGCGCTGACGCTTGCGCACGTTCTTTTCAAGCTGTGCGTGTAAATCGACATAGGTCTGCGTCAACTTGTGGTTCGGCGCTAAGTAAATCAGCGGTTTCATCTCATAATGGGATTCACGCATTTTGACCGAACTGGTTAAGTAGGTGTCCATGACCGGAAAACCCTCGGCTTTTAGCTCCTCGACCAAGGTCGTTGGCAGCCGCGCTTGGGCATTAAACTGGTTGATCACAATACCCTCAACTTCAAGGTCAGGGTTGTGATCTTCCTGCAGCTCTTCAATATTATTCATTAACTCGTACAGGCTCTGCCGCGCAAAGGTATCGCAGTCAAACGGCACCAATACACTGTCGGCAGCGATTAACGCCGACTTTGAATAAAAATTGAAATTGGGCGGCGTGTCGATGTAGATGCGGTCGTATTCCTCATCGAGCTTGGCGAGGGCGTCACGCAACTTATAAATTTTGTAGCGCGCCTCGAGGTCTTTTTCGATCTGCGCCAGATACGGGCTCGACGGCATTAAATACAGGTTTTCGTAGGCGGTCTCCCAGACAAAAGAGTCGGGATTCTTTTGCATACGCTTGGAGCCCACGGTTTGCTTAAACAGGCCCGAAACCCCTTGGGCCTCCGCAGGGAAGGCCTCAGCATCGATCTGACCGACCAAATAGTGGGTTGAATTACCCTGCACATCGAGGTCTAACACCAAGGTCCGCAGCCCTTGCGCCGCGCCAATAGCCGCTAAATTGCAGGTAATGGATGTCTTTCCAACGCCGCCCTTTTGGTTGAATACCACGCGATGCACAGGCTATCTCCTATTGTTAACTGGGTTTGTTGACCGGCTTTACTCACCGGGGTTGATGCTCGATTCGAAGGGCTATAAGTGTACCGCTCAGTGTGCGGGTGAGACTACTTCTGAGCGCCAAACCTGATCATAAAGTGCCAATATTTGTGCGTGATCAGGGACTCGAGGATTGTTGGCCGGGGAGCCCGAAGCCAAGGCTTGTGCCGCCATCGTGTCAGCAATCCCAAACCAGTCCGCCTCACTTATACCAAACGCCCTAGGCGTGGGTACCGCCAAATCCGCACACAGTTGCGTCAGCCCCACCACCAATTGCTCCAGCGCGCGGACCTCACTGTCACTGGCGCTGGCAAAACCCATCAACTGGCTGGCCTGGGCGTAGCGCGCTGGCGCACCGGGTATCGACCAAGCTGTCACCACAGGCAATAACATGGCATTACTCATACCGTGCGGCACATGAAAATGCGCACCGATCGGGCGCGACATACCGTGGATTAAGGTGACCGACGCATTCGAAAAAGCCATCCCGCCTTTAAGCGCCGCCATCATCATGACCTCTCTCGCCGCGGTATTATCGGGCTCAGCACAGGCGACAGGCAGCCATTTAGGCACAGCGGCGATAACGTCACAGGCCAACGCATCGGTGAACGGGTTCGCTTTTCGGCTGACAAAAGCCTCCAGCGCGTGGCACAAAGTATCAAGCCCAGTATCGGCGGTTAAACGCAGGGGCATACTCAAGGTCAACTCATAGTCCACCAGCGCAGCAAGCGGCATCAGCCCCATACCCATACACAACATTTTCTCATCGGTGTCGGTGTCGGTGACCACCGCCACGCTCGTGGCTTCAGAACCCGTACCCGCCGTAGTGGGAATGGCAATAATCGGCAAACCCGTTTCCATGCGCGCGGGCGCTTTGTAATCACGCAGGGGGCCGGTGCGCTCGGCCATCGCCGCCATGGCCTTGGCAGTATCCATCGAGCTGCCGCCCCCAAAACCAATCAGCACATCGGGCTCAAAATCCCCCAGTGCGGCCAAGCCCGCGGCAATGCTGTCGGTGGTTGGGTCGGGTACGCAGTCCGCAAACACACCCACGGGCATACCCGCTGCCTCTAACGGCGCTGATATCTGCTCGAGATAACCACACTTCACCATGAACGGGTCAGTGACAATCATTGGACGATGAAGCCCAAACTCTGCCAAGGTGGCCAATAGCTGGCCGCTGGCACCCGCGCCGATGTGTAACCGCCGCGGCATTAAGATCCCTGCACTCATCGACTTCTCCTCAATTTTGGGGCTTATCCTAGGGGGTTTAGCCTGCGAGCGGTATCCTTGATGCTGAGTTTGACGCGATATCATCCAGCCCATCATCAACCTGCGGAACACATCATGTCTGAAACACGCGACCAAGGCCCGGCGATTGAACTGTTAATGACCGGCAATGAACTGATGAGCGGCGATACGCTCGACAGCAATTCGGCGCGTATTGCGCAAGCATTTGCCGAGCTCAACCTGCGGGTGCGGCGCAAAACAACGGTTGGCGATGACCCAGCACTCATTGGTGAGGCGCTCGCGGCGGCCGCCGAGCATGCGGACGTGCTCATTATCAATGGCGGACTCGGCCCCACCTGTGACGATCTCACCGCCGCCCTCGTGGCGCAGGCCGCTGCGGTGCCATTAACCGAATCGCCCATGGCGCGGCAGCATGTCGAGCAATGGTGCACGCAACGCAACATCATTGCCAATCAGGCTAATCTCAAACAGGCCTGGCTGCCTGAAAGCGCTGACATTGTCGCCAACCCAATTGGCAGTGCGGTTGGCTTTGCGCTGACACTCAAGCGCTGCCTCATCATTGCAACCCCGGGTGTACCCAGCGAACTCACCGCGATGCTCGACGAGGTGTGCAGCCGGGTTGCCGCCAAAGTCGGCGCCCAAAGCGGCAATATCTTGCGTCTACAGACCTTTGGTCTTGGGGAATCGACCGCCCAAGATTTAATCGACAAGCACATCCCCAACTGGCCAGAGGTCGTTGAACTCGGGTTTAGGGCAGGTGCGCCGCAGCTCGAAATCAAACTCAGTATTCGCGATCAGGCGCATCAGCCGCTGCAGCAAACCTGTTATAGCCAGCTCAAGGCCTTGTTCGGCGACCATATTTTAGGTAAGGGCGATGCCACACTTGGCAGCGCCTTACTGGCAGCATTGAAAGCACAAAATAAAACCGCCACCGCGGCTGAATCCTGCACCGGCGGGCTCATTGCGTCGATGATCACCCGCGAAGCAGGTGCCTCACAAGGCTTCCACGGCAGCGTGGTGGCCTATGAGAACTCGATAAAAAGAGACCTTTTGGGCGTAAGTGAAGACTCACTTAAAAACCATGGCGCGGTGAGCGAACCGGTGGTTCGTGAAATGCTGGCGGGCGCATTGGCCCGTACTCATGCGGATATTGGCGTCGCGGTATCCGGCATCGCAGGGCCCACCGGCGGTACCGCTGACAAACCCGTAGGTACCGTGTGGATTGCCTGGGGTACAGCGAGCGAAGTCAACACCCGCTGCCTGCACTTGCCTGTGAATCGGGCCATGTTCCAAACGCTGGTAGCCGCCGCCGGGCTTGATTTAATGCGGCGGCAATTATTGGGCTTGCCAATGGTGCCGAATTATTTTGAACGCAGGGCGGTTTGAGCACCTCAAGGCTGTAAGCGTTCAATATCCCAATCCGTGCCTTTTAATGTGTAGCGGAATCGATCGTGCAGGCGCTTGTCGCCGCCCTGCCAAAACTCAACCCGCTGCGCCTTCAACCGGTAGCCACCCCAATGGGGCGGGCGCGGAATTTCACCCTGGCCAAAACGCGCTACCGTGGCGTCGTATTGCGCCAATAGCGCTTCGCGATCTTGAATCGGGGTACTCTGGTTAGAGGCCCAGGCGCCCAATTGACTCTCCCTTGGTCGGCTCGAAAAATAGTCGTCCGACTCACTGGCGGCGACCTTCTCGATAAACCCCGAGACAATTACCTGCCGGTCGAGTTCATTCCAGGGGAACAACATCGAGGCACGGTTATCGAGCGCAATGGCGCCGCCCTTGTTGCTGTCGTAGTTAGTAAAAAAAACAAAGCCACCGGAATCCACCGACTTCAGCAGTACAATGCGCTGCCACAAGCTGCCATCGGTTTCGATGGTCGCTAGCGATGCCGCAGTCGGGTCCGCTAAATCGGCGGCAACCACCTGCTTCATCCATTGATCAAACTGCAGAAAAGGGTCGTCGCTCAGCATGGGGCGCATCAGCCCGCCGAGCAGATAATTACGGCGATAATGTTCGTATTTCACACGCAGTCCTCATAGCTAGTGGTTCTAGTGTAGCCCGAAGCTAACAAGATGACAGGCGCCGCTGGCGAAAACATCATCGAAGCGTTAGCGTAGACGTCTCTTTGATTACCGTGACGACATCATGCTACAGCGATTATCTTCCGCACTACCCCAACTTGGCCTTTGCTGCCTACTGATCTGCGCATTGGCAAAACCCGCTGGCGCACAAACCGACCAAGCGCCGCTGATCGACTTTCAGACGCGATTTATCCCCGCGATGGGCACCGATGGCATGGTCGTTGGCCCCGAAGCGCTCGCCAGTGAAGCGGGTATGCAAATGCTGCGGCATGGTGGTAACGCGGTAGACGCCGCGGTGGCGACGGGTTTTGCGCTGGCGGTGACGCTGCCCCGCGCGGGCAATTTGTCGGGCGGTGGCTTCATGTTGATCCACCTCGCCGAGACTGACCAACAGGTATTCATCGATTATCGGGAAACGGCGCCAAAGGCCGCTACCCGCGATATGTTTCTCAAGGAAGACGGCAGTGTCGATAAGCGCCTCGCTTACTTTAGCCACAAAGCCGCTGGGGTACCCGGCACCGTCGCGGGGCTAATCCATGCACAGACAAAGTACGGCAAGCTCGATCTTGCGACTGTTATTCAGCCGGCAATCGATCTAGCCGAAAAGGGGTTCGCCATGCCGGTATCCCTCAATATGACCATCAATTCACGCGCCACGCGGCTCGCCGAAAACCCCGAAGCAAAACGCATCTACTTGGCGGGTGGCGAGCAGGCACCGGCTATCGGTTCACTCTTTAAACAACCGGACCTAGCCGCCACGTTGACGCGGATTCGCGATCACGGCCGCGACGGCTTCTATCGCGGCAAAACCGCAGAACTTATCGCTGCTGATATGGCTGCCAATGACGGTTTAATGACACTGGAAGACCTCGCCGGTTATGAAGCCGTCGAACGACAACCGGTGCGCGGCAGCTTTAAGGGTTTCGACATCGTCTCCTCGCCACCGCCTTCATCGGGTGGCGTGCACGTTATTCAAATGCTCAACCTGCTCGAGCCCTACCCCCTTGCAGAATACGGCCACAACAGTGCTGCCTATTTGCACCGAGTCATCGAAAGCATGAAGCTCGCTTATGCGGATCGCAGTCAGCACATGGGCGACCCCGATCAAAATGCCGTGCCAGTTGATGCCCTCATCTCAAAAGCCTATGCCAACGAGCGCCGCAAGTTGATCGACGAAAGTCGCGCCACACCCTCGAGCGCGATTGCACCCGGTGAGCCCGGCAGCCCAGAAAGCACCCAGACCACACACTTTACCGTCGCTGATACGGCCGGTAACGTGGTAGCGAACACCTATACGCTCAACTTCAGTTTTGGCACACACATCGTTGTACCGGGCACGGGCCTCATTCTCAATAATGAAATGGATGACTTTGCTGCCCGCCCCGGTTTTGCCAATGCCTTCGGCCTAGTGCAGGGAGAAGCCAATGCCATCAGTGCCGGTCGCCGACCACTATCATCAATGACACCCACGATGGTGTTCAAAGAGGGCAAGCCATGGTTGGCAACCGGCAGCCCAGGCGGCTCACTGATCATCACCGCCGTCCTACAAACACTGTTAAACGCCATGGTGTTTGATATGAATGTTGCTTCCGCGGTCGCTGCGCCGCGGGTCCATCACCAATGGCAACCCGATGTCACGCGTGCAGAAGAAGGCATTAGCCCCGATACCATTCGCCTGCTCGAAGCGAGCGGCCACACCGTTGAACTCACCCGCCGCACCTTGGGGCGCAATAACGCGATCATGATGCAAGACGGCTGGTTCTACGGCTATTCAGATCTTCGCCGCCCGGGCGGGCATGTCGCCAAGTGAGCATCAGCGTGGCACGCTCAACGAGGCTCAAAACGAAGCGCCGAGCTTGAGCTAGGCGCCTTTAAGACCAAGGCCAAAGTTGGCGCTCCAGTCGTTGCGTTTTGGCGCCCAACTTGACCGCAAGGCTCATTGGGCCGGCAAATGGCCGGGGCAGCCGACACGATTTAGCTGAAGGGATCTTCAGCCGTATTTTTCGGTAAGCGGACTTTCATCATTTGCCGTGACAGTGCCACCAACTGACCTTCGCTATCCCAAAAATCGCCGTCGGTCTCGATAATGCCGCGGGTTAAATGGCGCGACCGATGGCGACCCAGCAGTGGACCTGGCGCGGGCACACCCCGCACCTGCACCGTCAGTTCTACGGTGGGCACCCAGCCAAAAGGCCCGAATAAGGTGAACGGCGGCGGCGGCATAATGTCCGCCATCATCAAAAGATCGATGGTATCGAGATCAGCGCCATCGGTGTGCCGCAACCACGCGATGAATTCACCGGTGCCGGGCAGTTCGCCACCCTCGAAAACTTCCTGCCCTGCCACTAAGCGCGTATCCACACTTTCATGAATTTCTAACACGTTAGCGCTGCGTGCTTCGCACTCAGCAAATGGCGGTACCTCAGGTGGCTTGTTACCCAGCCAATGGGCGCCATCCAAGCGGCTTTGATCCGTGTACGCCGCCGTAGCGCGTACTTTTAACTCGCCCCCCTGCCACAATGATGCCGAGGCAAAACTGGTACCACGACTCAACTTCAACGGCTCGATGACGATTTCAGCGGGCCCCAGGGTGGTGGGCGCCAAATAAAACGCGTTAATCGATAAAGGATCCCGATGGGGTAGTGCCTCACGCAATGCACGGGCAACGATCGCCAAGGTGTAGCCACCATTGGGCACCTGCCCTATACGCCAGCCTTTTTTGAACTCAGCGGCAAACCGGTTGTCCGATATTGCATGGACCGCGGTGTCATCAGTAAATTTACCCAAACCCTTTCTCCTTTAAACAATGGGGCTGTGCACTTTTTTGAGGCGCGCAAAAGCGCCTGCAACGACGTTATTCACCGACGCGCAAACCCGCCACTTTTTTCTTCAGCTATCGTTATACTGCCAGAGTTCGCTCACTTAGCGGGAGGATAACGATGAATATCAGCCTCAACAGCGTTTCAGTTTTTCGGTCTGTGCTTTGCATTGGCGTGACAGCCCTACTCAGTGTCAGCGGCGCAGCACAATCGCCTAGGGCATATGCGGAAGCTACGGCCGGTGCTGAGGGCAGCACGGTCAACGATGCACTCATTCTGGATATGCGTCAGGCATTAGACGCAGCGACTTCCACAACATCGGAACAGGGTGATGAAACCAGCGTCGCCTATACCCAATTGATCGAAAACATAGAGCGCCAGCAAGGCGCCTACGACCCCGCATTAACACAGCAACTGTTGGCGCTTGGCGCTTCTTTACAAACACAGGCACGCCATGAAGAAGCGGTAGCGGTGTTTAAGCGTGGGGTACATTTGGCGCGGATCAATACAGGCCTTTATAGCGCCGAACAAATTGCTCTGCTACGCGGTGAAATCAATAGCTACTTTGCACTGGGTGACTTTGCCCAAGTGGATGAACGCAGACGCTATTTGTATCGGGTAGAGCGACGCGCACTGCGTGATGACAGCGGCGCGTCGACTCAGGCTTTACTCGACCAAGCGCTGTGGCAGCGGCAAGCCTATGTGATGGGCATTGATGACGCAGAAACCCGCTTTGCTCGCTTGCAATCAATGTGGCAACTCAACCGCATGGCACTCGACGAAGTCATCAAGACCGAGGGCGAGACCGCTCCTGCCCTGCTAGCACCGTTATACGGGATGTTGCAGTCACAGTACCTCGTCGCCGGCTACCAAGGATTTGATGAAGTCCTTGCGGGGGTGAGTTACGACAATCGCCACTTAGCCCACAATAGTGTCGCCTACAAGCAAGGGCGCTCGGTACTAGAGGCCATTATGCTGATTAACGCCACCAACAGCGGCGACGATATGGCGTTACGCGCGCGCGATCTTGTACAACTCGGTGACTGGGCCTGGTGGTTTGGTGATCGAAGTGCAGCGATCGAGCACTACCAACAGGCCTACAACGCGATTGCACAAAGCGCCGATCCAGAGGGTTTGACAACAGCATTATTTGGCGCACCTACGCCCATACCAAATATCGACGGCATCCAGCCGCTGCCAGCGTACAATGCCGATGAGAACGGCCCGCTAACGATAAATTTTGCTATTAGCGAGACGGGGCGTGTAACTGATCTCGCAACATTAAAAGTACCTGAGGACGAGCCTGAGGACGCCGCTATTTCAAGCGATCGGCTTTTAAGACATTTGCGTAAAATACGTTTTAGACCCTCGCTAGAAGCGGGTGAAGCGATATCCAGAACGGACATCGTGTGGTCTTTTAATCCACAAAATTGGCAACCAAATACCGTGGCGATGACGCAGTGAAAATACAACAAATCATGAATCGACCTGTCAGCACCTTGGCCAATGGCTATCGACTTGCCCTTGTGGCGGCTGCCGTCGCAGTGCTTAGCGGTTGCCCAAGCGCCAGCAACCCTACCCAGCCGCCAGCTACCCCGCCACCCAGTTCTAGTTCTAGCTCTAGCTCCAGTTCTAGTTCTAGCTCCAGTTCTAGTTCTAGCTCCAGTTCAAGTTCAAGTTCAAGTTCTAGTTCCAGCTCCAGTTCAAGTACCAGCTCAAGCCCGAGTTCGAGCGCTAGCCCCAGCGGCAGCTCAGGCAGCCAAGCACCCAGCACTGACACATCATCAAGTGCAGGCAGCAGCTCAGCAGCGGGACAAACCGACAGCACTGCCAGCGGCAGTATCGATGGCGATCTGCGCCCCGACATGGGTGACGGCGCGGCAAATACTGGCAGCCAAACAGCGAGTACAGCCGATGCGGGCGGCGAGCCCGGTTTTGAGCAAAGCGGCGATGCTGCTGTGGACCCGAGCCTGCCCGACATGCGCGATGCGCTGCCGACCTTCGATGATGCCTACGGTGCAGATACTGCCGATGGGTCGGGGATCGCATCAACATCGGCCGCCAGCGAGTCGGCTGGTAGCGAATCGGCTGATAGCAGCAATGACTCAGGTAATGCAGGTGGCAGCACAAATAGCGCTAGCGCGACGGACGGATCAAGTACCGGCGCCTCGAGTGGCTACGGTGGTGAAGCGGTAGGCACCCGCGCTGAGGGTGGCCTAGCCGGGATAGGTAATGGTCAAGGCACGCTCACCGCCGCCGAGCAGGTGGCCATTTTGGATCGCCAGCTAGAACAGAGCACCAGTGAATTCGATGGCCTGATTCTGGCAGAACAAAACAAGCAGCGGGAAATCGAGCGCGAGCGCGCGTCGCAGCAGAGTCAAACGGCTGCCGCGGAAAATACCGGTATCGAGGGGAGTTCGGGTGGCGCTTATGGCGGCGGCTCTACCGGGGAGGCGGGTATTGATGGCCGCAGTGGCGGCGGCATTGCCGGCGGTGGTATTGGCGGTGGGCGCGGCATGCCGCCCGAAAACCCAGCCATCTACGCGCCACCTGAAGATATTCCCGAAGGCAGCGATGACGATGTTGTGGCGCGCCAGCTGCGCGAGGCTGCTATGCGTGAGCCAGACCCAGCCATTCGTGAAAAGCTCTGGGTTGAATATCGCAAATACAAAGGCATCGAGGCACCCGAATGAGTGTTGCCATGTTTGTTAAGACGTTCTTCGCCGCGATGCTGCTGGCAACGCTAACGGCTTGTGTCAGTCAGACGGTCAAAAGCACCGCAGTGCCGCCCCTGAATAGTCCGGCGCAAGCCATCCCCGATGCTGAATTATTAGATGTGGGCGTCGCTGTCTTTGATCCGAATATTGCCATGATCGATGAAAGCGCCGATGTACCCGTCTATCCTGAGGTGCGTAAAGCCGAGGCGCGCTTTATGGCAAACGAGCTCAGTAAAACGCTGCAAGAATCGGGTGCTTGGGGCGCAGTGCGGGTAGTGCCCGATACAGCGCAATTTACCGACTTATTGGTGGCGGGCAAAATCATTAACAGCGATGGCGAGCGCCTGTCACTCGATGTAAAAGTTACCGACGCACGGGGCAAAGTCTGGATCGACAAAACCTACGAAGGCGTCACCAGTCGTTATGCCTACGACCAGGCGACACGCACCCGTCAGGATCCGTTCACCTTGGTCTATCGGCAAATTGCCAATGACATGCTGCTTATCTTTGAACAGCTACCCAGCAAGCAACGAGTGGCTATTCGCCAAGTTGCAGAACTCCGCTTTGCTCGGGAGTTTGCCAGTGATGCGTTTGACGGGTATCTAGTTCAGAACGAGAAGGGGATCTACAAAATCCAGCGTTTGCCCGCCGAAAATGACCCAATGCTTGAGCGGGTACGCAATATTCGCCAGCGCCAATATGTCTTTGTAGATACGCTGCAAGGCTATTACGGCGGCTTCGCAGAAGATATGTACAGCCCCTATCAAGAGTGGCGCAAGCTGGGTTACGAAGAAGTCGTTGCCCAGCGTGAGCTGCAGACCGAGGCGCGCAATCAAATGATCGCCGGTGGTGTCGCCATCATCGCCGGTATTGCCGCGCAGGGCTCGAGTAATGATATTGTCCGAACGGCTGGCGCAGTCGGTATCTTCGGTGGCGCCGCCATACTCAAAGGCGGCCTCGAAAAACGCGCCGAAGCGAATATTCATACCCTTGCGCTGGAGGAAATTGGTCAATCGCTGCAGGCCGAGATCACGCCACGTGTGATCGAGCTCGATGACCGCACCGTGCGTTTAAGCGGTAATGTCGAAGACCAATACGCCCAGTGGCGTGAACTGATGGCAGATATTTATGCGGCGGAAATTGGTGCACTTAACACCGAGGCTGCTTTAGAACCCGGACTGCAAGATGCAGGGGCAAACACCGCTGCAGGCCGTGTTATAGCGAAGGATAGCAGCGCCACGGGTGTTGATGCGGCAATTGCCAATGCGCCCGCACCAACGAAGAAAACGTCGACAGACAATAACGAGACCAGCCAATAATCATGTATTTAAGACGACTTATCCTGTGGCCTGCGTTAAGCGATGCCTGTGTCGCCAGTTATATTTCTGTTTGCCGTGGTAGGGCCGCGATATCGACAATGCTGTTGTGTTGGGTATCGCACGGCACCTATACCAGCAATTTCAGTAGCAGCAATTTCAGTAACAGCAATTTGAGCGGTACTTTGCGCGCTGCTTTCTCCAGTGCTGTCCCCAGTACTCTCCGCAGCAGATCGCGCAGCAGATCGCGCAGCAGATCGCGCAGCAGCGTACACAGCACCTCCAGCAGCGCATCAAAAAAAATACGACCCAAAAATATCAAGGCAAGTGACTGGGCATGAGCAACAATGATCAGCAACCGCTAACCGCCGCGCCCTTTACCCCTCAGAGTGCGACATCGGCGCCCGCAGCGCCCCAAAAGCCCATATCTCACATATCTAAAGGGGTGCTCGCCGGCTTGGCAATGGGTGTCATTACACTGGGTATTGTGGTGTTTATTTTGCCGAGTTGGGTCGACTCAAAAACACCATCAATTAACGACGGCATGGCAAACACAGCCGATGCCGCCACCCGCACCAATGCGCAATCAGCAAACCCCACGACCCCGGCAGCACAGCAAGGGGCAGGTCGCAGCCCCTTTGCCGAAGCGCAAGAGAGCCAGGCACGGCGCCATGCACAAGAGGCGCTAGAACAAGTGCTAGAGCTGCAGGCGCTACTGCAAGATCGCGCCGTCACCGCTTGGGGTGAAACCGACTACCGGGCGGCACTCGTTATTGCCGAACAAGGCGACAGCAGTTACCGAGATCGCGATTTCACTGGCGCCATCGCTGCCTACGAAAAAGCCGCTGCGGCGCTCGCAGACCTTAAAGCATCGATTCCCGCGCGTATTGATACGGCACTGAATACACTCATCGCCGCTATAGAGTCGGGTGACTCCGAAACAGCGCAGTCAGCACTAACGCAGCTAACCCAGCTAGCACCCGAGCACCCGGAGCGCGCAATACTCGCCGCGCGAGTCGCCGCCATACCCACGGTGAATGAGGCGCTGGCTGACGCGCAGGCGGCGGCAACAGCGAATGACTTTACGACAGCCGTGATTGCCACTGAAACGGCCCTAGCGGCAGATACGGCCCATCAAGGCGCTCGTCAGTTATTGGCTGAGTATCAGCAAGCGGCGAGGGACGCGCGTTTTCGCAAGGCGATGAGCACGGGTTATCTCGCCCTTGAAGAAGCCCAATTTGAGCAGGCAGAGGCCGCGTTTAAGCAGGCGCTCACTATTCGTGCCGGCGCACCCGAGCCCAACGCAGCCTTGCTTGAACTGGCGAGTGCGCGCACTGCGGCCACCTTGAAATCCCTGCAGCGCCAAGGTCGCGCGCAGGAACAAGCAGAACAGTGGCAGCAGGCGCTGTCGACTTACCAACAGGCAGCGCAGCTAGATGCCAACGTAGTGTTTGCGCAGCAGGGCATAGCGCGCAGCCAACCCAGAGCCGACTTAGCTACGGCCCTGGACACCATCATTGCCGAACAAGCGCGCTTAATTGACCCACGGATTATTCGCGAAGCCGAGACAACGCTGCAAACCGCGCGGCAAATCGCCGCACCCGGGCCCGTGCTCAGCGCGCAAATTAACAACGTACAAGCGACCCTCGACTACGCAAAAACCCCCGTGCAGGTTGCGCTGACATCCGATGGCCTCACCGATGTCACCTTGCTGCGCGTAAAGCGACTCGGCCCTTTCGAAAACTCGGCGCTGACCTTGCGGCCTGGCCGCTATACTGCAGTGGGGGTGAGAACCGGCTTTCGTGATGTGCGTATCGAGTTCGATGTTGCACCCAATAGCGCCGCGGCTCCCGTTCACATCAGCTGCAACGAGGCGATTTGACTGCCATGACAGCCAATGACCAAAACGACGCAAAGAACCCACCCAATACGCCAGCTTCATCCACAGATGCCAGCCCGCTGACCGCAGAAGCATTCAGCCCGCAGGGTGGCACATCAGCCGGTGGGCCTGGTGCAGAATCCGAGGCGCCTTTTTCAGCTAAGTCAGGGGCCGCACAGCCGCTATTTACAGCGCCGCCATCAACAGCCGCGCTATCCACCCAGCCATTGTCAGCGGCACAATTTGAACCCATCAATGGCAACAACACGGTTCGCGAGCAGCGTCAGTATTGGCCGCTAATGGGTGCCGCCGCCGCTGCGTTCGCGATACTGCTGGCCTTGCTATTTTTATTAACTGCGCGCTCAGTGGCTATTGTTGTAGCCGTGGTGAATCCACCCAGCATCGACATTCAAGGGCTTACTATTCCGCTAGGTAGCCGTTATTTGATGCGCCCGGGCGAATACACCGTCACGGTGAGTGCAGAGGGCTACGCACCCTATAGCGGCCAACTCATCGTCACAGATGACGATAGTCAGCAATTTGATATTGCACCATCCATGTTACCCGGCGACGTCAGCATCAACAGCCAGCCCGCCGGCGCTACCGTGTTTTTAAACGGTGCAGTATTGGGTACCACGCCGCTTCTGGGTCAGCAGATAGAAGCGGGCGAGCAACAACTGGCCTTGCAGTTGCCGCGTTACCAAAACGTCATCAACACGGTCGACATCACGGGTCGTGGCTTGCTCCAAGACATTGAGGTTGTTATGCCGCCAAATTGGGCGGTTATCAGCCTTAGCACCCATCCAGCCGATGCCGAGCTATTGCTCAATGGCGAACCCATTGACCCGCGCTTTTTAAGCAGCGATACCAAAGATACGGCTAACCGCCTCGCCGCGGACGCCCCCACGGGCAGTGATACAAATCGCAATCGCGCGCAGGCATCTGACAAAGCCGATGGGAATACCGACCCAAGCAAAGCCACTGCAGATCTGAGCAACGCGCGCCGTGCGATTCAGGTATTGGCCGGTGCCGCCGAGCTGACCATCACCGCACCGGGCTTCAACGCGGTCACGCGCACGCTCGATGTTGTCGCCGGTAGCGATCAGGACTTGGGTGCGATTCAACTGACCCCTGCCGACGGCGCACTGGCATTAGACAGTTTGCCTAGCGGCGCGAATGTGACCGTCGACGGCGAGTTCTTAGGCCGCACACCACTCACCTTAAGCCTGAGTCCCGGGGTTGAGCATTTGCTGCAGCTCGCCAAGCCCGGTTATCGCCGCAAGAGCCAACGCATTAGCTTAGCGCAGGGCACCAGCGAAGCATTAAAGCTGACGCTCAGCCCCGAACTGGGTGACATTGCTTTTAACATTAGCCCCGCTGATGCCGAATTGATCATTAATGGTGAGGTCGTGGGTACGGGCTCGCAACAGCTGGCACTACCGGCCTTTGAGCATCGTATCGAGGTGCGTAAAGCCGGCTACGCCAGCCAACGCAGCCGCGTGCAACCGCGACCCGGACTTGAGCAAGTCATTGAGATTGCACTATTGACCGAAGCCGACGCGCGCAAAGCGTCACTCACCCCTGAGATCACCTCCGCACTGGGTCAAACACTAATACTCATAGACCCGAGCGCTGAATCGGTCAACGAATTTGAAATGGGCGCATCGCGCCGGGAGCCAGGCCGTCGCGCCAATGAAGTGCTGCATGCGGTGCGTTTAGAGCGCGCCTATTATTTGGCCAGCACCGAGACCAGCAACGCCCAGTTTCGGCAGTTTTTAAGTAGTCATAACAGCGGGCAAATCGAGGGTAACAGCCTCAACCGTGAACATCAGCCCGTTGCGCAGGTCAGTTGGCAGCAGGCAGCGCGCTTTTGTAACTGGCTCAGCACCAAAGAGGCTCTACCGCCTTTTTACCGAGAAAACCAAGGCATTGTGGTGGGCTACAACCCCTCTAGCACGGGGTATCGTCTACCTACCGAAGCCGAATGGGCCTACGCCAGCCGGGTCGATGGTAAAAACCTGCGTCGATTTGCCTGGGGTGATGAATTCCCCCCCAGCAAGCCTGTCACCAATGTCGCCGACAATACATCGGCGTATGTAACCGGCCGTATTTTGAACGGCTACAGCGATGGTCATATTGTCAGCGCGCCAGTGGCCAGCTTCCCCGCCAACCATCGCGGACTTTTTGATATGGGTGGCAACGTCGCCGAATGGGTGCACGATGTGTATCAAATCCCCTCCGCCAATGCACAGGTCGAAGTCGACCCCTTAGGCCCGCAGCAAGGCGACAACTACACTGTGCGCGGTGCTAGTTGGGGGCTAAGCCGGCTCTCGGAGCTGCGCCTGAGCTATCGCGATTACGGGCAGCGCGGGCGGGATGATTTAGGATTTAGGATTGCGCGTTATGCCGAATAAGCTGCCGGCCACGGTAAGGTCGGTGACCGATATATTGCGCATCAGCTCGCCCCAAGGTGCGTTGGTAGCCGCGCTGCTGAGCGTGCTGCTTGTCAGTACAGCAACGCCTTTACGCGCACAATCGAGCAATACCGCCGGCAATACAGAAACCAACCCCGCGCCTCAGGTGTCGAGCACCGAGCCGGCGACGCAAGATCCATCCGATACACTGCTGTCTGCGGATGCTGACCCGGCTGCGGCTGCCTCTGCGGATGATAGTCTGCCACCGCGGGAGGAAGAGCCACCCCTAGAGCAGACCAGTACGGCACAGACTTACCAACCCAGCGAATCGATTTCCGAAGACAGTTCGGTGTCGTTTCCGGTGGATATATAACTTACTAGGAAGCGATGATGAACTTGCGGTTTTCTTCAGATTTTCTGTTCCAGCTATTTGCCTTACTGCTGGCGATTATCATTGTGCACGGTGCCTATGTCGGGGTTATCCGCCCCAGCGCCGACGCACAGCTTGCAGAGCAAGCGGCGCTACAAGCCGCCGGTGAAGATTTTGTGCCCGAACGCACCCTGGCGATTGTTATTCGCGATTATGAGCAAGAAGCCTGCTTTATTTTAATGATTTGGGCGCTGGCGATTATGGGACTCAAAGCGCAGCGCAGCCGTGCAGAAGCCGACATGCTGAAGCGCGCACTGCTCGACATCCCCGAGGGCACGAGCCTGTTACCTCAAGACGCCCGAGAATATTCCCGCGCTTTAGAGGCGCTGCCAGAAGCAGAGCAAGACTTTTTACTGCCCCGCGCACTCATGAACGGCCTGCAGCGTTTTGCCACCACCAGCAGTATTCCCGCAGTATCAGAATCGGTACGAGAGCAATGTGATATCGAAGCAGACCGACTCGACTCGGAGCTGTCGATGGTGCGCTACATATCCTGGGCAATACCGTCCATTGGCTTTATTGGTACCGTGCGCGGTATTGGCGACGCACTCGGCCAAGCTTACAAGGCGGTTGAGGGCGATATTTCCGGTGTCACCGTCAGTCTTGGGGTTGCCTTCAACAGTACCTTTGTCGCACTGGTACTCAGCATCATTATTATGTTTGCACTGCACCAGCTCCAGTTGTCGCAGGAGCGCCTCGTACTGAGTACCCAGCGCTATATCGACCGTAAACTACTGCGACATTTGGCGGTGCCTCGCTCATGAGTGAAGCCAATGCAACTATGAGCGCAGTATTGGACCTACACGACGCCGGCATCCGCCTGTGGCATCAGGATGACTGCATCGTGTCGCCGGGCTATGTGTGGTTTGATGAGCAACGCTACCACTATGGCAGCCCCGCCTTGCATACCGCGCGCCGCCAACCCCGCGCCGTGAATACGCGCTTTTGGTGGCAGCTGAGTACGCAAGCCTTAACACCGGCATTGGGCCCTGCGCGCCACAGTGCCGACTTAGTCCACAAGCACTTACAAACCCTGCATCACGGCGCTGGCGAACCACACGCCGTGACACTGATCGCACCGGGCAGTATGTCGCGCGAGCAATTATCCCTGCTACTCGGGATTATCGGCACGCTACCGTTTGCTATCGATGCCATTGTGCATCGATCCGCACTCGCGGCCGCCGCACACAGTAGTCAGGCACTTACTGCCAGTGGCAGTGGCGTCCATATTGAACTGCAGCTGCATCAAATGCTGATCACTGAAACACGCTGGCAAGACACCGCGGCCAGCGTCGAGAGCTCGCAGGCGTTACCGGGTCTGGGGCTCATCCATTTGATGGACCAGCTAGCCGGCGCAATCGCCGAGCAGTTTGTGTTGCAGACCCGCTTTGACCCCAGCCGACGGGCAGAGAGTGAGCAGACACTTTACGACGCGCTGCCCGCCTTACTGGCTGACGTGCACCTCAAAGGCGAGACCCGGCTCACTATCGACGGCTATCAAGCGCGAATCGCCGCTGAGCATCTGCAGGCAATTGGTCGCCGCCTGGGCCACCAAATCACCCAGCAAATTGCATCACTTGTCGAGACAGCTGACCTAACCCTGTTACTCGACCCCGTGCTCATGCGCATTCCGGGTCTAGTGTTGGCGGGTCATGTGATTGAAGTGACGCCTGAATCACTACTGACACCGATCAGTGCGCACGGCGAAGCATTGCGTCAGGCACCCGAAGATTTAGTCTTTCAAACCCGTGTCCCCATCAGTCGCTCACAGCAGGCTAGTGGCTCGGCTACGGCGGACAGTGGCGCGGGGGTTAGTGCAGCGTCGATACCAGCGCGGGATACGCCGCAACCCCCTACGCACCTATTATTCGGACACACGGCACAAGCGCTAGGCGAGCGCATCACATTAGACGGTGGCGCAGAACTGGTGCTTGAGCAAGGCGTTTTTTCGCTGCGCGGTGACGTAGCGCTAGACCTGCTCGTCAACGGCGAGCCCGCCCATTCAGGTCAATTGCTCGCCGCCGGCGATCAATTGACCGACAGCTTGGGCTTTGCCGCGCAGCTGATTATTGTCGAGCACTGAATATGGCTCGCCGTAAGCGCGCAACCTCTACTTTTAACCTCAGCTTCCTAGACATTATGTCCTGTGGCTTTGGTGCTGTTGTGTTGGTGTTTCTGGTAATCGACCATTCAATGGAGGAGCAAAACCAGCGCCAAAACGCTGATGCGCTCTCAGAGATCAACTTGCTTGAGATGGATATTCGCGACGGCGAGGCAGGACTTGTGGCGCTGCGCAATGCCATTAGCAGCACCGACCTGGACATTGTCGAAGCGCAGGGCCTCGCTACGCGCGTCACCGAACAACTCGACGAATACGAGGCGCTAGTCGCCTCCCTAGAGGAAGACGGCTTTAGCGAAACGACGGATGTCGACGCGTTGAAAGCAGAGATTAGGCGTCTTGAAACCCGCGTCGAGCAGTTGCGTGAAGCATCGGAGGCTGAGGCTGGGCGCAGCGCGCGTGAGTTTGTCGGTGAAGGCAACCGGCAGTACCTCACTGGCATGAATCTGGGCGGCCGCCATATTGCGATTTTAATCGACACCTCGGCGAGTATGCTGGCCGACAAACTGGTCAATGTAATTCGGCTGCGCAATATGGACCCCTCGCTACAGCGTACTGCCGACAAATGGCAACGAGCGCTCGGGACGGTCGATTGGCTCACCGCGCAACTGCCGATAGACGCGCGTTACCAAGTCATTGGCTTTAATACAGAGGCCAAACCTATCCTCGCCGAGCATCAAACCGAGCAAGGCATTAGCTGGCTTGAAGTCGCCGACACCGCAACACTCACACGCATATCCAAAACCTTAGCCAACCAGTTACCCGCAGGCGGCACCAGCCTGCATAAAGCGTTTGCAGCCCTAGGCAGATTAAGCCCAAAACCTGACAACATTTTCTTGATTACCGACGGCCTACCCACGCAGGGCGATCAGCCCGGCCGTAAAAGTACGATCTCGGGGGTCGAGCGACTTAAGTTGTATCGGGAGTCACTCAGGCGCTTACCCAGCGGCGTACCCATCAACATCATCTTAGCGCCCATGGAAGGCGACCCGATGGCAGCCTCGGAGTTTTGGCAGCTTGCACAAGCCAGTGGCGGCTCCTTTATGAGCCCCTCTAAGGACTGGCCATGAAACAGCGACGAGTCGCCGCAGAATTTTCGATTTCGTTTTTAGATGTTATTTGCTGCGGCTTCGGTGCGGTGATTTTGCTGATCATGATCACCAAAACTGTGCAGCCACAGATCCTCGAACGCTCCACCATTGAAGCCGACGGTAAGGTCGCCGCACTGACCGAACAGTTGTTTGAAATTCGCGGAGAGACCAAGATTCTCAATCGAGATTTAAGCGCCAAGCGCGAGCAAATTTCTGCGTTTCAAGAACGCATCGCGATCTTGCAAGGCGCGCTGGCGAAGGCCAAGTCGTCCTATGACGCCCTGGAGTTGTCACGCAATGCCAACAGCATTATCGAGCGCGAATTGGCCATTGCCCGTCAAAAACTGAGCGAAGAAGAAAAACGCTTGCTAGGCAGCCAGTATCAAAGCAAAAACCAGCTGATCGGCGGCATTCCTGTCGACAGTGAATACATCATTTTTATTATCGACACCTCCGGCTCCATGTTCTCTTATGCCTGGGATCGAATGCTCAGGGAGATGGAAGCGACGCTGAACATCTACCCCAACGTGAAGGGCATTCAGGTAATGAACGATATGGGTAACTATCTGTTTAGTCGCTATCGCGGGCAGTGGATTCCTGACACGGCGGCACGGCGCGACCTCATTTTACGTAATCTTCGCAACTGGAATGTGTTTTCTAACTCATCTCCGGTAGAGGGCATTACAGCGGCCGTACGCAGTTTTTATGACCCTGACAAAAAGATTTCAATTTACGTTTTTGGGGATGAATTTACCGGCGAGTCCATTGAGCGGGTTGTACGTACAGTGGATCAACTAAACCAAGAAAACAGCAGCGGCGATCGCCGTGTACGAATCCATGCGGTGGGTTTTCCCGTACAGTTCATCAGACCGCCCGAACTGCAAACCACGGGCGTTCGGTTTGCTACACTGATGCGAGAGCTCACTTATAAGAATGGTGGCACTTTTGTTGGACTTAATGACTTTAGGCCCTAAGGGCATGTGGCGCAGCGTGACCGGTGTGTTGCTCGCACTGGTATTGTCCGCATGTACGTCGAAGCAAGTCATCGTGCAGGGCAACTTCCCCAAACCCCTGCTCGAACCGCTGCCGCTAACCCTTGCACTGCTCTATCCAGACGCCTTCATTAATCACGAGTTTTACGACGAAGCCAAGGGCCGCAATGAGTCTGAATGGCTGGTTAAAACCGGCGATGCACAGGTCGAATTTTGGGACACCCTATTTAACGGTATGTTTACCAAAGTGGTTCACATACGCAGTCACGAAGACCTGCATGCCTACGAGCAAGAAGTTGATGCCGTCCTCATTCCCAAGGTCGATGAATTGCAGTACACCATCCCGCTGCACACCAGCGTCAAGGTCTATGAAATTTGGATGCGCTATCGTTTTCGACTCGTTGAACTCGAAGCCATTCACAATCACGCCGACGGGTCACTGAGTTTTAACCCCGCCGACAGCATTGCCGACTGGACCCTCACTGCCTACGGCAAGACCCCCACCGCATTCCTGCAGTCGGATGAAACCGCTGTCAATATGGCTGCCGTTGTCGCGCTGCGCGATGCCGGTGCACACTTTGTTACCCGCTTCGACAAAGTCCCTGACGTGGCCAGCTGGCTAGAGACCGCATTGGTGGGCAGCCCATGATGGCGTTCAGTGCAAAACACAGACCCAGCGGAGCATGGCTGCGAGCGGCCTTACTGATTTGCGCTGCAGTGACCACGCTGCAAGGTTGCGTTAACGCCACCGTCGATGAGATGACATTTAACGAACCCAGCGCCGGCATTGGCGATGCTACGGTGGTGATTTTAGGGCGCAGACACGCGCCAGATTACGATACCGAGTTCGATTTTATTCAATGCATTGGCCAGCGCATCACTCGCGGCGATGACAGCATCGGCGTTATCGGTGAGTTCGAATTTATCAATGCCTTATACCCCTGGTTTGAACCTCGTACGGCGCCGCTTGTGGTCGAGAAGATCGACCAACTCATGCAAATCGAACCCGTCGCAGCGCGCCTAGCCGAGATGAACCTGCAATACATGATCTGGATCGATGGCAGCACCATCGAAACCAATAGTGCGGGCTCAATGACCTGCGGCGTCGGTCCGGGTGGGGCAGGCTGTTTCGGGTTTGGTACTTGGGGCAATGAATCGAACTACGAGGCCACGATTTGGAATCTTGAAAGCCGCGCTGAGGTCGGCAGAGTGGCCGCAGCAACTAGTGGCCAGAGCTATATGCCCGCCGTGATTGTGCCG
>Ga0209652_1001124_pt1 | contig 22004 bp, 26 predicted proteins | sample SaaInl74LU_5_DNA_FD_184641 | JGI IMG/M metagenome (GOLD analysis project Ga0209652, IMG submission 184641) | Marine microbial communities from expanding oxygen minimum zones in the Saanich Inlet - ESP_74LU_5_DNA (SPAdes) (version 2) | ecosystem: Environmental > Aquatic > Marine > Intertidal zone... | reverse complement strand
TAGACTTCGACAGACAGGCCACGCACAAAACGCCTAAATCGTATCCCTCATCCCTCATCCCTCATCCCTCATCCCTCATCCCTCATCACGCACGCTACAGAGGTCGAGCCCGCCCCATGAAGACACTATTCCACTTGTCATTTAACGTCACAGATCTGGCGATAGCGCGCGCTTTTTATGTAGACGTTCTCGGCTGTACAGAAGGCCGAAGCGCCGATACGTGGGTGGATTTTTCTTTTTACGAGCACCAACTATCCCTGCATCTTGGTGACCCCTTCCCAACCCATGACACGGGCCGCGTCGGTGACTATTTGGTCCCCATGCCCCACTTTGGTATCGTCTTGCCCTACGCAGACTGGGTGTTATTGAGCGAGCGTTTAACGCAGTCCGGCCTTGATTTTGTCATCCCGCCTCACCACCGTTTTCCGGGTCAGGCCGGTGAGCAGTGGACCATGTTTTTCCGCGACCCTTGTGGCAACCCGATTGAGGTCAAGGGCTTCAAAGATTTGGCGAGCGTCTTCAGCGCTTAGTCTTTAGCGCTTAGTCGTCAGCCGTTTCGGGCTCAGCGCCCTGACCGGAGACCACGGCTTGGTCGATGGCACCAAACACGCTGTGGCCGTCTCGGCCTTTCATTTCAATGCGGATGGTGTCGCCATGTTTCATGAATGCCGTTGTCGGCTGACCGTTTTCAATGGTTTCTATGCACCGCTTTTCAGCGATGCAGCTGTATCCCTTGGCCCAGTCTTGGTTGCTTACGGTGCCGCTACCCACCACACTGCCGGCACGAACGCGCCGCGTCTTGGCCAAGTGCGCGATTAATTCGCCAAAGTGAAACGTCATCTCTGGCCCCGTGTCACACAAACCCACCTTGCGGCCATTCCAAGTGCTCTGTAGCACGCCGTGGAGGCGGCCGCCTTGCCACATGTCACCCAACTCATCCAATGTCACCGCGACGGGGCTAAACCCCGTGGAGGGCTTGCCATTAACGAAGCCAAACCCCTTCGCCAATTCATCCGGAATGAGGTGGCGTAAGCTGACATCATTCGCCAACATCACCAAGCGAACGCTCTCCAAGGCCTCTTCAGCCGTGACGCCCATGGCGACATCACCGGTCACGACGGCGATCTCAGACTCAAAGTCAATGCCGTAGGCTTCGTCGGCAACGACGATGGCATCACGCGGCCCAATAAAGTCGTCACTACCGCCCTGATACATCAACGGATCGGTATAAAACTGCTCAGGAACGACCGCCTGTCGGGCCCGGCGCACCAACTCCACATGGTTGAGGTATGCGGAGCCGTCCGCCCACTGAAAGGCGCGCGGCAAGGGCGCCATACACATCGCCGCGTCAAACGCAAACGCATGTCGTGCGCGGCCTTGGTTAAGCGCCACCGCGAGGTCTTCGAGTTGCGGCGCGATAAACGACCAGTCGTCTAAGGCTTGTTGCAGGGTGTTGGCAATAGCAGTCGCGTAATGCGCCTGCGTTAGGTCACGGGAAACGACGACCAGTTGACCATCGCGAGAGCCATCTTTGTATGTTGCCAATTTCATCGGGTTCATTCCTGTCTGTCTGGGTGGTGCGGCAAAAAGCCAAGCACACGCTTTGTTATTCTATGGGTATGTCGCTACCTCAGCGCCACCTGCCGCGTAGGCGGAACCGGAAGAAACGAGCAATGACCCGCAACCAAAAACCCACGCCCGCATTGGCCATGAGCCGACGACAGGCGCTGCGCCGGACACTGATGGGCGTGTCGCTCGGTTGGCTCATGCCTTGGCGTGTCGGGGCGGGTATGGCGCACGCGGCCACCCCGGTCACGCTGCTCCCCAGCACCGCCATCACCTACGCGGTGAGTGGGAAAAAAAGCGGCATCCGATACACGGCCACTGCCACCCTGCGTTGGCAACGAAATGCCACGCGCTACATCGCTGCCTTATCGGCATCCTTACTGGTCTTCCTAAAACGTGAACAAACCAGTTCTGGCCAAGTCGTAGCCGGTCTCCCTGCACCACGCCGATTCGTTGATAAGGGCAAGCGCATACGCCAGGCTGACCTCGACCCCGTCACGCAACGTATTCGCTACACCGAGGCGGGCGGCGCACCTTGGACCGCGGACACCCAGGACCGCGTCAGTCTTTTCTTTGCCCTGCCCGCGGCGGTTAAGCGGGCGCAGGCCGCAGGCCTCAAGCAATTCGGGTTTCCCGTTACCAGTGCCAACGCACTAGCCGAGTGGACGGTGGCAATTGAACCCCGCGAAACCATCACGACGCCGTTGGGGACTTGGGCGGCGTTGCGGCTGCGACGCATCGTTGACACCACACGCGACACACAGGCCACGATCTGGCTGGCGGGTAGCCATGACTTATTGCCTGTCCGTATTTTGCTGGAGGAGCCAGATGGCACCTTCTTAGACCAGCGTATAAGCCAGCAGACCCCCTTGCCTGATCTAACTTGAAATCGGCGAGATCACCCCAATTTAGAACCAGTATGCGATGAACTCGGCACACTTAACGCCATTTCACGCTATATTGGAACCGTGATGCATTTGCTTTCAACAGGAGAACTCGAATGAATATGTTGTACGACTCTGACACGTTCTCTGTTTTGCATATCTTGGCTAACCAAGCCTTGGACGCCAGTACCGACCTGAGCCACTTCAGCACCACCGCGGGGATGCACGTCGAAATGCCCCGACACGGCTTTGAAATCGTGGACAAGCGCACCGGTAAAGAGGTCTATCTCGATGGATCATGGGCCGAGTATTTCCAGGCGCAAGTCACCCAGTGGCAGCGTCAAGCACCCACGCAAGAAGAGGTCGAGCGCCTGCTAGACGGCTATGCCGGCTTGGCGCAGAACCCGGTTGTTGTTCACTAGGACAGGCTTTGGGCTTGGTGTCGCTGGTGCGCCGTCGCATCCTAGCCAAGGGCTTGGTGCTGGCCTGTGCGGCCGCGCTCGTGCACTGTGCCAGCCCCCAAGTGGACTTGAGCGATCTGCAGCGCGTCACGCTGCCTGAGCGCACCCCCGAAGGCAGGCAGCCTACCGATGCGGCGACCGCTCATGTGCTGATGTTGGGCGAGCGACATGATGCACCCGCCCACCAAGCACTGCACGCGTCGACCGTGGCACATCTGATCGCACAAGGCCGTTTGTCGGGTGTGGTCATTGAAATGGTCGACAGCGGCGCCAACACCCGCAATGTCGCGGCCACCGCCTCCGAGGCCGAGGTGCAGCAGGCCTTGGGCTGGCGAGAGGCGGCCTGGCCTTGGGCAACCTACGGCCCTGCCATCATGCCCGCCGTACGCGCAGGCGTGCCCGTTTATGGCGGCAACCTGCCTTATGCGGAGATGCGTGACGTCATGCGTGAAGCGAGCTGGGATACCCGTGTTAACGCGTCTGCCTTTGCGTTTCAACTCGACGCAGTTGCTGCGGGACATTGCAACCTCCTGCCTACCAGCCAGCTTCGACCGATGGCCAGAATTCAAGTTGCGCGCGATGCCCGTATGGCAAACACCCTCAAGGCCGTGGTGCAGGCCGGACACATCACGCTGTTTATAGCGGGCAGCGCACACACGGCTATCGCAACGGGCGTTCCGTTACACCTTCAACAGGCCTCGGCCAATGAAGTGCCGGTAGTGGTCACCAGCGTGCTGCTGAGCGCGGATGGACGACAAGGCGTTAGCGCCCACCCCGAGGGCGACTATGACTGGGTCTGGCACACGCCAGAGACGCCGCCACAAGACTATTGCGCGGCGTTACGGGCGCAAATGAAGCGCTAACGTCACCGCAACGGGCTAGCCTAAGCGGACGCGTGGCGCTTGATGGCCTCGGCCAACACCGACACCATGGTGTCGATCTGCGCGGCCTCGACGATGTAGGGTGGTGCCAAAACGAGGTTGTCTCCGGCAGGTCGTACCATGACGCCGGCTTGATAACAGTCCAAGAAAATATCATAAGCTCGCTTCCCGGGCGTGCCCGGTAGACCTGACAGCTCAACCGCACCCGCCAGGCCCAAGGTACGCACACCAATGACGTTAGGCAGTCCACGCAACTCACGGTGCATGGCATCTCCCAAAATGTGGCCCATCTTGCCGGCGCGCGTAAACAAGTCTTCCTCGCGGTAAATTGCGAGGGTCGCCAAGGCGGCCGCACACGCAGCGGGATGCCCAGAATAGGTGTAGCCGTGCAGAAACTCAATGGCGTGATCGGGGCCTGTCATCATGGCGTCGAACATGTGGTCACGACAAATCACGCCTCCCATGGGGAAAACGCCGTTGGTCACGCATTTGGCAAAATTCAGCATGTCCGGAATCACGCCGAAATAGTCGGCGGCAAAACCCGTTCCCAACCGCCCGAAGCCGGTAATCACTTCATCAAAAATCAACAAAATGCCATGCTTGTCACAAATGGCGCGTAGCTGAGTTAAGTAGCCTTTAGGCGGGATATACCAGCCTGCACTCCCCGCAATAGGCTCCACGATGATGGCGGCTACGTTGCTGGGGTCATGCAGGGGAAGAATGCGTTTCTCCAAGTCCTCCAAGGCGTTGGTATCCCAAACGGGCTCCTCTCCATGGATAAACGGGTATGCCGCCTGATCATGAATGAACGCCATGTGGTCCACGCGCGGTAACAAGGCACCACTAAATACCTTGCGGTTCCCGGGAATACCGCCCACGCTGATACCACCAAAGCCCACGCCGTGATAACCCCGCTCACGCCCAATGAGCACGGTTCTGTGGCCTTCACCTCTCGCGCGGTGGTAGGCCAAGGCCATCTTGAGGGACGTATCCGCCGCCTCTGAACCAGAGTTACAGAAAAATACCTTGTTTAAGTCACCGGGCGCCAGATCGGCGATGGCCGTTGCCGCTAGAAACGCCTTATCGTTGGACGCTTGAAAGGCCGTGCTGTAATCCAATGTATCGAGTTGTTGCTTAATCGCTTCGGATATAGCGCGGCGGCCATGTCCGGCGCCAACGCACCACAAACTAGAAATGCCATCAATAATTTGCCGCCCATCATGGGTCGTGAAGTACATCCCCTCGGCAGCGACCAATACGCGCGGATCAGTCCGAAAGTGGCGGTTAGGTGTAAAGGGCAACCACTGGTTGTCCATGTTGAATGGCTGGGCAGTCATATACAAGTCCTTGAACGGGCGGGCGAAACATGATTGTGGCACTACGGCGTGGCGCTTGCCAAGCTCGCGGGACAATTAAATCAGCGAAAATAAGCCTATGTCTTCTACCCACATTCTTACGCTCTCTTGCCCTGATCGCTTGGGCTTGGTGCACGCGGTTTCCGGTTTCCTCCTCGCCCGCGACGGCAACATCGAGGAGGCGGCTCAATTTAACGATAGCGATACCGGGTTATTTTTCATGCGCGTGCGGTTCCAGTTTGATGGCGCCATCGACTTATTGCGTACCGACTGGGACACCTTTGCCGCCGAGCACACCATGCAATGGACGCTGCACAATGCAGAGCAGCGCATGCCCACCGTCATCATGGTGAGCCAACAAGGGCACTGTTTAAACGACTTATTGTTTCGTTGTAAGAGCGGCCTGTTACCCATTGACGTGCGCGCCATCGTGAGCAACCACCGTGATTTTTATCAGCTAGCGGCCTCGTACAACGTTCCCTTCCACCACATCCCAGTCACGGCAACAACCAAGCAATCCGCCGAGCAAAAGGCGCTGGACATCATTCAGACAGAAGGTGCCGAGTTGGTCGTGTTGGCGAGATACATGCAGATCTTGAGTGACGCGATGTGCACCACCCTCGCCGGGCGGGCCATCAACATTCACCACAGCTTTTTACCCAGTTTCAAGGGGGCCAAGCCCTATTATCAAGCGCACGCCCGTGGTGTGAAGCTCATTGGTGCAACCGCACATTACGTGACCGCCGACCTAGATGAAGGCCCGATCATCGAGCAAGACGTCGCGCGGGTAGACCATGCGAAAACCGTCGAACATCTCACCGCTATTGGCCGTGATACCGAGAGCCAAGTCCTTGCCCGCGCTGTAAAGTGGCACAGTGAGCACCGCGTTTTGCGCAACGGCCACCGCACGGTCGTGTTTCAGTAATGGCCGCCACCTCTCGGATTCCACCGATTCAGTGCCTGCTGACCTTCGAGGCTCTGGCGCGCTTACGCAGCGTCACCCAAGCGGCCGATGAGTTGTTCGTGACGCCCAGTGCCGTTAGCCACCGGGTCAAACAACTGGAGCAAATCATTGGGGTCAAGCTGTTCGGGCGCGCAGACTTCTCACTCACCGTCGAGGGGATTGAGTACCTCTCGCACGTGCGCGAAGGGCTGGCCAACTTGGGACGCTTTCCCACCCAAAACACCCAGACCACTCGCCGAAAACTGCGCCTCGCGGTGACACCCACCTTTGCGCGATCGGTGCTCATGCCCAAGCTGCGTTACTTCATTGAGGCCTATCCGGAGATTGACCTCACGCTGCAGGTCTCCATTCCCCTGTTGGACGTCGTCGCAGAGGATGCCGATTTGACCATCCGGTTTGGCAGTGGCCGCTATGCAGACGTGGAGTACGAGTGCCTGATGAAAGACGACGTCGTGGTGATGGCGGCGCCGAGTTACGTGCGTGAGCACGGACCGTTTGATACGGTACAAGACCTTGAACGCACCAAGTTACTGCGCTCTCCGCTGGAGCCGTGGCGCACATGGTTCGCCGCGCACGATCTCGATTGGCCAGAGCCCAATGAAGGCTCCTCATTCAACGACATTGGGTTGATGTGTGACGCCGCGGCGCAGTCGTTGGGGGTGGCTTTGGTCCGCCCCAAGCTGGGTGCGCCTTGGATTGAAAACGGCACGCTGGTGCGCCTGTTTGAACGCGAAGTCCCCAGCCCCCATGCCCACTACCTGTGTTGGCGGACGGGCGCAATGGACAGATGGGAGTGCGCAAGCTTTGCCGAATGGCTAAAGCGCGTTGTGAAGTAAGCGGGGTGAAATTGCGCTCATGCCCGAGGCAAAGTTTATTCACGCACACACGATGACATTCGCCTAAACTGCGTGAATGAACGTAGCCACCTACCCCGAGCAAGCCGAGATCACCGCGACCGACCGCCGCGCCCGCCAACAACAGGTGGTCGACGCCTTGTCGAAACACCTGCCCGCGCATGCGCTTTTGTGGCACAACGAAGACACGACGCCTTACGAGTGCGACGGCCTCACCGCCTACCGAGAGCGTCCCATGGTGGTGGCCTTGCCCGAGACAGAAGAACAGGTCAGCGCCGTCTTGAAAATTTGTTACGACCTCGCCGTGCCGGTAGTGGCACGCGGCGCAGGCACGGGTTTGTCAGGGGGTGCCCTCCCCCACCGCATGGGCGTGACCCTGAGCCTGGCCAAGTTCAACCGTATTCAGCGCATTGACCCCCACAGCCGCACCGCCGTCGTCCAGTCGGGTGTGCGCAACCTCGCTATCAGCGAGGCCGCCGCCCCCTACGGCCTGTACTACGCACCCGACCCGTCCAGTCAAATTGCCTGCACCATTGGCGGCAACGTATCGGAGAATTCCGGTGGGGTGCATTGCCTGAAGTACGGGCTGACGATACATAACGTGCTCAAGGTACGCGGCTTCACCATGACGGGGGAACCCATTACGTTTGGAAGCGATGCACTCGACGTATCCGGCTATGACTTGCTGAGCATCCTTGTTGGCAGCGAAGGCATGCTCTCTGTCATTACCGAAGTCACCGTCAAACTTGTCCCCAAGCCGCAACTGGCGCGCTGCATCATGGCCAGCTTTGACGATATGCGCAAGGCGGGCGACGCCGTCGCCGCCGTGATCGCTGCCGGCATTATCCCGGCGGGACTGGAGATGATGGACAAGCCCATGACCGCCGCCGTAGAAGACTTTGTACACGCCGGCTATGACTTAGATGCGGCGGCCATTTTGCTTTGTGAGAGCGACGGCACGGTCGAGGAGGTTGAAGAGGAAATTGGCCGCATGAGCCATGTGCTGCGTCAAGCAGGTGCGACGGCCATTACCGTGAGCCAAGACGAGGCTGAGCGCCTGCGCTTTTGGAGTGGACGTAAAAACGCCTTCCCCGCCTCTGGCCGCATCAGCCCCGACTACATGTGCATGGACTCCACGATCCCACGCAAGCGACTTGCGGATATTTTGCTGGCGATTGCCGAAATGGAGAAAAAATACGCATTGCGTTGCGCCAACGTGTTTCACGCAGGCGATGGCAACTTGCATCCGCTCATCTTGTTTGACGCGAATGACCCCGACCAACTGCACCGCTGCGAACTATTCGGCGCAGACATCCTAGAAACCAGCGTTGCAATGGGCGGCACGGTCACGGGGGAGCATGGTGTTGGCGTCGAGAAGTTGAACTCTATGTGCGTGCAATTCAGCGCCGAAGAAAACGCGTTCATGTTCGCCGTCAAAGCCGCCTTCGATACGCAAGGGCTATTAAACCCAGGCAAGGTCATCCCCACACTTCAGCGCTGTGCCGAATACGGCAAGATGTTGGTCCGAGGCGGTGCACTCAAGCACCCCGAGCTCGAGCGCTTTTAGAGCCTGCGCACGCCAAGCATGAGGTCCCTCCAAGGCGTTGCGTGGTTACTGGCACTTCAGGCATTGGGTGAACTGCTAGGCAGAGCGCTTGGCTTGCCCATTCCTGGCCCCGTGATTGGCCTGTTGCTGCTGTTGGTTGCGCTGCGCCTCCCTAGCATCCAAGCCAGCGTGGGGGAGGCGGCGAATTTTCTGCTCAGCCATTTGTCGCTGTTATTTGTGCCTGTCGGTGTCGGCGTCATGACCCACCTCGGCCTACTTGAGGCACATGGTGGTCGCGTGGTGGCGGTCATCGTTCTATCAACTTGGGTGGGCTTGGGCGCCACCGCGTGGACCCTCCACTGGCTGTTGCGTCGCCAAGCGCGAACCACCCCACACCCACCTGCGGACTCAGACGACGAGGGGCCGATATGACCGACTTCGTTGAGCTATGGATTTACCTCTCCTCAACGCCGCTCTTTGGACTCACCGCGACGGTGGTGACGTATGTCCTGGCCCAACACTTTTACGCGCGCATGCAACATGCGCCCTGGGCCAACCCCACCCTGTGGTCGGTGGTCGCCATCGCCGCAGGTCTGGTGCTAACGGGGGTGGCCTACCCGACCTACTTTTCTGGTGCGCAATTTATTCACTTTTTATTAGGCCCAACGGTCGTCGCCATGGCATGGCCCATTTGGCAACGTCGCCATGCACTACGCGAACAGGGGCTCAGCTTCCTCATCGCGGCATTGGTCGGTGGCGGCGCGGCGGTCACCAGCGCCGTCGCTTTGGCGTGGGCCTTTGCACTGCCCAATGACGTTTGGCTCTCGCTGGTCCCCAAGAGCATCACAGCCCCCGTTGCCATGGGCGTGGCCGAGAAAATTGGGGGCATCCCAGCGCTCGCAGCGGTCTTCGCTGTGCTGACAGGCTTGGTCGGCGCCTTGAGTGGTCGCTACCTATTTGACGCCATGGGGCTGGGTTTTGACCGCATTGGCTGGACTGCGCGCGGCTTTGCACTGGGCACGGCCGCTCATGGCATTGGCGCGGCCCGGGCGACACAAGTCAATGCCGATGCGGGTGCATTCGCCGGCTTGGCTTTGGGTCTACAAGTGATTTTGGGCTCGCTTATATTGCCGCTGATTTGGCAGTACCTGTGAGTGGGTCGCCGTGCCGCTAGGCTAGTCAGCGCCCACCGAATAGGGCGGTTCCCACGCGCACCATGGTGGCGCCGCTTTGAACGGCCGCCTCTAAATCGGCGCTCATCCCCATTGACAAGGTATCGACGGGCAGACCCGCCGCTTGCCACTCCTTAAACAACGCGGTCGCCCGAGAGAAGACGGCCACTTGCTCGGCCTGTGACGTAACCGGGTCAGGGATGCACATCAAACCCCGCAAGGTCAGACGCGGTAACGCGTTAACCGCAACCGCCAGCGCGGTGGCATCGGCGACGGAGACACCCGATTTGGTTTGGCCGCCATCGATATTGACCTGCACACAAACCTGCAAATCGGGCAGATGCGCCGGGCGTTGTGCACTCAGGCGTTGCGCAATCTTGAGCCGGTCAATGCTTTGTACCCAGTCAAAATGCGCTGCGACGATGGCCGTTTTATTGCTCTGTATGGGGCCAATGCAGTGCCACGCCAGCCCCGCTGCCAGCCCCGCATTTTTGAACGTCTCTATTTTTTCGACACCTTCTTGAATGTAGTTTTCGCCAAACGCCAACTGACCGGCGTCGTACATATCACGCACCACGTCGGCTGGAAACGTCTTGGAGACTGCCAGCAAATGTACCGAAGAAACCGCCCGTCCACAGGCCTCACAGGCGCGGGCGAGTCGCTCTCGGACGGCGGCTAATTTGAGCGCACTGGCGCTAGGCACCGTACCGCTGGATGACACATCAAGGCTGGACATGGGCATAGTATGCGGCATACTTGGGGGTTTGCTATTGCTTCATCCATCCAACTTTTAGAGTGACTGACATGACCTTTATTAACGAAAGAACCTATACCCCTGTTGACGCGCCTGTATCCGTCGCCTTCCTAGGGTTGGGCGTCATGGGCTACCCCATGGCGGGCCACCTGGCAAAGGCTGGCCACCACGTAAGCGTGTACAACCGCACCGAGGCCAAGGCCAAGACTTGGGTGAGTGATGCGCAAGCCGCGGGGGCAAACCCAACGAATTTACGTGTTGGCACGACGCCGCGTGAAGCGGCACAAGGTGCCCACATCGTCATGGCCTGCGTTGGAAATGACCAAGATTTACGGGCTATTTGTCTAGGTGCCGATGGCGCCTTTGCGGGTATGGCAGCTGGCAGCACGTTCGTTGACCACACCACTGCTTCCGCAGAGGTCGCACGCGAACTCTACCAAGCCGCGAAGCAATTGGGCATTGCCTTCATCGACGGCCCAGTCTCTGGCGGACAAGCCGGCGCGCAAAACGGTGCGTTGACGGTGATGTGTGGTGGTGATGCGCCTGTATTCGAACAGGTCAAGCCCGTCATCGCCTGTTTTGCAAAAGCGGTGACCCTGATGGGTGATAGCGGTGCGGGTCAACTCACCAAGATGGTCAACCAAATTGCGATTGCTGGCTTGTTACAGGGCTTAAGCGAGGCCGTGGCCTTCGGCCAACGCGCCGGCTTAGACATGCACTCCGTGATCGATGTCATCGGCAAAGGCGCGGCGCAAAGCTGGCAGATGGACAACCGCGGCCGCACCATGGCCGAGGATAAATTTGACTTCGGGTTTGCCGTCGATTGGATGCGCAAAGATCTGGGACTGGTTATGGATGAGGCCAAGCGCAACGGCGCCCGTCTGCCCGTTACGGCCTTGGTCGACCAGTTCTACGCCGATGTGCAACAGTTGGGCGGCCAGCGTTGGGACACATCAAGCCTGGTCAAACGCTTGCGTTAAGTAAGCACGCAGAAATAAAAATGGCGCCTAAGGCGCCATTTTTATTGCGACCGCTTATTTTGCCGCGGCAGGCTCTGATTTTTGGGGTGGCTGTATCCGCGCCAGCTCCGCTTCTGAGATCACCTCAAACACCTGGACGACTTTCGCCACCCCAGGCGTACGGCTCGCTAAATCCGTCGCACGGTCTGCCTCACGCTGCGTAACAATGCCCATGAGGTACACCGTCCCGCGCTCAGTAATCACGCGAACCACAGAGCCCATGATGTCTTGGGCATCGTATAGGTTGGCTTTCACACGCGTCGTTGCCAACGTGTCTTTCGCCCGAGTCGACAACGCTGATGGGATATACACCAGCAACTCATTAACGACCAACTGCACGTTATCGACTTTGCTGATGGCGGCAATAACCTGCGCCTTTTCTTGCTCGGTATTCACCTCCCCGGTGACCAGCACACGGCGGTTGTAACTGGAGACGTTGACGTTACCTCGGTCACCCAACACGGCGCGTACCGCATTGTTCGCCTTGATAACAATCGCACCATCCTCTAACTGTGCACCAGAGGTTCTGCGATCACTGACGACAAAGGCGCCACCGGCCACACTACTGATCACAATCGGCGCACACGCTGTCACGCTTGCAGCCAAGCAAACAGCCAGCACAAGCCGCTGTGTCGACCGTGACAACAGGGCTGTTTGCTGAGAGAAAAATGCCGTCATAACGCGCTCCTTTAAAGAAGAAAGTGTAACAAGTCTATTGGCCATCGCCCAAGAGATGCACATCAATGCCATCACAGATGCAATGCAGAATCATTTGATGGATTTCAAGCACCCGGCCCACTTGATCGCTAGGAATACTGATGGCGACATCGGTGTCTTGCAACGCTTGTAAAAGCTCGCCGTCTAGACCACCCACCACCGCGACCACCGTCATGTCGCGCTCATGCGCGGCATCAACGGCGGCGCTCAGCGCACCCTCGCCCCCTTTGGCGCTCAAAACCAAAAGCAAGTCTTCGGCAACGCCCAAGGCCCTTACCTCACGCGCGAGCCCTTGCGTCTCAAACTCCCCACCAAGCAATGATCGACCCAAGGTCACTGCGGCGAGTTCGGGGCGCGTGCGCTCAAAACGCCCTAATAACAAGGTACTGAGGTATTGGGCCAACGGTTGGGTGACACCCGCACCCGCCACCAACACCTTGCCGCCGTTGGTCACGCTGGCGAAGATGGCTTGTATGGCTGAATCAATCGGCGTTGCAAGCACCTGTGCACACTGGTACTTGAAGTCAGCGCTGTCAATAAACTGCTGTTGTATTCGCTGCGAAAGCATGCCCCAATGATAGTCTTTTTGGCAAAGCCTCTCGGCTAAAACCCAGCATCGAATGCGCCTTTTAGCCAATGCCACTCGCTACCCTCGCGCGCCAGCACGTCGAAACGGCATGGTGGCAGTTGCAACCACCGCTGCAGATAGCGTCTTGCCGCCCAAATGATGCGGCGTTGCTTACGCGGTGTGACGCTGCTTGCAGCACCACCGTAGTCGGCGGTCTGCCGCGCCCTCACCTCGACGAAAACCACGGTGCCATCCGTCTCGCGCATAATTAGATCTATCTCTCCCCCGCCCCTGCCGGGTGTTCGGTAGTTGCGTTGCAGCAAGGTCAGGCCCGCGTTCAGCAAGCGCTGTAGTGCCTCAGACTCGGCGACATCCCCAGCAGCCTTGGTGGTCTGACTGGGTTGCGGCTTCCCGGCATTGGGGGGAACCTTTTTTGATGGACACATACGCTTTGGCCTCCTCATTCACATTAGCTCTTGATGCCGCACGCGAGGCCGCTGCGTCGCAGCACTACCCGGCGTCTACGCTGACCGTTGTGGCAACGCCCATCGGGAACCTAGCAGACATCAGTTTGCGCGCTTTGTGCGCGTTAGAGCAAATGGACGCGGTCGCTTGCGAAGACACCCGCCACACCCAACACCTGTTGGCAGCCTATGGCTTGAAGAAACCCCTGATCGCATTGCACCAACACAACGAGCGGGAGGCGGGCGCTGAAGTGGTTAGGCGGCTACAGACCGGCCAACGCATCGCCTACGTCAGCGACGCAGGCACACCGGGAGTCAGTGACCCGGGTGCCCGCTTGGTGGCGCTGGTGCAGGCGGCCCAGCTGCGCGTCATGCCAATTCCCGGCGCAAGCAGTGTGACGACCTTGGTCAGTGCCATGGGCATTGACACCGCGTCCGAGTCCTTCGACACACAGGGCTTTGTTTTCGCGGGCTTCCTGCCCGCAAAAGGCAAGCCGAGAGCCACAGCCTTGGCCTCTTTGCAAACCACCGCACGCGCGGTCATCTTGCTGGAAGCGCCACACCGCATGATCACACTTGCCGACGAGCTCACGTCTTGGGGCGCGCGCGAGCTGACGCTAGGACGCGAGTTAACCAAACAGTTTGAAACCATTGAGCGCATGCCATGCGCTACCTTCTCAGCGTGGTTAGCCGCCGACGCCAACCGCCTACGCGGCGAATACGTCGTGGGCATTCATGCCGTTGAACGGGTGCTGGCCGAGGATGATGCCGCGTTAGATCCAGAGGCACTGCGCGTGCTCACCGTGTTACTGAGTGCGTTGCCCGTCAAAACCGCGGCGCAATTAACCAGTACCCTCACGGGCGAGTCCAAAAACAAACTGTATGCTGCCGCCTTAACGCTCAAGGAAACCGCTTAAGGAAATCGCTCAGGGAAATCCGCTCGAGGCCTTGGACTGGTTGGCTACTGTCGTTAGAAGCTAGTCGTCTTTCGGAGGCGTGACGCGGGTCTTGCTGAGATCCACGACATCAACCACATCGTCGTTTGCAGCGCGCGTTGCCGCGCCTGCAGAGGTGCCATTCGTGTCCCACGTCGGCGCCGACGCACCCCCAGCGGGGCCCTGTCGGCGACTGGCACGCCAAACGGCATCTTGCGTCTGCCTAAAGCGCGTCCAAACAACCGAAATGGGGTGGCGCCGCCCAGTCAGCAGTGACCAAAGCATGCTCAGCACCAGCGCGACCAACGCGACCATGACCAAGCCAGCCACAAATACCAAGCCGGCCAGCATAAAGACCACGCGGAACATGGCGCCGATGAGGTTGTTAATAAATTGCATAAAACTTAGGTGTGGATAGACCAGCCAATTTCAAGGTGCCACAGGGCGAACCGACGTTTTACCCTCACGCCCAGCATAGCGGTTGACGGCGACGGACTCAACAATTGTGACCTGCGCCCGTGGGTTGGCATACACCTGTGTGGCCAGCCAAGCGCACTCGGCCTCTAAGGCGTCTGTATCGCGCAGCTTGGTATGCCACACACGCGCTTGGCTATCCCAACGGTAGCCGCGCGCCTTCAGCGTATCTTTGGCGTCAAACGGCGCGCCCGTTGCCTGCAAACTATAGTGCGGCGCATCCAACGCATGCAGAAGGTGTTGCCAGCCGGTCTGTTGCGTGTCGCCAACTACCCGCGATAAAACGGCCATCAGTGCATGACAGTCCATATCCGCGCGGTGTGCGTCGTAGAACACGCCGCAGCTCGCCGCCAAAGCCTCTAGCTTGGCGGAAGACTGGCCGTGCTGACGCCAATCAATATCCGCAAACGAACAGGCCCACGGCAGATCGGCAAAGAAGGAGAGCCGCCCCTCGACAAACGGTCTATCGAATGCCGCGTTATGCGCCACAACCCAATCCACCCCCGCCATGACTTGGTTGATTGCTGCCAGATCCAAAGACTTGCCTCGCACCATGTCGTTGCTGATGCCGGTCAGTGCCTGGATTTCTGGGGAAATGGTGCGTCCGGGGTCTTCGAAGCCATCGTAGACCACGACGTCGCCGACGGGTAAGCCTGTGACGGTATCGATATCAACCACCACTAGGGCCAACTCTATGATTTTTTCCGAATGGTGTTGAAGACCGGTGGTTTCCGTGTCGAGAACCGCCACCCGCTTGACTGGCCCTTGCGGCTGCCCCGCGAAGGACACGCTAGGTACCAAGCGCCTTGCCACTTGGTAATCGGGGTGCGCCTCGACCTGCTGAGCCATCTCCTCGATCGTTAGCGCATCAGTGGGCGCTGACAGATTGTGAGACTGGCTAGGCGCCGCGCTACTGCGCTTAGGCTTAGGCTTCACCGATGCCGCAGCAAGCGGTGGCGTAGGCAAGTCTGGTAGGCCGAGGTCAAGGCCCAACTGCGAACGATCGGCGACTTTACCCGCATCAACCATGCACTACTCCCAGATGATCCAACGCGTCCAGCTGCGCTGCAGTGGCCTCTTTGTGCCAGGCAAAACGCGGTTGAACCACGCCATCAATCGGCAGTGATTCAACAAACATATTGAAGGGGCGAACCCACAGCCCACCGGCACCATACAACGCACGGTAAAGCACCATGGGTTGTACATCTTCGCTGTGCCTGACCACCCCGACAACATGATAAAAACCGCCTTTGTAGTGGCGATAAATACCGGTGCGCAGCGTCGGCAAGACGGCGAGATCGGCATCGCTTGATGCGGCTAACTCGTTGGTGGGCATGCGTGGTTCCATGCCATGAGTTTACTAGCTAAGTCGTGATCAGCGTACCGTTGTAGCCCACGCCTCGTAACGGGCTTTGGTCTCTTCATTGGGCGGGTACAGGCCAGGCAGTGGTATTCCGGCGTCCACTTGCGTCATGATCCAACCCTCTAGGCGCTCTTGCTCGACCGCGGCTTCACACACCGACGCCAACAAGTCTGCCGGTATCAGCACGGCACCGTCCGCGTCAACGACCACCACATCATTGGGCATCACCGCCACACCACCACAGCCAATCGGCTCCTGCCAGCCCACAAATGTGAGCGATGCCACCGATGCGGGCGAGGCCGTGCCTTGACTCCAAACAGGTAGACCCGTGCCTGTGACACCCTCGATATCACGAACCACACCGTCGGTAACTAACGCGCCGACACCCCGCTTTTGCATTCGGGCGCACAAGATATCGCCAAAAATGCCAGCGTCAGTCACACCCATCGCATCAACCACCGCGATACACCCCGCAGGCATGGCTTCAATGGCTGCGCGCGTGGAGATCGGCGAGGCCCACGAGGCGGGGGTTGCCAAGTCTTCTCTTGCAGGGACGAAGCGCAGCGTAAAGGCGCGACCAACCAAGCGCGGTGCGTCTGGCCGCATGGCTTTAGCGCCACGCATCCACACATTGCGTAGGCCCTTTTTCAACAACACCGTCGTTAAGGTAGCCGTGGTGACACCTTGTAACAACGCAACCCACTTGGGGTCTAAAGGTTCCGGATGAACGCCCATGAAAAAGTCCTCTGTCATAACGATTTAGTAGGCTTGAGGGTACGATGAGCGTAGGGCTTTATCAAGCCCTTTTGCGACAGATTGTCAGTCGTTCGCGCCCTCGTTTCTACCGTTTCAAGCCCAGCATCGCTGGCAACCTTTACGTTAACAATGCAAGCACTTCTCAACACCATTCGCGACGCGGTGATACCCGATGATGCACAGCGCTTATTCCACGGGCGCGGGGGGATGCATGCGGACTGTGCCCAGTGGTCGCTGGACGTGTATCCGCCGGTCTGGGTGCTCACCAGCTTCAAGCACATGAGTGATGCCGCTCTGGACGCCGTTGATGTGGCGTTGCGCGAGCGGTGGGCGCGACAGAACGTGGCGGCAGATCTCTGCTGGGTGTATCAGTGCCGTGAGTCTGGGTTTGCCGAGACACGCTTAATGGCTGGGCAAGTGCCCGACCCGCACATCGTGACGGAGTCAGGTCTGCGATACATGGTGCACGTCTTGAAAGGTCAAAACCATGGCCTGTTTTTGGACATGGCGGCGGGTCGCACATGGGTGCGGCAGTGGGCGGCGGGCAACCCGCACGGCAACGTGCTCAACCTGTTCGCGTATACCTGTGCCTTTTCTGTTGCCGCCAAAGCGGGAGGTGCTGGGCAGGTCATCAACATCGACATGAGTGGCGGCGCCATCGGCGTTGGGCAACAAAACCACCACCTCAACGAGCAAGCGGATGGGGTGGCGTTTTTGGCGCACGACATATTCAAGTCATGGGGCAAGCTCAAGCGCGGCGCGCCATATGACTTGATCATCGTGGACCCCCCAAGCTACCAAAAAGGCAGCTTCATCGCGACCAAAGACTATGCCAAGCTCATTCGGCGCCTACCCGATTTACTAGCAAACGACGCTAACGTGCTCCTGTGCCTGAATGCACCCGAGCTCGATGTGGCGTTTTTAATGGCACAGGTCGCAGAAAACGCACCTGCTTTGCAGTGGGTGGAGCGCGTGGCCAATCCCGAGGTGTTTGCCGACGTATCGCCAGACCGCGCACTCAAGGTGCTCGTCTACCGCATGCAACCGGGTATTGAGACCGCGGGGTAGATCACCGGAGGCGCCCTGGTGAGGCTGTTGCATTGAGGTGACTAAACATCAACGTTGTAATTATATTTACTTATCTATACGTCCATGTCGATATATAGTGACTATTAAGTAATTATTTTTTCTCAACCTAAGGTGGTCTCAATGACAAATGAAACAAAATGCCCTTTCTCGGGTGCAGCCCTCAAGCCGACTGTGGCGGGCGCCAGAACCAACGCCGACTGGTGGCCAAACCAGTTGAATGTGGACATGCTCCACGAGCACTCAGAGCGGTCTAGCCCCATGGGCGAGTCGTTCAACTACGCCGAGGCGTTCAAGACACTCGACCTGAAGGCAGTTGTCAAAGACCTGCATGCCTTGATGACCGACTCACAAGACTGGTGGCCGGCGGACTATGGTCATTACGGCCCGTTTTTTGTGCGCATGGCTTGGCACAGCGCCGGCACCTACCGCATCGGAGATGGTCGTGGCGGTGCAGGCTTTGGCACACAACGATTTGCCCCTCTCAACAGCTGGCCTGACAACGTTAGCCTTGACAAGGCGCGCCGCCTGCTCTGGCCCATCAAGCAGAAATACGGTCGCAAAATCTCATGGGCCGACCTGATCGTACTCACCGGAAATGTCGCAATGGACTCGATGGGCCTTCAAACCGTCGGCTTCGCGGGCGGCCGTGAAGATGTTTGGGAACCAGGCCAAGACATCTACTGGGGACCTGAAGACACGTGGCTCGGCAACGAGCGCTACACCGGTGACCGTGAGCTTGAGCAACCACTTGGCGCCGTTCAAATGGGTTTGATCTATGTGAATCCACAAGGGCCTGACGGCAACCCCGACCCCATTGCCGCCGCACGCGACATCCGCGAAACCTTCAAGCGTATGGCGATGAACGACTACGAAACCGTGGCACTCTGCGCCGGCGGTCACACCTTTGGCAAAGCCCACGGCGCGTCTTCTGAAGACTACAAAGGTCCCGCACCTGAAGGTGCGTCTATTGAAGAGCAAGGCTTTGGCTGGAAAAGTAGCTTTGGCAGTGGCAAAGGCGTTGACACCATCTCCAGCGGCTTGGAAGGCGCATGGACAAACACCCCTGTGACCTGGAGTAACGGCTACTTCGACACCTTGTTTGGCTACGAGTGGGAGCTCACCAAGAGCCCCGCGGGCGCACACCAGTGGACGCCCAAGAACGGCGCAGGTGCGGGCACCGTGCCAGATGCCCATGACGCATCAAGGAGCCATGCTCCATTCATGCTTACCACCGACCTGTCCCTGCGAATGGACCCGGCTTACGAGAAAATTGCGCGGCACTTCCACCAGAATCCAAAGGAGTTTGCAGAGGCTTATGCCAACGCATGGTACAAGCTGACACACCGCGACATGGGACCTATCTCGCGCTACCTCGGCACGATGATCCCCGTCGAATCTCAGATTTGGCAAGACCCCGTTCCAGCGGTCGACCACGCTTTGGTCAGCGAGAAAGACATTGCGGCCTTGAAGACCGAGATTCGGGCCTCTGGCCTCACGATTTCTCAACTAGTCACCACTGCTTGGGCTTCCGCATCTACGTTCCGCGGCAGCGACAAGCGCGGTGGTGCCAATGGCGCACGCATTCGTCTTGCGCCGCAAAAAGATTGGGACGTTAACCAGCCAGCGGAATTGTCTAAGGTGTTGGCAAAGCTAGAAGGTATCCAAAAGCACTTCAACGCCGCACAGTCGAACGGTACAAAAGTATCCATGGCCGACTTGATCGTTCTGGGTGGTTGCGCCGCCGTGGAAGACGCCGCTAAGAAAGGCGGCACCGAGGTGAAAGTGCCTTTCACGCCCGGTCGCACGGACGCGACTCAAGAGAACACCGACGTCGAAGCCTTCGCCGTGTTGGAACCGTCTGCTGACGGCTTCCGTAACTTCATCAGAAAGGGGCACTCCCGCCCAGCTGCCGAGCTACTCATTGACCGCGCTAACCTGCTCACGCTGACCGCGCCAGAGATGACGGTGTTGATTGGCGGCTTACGCGGCCTGAATGCCAATTTTGCGCACGCAAAACACGGTGTGTTCACCCAGCAAACAGAAACCTTAAGCAACGACTTCTTTGTGAACCTGTTGGACATGGGAACCACATGGAAGCCCTCGGAAAAGGACGAAGGCGTTTTGGAAGGTCGTGCAGGCGCGGCAGGCGCAGTCAAGTGGACGGGCACTGTCGTCGATCTTGTGTTTGGTTCTAACTCACAGCTTCGAGCGCTCGCTGAAGTGTATGCGTCCGACGATGCCAAGCAATCGTTCGCGCAAGACTTCGTGGCCGCTTGGACCAAGGTAATGAACCTAGATCGCTTCGACTTGGCCTAAGGGCTAAGGCCTAGCGACACAAGCTGAAACACTCGCAGCCTCTGCCAAGTGCCGCTTTATGTGGCGCATGGTCGGGGCTGTTCTAAATACTTAAAATTTTTTTAAAAGGCTACTTACTTATGACCACGATATCGTTAACAAGAACACTCACCGCATCTGCTATTTTGATCAGTGCGGCGCTATTACCAGTGCATGCGACAGCCGGGGACGCATTGAGCGCAGATCTAGGTAAATATCCCGGATCGACACTCGCCGCACCAACCGGTCATGTTTCGGTCAAATTCCATCAAAACAAGTTGTCAGTTGCCTATGATTTAGAAAAAACAACGCCTTCAAGTTCAGGCGGTGTTCATATACATACGGGTAGCACCTGCAGTGATGCTGAAAAAGTTGGGGGCCACTATTGGTCCCCCGACTTAGGCGAAGATACCTGGAAAAAGGCTACGTGGAATAGTGATGAGCAAGGCAAAGCCAAAGGAGAGTTAACCATCCAGACAGGCTATGACTATGCGCAAAATTTATCCCACGCGCTGGTTATTCATGACTCAGAAGGTCGACGCATTGCTTGTGGACTGTTAGGCGTTGCACCAAACAGCGGTTACTAAAGAAACAGCACGGCAGTTACGCCTCCCAACCCCTGCACCAAAACCAAAGGGCTAACGCTCAGACTCCGATTGACGGAGAGGCCATTAGCTGGTTTGGTGCGGCTGGCGGGGATCGAACGTCTCCCTGTGCAAGCCGGAGGTTTTCCTTTGAATTCAAAACTCTTTAGGATACTGCGGATCCTATTGTGGCACAGCTCTGTGCGCAGTAGGTGGAACGGTTCTCGAGGCTGCAAGTGGTCCCAGCTAGGCTGCCATTAGTAGCGGCTGCAAGAACCGCTTGTTCCCCGAAGCTTTCGCCTGCCTTTAACTTCGCGAAAGCTTTTCCCGAACCACTGTCGAGTAATTCAATCTCGCCTTTCTGCAGTATGAACAGCTCCTTCGCTGGGTCTCCCGCATTGAAAAGAACTTCACCAGCGTTGAATTTCGCTTCGGTAAAACCACTCATGATTTTTCCCCTACGCTTACGCCCGCTCCGTTCAGGATACGCAGCATCGTGCAACGCTCAATGCCCTGAAGCCCTTTGTGAATTCGTGGTAAATCCTTCTGTACCTTCGATAGCGGAATGACACTCGTGGTCACCAGACCCTCCGCAATAACCGTATATGCATGGGGTAAATCCATAACGCCTTCAGCAAGTCCGAACACGCCACCGATACCAACACGGAAGTTTTTCCCATTTTTTTGGCTGGCAGTCACATAGCCATTCATCATGATGTGCGACTCATATACCTCGCTGCCCTCCCTCACGATCACATCGCCTGGCTTAAACACATGACTATCCAGCTCCATTGACCTACACAATGCGAAAAAGATCCTCTCCGCGCTTGATAAGTTCAGGCGCTCGCAGGCTTCGAACCATCTAATTGAATCAGGATTTAATCCATTAACTTCGGAAAAGTAGGTGTAGTCGACCTCGAAGTGCACATCACTTGGCTGGGCATCGTTCATCATTCTTCCTTTTTCAGTAGCCGAGTCACCTCACACAATATTTCTACCTTTGACAAATTGTGTCATGAGCAAAACTGGGGGCGAACGGTCGGTAATTACCCCTAAAACAAAGGGCCTGAGTGAGATTCACCCTTCACTCTGTATTTACTGATAGGGCGTTTGGCGTTAATCTGACCTCGATAACGCTAGGTTAGGAAGCGACTCGCAGTGTTACTCTTCCCGAGCGCGCCATTCTCCATTCTGACACCCGCAGAAAATAACGCGTTTCGGCCTGTTCGCTTCATCGCGGGCGTACAAATGGTCGTACATTATG
>Ga0209652_1001121_pt1 | contig 22033 bp, 18 predicted proteins | sample SaaInl74LU_5_DNA_FD_184641 | JGI IMG/M metagenome (GOLD analysis project Ga0209652, IMG submission 184641) | Marine microbial communities from expanding oxygen minimum zones in the Saanich Inlet - ESP_74LU_5_DNA (SPAdes) (version 2) | ecosystem: Environmental > Aquatic > Marine > Intertidal zone... | reverse complement strand
CAGTCGCCCCTCGGTCATCTCAAGCTGGACCTGGGCCGAGGGGATGATTTCGGTGAATCGTTCCTGCAAAACCGCACGCGCCCTGTCGGGGCTCATCCCTGAGATCCGGATGTTTTCAATATAGGGCAGGAAGATAAAGCCAGAGGGTGAAACAGTGATCGGACCAAGGTTGACAGAGCGCTGACTTGGGGCTGTCAGGAGGGAATTGGTCTCAGTGTTCCAGACCGTGATCGCGACCGTGTCTCCGGGGCCGATAATCCGGTTTGGAGCATCGGGCTGGCGGTTGATCCAGCCAAGACGGTTTTCACCGATACTTGGCCATGAGGCGTATTGGCTCAGGAATTCACGGGTGACAGGAGCAACCCCGAAATCTTGGACAAGCTGCCCAGCCTCATCCCGTGTGGCTGCCAGAACTTCGGCTTCGAATCCGGCACCCCGTGGCAGGCTGCAGGCCGAAACGATCAAGAAGGCAAAAAGCACACCAAGAGATGATGCTAAACGTCTCATCCGAACCCCGCGATCACAGCCCATTGGGTGATCTGTAGGGATTGGGACATCAATAGGCAAGCCGACCGGGCCGAGGGGGACACCCCCGATACCGACAGATGAGGCCATGACGCCACCCATTGGTCCTGTTGGTGCCTGAGTGGCAGGACATCGAGATGAAGCGATGACCGTCGGAAGGGTTAAAATCCTTGGGATTGCGGGTTTTCCGACTCTTTCAGGATATACATAAGGTTTTCTAAAATATGATATATATAACGATAATATTCATTATAGTACATAAATGATCATTACATCGGCAACATAATGAATCGTCAATTACTCACGATAAGTATCGCTTATCATGAGTCTTGTGTGATCCCCTGAAATCATGTCATCCTGCCTGTGAGTTTCTGGCTGTGAGTGTCACGCACAAGGATTGGCCGCTATCTGCCCTCACCCCCTCGTCTCGCCCCTGCCTGGCCTTGCTCAGCCATTGCTGGCGCAACAGGATGAGGCCGCGCTTAATGCGCTTTATCGGCGAGGTACGCCTGCCAATACCCTGCGTGCCTGGGAACGCGATCTGGCTTATGTGACGGCGTGGAAACAGGCAGCCTTTGGCAAGGCCCTGTCCTGGCCCGAGGAGGAAGGAGTGGCCCTGCGCTTTGTGTTGGACCATTCCCTTGACCTTACCGATACGCCCGGCTCTGCCCAGCAGACCGCCCTGGCGCTGATCGCGGCAGGCTTGCGGCGTAGTCTGGCCTGCCCTGCGCCGGCCACTCTGGATCGGCGCATTGCCTCCTGGCGGGCCTTTCACCGCATGCGCAATCTGCCCAGCCCGTTTGAGACGCCTATGGTGGCTCAGGCGCGGGGTAAGGCCCGGCGTGCGGCGGCGCGACCACGGGTCCCCAAGTCTCCCCGACCGGTGACCCGCGAGATCCTCGAGACCCTCCTTTCCACCTGTGACCTGTCGTTCCGGGGGCAACGCGACCGGGCCATCCTGATGCTGGGCTGGGCCTCGGGTGGCCGGCGACGGAGCGAGATCACCGGCCTGCACCGGGAGGACATCGAAACCGAGGCTTTTGCCGAAACGGGTCTGATCTGGCTGCGTTTGCTGCAGACCAAGACGACAGGGCAGGGTACCGCTCCACGCCTGCCGCTCAAGGGTCGGGCAGCGCGGGCGGTGATGGACTGGATCGGCGCGACAGAGATCGAAGAGGGGCCATTGTTCCGTGCCGTTTCCGCGGCCGACCGGGTGCTTGCGCGGGGGCTTGCCCCGGATGCGATCCGTATCATCCTCCGGCACCGTCTGGCGCTCGCCGGTCTGCCCGAGGACTACGTCACGCCGCATGGGCTGCGGGCAGGGTTCCTGACACAGGCCGCTCTTGACGGCGCCCCCCTGGCCGCGGCCATGCAACTGTCGCTTCACCGCTCTGCCATCCAGGCCCAGCGGTACTATGCGGATGTCGAGATCAGTGAGAACCCCACAACCGAGATGCTGGAGACACTATGAAGATTGCTCTGCTGCCCGGCGTGGCCTGGATGGACATGGCCTATGTCTCGGTCTCGGTCGGGCGCTGAACCGAGGGCTGACACGGGTGGTGTGTCCTTTGGCGTATGGTACAGGGACCAATACAGAGTGTAATCCGGATCAGTGGCAGGAGGGTTCATGCGGGTTCTGGTAACAGGTGGCGCTGGCTATATCGGCAGCCACACCTTGGTCGAACTGATGGGTCAGGGGCATGAGGTCTGCATTGTGGACAGCTATGCCAACGGATCGCCTGAGGCGCTGGCCCGTGTTCAGACCCTGTCGAACCGCACGCTTCAGGCCCATGAGGCCGATATTCGCGATACCGATCGGCTCAGCACCATTGCCCGCGCCTTTGCCCCCGAAGCGGTAGTGCATTTCGCAGGTCTCAAGGCGGTGGGTGAAAGCCAGCGGCAGCCGGTCGAATACTATGACGTGAACATCACCGGCACCCTGTCCCTGTTGCGGGCGATGGAGGTGGCGGGGTGTCCGCGCATCATCTTTTCCTCCTCGGCCACGGTCTATGGTGAGCCTGTCTACCTGCCTTATGACGAGGCGCATCCCACCGCCCCCACCTCGGTCTATGGTCAGACCAAGCGGATGGCCGAACAGATCCTGACCGACTGGGCTGCCGCCCGGCCCGAGGCCGCGGTGATGCTTTTGCGCTACTTCAACCCGGTGGGGGCCCATCCCTCTGGCCGGATCGGAGAGGATCCGCAGGGCGTGCCCGACAATTTGATGCCCTACCTGGCCCAGGTGGCCACCGGTCAGCGGCCCTATCTGCAGATCTGGGGCGATGATTACCCCACCCCCGATGGCACTGGCATTCGCGACTACATCCATGTGGTCGACCTGGCCCGTGCCCATGTGGCGGCCCTGGACCGGACGGTGGCGGTGACGGGGGCAGAGGTGTACAACATCGGCACGGGTCGTGGCAGTTCGGTGCGCGAGATGCTCGATGCCTTCTCGCGGGCCGTGGGCCGGGATTTGCCCGCCCAGGTCATGCCCCGCCGCCCCGGCGACATCGCCGAGATGCAGGCCGACGCGACCAAGGCCGCCACCCAGCTGGGCTGGCAGGCAGAGTTTGGAATTGACGACATGGTCGCCAGCCTCTGGGCCTGGCAATCGGCTAACCCCAAGGGATATCGCACATGACCTCGCTGACCTGTTTCAAGGCCTATGACATTCGCGGCAAGCTTGGCCCCGAACTGAACCCCGAGATTGCCACCCGCATTGGCCGTGCCTTTGCCGAGGTCCTGGGCGCCTCTCGCGTTGTGGTGGGCCGGGATTGCCGGGCCTCATCGCAAGAGCTGATGGAGGCGGTGGTCGAGGGGCTGCTGCTGGCCGGTGTCGAGGTCCTCGACCTGGGGCTGTGCGGCACCGAAGAGATGTACCATGCCACCACCCATTTCGAGGCCGATGGCGGGATCGAGGTCACCGCCTCGCACAATCCGATGGATTACAACGGGATGAAGATGGTGCGCCGGGGATCGGCCCCTCTGGACGCGGCCACCGGGCTTTCGGCGATCCGGGCCCTGGCGGAAAGCGAGGCCTTCGCCGCACCGCGTCCGGGTGGGGTGCGCAAGACCGCGACAGGGGCGCGTGAGGCCTATGTAGAGACTGTTTTGTCCTTTGTGGACATCCCTGCCCTGCGTCCCATGACGATCCTGGTCAATGCCGGCAACGGCACGGCAGGACCGACCTTTGACGCCATCGCCGCCGCGCTTGAGACGCAGGGCGCGCCCCTGACCTTCATCCGCCATCACCATGATCCCGATGGGACCTTTCCCAATGGTATCCCCAACCCGCTTCTCCCCGAGAACCAGCCTCTGACGGCTGATGCCGTTGTGGCGGCGGGGGCTGATATGGGCGTTGCCTGGGACGGTGATTTTGACCGCTGTTTCCTGTTCGACCGCGAGGGGCTTTTCGTGCCTGGCGAATATGTCGTAGGCCTCTTGGCGGCGGCCTTTCTGACCCGCGAACCCGGGGCCAGCATCGTCCATGACCCCCGCATCATCTGGAACACCCAGGATATCGTGACCACGGGCGGTGGGACGGCCATTCAGGCCCGGACGGGGCATGCGTTTCTGAAACAGGCCCTGCGCGACACAGGCGCAGTCTACGGGGGCGAGATGTCGGCTCATCACTACTTCCGCGACTTCATGGCCTGTGACAGCGGCATGATCCCCTGGCTTCTGGTGGCGGGGCTGCTGAGTACGCAGAACTCCAGCCTGGCCGATCTGCTGGCGGACCGGCGGGCGGCTTTTCCGTCGTCGGGTGAGATCAACTATCGGCTCGACGATGCCGAGGCTGCGGTCGACAGGGTCGTGGCGGCCCTGGAACCAGAGGCACAGGGCCGCGATGATACCGACGGGGTTGGCCTTCATTTCGGCACCTGGCGGCTGAACCTACGCCGCTCCAACACCGAACCCTTGCTGCGCCTGAACGTTGAAGCTCGGGGCGATGCCGCGCTGGTGACGGTGGGGGTGGCGCGGGTCGAGGCGCTGATCAAGGGTTGAATACGGTAGGCCTCGCTCAGGGCACCACCCCACGGTCGGTCATGCGCCGCCAACTCGTCCCGTCAGAAAATGCCATGACCGCTCCGCCGCTGGCATCGGCCACATAGATCACCGAGCCTGCCCCAAGGCTGCTGGCCGAGGGCAGGGTCGCCAGGGTATATCCCCCCACCCTCAGCGCGCCGTTGACGTGCAAGGGGGCGGTGGGCGCGGTGGTCCAGAGGCCTGCGCAGGCGTTGCCTGGGTCCAGATAGAGCGCCTCGGTCCAGGCGGCCCCATCGGCGCTGACCTTGACCGAAAATGCGTCGGTGCCCGCCAGTCCCATCTCGGCCCGGCCTGACCAGTCGCTCTGGAACAGGAGGCTGGCGGTCTCGGCGGGGCCGGCCTTGTTGATCTTGAGCTGATGGCCCGCCCCCTCATGGGTCAGCAGGGTGGCGGGGGCGGCGACGGTCAGCCGATTGGTGGTATCAGCACTGGCGTTCAGGCCGAGGCTGTCAAGGCTGCCCGCGCCGGCTCCCGCCCCACCGCCTGCGCCTGCCGTCGTCCAGAGCGTCCCTTCGCGCACCACCAGCGCGGCCTCGTCAATCACCCAGGCCAGCCAGCCCGGCCGGGGGGTGACAAAGGACCAGGCCCCGTTCTGCCAGATGGCAAGTCGGCCATCCTGCCCATCCCATGCGCCGGTCGCCGCAGATGCCACGATATAGCGCGCCGCCTCGGTTGGGCCCACGGGGGGCAAGCCAAGCGACCGGCTTTCAACGGCCAGCTGGACGAGGATATCAAGCTGGGCGATGGCGGCATTGTGGGTGACGTGCTTTTGGTTCTGTGATGGTTGGATGAAGGGCAGCGACAGATGGGACGAGGCCTCGGACATTGTGGTCTCCCGGTTGGTGAGGGCTGCACAAGGCTCTGTCAGTTGGGCTAAAGTTCTGGAACGGCACCGTTACGGTCTCCCGCCGTTCTGGCAACAGGGTAGCGGGCAGGTCATCTTGCCCCTCCCATTCGGTTGCAAAGCCAATCGAATAAGACGAAAGAGGGCCCAGACCGAGGCTGCGGCCAACGACTGACCAGCGCCGTCACAACAGGGCCGGATCTCCGGCAGCAGGACATGACACAGAAACCCACCGTGACCATCACCCCCGAAACCATCGCCGCGACGGCGGTCCGCGTGCTTGAAATTGAGGGGCAGGCGGTTCTTGACATGACCCGTGCCATCCCGGCCGATTTCGTTGCTGTTGTAGAGCTGCTTCTGACCCTCAAGGGACGTGTTGTTGTGTCTGGTATGGGCAAGTCGGGCCATATAGGGCGCAAGATTTCCTCGACACTGGCTTCGACCGGCACCCCGTCGCACTTTGTCCATCCCGCTGAGGCGAGCCATGGCGATCTTGGCATGGTGACACCCGAGGATGTCTGCATCCTGATTTCCAACTCTGGTGAGACGTCCGAACTGGGGGATCTGATTGCCCATGCCCGCCGTTTCGGCATTCCCCTGATCGGCATTTCCGGCAAAGCCGACAGTACACTAATGAAGGCCGCCGATTACCGCCTGCTGCTTCCACCCGCGCCCGAGGCCTGCATCATCGGCCTGGCCCCTACCACATCGACGACCCTGACCCTGGCCCTGGGCGATGCCCTCGCCATCGCGCTGATGGAGCAGAGGGGGTTTGTCAAAGAGCAGTTTCGCACCTTTCATCCCGGTGGCAAACTGGGAGCCCAGCTGGCCACGGTCGCCCAACTGATGCACGGCGCGGACGCCACCCCTATCGTCACGCCGGCCACCCCGATGGGAGAAACGCTTCTGACGATGACGGAAAAGGGGTTTGGCATTGCCTGCGTGGTCGATCAGGGTCGCCTTGTCGGTGTCGTCTCGGATGGTGACCTGCGGCGTAACATGGTTGGTCTTATGGACAGGGTGGCCGGTGACGTGGCCACGGCAACCCCCAAGACCGTACCGCCGCAGATGCTGGCGGTCGAGGCGATGCGAATAATGAATGACAACAAGATCAACGTCCTGGTTGTTGTCGATGCGGTTGGGATGGCTGTCGGTGTCCTGCGCATTCACGATTGTCTGCGCGCCGGCGTTGCGTAAGGAAGTGCCATGAAGACCGTGATCCTGATCCCTGCCCGCTATGCCTCTACCCGCTATCCGGGCAAACCGCTGGTCGCCCTGCGCGACGGCAGCGGCGCCTCCAAGACCCTGATCCAGCGTAGCTGGGAGGCGGCGATGGCGGTCAAAGGCGTGGCCGAGGTCCATGTCGCCACCGATGACGACCGCATCCGGGAGGCGTCAGAGGCCTTTGGCGCCTCTGTCATCATGACCTCCGAGGCCTGCGAGAACGGCACCATGCGCTGCGCCGATGCCATGGCGCGGGCCGGGCTAGAGGCCGATCTGGTGGTCAACCTGCAAGGCGATGCCCCCCTGACCCCTGCCTGGTTCGTCGAGGATCTGATCGCGGCCATGGCCGCCGATCCGACGGCCGAGGTTGCCACCCCGGTGGTGCGCTGCGATGCCGAAACCTACGGCCATTTCCGCGCCGACCGGCAGGCGGGCCGGGTCGGCGGGACCACGGCGGTTTTCGGAGCCGGTGGCCGGGCGCTCTATTTTTCCAAGGAAGTCCTTCCCTATATCGACCCTGCCAAGGCCGAAACCGCCTGGAACCAGGTGTTCCACCACGTCGGCCTCTATGCCTACCGCCCCGATGCCCTGGCCCGTTATACTGACTGGCAGGCAGGCCCACTGGAAAGCCTTGAGGGGCTCGAACAGTTGCGGTTCCTTGAAAACGGCACCTCGGTTCTCTGCGTCGAGGTCCCAGGCCGTGGTCGGGTTTTCTGGGAGTTGAACAACCCAGCCGATGTGGCCCGCATCGAAAGCATTCTGGCAAAAGATCATTCCTGAGCCATGGCTCAGACCCAAGACAGGAGAGGCGCATGACCGAGGCTCACAGTGTACAGGCCCGCATTCTAGACGTCGGCGACATCCGGATTGGCGGGGCGGCACCCTTTGCCCTGATCACAGGTCCCTGCCAGCTGGAAAGCCTTGAGCACGCCCGCATGATGGCCGGCCGGATCGCCGAGGCCTGTGCGCCCACCGGCACCCGCTTCATCTTCAAGGCAAGCTATGACAAAGCCAATCGGTCATCCTTGGGATCGACCCGTGGGCTTGGGATGGAAAAGGGGCTCGAGATACTGGCCGCCATCCGTGATGAATTCGGCTGCCCGGTCCTGACGGATGTGCATTTGCCCGATCATTGCGCCCCTGCGGCAGCGGCCTGCGATGTCCTTCAGATCCCCGCCTTTCTGTGCCGTCAGACCGATCTGTTGCTTGCCGCCGGCGAAACTGGGGCGGCGATCAACATCAAGAAGGGCCAGTTCCTTGCCCCTTGGGACATGGCCAATGTAGCGGCCAAGGTCGCCTCGACCGGAAACGAGCGGATCATGCTGTGTGACCGGGGCACCTCGTTTGGCTACAACACCCTGGTATCGGATTTTCGCGGTCTGCCGGTGATGGCCGCGACAGGCTATCCGGTGGTCTTTGACGCCACCCATTCGGTCCAGCAGCCAGGCGGCCAGGGGGCAACAAGCGGCGGGCAGCGCGAGTTTGCCCCGGTGCTGGCTCGGGCGGCTTGTGCGGTGGGCGTGTCGGCCTTGTTCATCGAAACCCACGAGGATCCCGACAACGCCCCCTCTGACGGACCCAACATGATCCCGATCGACCAGATGCAGGCTCTGATCGGGCGGTTGCGCCAGTTTGACGATCTGGCAAAGCAGTCGCTTTGATCTGTTTTCGACCGCAGGTCTGTAGCCTGGTGCGCAGCCGTCAGCCGGACGGCTGCGCACCAGCAGCTGTAAATCCGCTTCAAGGGCTTTCCGCCTGCCTGTCCAACGGGCTATAGGGCAGGAGACCAGAGAGACTGCGATCAAGACGGATAATCAGGAAGAAGACATCACGATGGAAATTCTTCAAACAGAGCTGCCGGGCGTTGTCCTGCTGACCCCCCGTCGTTTTGCCGACGCGCGCGGGTTCTTTTCAGAGACCTACAGCAAAAAGACGCTTGCCGCCCAAGGCATCGATATCGACTTTGTGCAGGACAACCACTCGGTCAGCCAGGATACGGGCACCGTGCGAGGGCTGCATTTTCAGTCGCCCCCCCATGCCCAGGCCAAGCTGGTGCGCTGCGGTCAGGGTGCGCTTTACGATGTGGCGGTCGATGTCCGGGTCGGCTCGCCCACCTATGGCAAATGGGTGGGCTATGAGCTGTCGGCTGAAAACGGCCGCCAGCTTTTGATCCCGGCGGGCTTTTTGCATGGCTTTGTCACCCTCGCCCCGATGACCGAGATCGTTTACAAATGCAGCGATTTCTATGCCCCCGAATGCGATGGGGCGGTGCGTTGGGATGATCCCGATCTGGCCATCGACTGGCCCCTGTCGGGCGGAACGGCTGCGATTTCCGACAAGGACGCGGTTGCCCCCCTGATGGCTGATTTCAATTCTCCGTTCACCTACGCCTGAACGGGCGCGACGATCCAAAGGATACTTGATGAAACTTCTGGTAACGGGTGGGGCAGGCTTCATTGGCTCTGCCGTCGTGCGTCAGGCCGTGGCGCAGGGGCATGCGGTCGTCAACGTCGATGTGCTGACCTATGCGGCTTGCCTGGCCAATGTCGACAGTGTCGCCGCAAGCCCGCTTTACGCATTTGAACAGGCCGATATCTGCGACCGTGCCGCCATGGACCGGATTCTGGCAACCCATCAGCCCGATGCGATCATGCATCTGGCCGCAGAAAGCCATGTCGACCGGTCGATCGACGGGCCGGGGGATTTCATCCACACCAATATCACCGGCACCTATACCCTGCTTGAGGCGGCTCGCGCCTACTGGACCGGTAAAGGCAAGCCCGAGGGCTTTCGCTTTCACCATATCTCGACCGATGAGGTCTTTGGTACATTGGGTGCGACGGGGATGTTCACCGAGGACACGCCCTACGCGCCGAACAGTCCCTATTCCGCCTCAAAGGCCGCGTCTGACCACCTGGTCCGCGCCTGGCACGAAACCTATGGCCTGCCCGTGGTCATGACAAATTGCTCCAACAACTACGGCCCCTTCCACTTTCCGGAAAAGCTGATCCCGGTGGTCATCCTCAAGGCGCTCGCCGGGGCGCCGATCCCGGTCTACGGGGCGGGCGAGAATGTGCGCGACTGGCTTTATGTCGAGGATCACGCCGATGCCCTGCTGACCGTGGTGCAAAAGGGCGTTTTGGGGCGCAGCTACAACATCGGTGGTGAGAACGAGGCCCGCAATATCGACCTGGTGCGCAGCCTCTGTGCCATCCTTGATGAAAAGCGGCCCGGCAACGCGCCCTATGCCGAGCAGATCACCTTCGTCACTGACCGTCCCGGCCATGATGCCCGCTATGCCATCGACCCGTCCCGGATCCGGACCGAACTGGGCTGGCGCCCTTCGGTCACCCTCGAGGAGGGGCTGGAAAAGACCGTACAATGGTACCTTGATAACGAGGACTGGTGGCGCGCCCTGCAGGACCGGGGCGGCGTCGGTGAGCGGTTGGGGGTCAAGGCATGATCCTTGTCTTTGGCAGCACCGGACAGGTGGCCACAGAGCTTCGTCGCCTCGCCCCCGAGGCGACCTTCCTCGGCCGGGACAAGGCCGACCTGACAGACCCCGAGGCCTGCGCCGCCGCGATCCGGGCCCATGACCCGTCAGCGGTGATCAATGCCGCGGCCTGGACCGCCGTGGACAAGGCTGAAGAGGAAGAGGCCACCGCGACAGTGGTCAACGGCACGGCTCCGGGTGCGATGGCGCGGGTCTGTGCCGATCTGGGCATCCCTTTCGTCCATATCTCGACCGACTATGTCTTCGAAGGCGGCGGCACGGCCGCCTGGGCGCCTACGGACCCCACTGGCCCTCTGGGGGCCTATGGCCGTTCAAAACTGGCCGGCGAACAGGCCATTCAGGCGGCGGGGGGCACTTGGGCCATCCTGCGCACATCCTGGGTGTTTTCGGCCCATGGCAACAATTTCGTCAAGACGATGCTGCGGCTATCCGAGACGCGCGATGCGCTCAATGTCGTGGGCGACCAGATCGGCGGCCCGACGCCGGCCCGCGACATTGCCGGGGCCTGTCTGTCGATTGTGGAGCAGTTGCGCCAGGATCCGGCCAAGTCGGGTCTGCATCACTTCAGTGGCACCCCCGATGTCAGCTGGGCCAATTTTGCCCGGGCGATCTTTGATGTGGCGGGCCGGACCGTCGCGGTCACCGATATTCCGTCATCAGCCTATCCCACACCGGCCGTTCGACCGGCCAATTCGCAGATGAATTGCGCTTTGTTAGAAACTGTTTTTGGCATTTCCCGGCCAGATTGGCGTATAGCACTGGCCGCCGTCATCAAGGAATTGGAGGAGGTCGCATGACCACGCAAAGCACGACGCGCCGCAAGGGGATCATTCTGGCCGGCGGTTCCGGCACCCGGCTCTATCCAATCACGCTGGGGGTCTCCAAGCAGCTCTTGCCGGTCTACGACAAGCCGATGATCTACTACCCGCTGTCTGCCCTGATGCTGGGCGGTCTTCGGGATATAGCCATTATCACCACGCCCGAGGATCAGGCTCAGTTCATCCGCACACTGGGCGATGGTAGCCAATGGGGCATCAGCCTGACTTACATCGTTCAGCCCAAGCCCGAAGGGCTGGCCCAGGCCTATCTGCTGGCGCGCGATTTCCTGGACGGGGCGGCCTCGGCCATGGTGCTGGGCGACAACATCTTCTTCGGCCATGGCCTGCCCGAACTGTTGCGCGCGGCGGATGCCGAGCCCACAGGCGGGACTGTCTTCGCCTATCATGTCGCTGATCCCGAACGCTACGGTGTGGTGGCCTTCGACAAGGACGAGACAGTGCGCGAAATCATCGAGAAGCCACCTGTGCCGCCCTCGAATTACGCGGTGACGGGCCTCTACTTTCTGGATGGTACGGCGCCTGACCGGGCAGCAGCCGTCAGCCCCTCGGAGCGGGGAGAGCTTGAGATCACAACGCTGTTGCAAAGCTACCTTGCCGAAGGTGCGCTGAAGGTCAAACGTATGGGGCGTGGCTATGCATGGCTTGATACCGGTACCCACGGCAGTCTTCTGGATGCGGGCAATTTCGTGCGGACCCTCGAAAAGCGACAGGGCATGCAGACTGGCAGCCCTGATGAGATCGCCTTTGAAGCGGGCTGGATTACGGCCGAGGATCTGGGTGCGCGGGCCAAGCGTTTTGCCAAGAACAACTACGGCGAATACCTTGCCGCTTTGTTGCGGGACGAGATCACGCCTTTTGGTACCCCAGGCAAGGGTCAGAAGTAATCGCAACCCGTTGCACTGCGGGTCTGCAACGCACTACGGGCTAGTGTCTGGTTTGCCATTCCGCAGGAACCGCATCACCGAAACGGGCCTGCACAAAATCATACTGTGCTGCGAAGGCCCGGCGCAAAAGTGCCGCTTCTTTGGGTGGAATAGACACTGAAATACCCTCGTTGACCCGTCGTGTGGCCTCTACAGGGACAGGGGCTATCCCCAGAAAATCACAGATCCTGTCCACGGCGGATTGCGTGAACAGATCCTCGTAGAAGGCATAGTGAATGCGTTCGGCCGGCACCGCCTGTTCAAGTGTCAGCATGGTACGCCGGTAGTCTGCCCGGCTCAGGGTCGGCAGGGCACCACTATGCGCCAGACCATAAAGCCGGGACTGACAGGTCTTGAGAAAAGCCCAGCTGTCCGGGGGGGGCGCCTGGGGCAGCATGGATGTCCACATCCGAAGTTGGGACCACATCCGGGCTACCGGGTCGCGCATCAAAAAGATAAAGCGGGTCTCTCCTATCGCTGCCATTTCCGCAAAGACCTGTGTCGGAAGTGCTGCATAGGACGGTGTGAAGTCACACAGCCACCTCTTGCCCGCATGACCCTTCAGCAGATGCGCCAGATAGGGCCTGTGCTGGTCAGGACCGTGCCTTGGTCCGCTATACATGCGTAGCAGATCTACCAGATGAGCAAGATGGTGGAGGTTTGTCTCGTTGTCGGGGCCGACCCGCGTTCGCAATGCATCAACCCGACGTCTGGCCAGGGTGATGCGCTCTTGCAGGTGAGACATCTCGGTTCCGGCATGGACATCGAAGTAGTGCATTTCCTTGGTGGCGCCGAAATGACAACTGGGGCTACCCAGAAGGGTCTCGTAAAGCCAGCTTGTCCCACCTTTTTGTGCGCCGATGCAGAAGACCAGTCCAACGCCGCGGGGCAGTCCGTTCATCCATTCATCCGTCAAGACAACTTCATGTTGAAGACATGTCGATCGATTGCTTCGTTGATATCGTCGAAGTAGGTTAGCTGTCCTTTGTCGATGACTGCGCCTGCGGTACACATATCCCGCATTGTTCCTACTGAATGGCTAACGAAAATAGCGCCAGAGTGCTTCATGCGTTCGGTAAAGACCGCTTCGCTCTTTTTCTTGAATGCTGCATCGCCAACGGCGGTCACTTCGTCGATCAGGTAGGTGTCAAAATGCAGCCCCATCGACACTCCGAAGGCCAGTCGGGATTTCATGCCCGAGGAATAGGATCGCAGCGGCAGGTTGAAATGCCCGCCCAGATCAGCGAAATCCCGGACGTAATCCATCAACTCGTCGGTATCGACATTGTAGATGCGGGCAACGAACCGAATATTTTGTGCGCCGGTCATATCCGGATGGAACGACCCGGCAAAGCCTACCGGAAAAGAGATCTTCCCATCGGTCAGGATATGACCTGAGGTTGGCGAACTGTTGCCGGCAATCATGTTCAGAAGGGTGCTCTTACCCGCCCCGTTCCGTCCCAGAAGCCCGATCGACACGCCTGAAGGGAAGACCGCATTGACCTCGGACAGCACGGTCTTGCGAACGCCCCGCATGAGAAATGACTTGGTCAGGTTCTCCAGAACTATCATGTCAGCTCTTAGCGACGGTCCTTAAGCGCATAGGCTGACAGCACCAGGATCGCCCAGATGAGAAAACTGAACAACGCGGTAAAGGCCAGCAGGGTCAACCGTTGCGGTTGATCTGACCGCTCGGCCAGGGTTGGGCTGACGTGTGCCGCAAGGTACCGGCTTTGCCGACGGGTCTGGGCGACAGCGGCATCGAAAGAGACCAGCGCCCCGGTATAGGCCTGTTCGGCGAACTGCTGATCCACCATCAAGCGTTCGTATTCCCCCAGCAGATCGGCAAAGGCATCGCCTTCGCCTTCGGGCCCGGTCTGGGCATTCGACCCCAGTCCCAGCTTGTCCCGCTCTTCCTGCATCCTCGCCTCAATAACCTCGACCCGGCGCTCTGCGGCGACGATCCTCGGATCGTTCACGGCTGTAGTCTGGCGCAGAATGTCGAGGTCGATCAGTGTCTCGGCCAGTTGCCGTTCGAGGGAAGACAATAGTCCCATCTGGCTTTGGACCGAGGCCGTAGGATCGACGATCTGCGTGCGGTTGCGGAACAGCGTCAAGGCCTCTCGGGCCTCTTTCAGCCGCTCGACCGCAAGGTCCAGCTCTTCGCGCGAAAAGCGGGTTGCATCCGCCTGGGCCACGGCCGACAGCTCGTTGATCATGCGCGAGCTTTCGGCATAGATCATCTCGGCAATGGCCTGGGCATCCTCGGGGGTAAAGGCCTGGACCTGGATGTCGATCAATCCGTTGTTGTCGTTGAAGACGGAAACCATCCGGTCCCAGTAATCGGTCAGATCCTCGATGGTGCCGGGGGCGTGGTAGGCAAAGATAGGGTCTACTTCCGGATCGGCTTTGGACCAGAGCGTCCGCAGATCAAGCTCGGCGTCGACGATTGCCACCATTTCCTGGCTCTGTATGAACCGGTGAAGAATGTGGGTGTCCGAAGAAGAGGAACTGCCACCAAGGCTGGCAATCCCCCCCAGAAGTTCCAGGGCTGAACTGGTTTCCTCCCTGCGGACCGAAAAGCCTGCAGTCGAAACATAACGATCGGCGGCCCGCTCCCACAAATACCATCCGGACAGGGCGGTGGGCACAATAACCAGAAGGACAAAGCTTAGCATTGCGCCGACGTGACGGCTGCGCAGCTTGCGCGGACTTACTGTGGCGGCAACGGCAACCTTGCCTCCCACGGTCTTGCCACGAGAAACGTTGTCCTCTTCGTCGCGGGCTTCCAGCTCCTTAAGCTTGGCCTTTTTCTCCTGTTCGGTCCGTTGGGGCGGCTTGTTGTTTTCCTTTGGCTTGGCCTTTGCTGCGTCCCCGGGCGATACCATCGGCAAGACGGGCGCGGCCGGCTTGACCGCAACATCTTCAGGCGACTTTCGGGCGTCACTGGTGCTGGCTGTATTGGGATTTGCGCTCATGGAGAGACCCTGCAGACCGATTGAAAACTCTTGGCTTATCCTACATAGAGCGGCCAGCAATAGCCAGCGCGGCGGCAGCAAGCCCCCGGAGGATCACACAGATTGTCAGATCCGAACCTGCACCAAAACAAATCAGGTGCGGCCCGGGCGGGCCGCATCCAAATTTTGATGTGTACTCACAATGGCGCAGCGCATCTCGCAGAGCAGTTGCAGTCCTTTCTCAACCAGACCCATGAAGACTGGGCCCTGTGGGTCCGGGATGACCGATCGACCGATGCAACCCTGGAAATCCTGACCGCCTTTCAGGAGGCGCATCCGGAACGCGACGTCCGCCTGCTTGCAGGCGGTGGGGAAGGCAGCGCGATCAATTTTGTCTCTTTGCTGGCCCATCCTGATTTACCTCCGGGACCTGTTGCTCTGGCGGATCAGGACGATGTCTGGCTGCCTCACAAACTGGAACGTGCCATGGCCGAACTGGCCCGGGTCGATACCTGTGGCACCATCGGGGAACAGGATGTGCCTGTGGTCTATTCAAGTCGCACCTACCTGACCGATGCCGCCCTTCTGGGTTGCAAACCCTCGGTAATCCACAAACGAGGTCCCGGCTTTGGCAATGCATTGGTGCAGAACATTCTGGCGGGCAATGCCATGGTTCTGAATGCCAAGGCTGTATCCCTTCTCCGTCTGGCCGCTCCGGCCGCCCTCAAGGCCCCCATCTGTCATCATGACTGGTGGATTTATCTGGTCGCGACGGCAGCCGGAGCCCGTGTCATTAATGACCTAGAACCGGGTCTGCTTTACCGCCAGCATGGCCAGAACCTTATGGGGGCCAACCGCGGTATGGGCCGGGCGATTGAGCGACTGACCATGCTGACCGATGGGCGATATGCTGAATGGGTCAGCAGGAACCTGAACGCCTTGCAGGCCGCGCCAATCGCCATGGCGTCGACCGAGGCTGGCCTGCTCAGGGGCTTTGTCCAACTACGCAAAGGCCGTTCTGGCCTTGGCCGTGTCAGGGATCTGTGGCACCTGGGCGTGCGCCGTCAGACCTGGACGGGGACATTGGCGCTTTATCTACTTGCGCTGACAGGGCGACTTTAGAGCCGAACACGAACCTCAGGTCGGCAGGCCCAGCCGGCGCATCAAGTCATAGTCCCGGGTGGCGAAGCCCTCGATCCGGGCGACGCTGTCGTCTCGTTCTAACCGTTCAACCAGCTTGGGCCAGCGCCGTTCGGAACGCGTGTGAGGGCCTGCGTTGGCATAGTTTCCCGCGATGTGGATCGTCAGGCCAAGCTCACCCAGGGCGTCGGCCTCAAGGGCGGCCAGATCGTCGATATGGTAGATCGCATTGATCCCCCGCGCTCCGGCAGCGGCCTGCGTGATTTGTTCTTCGGCCGAGAAACCCTGAAGTTTGTGCCTGCCGCGCATCATCTGTGTTGCGAAGTAGCTGCAATAAAAATTGTCGTAGTGATCTAGGATGAACCTCTGCCAGCCCGGGTCGCCACCAAAAAAGTAATCGTCGACGCTATGGGTCAGACTGATCCGCTTGCCTGTCTGTTGTGGGCTGGCCAGTTCCTGGGGGCTTAGCGCCTTGGCTTCCTTGAGAATGTAAAAATAGAACGAGGCAATCCGTTCAAGCGGGTCGCGCAACACGGAAAACACGAAGCGATCCGCAGGAAGAGTGTCTATATCGGGCCAGTCGATATGGCCTGAATGTAAATGATAGCCCTGAGGCAGGTTGGTCGTGCCGTTGGGCACCGCGCTGTGCACCCGGATTGGCGAGACATTGCGCTTGCCCACGCAGCGGGTCAGTTCATGGTGGATCGCCTGGCCGGCGGTCTTGGGAATGTGCAAAAAGACGATAGGCCTCATGCGTGTTGGCTCGTTTGCAAGGTTGCCTCCTGGAGAGTTGTCAGGATTGCCCCCGCCAGATCGCCGCCGGGGATAAAGGGGACGACATGGCCAGTCGCGGCAGCGCGCACTGCATCGCCCTGGGCACCGATGTCGAATGCCAGCACGGGCAGACCCGTCGCAAGCGCTTCATGGGTGGTGTAGGAGAATGTCTCGGGCCAGATCGATGGGATCAGCCAATGGCTGATCCCATAGCGGGTCACAAGCTCGGGGATGTCGCCCACTTCGTAATCCCCATGGATCCGTGCTGCGACAGGGAGGGGGTATGAAGGGTCTACATTGCCCACAACGACGATTCCAGGTCCGCTCTGGCCTGCCAGGCGGCTGGCCAGGTCACGCAGGACCCCTGCCCCTTTCTGAAACCCGATATTGCCCAACACGCCAATCACGGGATCCGATCCAACCGACGGCGTCACCCGAGGGACCGCCACCCGCAAGGGATGGGGACGGACGACGATCCGGTCAGCGATCTCGGGGTACACCCGGGCAACATGCTGGCGGCTATTGTCGGAAAAGACGGTGATCTGTCCTGCTTCGGCCAGCAAAGCACCCCAGGCGGCCTGCCATGCATTCAGTTCGACGACACGTCCATCGGGTCGGCGGGCGGTATGGACCCTGTCTGTGGCGGTTTCGGGTCCAGCCCGATCAAGCAGCCCATGATAGATCCCTGCCCCGTCCAGCAAGGTGTAAGAGGGCGACAGTGGATAAAAGTCATGCATGAGCACTTCGATCCGGGCCTGCAAGGGCGGTGCATCCTCTGGCAGAGCCGCCACTACTGCAGGTGTACCAGAAGCGGCACCGGGGGGGGCTGGACAGGGGACCGAGGGTGTCCGACCAGCCAGTTGCAGCAAGGCACCCGGCAGGGTGACAGGATCATAATCCCCAACACCGCAAGAATAAACCAGGTTTCGGTTGCGCAGTGGTGCGAGGAGGGCCATGGCCAGATCGAAGTCATCGGTCGCCCCGGCGGTCGTACCCTCAGTGCTGATCACCTCGATTTGCCAGCGAGCGGCGCCCCCGACCCGCAACACAACCGAGGGCCTGCCCAGAGTCGCCAGATCATGGGCAATCCGCTCTTCGAGGTATTTGTCAGCGCCTCCCCCGAGCGTATGGGCCAGGTAGATGGGCACAGCGGCTGCGGCTGCCAACTTTGCCACGGAGGCTGTTGACCAGGCTCCTGCCCAGGCAAGAGCAAGGGCCAACCGGGTACTGGCCAGCGGGTCGGCATGGATAAAGGTCTGCACCTCACCATCATAGGACGGATACCGTTTGGCAATGATGGCATTATTATTGGCCACCAGGCGCAGCTTGTCCTCGGATCCGAAACTGGTGCCACCGCGATGTTCTACGAAAAGCTGGCCCAGCCCCAGGTGCCGCCCTCCCTGGGCCCGCACCTTCTGACACCAATCGACCTCTTCGCCATAGCCGCGCCCGAACACGGTATCGAGGCTGGGTTGCCGACGAAGCCAGCTGATCCCCATCGCCATGCAAAATCCCACCCCCGTCGGGGCAACAGCGCAGGTGCTGACCAGATCAAGCCTTGCGGCAACGGCATCGATGGCGTCCCCCATCCCCGGTTCAATTGCCATCCGGCGGCAAAGCACGGGGACTGTAAAGATCTCGGCGTCATTCGACATCGGTGTGACCGTGGCCACGGTGTTGTCTAGGCGCAGAGGGGCCAGCAACCGGCTTGCCCAGCCCGCAGGCACCAGGGCATCGGAATTGAGCAGGACCACATCATGGCCCCGCTCCAATCCGACAGCCAGCCCGGCATTGACGCTGCCGATAAAGCCCAGGTTGGCGGCATTCTCTATCAGGGTGACCTGGCCTGCCAGACCGGCGTGGGCGGTGCGGTCGCGCAGCCAGGGCCGGACCCGATCGTCGCTTGAACAATCCTCGATCACTACAAGATGCCAGGGCAGATCTGTGTGGCCGACAACCCGGTCAATGACCTCGGCCAGCAGGTCAAAAGCGTTGTAGACGGGCAGGATGATGGTGATCGGCGCGCGCCCCCTGCCCCCGTCAGAGGGCAGACCTGATGGCACAGACAATATCCGGCGGTCGATGAGCCCGGCCTGGGGCACAGGGTCCAGTCCCAAGACGCGTTTTACCCGGGCCCGTATCTTGGGGTCGCGGGTCAACACCCAGGTCGCAAGGTCGGGGATCAGCCGGATCAGGCAGAGCCCGAAAGACACCATAAGGCGGATTTGTGTAAAGGGCGAACGGGGCAGCGGTACCACAAAGACCTCGGGCGTGGCCAATCCGGCCTCTCCTGCCCCTTGGGGGCTTACAAGCAGGATCAACGGCCGGGCAACGGTCATCTCGGGGCGCAGCATACGCAGCTCAAAACCAACATTGGCCTCTGCGACAGAAGCGCCATCGCCAAGTTGATCAGCCACATCTGCACGGAGCCGGGACGGTTGGGTCGACACCTTGGACATCCCGCCCTGCAGGGTAATCCGCTCGGCCATCGCCCAGCCGGTCACCCGGACCCTGCTCATCCCCAGATGGACGCTCTCAACTACCCCGATCCGGCGCCCTGCACCATCGGTCAACTCAAACCCAGGACCGACAAGGGTCTGATGGGCGGCAGCATAGCGGGCGAACAAGGCCCTAAACCGTACAAGAATACTCACCACGCATAGTCCCCAGCCGGGTTCGCCAACAGGCGAAAGGCCAGACAACAGGGGATCATACGCATCACGGTTCGTCCTTCTGGATGGCTCGGGTCGGCGGATCCGGGCCACGATTGATCATTGGTAGGGCGTCCGCCCTGCCCTAGCTGCGGGCATAGACATCCTCGTAACGGATGATGTCGTCCTCGCCCAGATAGCTGCCGGTCTGCACCTCGATCAGCACCATCGGTAGTTTGCCCGGATTTTCCATCCGGTGGACCGCTCCCAGTGGGATGTAAACAGACTGGTTCTCTGTCACGAGCCTGACCGTGTCGTCCACGGTCACCTTGGCGGTGCCCGCCACCACGATCCAGTGTTCGGAACGATGGACATGAGATTGCAGCGACAGCGCTGCCCCCGGTTTGACCACTATCCGTTTGACCTGGAACCGGTCCGACAGGGCCAGCGTCTCGTACCAACCCCATGGCCGGTAGTCACGGGGGAAGGCCACCGCCTGTTTTGCCCCCTTGGCCTTTAGCACGGTGATCGCTTGTTTGACGTCCTGTGCCCGGCTCTTGTCAGCGACCAGCACCGCATCGCCCGTCGCCACGACCATGATGTCCTTCAGGCCAAGGCCCACGACCTCAAGCCCCTCGGTCTCGGAGCGCAGCAGGGTATCGTCGCAGTCAATCGCCTGGGCATCGCCCCCCAGGGACACGCCCCGGTCATCGGGCCCCATCTCTTTCCAGACCGCATCCCAGCCGCCCAGGTCCGACCAGTGGCCGTCAAAGGGCACGACCGAAATGTTGGCCGCCTTTTCCATCACCGCATAGTCGATCGAGATATCGCGGGCCTCGGACCAATGCTCTGCCGCCAGTCTCTGGAAGGTCAGATCCGGGGCGATGCCCGCGACCGCGGCCCCCACGGGGCCCATCAGGTCAGTCGCATGGGCCTCAAACGCGGCCAGGATGGCCTCGACCGAGAACAGGAAGATCCCGGCATTCCAAAGGTAATTGCCCGCAGCCACCATCTGGCCAGCGGCGGTGGCATCAGGCTTTTCCACAAACCGGGTCAGCGGCACCGGGCCTGCGCCATCGGTCGGGGCAGACAGTTCCAGATAGCCGTAGCCCGTCTCGGGGGCCGTCGGCCGGATGCCAAAGGTGACAAGCTGGCCGGCCCGGGCAGCGGGCACACCCTCGGCGATGGCGGCCTGAAAGGCATCGGTGTCCGGAATGACGTGATCGGACGGGGCCACCAGCATCAGGGCCCCGGGATCCCGCGCCGCAAGGACCAGCGCCGCGGCAAGGATGGCGGGGGCGGTGTTGCGCCCTTCCGGTTCGATCAGCACGGTGCCGCCGGTTTCGCCGGCGGCGACAAGCTGCTCGGTTGCGATAAAGCGATAGTCCGATCCGGTGATGACCATGGGCGGGGCATAGCCCGGCCCCCGCAGCCGGCGGGCCGAGACCTGAAACAGGCTTTCTTCGCCGATCAACTGGGTAAACTGCTTGGGGTAGGCCTTGCGCGACAAGGGCCACAGGCGCGTGCCTGATCCACCACAAAGGACCACAGGAACAATCGGGCTTTCGAAATCTGTCGTCATGTTAACCTCTCAAGCACCCGCATTTGAATCGAGCGAGACTGATCCACATACAATCCGATATGACCCACCGACTGGAAACGGTAAAGGCCAGTGGACGACGGCAGGAGGCCGCAGGGTGGAGTGTTGCTCCCCAGCCCCGCGAGGACACCGGCAAGAATCCTGCAACCTGCAAGAATGTGATGGATCGGGTCAAAAGCGCCCTACCCCGGGTTGCGTGGTCCTGATCCAGCCGGGGTTGAACCGCCGGTTCAAGAATGGGACAGTGCACTTTGCCGTTTCAATGCTGATCAGGACTGTCATGACGTCGTCGCCCAAGCCCGACATGCCCAACCTGCGGCCGGTTACCGATCAGTATCGTTTTGCCACGATCACAACCATTGCGGCCCTCATGCTGCGGGAGATGAGTTCGACCTACGGGCGTAATCCCGGGGGATATCTCTGGGTAATCCTTGAACCGGTTCTTGGTATCATGCTGCTCACCGCGGCCTTCAGCCTGGTGATGCGGAGCCCGCCGCTTGGCTCCAGTTTTGCAATTTTCTACGCCACCGGGCTCGTGCCGTTCTTCGTGTTCAACGGGGTCACAAACGCGGTCGGCAATGCCCTGGGATACTCCAAGCAACTGCTGAGTTATCCCCGTGTGACCTTTGTCGACGCCCTGCTTGCACGGCTGATCCTGAATGCCCTGACCCAGTTCATGTCCGGCTTCATCATCCTGACCGTGCTCATGACGGTCCAGGACGAGCAAACAAGCCTAGACATGTTCAAGATATCCTTGGCCATGCTGATGGCCGTGGTGCTTGGGGGCGGTATCGGGACCCTGAACTGCTACCTGATAACCCGCTTCCCGATCTGGCGCAGTGTCTGGAGTGTTATCACGCGACCTCTTCTGCTGTTTTCCGGTGTCCTCCTTCTACCCGAAAGTATCCCGGAACCGTTTCAGGGGTATCTTTGGTACAACCCTATCGCTCATGTCGTCAGTAAGATGCGGACAGGGTTCTATCCCTACTATGGTG
>Ga0209652_1001118_pt1 | contig 22075 bp, 11 predicted proteins | sample SaaInl74LU_5_DNA_FD_184641 | JGI IMG/M metagenome (GOLD analysis project Ga0209652, IMG submission 184641) | Marine microbial communities from expanding oxygen minimum zones in the Saanich Inlet - ESP_74LU_5_DNA (SPAdes) (version 2) | ecosystem: Environmental > Aquatic > Marine > Intertidal zone... | reverse complement strand
CCTCCGTGGAAGTCACGAAATTTGCTCGCAACTAACAACTAACAAAAAGGGCTTTGTGTGGACACAGTAATAGAATCCAAAATCATCGGGCAACGGTGTTTATCTTTCTAGAGAGATAGAGAAGACAGAAGATGGCAACTTTCTCGAGAAGGACGAATCGACGTCAACTACTGTCTACTGCTGTATCCAGTCTCGTTATACTTAGGCTAATTGGACTTATGCTGCTTATGGTCATTCCAATGTCAAATTATTATTGGCTAACACACACAAATTATTACTCATCCTCCTCCTTTTCTACTTCTTTCATTAGCCTTGATGCTGGAAAGGAAAAGGAACGGCGGAGGGATGCATTATCGTTATGTAACAAAACCTTATCACTATCACTAGAAGCATTATTTTCATCTTCCACTGGAGCAGAGGCAGAGGACGCAAATACGATGAGGAGAATGATTGCTCTATCTCCTGGCAACAATACTTCGTGTTACAAACATTACCTACCAATGTTTGTAAACTACACACTAAATCGCATAAGGCGTGTCAAACATCGTCATATCAACCTACACATTCCCAAGAGTGGGGGAACGTCACTGTGTCAATTGGCAAAGCAGTACTCAATAAAAATACAAAGTTTACAACCGGCAATAGTGGTTGTTGGGAGGGTGGTCACTTCTTGCCTCTGTGGTGCAATCCAGCGTTTGTACCAGGAGGAGATCGAGAGGATTGGCTATCTGAAGCTGATGCATCACTCTGTGATGTGATGGACAGAACACTTCCAACGTTTGTCATGAATGAGAACTATCTAGACCACCCTCTATGCACCCATCAACGAATGTATTCAATTGTACTTCGTGACCCTGCCGATAGAGTGATGAGTCATGAAAGGCATCTGTTGTATCTTGAGAGGGAGGAAGAAGAGGAGAGATTGAAGTTGATACGCAACAATTACATTGTTTGGGCCTTGTCCAGTGGTGCAACAACAGAGCATGGGAAACGTCTCTCAGTCGTTCCGGTGAGGGAACATTTGGAAATTGCCAAGGATACTCTTTTGAAGTTTGACTTTCTTCTCGACTTATCCACCTTGGCTCAGAACGATACGTGTTATAAAAACATGTTGGATCTTATGGGTCTGGCACCGAACGAGCAAACTCCTCCACAACATGACATGAAAGGGATTGGAACGGGAGAAGAAATTGCATTCAGTCGAGAAGAGTATAGAAAGTTGAACCTGCTGGATATTGAATTGTACGAGTATGCACAAAGAATCATTACGCATGACTGTGAATTTTACTCTGTTGTGAAAGCGAGAATGGATTTTGATAAATAGTGTATTGTATGTGCAGTTTGAGCTGCGCCGCCGACCACCAAAAAGTGGACAAATTGACTCACAAAGCCAAGTCGTTTTGAGAAAGAAAGGTCCTTGAGCATCACAGATTCCTGAAGGAGACATGACTCAAACTGAACTTGCTCTCGGAAAGCCAAACTTGATGAGGAATAGGAGGATAATTTTAGCCTCACGGTGCAATCAAAGTAATCCTGTTGAGCAAGGAATCTAACGTCATACGAATGTTGTTTCCACTTGCCACGTTGTGTTGTGTTGTGTTGCTAATGTAGGACAACCTATATTAAGGTCTAATTCAAATATGTTGATACAATATATTGGGCAAGATGAATGCTTGGCATTGAGGGGTTGATCAATATCCAGTGAGCATAGGGCGCCGCTTTTTGGCCATGGTTGGCTTCATTATGATTCATGAGTTTGGGGGAAACATCGGCCCAAGAGATATCAAACAATATATATACACGCCTACGTAGGAATTAGTTGAAAAACGCTGTAGTTGTACGTAGGAATTCGATGCTTAATCGTGCTCTAAGGTTTGAAAGACCCCCTTGTAAAGACCGATAACCGAGCGAGACCGAGCCTCTCAACTCTCAGATGGGAGGGGCTGTTCTGGGTTGCACACACACACCACAACGATGAGACAGCACAGATCGGCCTGATGCCCCGCCGGTCACAACAGAGCAACTTGTATTACATCATAACCGTCCGACGACAAACTGTTACTATGGCCTGCAAATATTTATAGCCCACCCGCGCATGTAGTTAACGTGCCACAAGAGATCAAATAATTTTATCTTCAAAGGAACAGCAACGGCGATTGCGTACACATTTTAAAGAAGCGCTCACATACTTTTTTGTGAGACTTTTGCAAATCATTCAAATTGTTTTGATCAGCCTCAATCTCTGAAAGCGCAATCATTCATTCCAGCATTATGACAGGCTTCTTTGACGCCAATGGGGATCCACAAATGGATCCATACGCGGTTCTAAAGATCCAAAGCAACGCATCCGATACAGACATAAAAAAGGCGTACCGAACTCAGATGCTACAACTCCATCCGGACAAACTTCCTCCAAACCTAACCGCTGAGGAAATAACCGCTGTAACAGACAAATTTCACATTGTAAAGGATGCGTATGAATTCTTAACAAATGCTCAATACCTCACAGCACGGAGGTTGTACACGGCCAAAATGGCTAGTCGTAGGGCAGAGTATGAACGGAGAGAAGCATTCCTACGGAGGCAACAAAATAACACGCATAGGAGCTCATCCTCTGATCCGATGCCAGCTCGTGGTAACAATAATATGTATCAGCAGCAATATTCGCATCGACACCATAGTCATCGAAATAATGTGAATCGGCCGCCACCGCCACAATCGCGTTCTCATGCTGTTCCACCGAGACGGAAGAGCGAAAACAATTTGAATGAGAAGTACGGAAGGAGCGAACCTAATTTGAAGCAAGGAAAGAGCGACGAACCCAACTCGACTCCTGGCTATGGTATGAAATATGGTCGAGGCCAGTCGATAGGAAGGCGGCAAGTGCACAAGATGGGGGGAGTTAGTCAAGCGCGCAAGCACAAGGTTGGAGCTGATGGTAATGTACCAAGGGGACGGGGAAGGTCAGGAGGAGGGGCGACAGCAAATAATAATAATAATAACCGTGCCTCCTCAGGTAGAGCGAAAAGGACGAAGTCATCGTCGGACGCGAGGAACAAAGAGAGGCCCCAACGTCGTGCTAGGTCACAGCCACGATCGTCACGAAGCAAAAGTCGTCCAAGAGATCAAACACGCCAAGAAGATGCTGCACGCTTTAGCAGTGCAGGGGGAGGAGAAAGCCAAGGAAGCAACAAGGAGAATTGTAAAAGGTCATCCTCCAATGATCATAAACGACGCAGCCGACAGATGTCACGCGATGGAGAGAGAAGAGTGCGCTCAACCTCCGCCCCTGCACGATATTACTCCAAAAACAAATCTGATAAGTCCTGCAGCACCAGGAGAGCAGCGAATAAGGAATTGCCCGAAGAGTTCTTCTGTCCTCTCACAAAGCGAATAATGAAAGATCCCGTCGTTGACAATGATGGTCATACCTATGAAAGGGAGGCAATCGAGCGGTGGTTGCGAGCGCAAAGCTCCAGCCCCGTTACAAATGAATACTTGAGTTTAGACATGCTCCAGCCGAATAATCAATTGAAGAACCAGATTTACAAAGCAACTGGTAAGTACAACGATGTGTTGTCGAAGGTCTATGCTGACTGAATTTTCTAGACTAACTGATTTCGTTGTTATTTCATCTATTGTTCGTTTTCATAGGCAAACCAAGATCTAGATCACAGAATCCTCGTGCCAGGTCTAAATCTCCTGGTAGCAAGAACTCGAACAAACAGAAAAACACGAACAGGCAGCTTGTTGACTCCTACCTACACGAAATCAGTTCAAACTCTAAGCTTTCAGTGTCCCTAGATTTTATGGGAATCTGTGCATTTTCATACCGAAAGATTACTTTTGTCATAGAAGTTCCTCTGGAACCAAAGTCTGGATTTTTCGTGTATTCCAGCTTTGACGGAGATGCCAGTACATGCAAACTATCAGAGAAAGTTGATGCCTGGAATGATTGGCTTTCTAACATTGGCAAATTATCACGTGTATCCTGCGTTAAAGCAGGGAAAAGAACTGTATTTACACTGAATGGAAACGAACGGGATATCAGACGACGAGAAATCTTTCAAAAGACTTTGGAGTACTTTGTCGAGATGAGTCTAAAGTTGCATAATGTTTTGCATCCCACTGAGACCAAGGTTGTTAACAAGGTTTGTCTCACCAGAACTCCAGTTGCTGTTGCATGATCAGTAAACTGTGTAGATAATATATTGTATAGTTATTGGATGATCGCAAGCAAGCATCATTTACCATCGTAGCTTTTATTCTCCATCAATTTGCCACGCATCAGGTAAGTATGTAGAAGTAGTAGCGCTAAGTTATGAACAGGTACCTTCAGTACCTACTTATGAGCATCGACTATAAGTGATGCACATAGGTTTTTGCTGTTGGCGGTCTACTTGAGTAGGAATTAGTAGTTGATTTTGTAATAATTTCTTGTGCAGAGTACTTTTCTTGTCGTTAGATCGCCCAATTTTTGGATGTCCTCGACTCTCTTGCTCACAACTTGCCCAGAGAACCATCACAGCAACAATGGCAGAAGAACAACGCACCCCCATCCAAGTCGAAGGACTCTCCCTAGGAGATGAAGGACAGCTTCAACACTTCAACGCGCTAGCCTCCCGTGAAGAAGCTGCCGCCGCCGCAAAAGATCTTGAGTGCGGAGATGCTGCCTTCATCAAACGTTCTGATCTCAAGTGGACCTACGCTATTCTCGCCGAGAAGGACACTGATTCTGAGGAAGTTATCTTGAGATTTGAGGTTGATATGGATAAGAATCGTAAGTCATTCCCAGAGAAGCAGTGGGGAAAGTACATTCGCGTCATCAACCAAGAGCAGGCAGCCGACGAGCCTACTTCAGCCGTTGAGGAGGCACCAGAAGTTGTTAAGGCAGAGGAGGAGACCCCCGCTGAGGCGGCATTAGAGGAGGTGAAGGAAGATGAAACCACCAAGGTATCAACTCTATCAGATTCCTTGGAAGTTGTTGAAAAGCCAGAGGAGAAGCCTGCTGAGAAGTCTTCAGGTTGGTTCGCTGGAATCTTCAGCAGTACTGCTGCATCACAGCAGTCTCACCCTACTGTCTCTACCAACAATTCTCTCAAAGAAAGTGTTGAGATGCCTATTGACGAGACTATCAAGAAGGAGCCAACTGTAGAGGAGGAACCAGTTATTGAGGAAGCTTCCGTTGAAGTGGAAGCACCTGTTGCTCCAGTTGTTGAAGAAGAGGAAGACAAAGAGAATGACGCCCCTGCACCAGAGGAGAAGGAGGAGAAGAAGAGATCCATTTTCCCAAAGATTTCTTTCAGCAGATCGTCATCCAAGCAAAAGAAGGTGACTATTGAAACCCCGAAATCTAAGGCCGACGCTAAGGTCGAAAGTGCTTTGTCCCCTAAATCGAAGAAAGAATGGTTTGATCCTCTTGCAAGTGAAGTCGACTATGACAAGAACCCTACCGATCTATTCCAAGCACTTGAAGCACGCCAATGGCAATACGCTTTGTCAATGGTTGGCAGTGATAGCAAGCACTTCAAGAAGGACTGCTCGACATGGGTTGTAGCTAAGGGCAAAAAGAAGGGTGCAGCCTTGAGGTTCCGTGCCCTTCCCCTTCATGCAGCCGTTGTCTTTGGAGCTCCTGACAATTTGACCAAGGCCGTGCTTGAAGCCTACCCTCTTGCAGCAAGAGGCAGAGATGTCAAGGGACGCTTGCCCATTCACTTGGCATGCGAACATGATGTTTCTGATGAAGTGTTGCTTCTCCTTGTCAATGCTTTCCCCAAAGCTTTCTACGCCAAAGACAAGCTTGAGAAGACACCCCTTGACTACATGGACGACAACGGAAACCGCAAGTGGATTAAGCAGATCATTCCCGCCCTGCTCAGTACCAAGCTTGAGGACGAGAAGATCAAGTGGGACGCAGAGAAGGAACAAGCCCTAATCAAGTACAGAGAGGACCTCAAGAGTGATGCTGAATACACCAAGGATGTCGCTGCCGCTGTAGAGGAAAGAATTGAAACCAAGTATGCCAACAAATTCGAATTGGTAGAAGTCACTCACAAGAAGGAGATTGAACTGTTGAAGATGAAGCATGCAGAAGAAACTCGGGCGTTGTTGGAGGGATTTGAGGTAAAGTTGAACTTTGAGAGAAAGTTGCAGACCCTTAAGGCCTAGGAAGCTATGAGATGATAGGGGTATCTAGGTGGCACTCTTTGCTGGATAGCTGCTGCTGATAACAGCGAGCAAGGAAGTGCATTATATGTTGTACAGATGGTTCTAGGATCTTACTTTATGTATTGATCCAACCTCAAAATTAACGTTGATATTGTAAGAAATAGCTTATAGAAACTCATCGTCATCCGTCTTGGTTTTGTTTTTATTATCAACTTCATCTTGCTTTTCTTCTCCAACAAGTTGAACCCTCAACTCATCATCATGGACCATTTGTGGGTGAATATAAAAAGGAAGCCCATGCACCATAAAATTGCAGAACGGACGTGAATTACTTGATGAAGGAGCTGCGACGTCTTTTGTTGGATCGAAAATGGTTTCAACCTTTCTTGCGAGTATATCTCTTGTAACCATCCGTATTAGCTGATCATTTTTATCTTGTGCATCAGCAGCAACTCTCTCTAAAGTGTGCACATAAGGAGAGAAGCAGTATCCAAGAAGAACCGTCGACCCTACTGCTGTTAAACCAGCTGTTGCAATGACAGCTACCTGTCCAGTGGCAGGGACACTGTCGGCAGCACCGTAAAAGAAGGAGAGAGCAGGTAAACCTACAATTCCAATCACAGCGGAGGTCAGTGACACCCGTTTCAGTCTAAGGGTAAGTGATGCAAACGGACCTTCATATAGAACTACAGGTTCTTTTTCTTTATCTTCATTTGTTGTGCTCAGTGCACGAAGTTGGAGTGGTGTTGGGGTTGTTGCTACTCTATCGGCTGGAACGCAAAGGCTGCATCGTGCAGCTGGGGCAATCTTTTTGACGCCTTTGAGAGACGATGCAAGGCGAAGTGTACTAACTCTGATCATGATGTTTATGTCTAATCCCAGCTAATTTATCTATGCGTTGATGGTGGGTGCAGCAAGATAAGTAGCGTTGTTGGTTGTATGATGGTTGGTGCTACAGAGTGCAAAAATGTGTGACATTGAGCTCGCCTCCACGATGGCGGGAGAGGGAAGGTCGAGAATAGAGGTCCGGCTTCGATGTGTCGATGTGGATTCAAAAGGCTCCATAGTAGGATCAAAGGACGCGATGCCGCCGCCAGCAAATGGCACCGACGCACCACCAGAGGGTAGCCACCGCCCTCGTTCGAATCAGCTTCATGATCTGATTTCGATTGGTGAAATAGAATCCGCTCTGTCAACGTCAATTTCATCAGCAACAGAATCCGATGGTGACACGAGTTTGGGCATTAGACTGCCTCTCCTTTTGCGATGGCTGACGGCTGTACAGCCGCTGGCAACGTCATCGCCCTCGCCAAAGCTTGACAAATCGTCAGAGTCGCATATAGCGGCAAGTGCTAATTCCATTGCGCCTCTGTTGGAGGATGTCGCAGCTGCACATCAGGATGCTGAAAACATAGAGGTTCTAGTGTCTTCATTGGCCCCCTCTATTTGTAAAGAAGTGGTCGGAAAACTGCCGCCCATGTCAAGGAAGAAGTCAGACAGCGCATTCCTCTCTCGTCAAAATTTGGTTCGACAAAATCAAGCTGATTGTGATGTCTGGGATACAAACGTTTTGGATAAAGCATTACATAGACTGTCAAAACATGAGCAGCATAAACGGAAAAGAGAAGGTGATCAGTCGGCGGTCTCTGACAGCAAGAAGCAAAAGTCGACTTCTAATGATGCATATCTAGAAAAAATGAAGACAGTCATTGATGTGCTGGAGCAGGATCTCAAGAATGATGACGAGGAGGACATGGGCATGGAACAAGAAAAGGCAAAGAAAAGTGTTGAAACAACTAGCGCTACAAATGGCAGGGATGATACTCTCTCATCCTTCATCGAAAGAGCATCAGACGACTCCCACATATCGTCGATGCGTAGGGTGTTACATGAATTAATATTATTGGTGAAAAGCTCACTAAATACAAACGAGGATGAAGTCGCTGCCTCAAATACTGATGAAGACGGACATAGAGACTCGACACAAATACGTGGCGCAAGCAAGTCGCCTTGGATTTCAACCAAGCCAGACTCTATACTTGCAGAAACAGATACAATAATATCTTCCAGTGGAATTGGTGGATTTGCGTTGCCAGTATTGATATCTGCATTGATGCAGCACGCACCAATTCTGCGTTACAGGCATGTAGCTTGTGCGCTGTGCCGTGCAGCAGTACCACAATCGCCTACGCTAATAATGCACATGGCAGCAAACTGTCCAGCTGCATCTTCTTGCTTACTGCGTGGCTGCATTGATGCCTTTCTATGTGGAAGAAAGTACCAGTCATCAGTCCAATGTTCTTCACTTGGCGAGGAAGAGGATGTGGACGAAAAAACTGTCAACATAATTCATACATCTATTGCATCAGCAGAGGCTTTGGCTTCGCTTTCCCGCCGGGAGGCTTGTAACGTGGTCCGTGTCCTCAGAGAGTGTGGCAACCACGTTATGTCGTCATTGGTGATAAAGATTTTGCTAGATATAGATGAAGCAGAAGCAGCATCTTTCATTGTTGAGATACTTTCGACTTCATTAGACACACCCACAATTGTATCGTCAAAAGATATCAACGAAGCCCGTCGTCAGAGCATTACGAAGAGTCGTCTATTACCGCTCAATCAACGATTGATTTATAACAAACAGCTTCAAGGAGAAAAACAAGTTCCAGCCTGCAATTTGCAGGTAGACACTTCACCCGAAGAAATTCTGAAAGATCAAACAATAACTGAAGCAGCTTTGAGGTGTATGTCAAGACGCATCATACAACAATCTTGCACGGTTGAAGAACAGTTCTGTTTAGGCAATGCATCATTATATATCCGATCTTATGCATTATTGACGTATTTCATTACTGATAGAGAGTCGACTTTGAAGTTTGGCTCAATTTTTGAAGATGCGACATCTGCAATCCATATCTTATCACAATTCATTATACAAACCTCCTCAAAATTGGAAAATCAGAAGAATGAGTCAACAATTGACGAGTTTTACACATTATTATTATGTGCAACTCTCTTCACAATCGTTCAGACACCTGCTTCAAAAGCTGTTTGCCTCACCGAGAGAGCTGAGAAAGCTTGCTTAGAGTGCCTTCAATTACTACTTCTCCATCCTGTTTCAATGAAGACAACTGTTGTTGCAGCGCGGGTAGCGAGCTTTGTCAAGGAGAATAATACAATGCATTTACTACGGTTTTTATTGCAAAGCACTGTCAACGGAGTGTTTCCAGTGAGGGATGAAAAGATTGTGACGAAGTCTGATGTCTGCCACTGGCTTTCATCCAGGTTTGAGAGTGGAGCACTCGAGTTGGTTCAAAATAAGGCCATGTCTATTGAATATGTACTTTATGATGCGTCTGTCTTCATTGAGAAGATGTCTCAAAATGATGCTGAACAATCAGACGGGCTGGAGAATAATATCATTCAAGCTATTCTCAACGATCCAGACAAGTGCCGCCAATTGGTTGGGCAATCAAAAGTTTGTGACTTCATCAGAGGATCCGTAAAGTGGACTTGTCGAAAGAAAGCACCTCATATTCCACTTGTGTTGCCACTTGCACTCGAGCGCTTGTCTCGAAAACTATGGTCAGATGTAGGCGTTGGGAAGAAAGTATCGTCGAACTTTATGCAGTTTGTATTACAGCTGCTCTACGCTTTGTATTTTCTTGAAGAAGATCCAGCCTCTCCCTTCGGCATCAATCCTAGGACATTCCCTTTGAAGGAGTCGCTCGATTTTATGGATCGTCTCAATCACTCTAATATTGCAGATGAGAGCAATAGTGGCGCATTGATGTTGCAAAAAACGCTGAAACACTATATTTTACACCACTGCCCCGACTTGATCAAAACAAGAGAAAGGAACAAATGGCTGGATCGAGATAGTGAGAATATCTCTCACCAAGACTGTCCTGTCACGCCAGTGATGGTTTGCGACGCCATTAATGATTGCATACAGAAAAATACTACGGACCCAACAGGGGTCAGGGCTGAGAAGTTGTTCCTCGCCTCCCGTTCTACCTATCCAAGTGCAACAGTTGACATTGCTACAGTGGGATCTATCCTTGCATCATCGTCAAATCGTTATCAGCCAAAAATTGTCAGCTATGTTGCACTATGCAAAGATCCACTTATTCTGATGCAAGCACGAGCAGCAGTTTGGAAGTGCAAAGGCTTGCGACGTATGATGATTCGAGTGCTATTTGATCTCATGAGTGCGAACGAATGCATCACAATGAAAGACTCCGCCTCATCAAGCGCGGCGTTACGACACTTGACTGCAAGAGATACTGTGATCTTCAGATGTATTCTCTTCGTTTGTGCATCTACATCAGTCCTAACATCTACGCACTGTGACATGTGTGTGAGCTTAATGCGATCAATTGCTTCGAGGAGACGAGGAGTGATAGCTACTTTGGTCAAGCAAGGGCTTCCTCAAAGTTCAGTTGATTTTCTTGTTCGGTTTATCCCAGAATCATTTCAAGATGCTTCCGAACTCATGTCATTGTTGGATGAGAAGGATGCTATCCCGCTAGTTGAACGTCTGGTGACTGCTAGTACAGCTTTGAGTATTTGCGTCGCTAACAGTTCTAGAGGTGAGGTGACTGCCAAGAACCTCTTATCTGCTTCATTAGATACCTTCGTCGATGGGTTCCATCTTGTGATCGGCCCTCTCGGATTGCCTGTTAGTGTATTTCGCGATGAAGAGAATGGTCAAGACATCACTCTCATGTGTAAAGAAGCTACATTTCAAATCATTACAACATTATCAAGAATCAATCCAAGATCGAGCCTAAGGAAAGACGCGATAGCCTACTTGACAAAAATTGCAAACTTGTGTAAGAGCGAGAACGCTGCTGGAGGCGTATCAGGAGCTGCTGCATTGAAAAGGACGAACCTTTTAAAAGGAATATGGGATCGTTGCGATTCATCGTGTAAATCTCTCGGGGGCTCTCTTCGATGAAGGGGATACGAGCATCTTTTCATACATGAACATGCTGCATAATTTACTTCAAAATGGACCATAAAAGATATAATTTTTGAATTCACTGACTTATGTCATCTACCTATGCAGGCCCTCTCTCTAGAGAGAGATAGGGCTCCCTTCCCATTCAGTGTGGATTTGTTTTATTGTGCTGTGGTTTGAATCAGGGCTGGACTCGTGCTTCATAAGTAACTACCTTCAACATGCCAATGCAATTTAGTAAAATCGGATCATACTGATTCCTACCGTAGCCTCTGGGTTTGTGAGAAGAAATCCTTTGCATTTTTTGCAGGCATCCACCCAACCAAGACGCATCCAAGACGCTTTGGTAGGTGTAGGCGCTGATCTCCTCATAAATAGAGATCACTCACTTGCAAAGTATTCGCCCGAGAGTCATCCCCTCGCCGCAGTCAGATACAAACAGAATGAGCACGACCATGTCCAACAACCTATATGATGATTCGATCCGCATGCTCTGGGCTTCGAAGTTAGTGTACTCATTTGCCAAACTTCTCCAAGAAGGCCGTGCGGGTGGATTGGATTTGGCAGATACCTTCCCACCTGAAGTCCTTGCAGCGTATAAAGACGAAAGGCTCGACGTACGCGATCTGGGTGAAGGGAACGGGTTGTCATTCAATGCGGTCCTAAAGATTGTGGTGGCTAATGCAGAGAACCTTAAGAAAATTGAACCCGAGTTTGAGTATGTAGCCAAGATGATTGAAAAGATCCAAGCAGCAGAAGATGCTGACAAAAGCTCTGATGAACTGTTTTTGGAAACCTTCTCCAGCATCGATGCGGCGACACAATGTGTTTATGGGGTGTTGAAGGATACTAAGAACAAAAGGGTCACCGTCGTCTTCAGGGGATCTACCGATTTTTCAACTCGTGATTGGCAAACCAATTTATCAGCTCAGCTGGAAGGAATGAAGACGCCAAAGCTCCTAAAGGACGGTCTTGAGGGGGAACTAAAAAAACGTGTTCTTGTACACCGTGGATTTTACGAGTACATCTTCGACAACAAGAGGGCCAAAGGCGATCAACGTTACGATATGATACTCAATGATATCAAGCCTTTTGTTGAAGAGGGGTACAAGATCTATGTGACAGGACATTCTTTGGGTGCTGCGTTGGCTTCACTCCTTGCCTTTAAACTCGCTGGATCTGACAAGTCGTGGATTCCTAAACCTATCACCTGCATCAGCTATGCTTCGCCCTTTGTTGGGACTGATGGCTTCAGGACTGCATTTACACTCCTCGAACAAATGGGCCACATTCGATACTTGCGCGTTAACAACGATGCAGATACTGTTCCCACTATCCCACCTTTCTCACTTGGATGGAAAAAGAGATTGTATAAGCATGTTGGTATCAATTTGAGGCTGTATGATGATTCATTCATTTTGAGTCATCCTAATTCCAATGGATGGGGATTTGTAAATGCTGTGAGAAACAGTGTGTTGAAGCCTGTGTGGAGCGTTCTCACGTATCACAGCCTTCAGACGCATGAAGATAGAATGGATGCGCAAAAGGAAAGACTCCAACATATGAATCTCGACGATCTATATGCTAATGAGGAACTCTTCGGCACACCTAAAACATCTTTATGCGGATAAAAAACTTTTTGTGGGCAAGAATTGGGCAGGGATGATTGAGTTGTGAGGGAGGGATTGTACAGAAATCGCTCGGACATCTGTCGCATTGCTTCTCCAAGCATCGTTCTTCGATTGTATATGTGTCAGAGCGCCATGGAGCTAGTGAACGTTGAAGATTAAGAAAGAGAATAACACTAAACTATTTTGTGGCATACACGTAATCATTTTCGTTTTACATATACTTATCTATTGAGTCTATCGGGTAGTGTCCTAGTCCCAGCGTAACCAGCCTGTTGCAGTATGTGTTGGTAGAGGAGAAAATGGACAAGAATCTGGAACTGTGCCTGCGCTTGCAAGAGTTTGGAGCCACAACCCGATGGTAGCAAGCGAGTCACAAGCAATTTTTCTGACTGATGCTGGCGTGTTGGGGCTGTGCGCCAAATGAACCAATGTGGCAACAACTGTCTTGGTGTTTGTCAGGGGAACTATTGACCCCGGCTCAGTTGCAAGATTCATCAATGCCCCAACAGCAGCAAGTTGTTCTTCGTAATCTTTTCTCATTGCACATGCGCTGAGCAATGAGAGGAGCGAGCCTGTAGCAAGCCCAACCTTGCTCGAGGCATCACTACAAAGGTTTTGAATTGACCTGATAGACCACAATCGATCCTCTGCAAGCTTGGATTTACCACCCACAGTAAGAATTTCAATCACTTTTGGCATTGATGCCAAGTAGGCGTTGTTTGAAGGGAATCGTGTGAAGTTGCAGAGCATCTCCAAACATCTCGTGTGCAATGGATGTTCAAGCATTGCAGCCAAAAGGAGAATGTTGTTTAGTAACTGCTCGTTGTTGCATAGAAGACGCGCATTGGCACAGTGCTTCGTCAAATGCGTCAGTGTTGCACATGCACTCAATTGACTCCTTTCCAGAAAGTCCGAAGCGTTCTCGATGTTTAACTTCTTGAGAGAACTCATTTGCATCTCTACTCCTGCCTCTTCTCCGATACTGTCATAGTCATTAGTGCTACTTCCGTATTGATCGGCAGGAGAAGCTCCTTCTGATGACATTGACCTGTCGTTAGACATGGACCTGTCGTTAGACATTGACATGCCGTTACTGTATATGGACCTGTCATCTTGGCTCAATCCATATGAATTAGAGTAGGTACCATCTTCCGTGAAACTCCCCGTTCCATCGGTTCTCTCACTAAAAGTTCCTGAGAATGTATTTGAAAAGCTTCCTCCGTCCTGAGTTGTCCCTTCATCTTGTGATTCACTCTTCGAATCAGCTACCTCTTCCGTTGCTGCAGGTTCTTCCTTTTCTTCTTTCTTCGTAACATTCTGAACCATCAAATTGCTCAGCACTACCACTAAATTATCTTTGTTGCAAATAACGCTCCTATTTTGCGAAGTCTTTGCTAGTGTTGCTAGCGCACTACACGCACGCAGCCGTGCCTCTCCTGTATCTTCTTCGATCACTTTTACCAACACGTCTAGAATACCTGGATGTTTGGCAATGATGATTCGGTTGTCCTTTGGTTCACTCAAATACAACAGTGCTGTCACGGCACGTGTACGAGCATCTAGTGCATCACTATCTACTGCATCATCCAAGCTTGCATAAACGAGTGCATCCAATAATCCATTAGTGCGAGCAAGTTTGGCCTTGTTTGTATCATGACTAGCCAAGACTTTGATTGCACCACACGCATTGCTCCTTCTTACAATATTCTGCTCATCTTGACATTGTTGAATTAATTGCTCAAGCTCTGCATCAGGCTCTACTGACTTGGTATTAACTGACTTTTCAGGGACAGTATTCTCATTGATGATAATGTCTTCAGGACGAGGTGCTACCGGAGGTGGCGGAAGAGGGTACGGATGGCGAAAGATTACCTGGCGGCTATGACTATCATAAGGTTCTTGTTTAGTGAGGTTGTTGTTGGAGTATGTGTTGGCTTTGGAGTTGAGAATGGTTGAATTGGTTGATAAGACTGGATTGCTGGTGGGCGCAGACGATTTTGGTGACTTCGTGGGAGATTTTGGCTTGTCCACTGGCCCTGAAGACTCATGGTTCATTTTTTCAATAACCCTGGCCTCAGCCTCCTGCTTGTATCTTCTCTTTTCAGCTTCGTCAGGTGATTTGTAAAAAGCGGATGCATCATCACCATCTTTTGCTGGCGTTTGACTGACATCCACTTGAAGAGCTGGAGCATCCAACTCCTTCTTCTCACTTCGAGATGTACTTGGTTTCGTTGGGTTGATCTTCTTGCTGTATCGAGGGGATAGGCTTCTGGGCGACTTTTGAGCGGAGGCTGCGGTATCATTGGCATTGGTCTCTATTGGAGGAATAGATATGTCCAATTTTGAATCATTTGTGTTCACATGACGAGGAGATGAGACATGTTGACCTGACGTTGACGATGACTTCCTCGCAGCTTTGCGTCGTTGGGCTCTAGGTGAAAGAGTCTTGTAACCTAAAGGCGACGTTGGAGGCGTTTGTGCAGTCTTGTTGGTATGTATCTCTGTAGCATCGCTCTTGACGCTGGCCGCATAGCCTGGGCTCACTGGTTCTTCATTTGTCTCTATCTCCGCCTTTCCATAGTAAGCATGTTCTGCAAATGCTCTTGCGCTGTTAATTTCGGCTTCAATGCGCTTGGCCAACTCATCATCATCGTCGTCGACTGGGCTTTCAACCGCGCCCCTGCTAGTCCATCTGGTAGTATTCTCTACCGGTTGATCCCTACTGCCCATCTTTTTCCTATTCGGTGTAGAAAAATCTGGTTCCGACCACTCAGTCTCAGAGGAGGAGATGGGAGCATTTAACGGAGAGGAATTATGCATTGCTCTCCTTGCCTTGCGGAGGGCATTCTTGACCATAACTGCCACTTCATCTTCTGTCATGTCATCGCCGGAGGTGCCTCTCATGTGAGACTTCTTTGGCGGCTGCATCTCACCGCTGCTGCTCAGAGAGCCGAGAGTCAATGACTCGCCAGATACTGAGTTTCTATAGCTTTCATCCATCTTCGTTATCTTATTATACTCTTCACTTGCCTTTGTCCTCCTTTGGTTGATAGTAGTACTCAATCAACTCTGATGAAATCACAAGAATTCCAATCTCGCAATGCATCTTGTAGGTAATGGTGGCAGCAACAAGAAACGATTTCGATTCGCCAAAAAGACGGCACAGAATGGATACCGCGTTGTCACATCTAATCCGTTCAAAGCTACCGTTTCGCGTATTTTGAGCTAGGCCAAAACTTCATCACAAGATCCACCGCGGAGGTAACACCCATGCTCCTTACAAAAGAGAAGCCCTCAAAGTCACAAGTTCAAGCTAGCTCTGCCCCAGCTCGACACATCTTGTGCATTACATTATTTATCCATCCCTATACAAGACGTCTGATTGAAGCAACAATTATCATCGATCATGCAGGCAAGTAATGTGCCCTACTCCAAATCAGAAGACTCCGGAGATGTCAGCAGCATGGCCTCAGATGGTTGCGGATCTTTTGGTAGCAGTGTAGGAATGTCAACTCAACGTCAGTATAATACTGCCATGGCAAAAAGGATGAGACAACGTAGAATGAGAAGAATGAAGAAGCGTGATGCTACACCGGCTACTTTTTCAGAGAGAGTCAAGGCTGCAAAAGGCGACGATGAGCAATACAAACAGCAAAAGTCTTCTTCAGTGCCAGCCAATCCGACGGCTTCTGGACTTCATCCTATCTCTTCCGTCCCTAACCCGCCGCCACCACCACCGAAGATACTAAAGAAGCGGATCCCAAACAGTATATTCGCTCTGTCTGCTCCACAGTCGACGCCCCCACGACCACAAGCAGAGCATGTTCCAAAGAATATCGTCACAAAAAAGAAGAATAAGTCACAAGTCACCTTCTATGAAGAGGATGTATTTCCCGATCCAAGTCCCGAGCTTCCATCTGATTCATCTGGAGAAGTAGAAGTGTTTGATGAGAAAAAAACTGAGGGGGCGATTGATACTAATGAAGAAGCACTCGACTCTTGGAAAAACGAAGTGCAGAGTGATTCAACTGCCCCACTCACACAAAACACCCGAGCATGCAGCAGTGAAACATTGCAACAAGAAGAAACACCTATCTCTTTTCTAACTCCTGACCGGCTTGGTAGTGCATGGTTGAAATCCCAAGAAGTCAACAAAAATGAAGAAGATGAAACTCCTGCTGATGTACATGTAGAACGTGTCTCTCCAAAAGGCGTTTCTTCTCCAAATGCTCCCGGCTCGTCACATAATGACAACCCAAAACCTTTGTTTGGTGAAGACTTGAAGGGCAGCCAGCCATATCAACATGATGATATTGATGAGGATGTGAGACAATCAATAGTATTCCAAGCGTTGAGAAAGCAGATGTTGAAGCCCTCGCCTCAGCTGGAGGAGCTACTCAAGCAAATTCGTAGAGATTTCTCTACACAGATTGACAGGACCTTTGCAACTCGTCGTAAGAATGCTTGCGGTGCACTAAAAGTTCTTGCTGCTAAAGAAGAAAATCGTCTCAAGATTTGTTGGACCTTGGGAGTACTCCCAGCAATTGCTTCAGTATTGCTAGATGTACATGAGGTGATTCAAGATGAGCAGAATAGGCTGGCTAATATTGAGGCACGTAATCGTATTGTATCGGCGTTGTTGGATCTTTCGCTTAATAAGAAGAACCGAGTGTTGATTGTCAGTACACCTGGCTTGCTTGACAGCATTGCACAGACGATCCTCAATGATGATGGTGAAGGTCGTCAGGGGTGCTGCACTGTGTTGTTGTATCTATCTAAAACCGCCGAGACGAGGTCAGCTATTGCGAAGAATAAAGGGTTGATGGATGCGATCACTAAAGTTGTTGAAGTGCCAACATGGATAGCTCCTCAGCAGCCACAGATCCCAGATGTCTGTAAATTCTATACGGATACAATGGATACTCCTTCGACCCATGATGACATGAGCTGCACATCGTCTGAGCACTACAATTCGGACTACTCTTACGACAAGAATATGGAGGAAGATTCTGATGGTGCGGAAGAAGTCCAAAAGAGTGAAAAGCGTTTCACGTTTACCCTGTCTGTGACATCATTTGTTGACACAAGTGCACCGGTGGAAATTGATTACGACCTGGATCCAAATCAATTTCTCCACGGCGCTAGACTAACTGCATTTGCTAGTCTATTGTGTCTAGTCAAGAGCAAGGAGACTGTAACTTTCATTGCCAGGGAAGACACCATTATTGAAGCATTGTTGAAGGTCTCTCTTCAGTTTTATTCTCCGTCTCATGTCCGTGCATTGACAATCCTAGCTCACCTGACAAGACACCCACAAAACTGTCATCTGCTCGTGTTCAAATATTTGTCCTTCCTTCCAGTTTTGCAGGAGGTGGCATCGGATTCTCCAGACGCAGAGGGACGCAGATATGCTCTCTGTGCTTTGCAAAATCTCTCGGTCGACACGTCTTGTCGGGCGCCAGTTGCGCACACTCCCAATATGGTCAAGTGTCTTACACATCGACTAAAGCACTATGAAAGTAAAGGAGAGTTGATTGCAGCAATTGCGACACTGCAAAATCTTGCAGACGAACCAGCAAATCTCATCCAGTTTACTACTGTCAAGAGCAACATTGCTTCCATCATTGAAGTGGCTCGAAGTGACGATAATGGAGAAAACGAATCGGATTTAGCTTCATATTTGGCCAAGAACACTCTTGCCACGTTAAGCCATTGGTTTCGTAGGATTGCTACGAGTGGCTCTGAGCGGATAGTGAATGGATCTGGAGACCGCGCTCCGCACATTCTTCACAATGCAGTGTTGCGACCTATGACCTACCAGGGATGGTCTTAAAGAGTATTGTTAGTTTAATGTTAAGTCGTGATGTTTCTTTACTTTTGCATAAACATAGCATCAGTAAGTTTCAATCTCCAGGGACACCTCAACCTCTTCATGTGAAGGGAAGATAACATTACACATTAGCAGTTCATAAGTAACAAGTTACACTGCTTTTACTGGTGTTTAGTCGTTTCATTTCCTTACTTTATTCATAGATTTACTCGCCGATACTCTCGCTCTACTCGCTACAAGAGAAAACTTGCATACTGCCGTCGTTGCCACAGCTCACTAACTTCAGCCTCGCGCTACCAACTGCACCACTACTGCAATCGACTCCCCATACCCAGCCCTCGTTTGCCCCATCAAATGAATGGACTGGCGTACCACTCGCCAATCCCATGCCGCAGTCCCAGACACGCACGGATTTATCTGAACCACATGTCGCAACTTTAACCCCATCGGGAAAGGCACATAAATTCATTATCCATCCCTTGTGCGCAGCGAGAGCACATGCAACAAGTTTGACTGGAGATGCAACGTTGAAGCTTTCAGAAGTCCCCGACAATGGTAAAGCCATTGATGCGTCATATGAATACAATTTACCATCGTCGTCGCCAGCAAACAACAATTCCCCATCTGGCATAGAATAACTTAATGCTCTGATAGGAAACGAAGAATGAACCAATCTATGTACCCGACGAAAGTTTAATCCTTCATTTCCGTAGTAATAGTCATCAGAGGTAGTATGTGCCGAGTAAATGTCAACAATACCATCTTTTCTGCCCACCACGAATGTATTTGGTATCGTTGGATGCCACGCTAATGACATGACACATGCGTGCCCTCCTCCTACTGTGGCAATGATATCTCCCGAAGGATCAGAATTGTTGTTGCCATCGTCCTCTTTATTGTTGAATGATGTAAAGTTCATCACCACTGTATCATCACCACCTGTATCTCCAACAACAGCGCCTCCTCCACTAGACGATGAAGCAGACCGAGTGATACCATTGTCTCCCGGACGAGATGCCAGTATTCCAGATTTGCAAATGACGACTGCTCCATTTGCACATCCCATTGCTACCAAAATTTCAGTTTCTTTCTTTGAGTAATAATTTCCCAATGTTGGTGGACGTATCGCGAGTGTTGTTCCGGTAGCGGTTGGGACTTTGAATTCTGCATATGGCTTTCTACACTGCTGTATTGTTGATGACGTTTCTCCGCAGCTATTGTTCTCATCGTCATCGTCATCGTTGCCAATATCCTCTGCTACAACGACACCCTTTTCCTTGAGCATAGGATCCAGCCGTACCCAAACACAAACATATCCACCCAATTTAGATGCCATGACAACTTCATTCCCCGCGGTATCATCGGCGCCACAATAATTTCGAACTATATCTAGTGCCGCATATCCCAGCACTGCAGTGTTATTGCCGGCGCTATTAGTCTGATGATCATCACGAGATATTAAACTCTCAGTGCATGCAACATTCATAGCTGAGGCATCTAGCACATCATTGGAATTGACATCCTTGTCTGTGCGATCGGTAAGTGAATAACATTTGATAGTGTTGGAAGCTCCTGCGGCAAGTAGTCGCAAAGATGAAGACGGCGACGAACGGCAGGGAGAGAACTTTACTCTCCAGATCGGTGAGTCACCACTGCTGCTGCTGTCGCCGTCATCGGTGGTGATGCGGTGTAGCGTCCGGAATCCGCTCATGGTTGTTGATTTTGATTTTTTGTGCGGCTTGGATGACGGCCGGCAAAGGGTCACAACTTGGAAGTGAACCCTTTCTATTGTCATCGAGAAAGTAAATCCCCCACAATCATTTAATTAGATATGTAATTGCACAATTTGACGAAAAAGTAATGAAAATAAAATCCTTCAAAAAAGGGTGGCCAGTTGCACAGAAACTTGGAAACATCATGATCTCCCCATAACTGAACAAATACTATCCAAATATCTAGGCCAATATTCAGAAAGTGCCCAGAGACTCCCCTCGCCAATTTTACAAACGCATGTTCAATGAAGTCACATCTTCATCCGTGCAGCATCGCTGTGAAGCATGGCGAGGGCACGGCGGCTGTTCAATGCAATACCATGAGCTGTGCAGGCGGAGAGGAGGCAGCCGACATGATGATGTGTCGTTGTGCTTCGTGCGGCGTCGCTGAAGATGGCAACATCAACATCAAATTAAAGAAATGCAACGCTTGCCACTCTGTACGATACTGCAGCGTTGAGTGTCAGAAAGAGCACAGACCGCAACACAAAGCAGAGTGCAAGAAGCGAGCGGCCGATATGCGTGATGAAATTTTATTCAAGCAGCCGGAAAGCAGTCACATGGGAGACTGCCAGATCTGTTGTTTGCCACACTCCATTGACCACAAAAAATCTTCATTGTCAGCATGCTGCACTAAAAAGATATGTAACGGCTGCCTGGTGTTTAATTTGATACGAGAAAGGAAGGAAAAGCTGGAACCAAAATGTGTATTCTGTCGGAAAAAATCTATTCTAACAGCTAAAGAAAGTGAGCTCTTGTTCAATAAACGAATTGAGGCGAATGATCCGAATGCACTGCGCCAAATGGGCACGATATACGGTGCTCAAGCTAATTTTGCGAAGTCAATGGAATTTTTGACGAAGGCGGCAAAATTGGGCGATGCGGAATCTCATTACGATTTGGGCATGATGTATGGACATAGACTACCTTTCAGTACTGCTGGAAAGGACATGAAAAAGGCAAGATACCATTTGGAAGAGGCTGCAATCGCTGGGCACCCCGAGGCCAGATTGCAACTTGGAATTTTAGAGGTAGAAAATAAGAGGATGAACAGAGCAGTGAAGCATTTCATCATCGCTGCGAGCAGTGGGGAGACTGAGTCAATGAAAATGATTAAAAAGGGATATGAGTCCGGTGGTGTCAGCAAAGAGGAGTTTGCCACGGCTCTTCGTGCGCATCAGGCTGCAATAGAAGCAACGAAGAGTCCACAGAGAGATGAATGGGAAAGTCTGAAGGGGGGAGCCTCATCAACAATGAGGTAAGGTGACTTAAGTTCGCAAATGGATGGTGAAATAAGTCTCAGAAGTGTTGAGGTGACATCGCTTAATTTACAATACATACCCAATAATGGTGATAGCTAGGATAATTCCTCTTAGCATAGGCAGAGATCAAAGGAAACATTTTTGAACTTAACAAAGAGAACATGAAGACAACCTCTGAAAAATGGACAAAAAATAGGAACACGTATAACAGAACAGATTGTGAAGACATGTGATAAAAAAAGTGATAATTTGAGACTCCAGCAAATGGAGTGTTGAGGAATCAGAAAACAAAAACAAAAGCATAACACTAAATCGAACTATACTATCCTAATTAGCATTAAAAGACCTCTACAACCTGTTGATTGCCATATTCAAAGCGTAAAATACGATATGGCCGTAAACAAGAGAGCTGGCGGCCGTCTCAGTCTCAGATGCCTCATCAGGTCACCTAC
>Ga0209652_1001108_pt1 | contig 22183 bp, 4 predicted proteins | sample SaaInl74LU_5_DNA_FD_184641 | JGI IMG/M metagenome (GOLD analysis project Ga0209652, IMG submission 184641) | Marine microbial communities from expanding oxygen minimum zones in the Saanich Inlet - ESP_74LU_5_DNA (SPAdes) (version 2) | ecosystem: Environmental > Aquatic > Marine > Intertidal zone ... | reverse complement strand
TCCAGAATCAGGAACTTTCTGAGGAGGAACAAAGATCGAAGATGCCGAATCATCATAGTCTCCATCCTCATTCACTCCCTTGGTCAATTCCACAAAGGCACCAGCACTCTCGAATACTCGATCCTTCATCTCATCATAAATCTGTTCATTTGTCAATGATGCCCCCTCGCCTGTCATGGAAACATCATATTCTCTAAGAATGGCATCGTCACTATCATCTAAATCTCCACCACCGCTAGATACAGATGCAGAAGAAGGATCAGAAGGCACTTCATCAAATTCGTCATCCTCCTCATCTGCATATTCCACTTCGCCTTCCTCAAACGACATGTTACGATCTTTCATGGCCTGGAAGAACTGAGCGGCTAGGTCAGCGCCCTCTTCATCTGATCTTTCATCACCATCGCTATTCATGCGTAGCGAGGAAGTTGAAGATGGAGGGCGTCTGTAGTGATGGTTCAATGACGACGACACTGATTTAAATTGTGTCAGCGGCGCAGTTGGAGAAAGAAATGCACATGATGGTGCCGCCGCTAAAGACGAGATGAGCAAAGAAGCGAATATGTGCTGTGCCACCATTTTATTAGTCTACTGTCCGCCTTTGATTTATGATTATATTGATGCTACTGCTATTTTCACTGCCGAAGATGTTTGTACCTATGGTACGACGCGATCTTTCGTTATGGTGCCAAGATTTTTGAGGCAGATCAGAGTTCTTTTTTGCTTTGGTGATGCGTTGTCCGCAATCGGCCTGGAATCTGCCCCTCACGTGCCCTGTGTTTTGACCTTTCTTTGGCTTTCTTTGTCCTTCGATGTCCTGTTCGCGTCTTTCACATCGTTGCAATGAACATCCAAAATATCCAATCTAACAAACAACATGAGCGAATCAATGGAAGTAGACACACCCGCGGCATCCACCAGTGCTCCACCACCAGAGCCCGTGCAGCCAGCAGCAGAAGAGGACGAAGAGGAGGACTGCTCGGATCTTGCCGATCTTCTCGACTCCATCAGCGAGGCCACACCAGCGGACAAAATTCCAATTTTGACATCCATCCTAAATGAACCCAAAAATCGTTATGGATCTACGGCAGCAGCTTTGAAAGAAAGAGCAGTGTATGCCCTTGCTAGGGCGTATTGTGAGGATAATCGTCATGATGCGGTTGTGACGCTACTTACTGGAGAGACTTGTGCCCCATTCTTTGCAAATATTACCAAGGCAAAGACCGCCAAGGTCGTCCGTGCCGTCCTTGATTCCGTTTGTGCTTTGGCACCCGAGGAGCTGGATATGCAGGCTCAAATTTGTCAAAATATTATTGCGTGGTGTCGTGCTGAGAAGAGATCGTTCTTGCGTCAGCGTGTCGAGGCCAAGATGGCGTCGGTCCTTTTCCAACAAGACAAATATGGAGAGGCGTTGACATTGGTGGATAGGTTGCTTGTAGAATTGAAGAAGCTTGATGATAAACAACTATTGGTGGAGGTACACCTTGTCGAATCGAAAATTCATCATGGGCTACGTGGCATGGCCAAGTCCAAGGCTGCATTGACTGCTTCACGTACTAGTGCCAATGCTATCTATGTGGCACCATCTCTTCAATCCCAAATTGACATGATGAGTGGCGTACTTCACTGCGAGGAGGGTGATTATGACACTGCTCATTCCTACTTCTTGGAGGCATTTGAACAACTTGATCAGCTCGATGATCGTGAAAAGGCGGTCCCCTGTCTAAAGTACATGATGTTGTGTAAAATCCTCGATGGACTCAACAAGGCATTGGGACTCAGTGCTGCCACCGGCGTCGCCGGCATTCGATCCGATCACAAAAATGAAGCCGACATTTCTGGAATGATTACCGGCAAACGCGGTGTCAAGTACGCTGGACGAAATGTCGATGCCATGTCTTCCATTGCTGCCGCTGCGTCCAAACGCTCCCTCAAAGAGTATGAGGCAGTCCTTACCGAATATTCTCACGAGTTGCAGGATGACTTACTGATCAAACATCACCTCAGCACGCTTCAGGAACAACTCCTCGAATCGAATCTAATCCGTATCATTGAGCCATATTCCTGTGTCGAGATTGAACATGTTGCCAGCCTCATAGATATGCCGTTACCTGTTGTGGAGAAGAAGTTGAGTCAAATGATTTTGGATGGGAAGTTTCATGGTATATTGGATCAAGGGAAGGGTCAACTTATTGTTTATGAGGAGGCTGATCAGGATCAAGCCATGGAGAAGGGATTGAAGGTTATTGAAAATATGGACAAGGTCGTGACGTCTCTTTTTGGTAGGAGTCAAGCTTTGAGAAGTATGATGGTGTAAAAGCAATGCAAGGCTGAGGAGAGTGAAAGATGGAAGATGTTATTCATGACATATTTTTAGATAAGCAACAAGTTATTTTCCACTAGATATTTGTCATGTTGCATTGGATTGATTGTCGCAGATTGTTTGCTTGCTTGTTGCTTGTTGGGTCAATTTCGCTCACCCGTGACTCAATCGCCAACTCAACAGAAGGGAGTCTCCATTAGATGGGTTAGATCACCACCCTCAAAAATCTTTGCCGACTCCACAAACAAGGGCCGCTGCAATGCCGTTGATCTAACCAAAGTACAGTCATACCACCATGTCGGCCGCTAACAACAGTAACGAGTCATATTGTACATTCACCCTCGCCTCAGATGTGACGGCAGGGGGCCTTCCCTCGGAGGAGGAAATTGCCAAGCAGCTAGAGAGCAATGATCCCAAGGTGTGTTATGTCATGGATTGTTTTTTGGGTTTGAGGTGGTGTATTTTTTCCATTGGTAGTTGCCATCCACAAGAATGTGTTAATGCGATATGTGTCGTCTGACTTAGAATGATATTTTATGACAATGGTGGCTGGTTGGCTTTGCTGATTGCCAATAATTGAGAGGGGATGTTGCGGTCATAGGGACCAGTTTACAACTCCTCGGGTTAAGAAGTTTATGACACATGAGATAGTATTATTTGTATATACTGGACAAATTCTTACAATTGCTTGGTGTCGTCTCTCTCTCTCTCTTTTCAGATCAAAAGACATGCACTCAAGGCAGCCATTATGGCGATGCTTGGTGGCGAAGCCTTGCCTCGTATCCTCATGCAAGTTATTCGTTTCTGCATTAACTCTGACGACAAGCCATTGAAAAAACTCTGCATGCTCTACTGGGAGGTTGTCCCAAAGTACCAAGAACCAACCTCAGATGAAGTCCTACGTGCCGCGTCAGGGGGGCAACCTGTTCAACGAAAGTTATTGCCCGAAATGATTTTGGTCTGCAACGCTTTAATGAATGATTTAAACCACCCAAATGAATATGTCCGTGGATCCATGCTTCGTTTCCTTTGCAAAGTGAAAGATGAAGAAATTTTGGGTCCTCTTATCCCTAGTATCAAGGCTTGTCTTCAACATCGTCACCAGTACGTTCGCAAGAATGCTGCCATGGCTGTTTTCCACGCCCATCGATTACATGGAGACACCCTCATCCCAGATGGTCCAGAACTTATGGATGCCTTTATTAGCGCTGAGACTGATATTGGGGCCCGAAGAAATGCCTTCCTTATGCTCTACAATGAATCCGAGGAGCTTGCTATTCAATTCCTTGCCAAAAACCTGGACGATGTGGTCAAATTTGGAGACGGATTCGCTCTTTTGGTGCTTGACTTGACCAGAAAGGCCTGTCGACGTGATCCCAACCAAAAATCACGATTCGTCCGAGTGCTATTCCAAATGTTATCTGCCGAATCTCCCGCTGTGTCCTACGAGGCGGCCTGGACTCTCATATCACTCTCGAACTCGCCTACAGCTATCCGCGCTGCGGCAGTTACGTACACAAACTTGCTCAACTCTCAGAACGATAACAATGTCAAGATGATTGTTCTAGAGCGCCTTGAGAAATTGAAGGGCAAGCACTCGAAAATTCTTCAGGAATTGCTTCCAGATATCATGCGTGGTCTTTCATCGCCCAACCCTGACGTGTGTGAGAAGGTATTGGATGTTGCGATGGCGCTTGTAACTAACAAGAATGTGGCTGATGTTGTCACCACTCTCAAAAGGGAGGTGAGCAAGACTACACAAGAAAGCTCTGACTCATCGGAAGAAAAGGGCAAGGTTTACCGCAACATGCTTATCCAAGCCATTCATGGGTGTGCTGTCCGTTTCCCTGATGTTGCCGAGAGTGTTGTCCACACTTTGATGGACTTCCTTTCTTCTGACGGTGGAATGCAAGTCATCATTTTTGTAAGGGCTATTGTTGAGAAGTACCCCGACCTTCGACCTGCAATTCTGACGAAACTGATCAATACAGTGGATGAAGTTACTAACACCAACGTGATGTGTATTTGCTTGTGGATCCTTGGCGAGTACTGTGAAACGTCAGAAACAGTGAAAGACGCATATGATACCATCAGAGAACAGCTCGGAGAAGCCCCCTTTATTGTTCAGGCAAAAGATAAGAAAGCCCGGGAAGAAGCGGCTGCCGCAGCCGCGAAGGGTCCTGAGTTGGTGACCAAGAACGTTGTCCTCGCAGATGGAACCTATGCGACGCAAACCGTCTACTCAGAGCCCAAGGTCAACACAGCTTTGGACAATACTCCCAATTTGCGCAAAATGATTGTCGGTGGAGATATTTTCCTTGGGTCTGTCGTTTCATCCTGTCTCACTAAGATGTGTTTGCGTGGAGCAGATGTCGGGCTCGATGCACTAACAGTGAAGTCAATGACGGTGAACTCTTTGCTCACAATGTGTGGTATTGTGAAGATGGCTGAAGTCACAGTATCTGCCCAAAAATCCAGCCTTGCAGATTGCAGTGATCGTGTAACTCTCTGCTGCAGAGCTCTGTTGGATCCTAAGGCGAATGCCATATTGAAACAAGCTTTGCTATCAGAAGGTAAATCAAGTTTTGCTATCTTCTTAAAGAGTGTTCAAGGCAAGGAGGGCAAGACGAAAGAAGAGTCAAAGGATGATGTCATGTCTACCCAAGCAGACGATTTGATTCACTTCAGACAGCTAAAGTCATTAACTGCTCAAGCTGGGGACCTTGATCTTGACGATGGCAGTGATCTTGCCAGGGCCACGGGCTACGCCGATGGCAACTCTCTCTTGACGAATGAGTTGAGTCATGTTTATCAGCTTAGTGGTTTTGCTGATCCCGTCTACGCTGAAGCGTTTGTGACTGTACACGATTACGATATTCTTCTTGACATCTTGGTCATCAACCGCACTCCTAACACCCTCGCCAATCTCACCGTTGAACTCAGTACCATGGGTGATATGAAGATTGTTGAGAGACCTCAAAGCCATACCATTGGTCCACTGGACCAAATAAACATCCGCGCTAGTATCAAAGTTTCATCAACTGAAACCGGTCACATTTTTGGAACAATCGTTTATGAGGATGCCTCCACCCAAGAAAAGGGTTACATTAACATGAACGACATTCACATGGACATAATGGATTACATTCGCCCTGCTACATGCACTGATGAGGTGTTTAGATCGATGTGGGCAGAATTCGAATGGGAGAACAAGGTTGCCATCACGACTTCCATCACTGACTTGATCGAATTCCTTGATCACATTGTATCATCAACGAATATGAAAAGTCTCACTCCCTTCGATAGGGATGAGAATGGTAGTTTCTTAGCAGCAAACTTGTACGCAAAAAGGTGAGTTTCATTTCGTCTGTGTGATCTGTTTTTTGGTGTCTTAGTAGACGAAAACCCTGGTTCGTGTTAGATACTGTTTGTGAAGTGGCAGTTGTCTGTTAAATCCATGGGGAGAGAGATTTCCCTGGTGCCAAGAACGCCGACAAGGCGTTCGTGGCATCACTTAGCACTTTATTGCAAACCATTGGCTGGCCTTTTTAACCAGAATTTTGGTATCGTAGTGCTTGTACATCTAACCAAGATTTTTTCTTGTTTCACACAGTGTGTTTGGCGAAGATGCACTCGTCAACGTATCCGTTGAAAAGAAGGATGACAATGATGGCAAACTTGCTGGTTACATAAGAATTAGGTCCAAGACTCAGGGTATTGCATTGAGTCTCGGTGATCGAATTACCAGTGTGCAGAGAGGTTTACCACCCAAAAATGAGTAATGTTCGATGTGTTGCATTTGCGAGGATGACAGCTTGATGATGGTGATCATCATCTCTGCCATACCAGTTTTATCTAAATAGGAAGAAACAAGTTATTGACCTCAACCCACCTCAAACAATTCGTTTCTACTGCGACGACATAAGTCTCTATCAATTGTATTCGACTGCAGTTTCGTCCAAGTCACAAAGCCACAACTCTAGATCCATATTTGGCTTCTGGTTCAGCGACCACTCTAATGATTCATCGTATGTCTCCCTCATTACATCAAGGAAAGTCTCTCGTTGTGCTCTATCAGATTGAGCAAACACCCACACTCTTCGTTTGCTTTGGCTCTTGCTATTTTTGGAAATTACCGATTGTACATGATATGCAGCCGACTCGGCCACATTTGAAGACTCAAACACATCCGACATGACGTAAAGATCTGCATCGGGTAGAACATTTTGTCTAGAAGTTAAATCAAATTGCCGTGTCTGAAATCTTTGATCGATGAGAAACCCTTGCTCTCTTGCAGCAGCTTCTACCATCTCAAGTGCACACTCGTCCAAATCTGTTGCTATCACTTCCGAACCTTTCATTGCCGCAGTCAGAGATGGCAATCCCGGCCCGCATCCTAACTCACAAACTTTCCAAGAAGGGTCCAGATACTGCTCAATAATTGTCGAAGCTATTCGAGATGAAGGCCACACTTGAGTTGCAAGAAAGTTGGCTCGAGGAGGAAGAGTGCTGCTTCTCACGTCGTCGTCTATTACAACTGGAGAAACACTAAATGTGTAGCACCACGGTGAATTGATGTCGTCCCTGCGAAGAGGAGTGGGGTTTACATTTATCTGACTGCCACAAGAGAGAGTTAGTAGCCTCTGCTGGGCGGAAATGATCATGGTGATTAGATTGGCTTTGGCAGGGCTTTGGCTATGATGTTTTGTAACAGCAAGATGTGTAACTTCTTGTAACATAGCTGTGAGTGATGCATGCCAAATGAACCCGTCCGCCGCATCATCCATGTCCGTCCGATAAAATCACACTGGCACTTTGCTCGCTGTAGTAAGCTGTAACTCTCCTACTACGATCACGCAATCAATACCAACGATGACCTCCTATTTAATGTGGACGTTGAGGGAAATCGTTCTCCCTCTGCCTCTGGGAGTCATTATATCAGCTATAACAGAGCGTCTTGTTAGACGCAGTCGTCCATATGCTCGGTGGAGAAATAATGTCATCAAACTTTCAGTTGCCTGCATGGGAGTGTCTTGTGTTTCATGCAATATACTATTCTTGGTTGGAGTGATAATTGGTACGGCAATGCAGCCAGTTGGACTCACGGGGGGCATTGCCACTGGAAAATCAACTGTATCCAGTCTTCTACAACAACAGAGCAGTAGTGACAAGGATGAGGAGGAGGAGTTTGTCATCATTGATGTAGATGGAATTGCTCATGATATTTTACTACCCAACAAGTTAGGAAGTGATTCTGTGTACAATCTACTTGTTGCTGAGTTTGGGAAAGGCATTTTATCGACAGAAGAAAAAGGAACCAGCTCGCCCAACATTGATCGTCGCAAGCTTGGCGACATTGTGTTTCGAGATGTGCAAAAACGAAGGAAACTCAACTCTATTACGCATCCCAAAATTATCAAAATAATGTTGAAACGCATATTGCTCGAGGGCTTGAACTTGAACTCAACAACTACTGAAACAACAAAGCGCCGTCGGCGTGTAGTGTGCGTCGATATTCCTCTCTTATTCGAGGGAGGAGTGCCCATGCGTTTACTCTTCGGAACAATCATCGTGGTTGCGTGCAAACCAGATCTACAATTGGAACGGCTGCATAAACGCAATCCAGATTTGACATTAGAGCAATGTCGTCAGCGCATTGCAAGCCAAATTCCCGTGGAGAAAAAGGCAGCCAAAGCTCATGTTGTGATTCGCAACGATGAAGATCTCAAATCATTGAAATGTCAAGTGCAAGTGACAAAGGCTAATGTTGCAGAGAAGGTGTCTGGCAAACAGCACCGTGGAGTAGAATTAGCGTGGGCAGTATTTGGAGTAATGTCAATCCATTGGCTCAAGACTTCTACAATCCTTTTAGATGTGGAACTGCTACATGTGTTCATCAGAGCCATTTACGGAAACTGAATGATTATTGTGATTATTATAGGGCGGTTTTGACCACAGTATGTCTTCTCACCTGATTTGGATGCGCTATGTAATGCTGCAGTTGGCAATGACTTTGTTTGTTTAGTACGATATCGTGGTCAACGAATACAATAGTCAATAGGTCAGTCGCATCGTGCTGGAGCGAAATGAAAGTGGGTTTTAAATTTTTAGCGCGCCGTGCATCAAAGTCGAGATTGGTCATTCTCGACTTTGTCCTGCTCGACATTCCATCTTCTTCCTTCTCTCGAAGAACAAACCACTCTGCTAAGATCATTCGCAATGTCGGATGATCCAGCAAGTATCTGGGATGACCCTCGGGTCAATTTTGTCGTTCAGTGCATTCAATCGACTCATTCCAAGCTCTCGCCGGGTGCGAAATTCGATAAACTCTTTCGAACAGAAGCTACATGGTGAGTTTTCCTCTGTAATTTTTTTGTTGTTCTCTACACTGCCGCAGACCAATCTACTTTCCACCAAACACTATCACTAACCGTTGCCCTTTGTTTCGTCACCACCTTTATCATCCACAGTGAAATCTTGGAGCAATTCTTTTCCGACGGCACTTTAAAGTGCATCTTGGTCCCTGAGAATCTCAAAATTGTTGCAGCGATGCCCAATCGGCTGCCAAAGATGAAGTGTTTGGCAATTTCAAAGACGCATGATGAGCTGACAGTTGACAATATTCGATCGGCAACATTCATTGCCGAGATAGGTGGGATGTCATCATTTGAACATCTTGAGCTAGTGTCAAAGAATGTGCTGCTGCCGGTGCTCTCCAACCAAACCAACAAGCTTAACTGGGGCGATCTTACGAGTCGCGAGATTACCAATTGCTTTCACTCTTTCATGTCGTCATCGACAATCTTGTGTGGACACATGAAGGCAGAGACGAGACTCCCGACCCCGCTTTTCGACGACGACAAGTCATCATCCGACGAGAAGAGCAGCAGCAATCGTTTATCTTTACTAGAGGGTACCATCCTCACGTGGACGAAGCAGATCAAGAGTGTTCTGAAGCAGGATCCAGAGGCGCAGCTCAAGCTCGGAATGCATCCAACGCCCGATGTTGAGATTGCATTTTGGAAGAAGAAGTCGAATAACTTGAATTCTATTTTTGAACAGCTTCAAAGCCCAGAGATTCGACGCATACTCAGAGTGCTCGATGAAGCCCAGTCCACCTACTGCACGGCATTTGCCAGGCTATGCAAGGAGGTGTACTCGGCACGGCTTGAAGCCAATGACAACGTGAAGCACTTGAGACCTCTTGAGAAGTGGATCAACAAATTGAACGAGGAAGACTTCGGCAACCTCACCACGGTGTTTAAACCAATGCTCCACATTCTCATGCTCATTTGGAAACACTCTAAACACTACAATACTCCAAATAGGCTCGTGGTATTGGTTCAAGAAATGTGCAATTCAATCATTGATCAAGCTCATCGATCCATCTCTGGCGAGCAGATCTTTTCCCTCATTGACAACGAGGAAGCCAATGTAGCTGTGGAAGAGCTGTCTACGGTGCTCAAGGTATGCGGCAAATTCAAGAAGACATATTTGGATTACAAGGCTAGAGTAGCGACCGAGTGCGATCATGAGTGGAATGTTCACAACGGTGCTTTATTCGCTCGTCTAGACTGCTTCATGGAGCGATGTCACGATGTCTTGGACATGACACAGACCATTATTCAATTCTCCAAACTTGCCAAGGTGGAGATTGGTGGGACAAAAGGTACTACGCTCACCGCAACCATCCAGCAGATCAAGAATGACTTTCAAGATTCAGTAGACGCAATCAAGAACCTCGAGTACGATATTATGGACATTCAGGCCACACAATTCGATAGCGAGTACTCCGCCTTTCGCAAGTTTGTCAAGGAAATTGAACGCCGCCTTGGGGCCGTGATTGGTCTAGCACTAGATGACTGCGAGACAATCTACGGGCGCTTTCAGTTGGTGGATATGTTTGATAGGAAGTTGCTCGAACGCCCCATCATCCAAGATGAAGTAGAAGTCAAGCAGATTCGGCTCATCCAATCTTATGGCAAAGATCTCAAGATTGTTCAAGATGAATTCATTAAATATCGGAGCAATCCTCCCAAGGATACAATGCAGAACCTTCCTCCTATTGGAGGCTCGCTGACATGGTGTCGGGGCCTTTTAGCTCGTGCGAGTATTCCCATGGAAAAGATGAAGGAGTTGGATCGCAACATACTCGATCGCGAGGAAGCCAAGGAGGTGATCAAAGTACAAAAAGCCATCGTGTCAACGCTGCTTGACTACGAGAGACAAAAGATTGAAGAATGGGGCGGTGATGTTGATGCTACGTCGAGTGCCACGCTTGGTCTTCCACTGCTACAGAGATCGGAAGTTGATCGTCATCTTGTAACCAACTTTGATCCAGCACTCGTTCGATTATTGCGTGAGGTCAAATACTTTCTCCTTCTTGAAATTCCAGTCCCCGACTCGGCTCTGCAAATATTTCAGCTATCCGATACATTTCGTGCATGGACTGGGAATTTAGATCTCATTGTGGGCATGAATAACTCTGTGCTTAGCACCATGATCCCCGTCGAAAAGCCTCTGGTTGTTCCGTATTTGGAAAAGTTTGACCTTGTGGTTCAGCCTGGCCTTGAATCTCTGAACTGGCAATCTCCAGGGGTTGAAGAATTCATTCGAGACTCAATGGAGCAGGTAAAAATTGTTCATGGTGTCTTGAAGACTATGCAAGATAACTTGTCGACGATGAAGGACATCATTGCTCAGTGGGAACGTCCCATGATTGAACGAAAGACGAAGCCGATGGAAAAGGAGGAGTTTGAACGAACGTTCAAGTCACTGTGCAATACCAATTATGCCGAGATCACGGAGTCGGGGAACAAGATCCATCACGTGTTGGAGGAAACTAACAAAGTGCTTCACGTGTCGTCTACCGAGTCAACTGATGACTGGAGATGCTACATTGAATTCGTCAACAACTTGATTGTTCAAGGTCTCTCGGCATCTGCAATGGCCTCACTCCAGTTTCTCGTAGATCAAATTGATCCTGTGTCAATTCAGAAGGAAAGACGACTTCCTTTGTTCGAGATAGAGCTTGATCTGAATGACTCGGATGGTTTGAACTTCCAACCACCCCTTGGAAATGCAGCCGACAAGACTGGAATGTCCGATCTGATTGACAGTATTGTTGGATCTATTTTCCACATTTCTACATTGTTCAAGAGAGTCGATTCCGATGGCACCTATTTGACGGAGATCCAGTCTGATGCAGCGGTTAGCAGCGTGGTGTCTACACTCTCGAATGTGGTTGCTGCCAACGATGAGAAATGCCTTGTGCTGCAGAAAGACTTTGACAAGTACTCACATCTCTGGACAACGGATCTCAAATCCTATTTCAAAGACTTTTGCGAGGACGCCACCATTGTGACTGAACATGGCTCCAATCTCTTGGATTTGACTAAATTTGAGGAGGCCATTCAGAAATGCATTGATGCTCAGACTGAAGTAGTCAAGGCAAAATCTCCCGTGGATATCGGCTGGCTACGAATCAATGTTACGCCTGCGAAGAGGCAGGTGTCTATTTTTGCCACCAAGTGGATCAATATGTACACGTCACATATGCGTGAATCGATCATCAACACCCTGACTGACCTCCATGACTTTATGCAGTCTGTAACGAATGGTCTGAAGCGTGAGATAACTGAAGAAGGCGACGGAAACAACAATGATGAATTGATGGCTGTCATGACTGTGATTCGTGATGTGAGGAAAAAGATGGAGTCGGTTCCTGAACTCTTTGGCCCTCAGAAGGAATGCGTCCAAATTCTTCGCCGGTACGGTGTTGACGTCTTGAATGATGAAGTCGCTGGCAAGAAGCTTCAGGACTTTTTGGAAGAAATTCCTCTCGCTTGGGATGCAGTCGTGAAGAAGACATTCCGAAAGAAGGAAGATATCCTGCCAATGCAAATGGCAGCTGTTGACTCACTCAAGGTTGATCTCGATCAATTCTACCTCTCCATTAGAGAGTACAGGGGAGACTTTAGGGCGAATGCACCATTCAAATTTGAAGATGGATGCGATGCAGCCTTTACAGTCATTGATTCCTTCTCCAAGAAACTCGACGAAATTGAAGTGCAAGTCGATCAGTTCCGAGAGCTCGAGGACTTGTTTGAATTGCAACCAACTGCATATGTGGAAATCGGGGAAACACGCAGTGAAATCAAACAACTCACGCTTTTATGGGAGTTTAAGCAGAGTGTGGACGATGTATTCCAGTCATGGAGGAAGGAATTGTGGGCTGACGTCAACACAGTGGACCTAGAAGATCAAAATAAACAACTTCGAAAGAAGCTCAAAGAAAAGGGCAACGCTTACCCGGCGATGAAGGGATGGCAAGTTTATAGAGATATTGACGAATCTCTCGCGGTAATGGCAACTGTGTTACCACTCGTTCACGATTTGCATTCCGAATCCATTAGGTCACGCCATTGGGCAGCGTTGGCACGAGTTTGCAATGTCAAGGCTGTCGACCCAACAGATCCACAATTTACCCTCGACGATATGCTCATGCTCCAACTCCATCGTCATAAAGAGGGCATTGAAGAAATTGCCGAGACGGCAACAAAGGAGCTCAAGATTGAAAATAAATTGAGTGAGATTGAAGGAGTCTGGGCTGCCATGGAGCTTGATTATGTTGCGCACAAGAACACTGACATGCATCTTCCCCGACCGAGTGAGGAGGTCGTGGAAAGCATGGAAGCTCATCAGATGGAGCTGCAGGGCATTTACGGAATGGGAAAATTTATGGAATATTTCAAGGATCGTGTTGTGCAATGGCAAAGTGATTTGAGGATTGTGGATGATACGTTGCGAATGTGGATGACCGTATCTCGTGCTTGGGCATCGTTGGAATCAATCTTTTTGGCGTCAGCTGACATTCGTTCTCAACTTCCCGAAGACACGAAGCGATTTGAAGGGATTGATGCTGCTTTCAGGGAGTTGATGAAAGGAGCCGTACTGGAAATGAATTGCGTGAAGGTTTGCTCTGTCGAGGGACGCTGCGATGCATTGAAGGGGATGCGAGAGAAGCTTGAAATGTGTCAAAAGTCATTACATGAATACCTCGATATCAAGAAGAAGATCTTTCCTCGGTTTTACTTTGTTTCGTCTGTGGCCCTTCTTGATATGCTTGCAAATGGAACCAATCCACCAAAAATTATGCCTTATCTTGGTGACTGCTACGATGCACTAGCCAATCTCAAGTTTGTTACCTTGGAAGATGGAAGTCAGAGTAACAAGACGGTAGATACCATGATTGCCAAGGATGGAGAAGAGGTACCTCTTCATGAGGAATTTACCATGGAAGGCGAAGTTGAAGCCTACCTTAATCGGCTGACGGAGTCGATGCGGAAGTCCCTCAAAGTGATTCTTTCCGATGCTGTTGAAAAGGCAGTCAATTGGGAGATTGATACACCTCGTCATGAGTGGCTCTTTGATTACCCAGCACAGTTGTGTATTACAGGCACACAAATTTATTGGACGGATGAAACGCAACTTGCTTTGGAAGAGTACGAAGGTGGACAAGAAGATGCAGTGAAGCGTTACCTGCAAGTCTGCAACAACCGATTGTCGGCGCTCATCCAACTTGTTCTTGGCGAGCTGTCCTCGGCAGATCGAACTAAGATTATCTCTCTCATTACAATGGACGTTCACTCTCGTGATGTCGTTGACCGCCTCATTGCACAGAAAACGGAAGGGCCAAATGCCTTTGCTTGGCAACAGCAGCTACGATTTGAATGGGACCAGCCTTCTCTCGACGTAAATGTGAAGATTTGTGACTTTTCGTGCAAATACTTTTACGAATGGGTCGGCAATACTGGTCGTCTCGTGATTACCCCTTTGACTGATCGATGCTACATTACACTGACAATGGCATTGAAACTGTATCTTGGTGGAGCCCCTGCAGGACCTGCAGGGACGGGCAAGACAGAGACCACAAAAGATCTCGCACGTGCTCTTGCCATTCCATGCTACGTCTTCAACTGTTCCGATCAAATGAACTTTCAGTCCATTGCAGACATTTTCCGTGGTCTGGCGCAAACTGGTGCTTGGGGCTGCTTTGATGAATTCAACCGAATCCCCATTGAAGTTTTGTCAGTTGTGGCGACGCAAGTCAAGACCATTCAAGATGCCATTGTTAAATTTTCTACGCCGGAAAATAGAGATGAAGAATTCCGATCGGCTCCTGCTGGAACGCCTCCCGTTAAAGTTGGTTACTTTGACTTTATGGGGGATACCATCTCTCTCATTCCTACGTGTGGCTTTTGGATTACAATGAATCCTGGCTATGCCGGACGTACCGAGCTGCCAGAGAATCTCAAGGCTCTGTTCCGATCGTGCGCCATGATTCGACCCGATATGAAATTAATTCAAGAGAATATGCTCATGGCAGAGGGATTCCAGACAGCACGAGCACTCTCTGTCAAGTTCAACACCCTCTACGAACTTTCGTCTGCTCTGCTTTCCAAACAGCCGCATTACGATTGGGGACTTCGTGCCGTCAAATCTGTGCTACGCGTGGCTGGAGGAATGAAACGAGCCAATCCGAATCTAGACGAGAATCAGGTTCTGCTGCGTGCTTTACGTGATTTCAATACACCCAAAATGCCTCTGCACGATATTCCCATCTTCCTTCGGCTAGTAAACGATCTATTCATGGGCCTCACTGTAGATTCAAAGGTCGACGATGATCTCAAGACCAAAATTACTCGTGTGGCGAAAGAACGAGGCTTGCAATACGATGAGATGTTTGTCAACAAGACGTGTAATTTCCAGGAATTGCTAGACGTTCGTCATTCCGTAATGTTGCTTGGTCCTGCTGGGTGCGCTAAAACAACGATTTGGAAGACTCTCCAGGGAGCACACAATCTTGACAAGCCGAAACCTACATGCGTTGCTGAAACGGTGAATCCCAAGGCAGTGACTGGAGATGAGCTGTATGGATACATGACGTTGGCCAAGGATTGGAAAGATGGAGTGCTGAGCATCATTATGAGAGGCATGAGCAAAAACTTTGCCGATCAAGGATTCCACGACTACCAAACTTACAAATGGGTAGTGCTTGATGGAGACATTGATGCTGTGTGGATCGAGTCGATGAACACTGTGATGGACGATAACAAGGTACTCACCCTAGTATCTAACGAGCGTGTGCCGCTCTCTCCATCAATGAGGATGGTGTTTGAGATCAACTCTTTGAAGAATGCTACACCAGCAACCGTCTCTCGTGCTGGAATCTTGTACATTAATGAGGTCGATGTTGGCTGGAGGCCACTCGTAGAAACGTGGGTTCAGGGCCGTGAAAATGCTACCGAGAGGAACAATCTTCCTTCATTGTTTGATCGGTACATTGAAGCTTTGGTCGAAATGACAAGAAGAGGGTACAAAGAAGTCACGTCCATCCGTCTCATCAACAAAGTCAGTACGCTTATTTACCTGCTTGAAGGGATGCTCCCGTTAGTTCCAGAAGGTAAAATGTCACCCGAAACGATTGAATCTATCTTTACCTTTTCGGCAATGTGGGCATTTGGAGGTCCAATGATAATTGACAAGTCGGGAGACTACAGGAAAAAGTTCTCCGAAGACTTTGGGACTACATTTGGTGTCAAGTTTCCAAAGGAGGGGCTGTGCTTTGATTATTTGTACGATCCCACTACTGGAGAACACGTCCAATGGCAATCAATGGTGCCAAAACACGCTTCGGTCCCCATTGGAATGAAACCAGGCGAAACGCCTTTCAATGAGCTCTTTGTTGAGACTGTCGAGACAGTCCGCATCACCTATCTGCTTGACAAGCTGGCGAAGAACGGTAAATACGCCATGCTTGTAGGCAATGCCGGCACTGGCAAAACTGAGATTATCAAAAATTATCTCAACTCTTTGGATAAGGACGCTGACGGTATGCTGAGCAAGAACATCGTCATGTCATACTACACGTCATCCTTTACGCTTCAAAGCGAGATTGAGGGTTACATTGACAAGAGATCGGGAAACATCTTTGGCCCTCCAATGGGGAAGAAGATGGTCTTCTTCATTGATGATATGAATTTGCCGTATGTGGAGACTTATGGCACTCAAAACTCCATCGCTCTGCTTACGCAACACATGCAGTATGGGTCGATATTTGATCGAACTGACTTGGGAATGAGGAAGAACCTTGTGGACATTCAATACATTGCAGCCATGAATCCGACTGCTGGTTCGTTTGAAGTATGTGAACGCTGCCAGCGTCACTTTGCCACCTTTGCTGTTGCCATGCCATCCCAGTCCGATCTCAGTACCATCTTTACGAGCCTATTTGGTGGACACCTTGGCAACTTCCAGCCAGTGATGCAAGAATTGACGAGTAAAATTGTGGACACTGCCATTCAAGTCCACGAGGCTGTGAGCTCAAAATTCCTACCCTCTGCTGTAAGATTCATGTACAATTGGAACATGAGAGAGCTCACAAATATTTTCCAAGGCTTGTGCCACGCCAAGGGCGACTATTATATCAAGCCAAGTATGCTTGTCAAACTCTTTACGCACGAATCTTATCGTGTCTACGCAGATAGGCTAGTTACCGAAGAGGAAGTGGACGTGTTTAGTGGATTCTTTACGGACATTGTCAAAAAGAACCTTCCAGTCGAGGAGGAGGTGTCTGAGCGAGGCAATGTATTTACTAACTTTGTCACGACAACTGATGGTTCTTACCTTCCGATTCCATCAATGGAGAAGTTGAAGTCAGTCCTTGATGCCAAACTTGTAGAGTACAACGAGAGCAATGCAATGATGGATCTAGTTCTTTTCGAGCAAGCGATACTTCACATTACAAGGATCAACCGTATCCTTCAAAATCCAGGTGGCAATGCAATGTTGATTGGCGTTGGCGGATCAGGCAAACAGAGCTTGTGCCGTCTTGCAGCATTCATTAGTGACTTTGAAGTGACGCAGATAGCAGTAACGTCCAGCTACAGCGTTGAGGACTTGAAAGAAGAGCTTCGGGCAGTCTACATGGCCGCCGGTGTGAGGAATAAACCCACCGTATTCCTCATGACGGACTCTCAGATTATCAACGAGCAATTCCTTGTGTACATTAATGGAATCATCACAAGTGGCTGGATCCCGGATCTGTTCCCGAAAGAAGACATTGATACTATAATCGGTGCCATAGCAAACGAAGCCAAATCCAACGGGATACCTGACAACCCCGAAGCGAGAATGAACTTTTTTGTTTCCAAAGTCAAGAGGAATTTGCACGTAGTCTTGGCATTTTCGCCCGTCGGCGATACGTTCCGAATCCGTGCACGCCGATTTCCTGGACTTGTTAACAACACTGTAATTGACAAGTTCCACCCGTGGCCACGTGATGCCCTGGTGAGTGTCGCGGAAAGGTTCCTCGAAGATGTCGAAATGAGTGGGCCTGATGATGTCAAGCAGAGTCTTTCATTACACATGGCCGAAGAGCATTTGAGCGTGGCAAAGATGTCACAACACTTTTTGGAGTCCCAGCGCCGCTATAACTACGTTACGCCCAAGTCGTTCTTGGAACTCATTTCATTCTTCAAGTACTTGTTGGGTAACAAGCAAGCAGATTTGCAACGACTCATTGATCGACTTGATGTCGGTCTGTCGACTCTTCGCAAGACGTCTCAAGATGTGACTGAGCTCCAGAAGGACTTGAAGATTACCATGGAGAAGGTCGGAGAGAAGAAGGTGGCGACTGATAAACTCATTGAGGAAATGAGCGTCCAGCAAGCCGAAGCTCAGGTGCAAGAAGAAGCGGCCCAAATTGAAGCCAAAAAAGCAAATAACGAGTCTGAAAGGGCGATGGTGATTGAGGTCGAGGCAGAGAAGGAATTGAGCGAAGCCAAACCTGCCATGGAGGCCGCAGCCGCGGCAGTTGATTGTCTGAGCAAGGCGATGCTCTCTGAACTAAAGAACCTCAAGAAGCCACCTGCTGGTGTTGACAAGGTTACTAATGCTTGCTTGATCCTCATCGACAAGGAGTACAATCCAAAGAAGCAAAGTTGGAACAACGCAAAGAAAATGATGCAAAATGTCGATGCATTCAAAGGGAAACTGGCCGAATTCAGGGGCGAAGACATTACTGAGCAAGAGATTGATCTGATCAAGAAATATGTCGAGGATCCCAATTTTACTCCCGAAAAGATGGCATCCAAATCTGCTGCCGCGGCCAATCTGTGCACATGGGTGGTCAACATATATGGCTTCAATCGAATCTATGTCAAAGTGAAGCCTCTCATGGATTCCCTTCAAGCGGCACGGGAGAGTAAGACTGCTGCGATTGCCAGTTTGGAGGCTGCACAAGAACAGGTTGCCCAAGTCCAGAGTGAATTGGCAGCGCTCAACGAACGGTATGAAAATGCACTCAAAGAGAAGAAGGAAGTTGAGGACCAGGCCGAAGCACTCACCACTCGTGCCGATTTAGCGCAACGATTGGTCGGAGGACTTGCAAGCGAAAATGTTCGTTGGGGAGAAGAGATCGAAAAGCTCAAGAGCAATTCGCTAACACTTGTCGGAGATTGCATGGTTGCAGCAGGATTCGTGTCGTATGTTGGTGCCTTTGACAAGGACTTGCGCGAAGAATTGTGGAAGAATCAGTGGAGCGCTGATCTGAAGGATCGAGGTATTCCCATGACGGAAGGATCCGATCCACTCGAAGTCCTTTCAAACGAGGGCATGAATTCAAAGATGGTAAGCGAGGGCCTCCCAAGCGATAGAGTGTCATTAGAAAATGGTTCGATATTGACCAACTGCAAGAGATGGCCACTTCTCATCGATCCTCAGGTACAAGCTATCAAGTGGCTCAAGAAGAAGGAAGAGGGAAATCTCGACATTATTCAGTTGACGCAGAAGAATTGGTTAAAGATTCTTACGAATGCCATCACCAATGGTAGATGTGTCATTATTGAGAATATTGGCAACGAAATTGATGCATCGCTTGATCCTGTTCTCTCGAGGTCCATCTACAAGAAGGGGCGTAGCCTATACTTGAATCTGGGCGGTGAAGAGGTCGAGTATGACCCCAAGTTTCAACTTTATTTGCAGACGAAGTTGAGCAATCCCCACTACAAGCCAGAGATTGCTGCACAGTGTACGCTGATCAACTTTATTGCCACCGAACGAGGATTGGAAGATCAACTTTTGGCCAAAGTTGTTGAGCTTGAAAGGCCTGATCTCGAGGAGAAGGCAAGGGCTCTTACAGCTGCTGCCATTAACTATCAAATTCAGCTTGTAGAGCTCGAAGACGAATTGCTGGAACGTCTTGCAAATGCACCAGATGATATCTTGAGCGATGTCCCTCTTATTGAGGGATTAGAGGCGACAAAGAAAACCGCTAGTGAAATTAATGAGGCAGTTGAAAGTGGCAAGATAACGCAGCGGGAGGTTGAAGAAGCTCGTGAAGCATACCGTCCCCAAGCTGCTGAAGGAGCTATGTTGTACTTCCTTCTGACGAAACTGTGTGTCATTGATCACATGTACCAGTATTCATTGGATAGCTTCTTGACATTCTTTGAAAAGTCAGTGCACAAGGCTCCAGCAAAAGATGACTTGCACGAGCGAGTCACGAGCCTACGCGATTCTTTGCGGATGTGTATTTTTACCTGGGTCTCTCGAGGTCTCTTTGAGCGTCATAAGCTTATTTTCTTGGCACAATTGACATTCAACTTGATGAAACGAGGAACCATTGGCAATGATGACTGGAACGAAATGCAATTCCAGTTCCTCATTCGCGCACCAATGAAGGCCAGTGATCCCAATCCATTGCCATGGTTACCTCAAAACGCATGGGCCTCCACGGCAGCGTTGGCAGAGCTTGAAGACTTTGGCAAATTTACTAGTGATTTAGTTGAAGCTGCTCCAAGATTCCGAGAGTGGTTCAATGCCATTGCGCCCGAGGACGAGAAGCTTCCACTGGATTGGGCAGGTCTGGATAGACATCCATTCCAGAAGATGTTGGTTGTTCGTTGTTTACGACCCGATCGTATGGCATCAGCACTAACCAATTTCATTAGAAACACTCTCCCTGATGGACGTTCCTACATTGAATGTGATTCAACACTCAACAGTCTCGAGATCTTGGATAGCTGCCTTGCCGACTCCAATCCAACTACGCCAATCTACTTCATTTTGAGCCCTGGTGCCAACGTGGTTGCTGATCTAGACAAGAAGGCCGCGGAGAATGGTTTTCAGAAGGGTGTGTCGTATCACAATGTGAGCATGGGTCAAGGTCAGGATGTTATAGCGATGTCATGCTTGGAGACTGCTCATCGTAATGGCCACTGGGTGATTCTAAATAATGTCCACTTGATGCCCAAGTGGCTCGTGGAACTTGAGAAGAAGCTCGACGAATACGCAGCAGAAGGCAGCCATGAAAAGTTCCGTGTGTTCTTGACAAGTGATCCATCCAATACAATTCCAATCGGCATTTTGAATCGATGTATCAAGCTCACAAACGAACCGCCTGCCGGGCTGAAGGCAAATTTGAAGCGTGCTTGGTGTTTCTTCCCCAAGGACTACATCGAAGAAGCTGACTCCAAGACAAAGAGCATCTTGTTTGGATTGTGTCACTTTCACTCGGTAATAATGGAGCGAAAGCAATTTGGCCCCATGGGCTACAACATGAAGTATCCGTTTAGTATTGGCGACCTGAGGGATTCGGCCACGTGTCTTCAAAACTACATGGACAACAGCACCGGGGGCAAGATTCCTTGGCAGGATCTCAAGTACATTTTTGGTGAAATCATGTACGGAGGACACATTGTCAACGACTTTGACCGCCTTGTGGCGAATGAGTACTTGAACTTTTACATGAAAGACGAATTGTTGGACGAAACTGAAATGTATCCCTTTGCCGAAGACGAGAAGGGCGTGAGCTTTATGAGCCCTACACCGACGTCATTTGACAAGTACATCGATCACATCGACAAGAACATGGCAGGAGATACGCCGATTGCTTTTGGATTGCATCCTAATGCAGAGATTGATTTTAGGACTCAGCAAAGCAATTCACTTTTCAAGACTCTTATCGCACTCGCACCGCAGGAAGTCTCGAGTGAAGAAGGTGCTGCAACACCAGAACAAGTGGCAAAAGCGACGGCGACTGAGATACTGGATAAATTTGGCGACAAGCACTTTGATGTGGAAGAATTGGTGAGGAGTTTGGAGGAAGGTCCAGGACCTTATCAGAACGTAAGTATGATATTCTTCGTTTTCACACTCTTGCATTTACACTTACTGCGTCTTGCTCACTATTGTATACCCTTCTTCTTCTACTTCTTCTTACAGGTGTTTATACAAGAGATGGAAGTAATGAATGTATTGCTAAGTGAGATCAACCGTTCCATCAAAGAACTTGAGCTTGGCTTTCTTGGAGAGCTGACCATGAGTGAATCTATGGAAGCACTGATGATGGCATTGTACATGGATCAAGTTCCAGATGCTTGGGCTAAAAAGGCTTGGCCCAGCATGTTACCTCTAAGTGGTTGGATCAAGAACTTTTCTGATCGCCTCTTACAGATAGAGGAATGGCTTCTGAATCCAGAGGAGATTCCAAAAGTGACCTGGATCAGCGGTCTCGTCAATCCGACCTCCTTCCTGACAGCCATCTGCCAAGTCACGGCCCAAAAGAATCAATGGGAGCTCGACAGGTTGGTGACATTCACTCGCGTAACCAAGTTCATGTCTCCAGATGAAGTCGATGCAAAGCCTCGTGACGGAGCATACATTACTGGGCTCAAACTCGAGGGTGCAAGTTGGGAAGATGGAAGCTTACAGAAGAGCAAGCCGAAGGAAATGTACTGCGACATGCCTATCATTCACGTGAAAGCGGTCACTAAAGAAAAAGCCAACGTGGGTGGG
>Ga0209652_1001106_pt1 | contig 22204 bp, 12 predicted proteins | sample SaaInl74LU_5_DNA_FD_184641 | JGI IMG/M metagenome (GOLD analysis project Ga0209652, IMG submission 184641) | Marine microbial communities from expanding oxygen minimum zones in the Saanich Inlet - ESP_74LU_5_DNA (SPAdes) (version 2) | ecosystem: Environmental > Aquatic > Marine > Intertidal zone... | reverse complement strand
CGTCGGCAATGATGCGGTACATTGTGAAACATCCAGGCAAACATGTAACGCATCCAAAGGCAGCCTCGAAGGCCTTCTTCAAGTGGTGAGAGTTATAGTACTCAAACACCTGGATCATCGTCACCCACGAGCTTGACTTGTTATCGACCTTGGTTTCACCACAGAGAGCCAGGACCTTCTCTTTCTTGTCCATTCCGTACACCATATGCGTGATAGACATTGTATCCACGCGAGTATCAGCATCAATGGCCATAAGGAAGCGGACCATGTCAGCTTGAAGATTCAGATCAACCATAGCACGCTGGATGGCAGAGTCAAGCTCAGTCAACTCACGACCGTAGTGAATGCGGTTGTAATATCCCATGATAATGAGCTGAGAATCACGCTTACCACGGTTACCAGGCTTAGCCGAGGTTGTGGCCTCAGCGGGGAGACCACATTTAACAACGACAATGTACTTGAGGAACTTGTGCCCCTTCTGGAGGATTCCATGATACACACGGGCGCGATTCTTGGTATGAGTCACACCAATACAGTCGTACTCAAACGTGTCGTCTTCAAACTCATCAATGTCAAACCCAAGAATGTTAGCAAGATGCTCGGGAGTCGAAGAGTCTTCTCCATTACCTGTCACCAACCCATCTGATACCATGAACAACACCTTGTTCTCGTCTGGGTAGGTAGTGTTCAACACCGACTTGATCGTTTTACGCAGCTCATTATCACCCTCATTATAACAAGGCACCATAATCATCACAGGACTCCTTACATCCTCTTCTGTGTAAGTTCGGTTGCGAGGACAAATGTATATCATGGATGCGAGGAACTGAACGACCATCAAGAAAGCCACGAGACAAAGCATTGAAAGCATCATGACATTCAGAGTTGCGCAGAAAGAATCTGTACTATCATCAAGGATGCCATGGTAGAACATCTCCTCAAGACATTGGACATACTCAGGTGAACCAAACAAAGCCTCGTAGAGTTCAGTACCATCCCCACCCAACGAGTTCATGATGACTTTGTTCAGTGTGGGAGTTAGGTAGGCGGCCGGATTAACATCAAGTGACTCATCTTCTCCATCAGTGGTAGGCTCGCGGTTTTCATTAATCTTTTTGATGTAGCTCGTTACGTCATAGACACGGTTGTTGATGTGAAACCACTGGAGACCATCGGAATTGAGACCGTTGGTGTACACTCGAAACTGAGCACGCTCAAAGTCACCAAGGAACTTGTTCACGCCATTCGATCCTGCTGCGAAAGTGTGGCAGGTGATGCCAAGCAGCTCATCAAGTTCAGTAAAGCTTTGGCAGGTGGGGTTGGTGAAGTTATTAACTGGGCTTTCCACATTCAGCTTGTATGCTTCCACCTTTTCCATATCCAAGCACTTCTCAGGAAGCGTTACCGGAGCAGAACGAGGGAAGACCTTAGAGGCATCTTTACCCAAGTAGTCCACAATGCCCTTCACTCCTCCAGGATGGCGATTGATAAGATCCTTCACATCATAAACGGTCCCATGAACAACAACCCAATTCTCACCCGTCTGGAGCCAAATATCTTGCATGGAGAAAATTGTATCTTCCTTACAAAGCAAGAGAGGCACGAAACCGAACACACCAACGAAAAACACGGAGCAAAAGACCATAATCAAGAATAATGCAACCTTCTCACGCCATGCCTGTTTGGCATCCTTCGTAGGCCTCATAATACACTTGTTGGGGATAGGGAAGGTGAGCAGCCAGGCAAAAGATGACCACATCCTGCCCTCTGTAGCGGAACCAGCAGATCTAGTTGGCTCAGGTTCCGGCATACTGGCTGTTGCCAATGAGCGTCGCGACATGACGGTTGACTGTGCACCGACAGACTCACTCGCCCATGAATACTTGGCCTTCGGAACGAGCATTTGCGATCCAGCGATAGATCTAGCACGAGATTCAAACGTTCTTCCACCCAATTCGGAGACATCATCACCTGCCCAAACTTGTCCATTGTTGAAGCGAGGTGGCGGAGGTGGAACGCTGCCCTGGTCACCAATCACTGCTAGTTGTTGTCCGCCGTACCCCATGGAAGGATCGTAGGCGCCGCTGATGTAAGTGCCGCTGACCACGGAGGATGCACCGGGATCGTGGCTGTTGCGAGATCGATGAGACCGATCGTCGCCGTAGTAGGGACTCTGCTGCCTACTCATGTTGATAGGCCTATGTTGATGATGCTGATGTGATGATGCTGCCGGAGATGATCTAAAGTGACGATTATGTGCGCAAGATGTCGGCGGTTGGATGATGTTGGCTGTTCCTCAGAATTATGTGAGACTCGCAAAGAAGTAGGGCCACTTTGCGACAACGTGCTACTGTTGAATCGACAATTTTATGATGCAAATGGATTCACAAGTGTTGCAAAGTAAGCAAGCAAAGCAAGGGCCGGTCGAGTTCATTTTAGATACGAATGGAGCCGGTTTGAAAAAAGATGCATCTCACAAATCACAAACGCAAAGGGCGTGTCGCATCGAACCAAGAATCGAACATAAGCTTCGTTGGTTCATAAATAAAAATGGTAAAAGATAGGTGATATTTTATTATCATATTGTCATCAAAGTAAATCAATATTATTGATGAAGCTTATTTGAGGCTGTTGTAGGTCGTCGGTAACAAAGAACAAGCCCTCAAACAAAATGGGTGGAATAATTTAAATAATTTGTGTCAGAAAATGAATGTCACTAGGGCAAAAGTGAGGCAAAAAGGAGACATGCGGGTAATCAATTCAACACGTGAGGCGGGTGGAAGTGTCCTCATCCTTTTACCCTTTACTTGGGCACAGAGTGAGCAGTACTAATTCCTATCGTACCTCATCTCATCACTCCAACATTGCCTCCTCCGCTCAACCGCACTACCAAGTCAAACACTCTCTACTACTACTAGCGACCAATAGAAATCATGGCGTCCGAAGGCAAGAAGAACCCCATGAGGGACATCAAGGTTGATAAGCTCATTATCAACTGCTGCGTCGGTGAGAGTGGTGATCGTCTCACCCGTGCCGCCCGTGTGTTGGAACAGCTAACTGGACAGCAGCCAGTATACTCCAAGGCCAGGTATACTCTCAGATCATTCGGAATCCGTCGTAATGAAAAGATTTCCGTCCATGTTACTGTACGAGGAGAGAAGGCTCTCGAGATTATCGAGCGTGGACTTAAGGTGAAGGAATACGAGCTCCTTCAACAGAACTTCAGTGAAACTGGAAACTTCGGATTTGGTATCAACGAGCACATCGATTTGGGTATCAAGTACGACCCCACAACTGGTATTTACGGTATGGACTTCTTCGTCTGCCTTACAAGACCAGGAATGCGTGTAGCACGCAGAAAGGTCCGCCAAGCTAAGGTTGGATTCAACCACAAGATCAGGAAGGAAGACGCCATTCAATGGTTCCAAGACAAGTTTGAAGGTGTAGTCCTCGCCAAGGCTGTTTAGATTCCTTCTATATACACGAAATAAATGAAAAGATTAAAACTGTTTATCTGTTTAGATATCTTATCATACCCTGCTCTCCAATAACTTGCTATACTTTCGTACGTGTGTATTTGTAGTTGCGTGCCGGGGCGTGTTATAACAGTGGGAGTGACACATCTTATGATCAGAGGGGAGATACTTTAGGCAAGTGACCAGTAGTCTACGCATGTTGTTGGTCAAATTGGAATCCTTACATTGCTGCTGAAGTGCTGCACAGTAGTTCACAGTTGAATATCACCATGCTTCAATCTGCAGCTGTAAACTTCATTTACCAGGAGTCACTTGAACTAAGAGATGATATACTTCATCATATTAAGAATAGGAGGACAAGCAAGGGATAAGGTATGCATCTAGACAAGTGACATGACGAACTAGATTATTCTACAACATGAACATGTTGAAGAGCTTAGAAACCGTAATCTCCGTCTTCGAAACCATAGTCGTCATCGCTATCACCATCGCTATCACTGTCACTATCGCCTTTGTCCGCATGAGCTGCTTCCTCATATTCCTCCAACTGCACAAAGTCAACCTTCCACCTCAGGATGCCCCCGATACCACCAAATCCTTTCACAAATTGTGTTCCCTCTCCACTCCTATCTGTGACAAACTCGAGGTTGCAACCATAGTCCTTGTAGTGGTTGGCAATCCACTCTACCATTTCCTCTTTCTCCACAACTTCGAGCTCAACGCCAGTGCCTTCATCATGGAAAAATGTCTCATTCGCCTCTTGCTCTTTCGTCAAATGAACCACCTTGTCCTCACCAGTCGATGAGTTCCTCAATACATAACGATTGATATCAAGATTCTCCCAAACGATGAGATGTTCCACTGCACCCAGTTCCAGAGCATTCAGTGTGTCATCCATCATAAAGCAATACTTTCCAGTATCCCGACTGATCTCATCCATATAATTTTGTAGCAACTTCTTTTCCCTCATCAACTTGACCGATCCCAATGTGTCTGCACTAAACTCAATCGCTTGGTTGAATCCGTTCTCCCCTCCATACGAAACATCCACCATCTTGAGCACAATCTTTGACAATCGCTGATCGAACAAATCACTCCTCATGAGCTCTGACTTGAAATCAGCCGAACCTGCCAACACTAATCCTCGGACGTTGGGCGTCTGACCATTCGGAACGAATAGCTGAGTTGCCATCTCTGCCACCTTACGGACATAGTTGTGACGCTTCTCTAGACGCAAACGAGCAAAACGCAAGGCGGACTGACCACCCCTACCGTGCTTCTTGGGAAGATCTACAGAGAATTTGTGTAGAATCTCCTTGGCAGATCCCTGCACTGTCCCGTAGAGACATCCATTACCATCCATGACGATGAAGCCGAATGCTTCATCGTCTATGAGAAGCTCGTTGAGATCTTCCGTGTGGAACTTGTTGTCACAGAGGTAAAGAGAGGTATTGATTTTTTTAAATGGCTCAAAGTCAATGTTAACCTTGCGTTCTTTGCCTTCATCCGTCACAACTGTTCCACAGTACATAACAAGTCCGTTCTTGGGACATTTATTGTGAAGCTTCAACCTCTGCTGGGTGGAAGTGATGGCACCCAGCACACTCAATCTGTTGACTCGAGACTTAATGTTGGAAGCGGTTCCGTACTCATCGGAAAGCATCTTGGCAACCTGACTGATCTGCGTCCCGGGTGGGATGATGAGTGAGATCATGGAGGTACCATTTCCTCTTGCGGCCTCGAGGTTTTTGATGAGTTTCTTCACCTTGAAGATCTCAATCTGCTGCTCCGTGTCATCTTCGTCGTTGTTTTGATTTCCCATGATGAATTGATAGTATTAGCTAAATCAAGTTAGTTCTATCGACTGCAGTGCTGCTATTGTTTGCTATGGAAGTCGATGTCTACTTCATGAATTTCATTGCAAAGGAGTCGCTTGTTGGGATTGGCACCAAAAACTCGTGGTGCTCGGTCTGTCGTATCACCTCTTTTCTCCACCTTGCTTTGAGAACCAAGCAAGCAGCAAGCACCACAAGAGCAAAGCATTTTGTCCATAAAACAAAGAGCATGGCACCGGAATACAAAGAGCGAGAAGAAGACAACATGAACGGCGCTGACACCCCCATCATCACGTTCAACTCCACATCACTCGACTGGCCCGCAGAGGATGAGCTGGAAGAAGTTGAGGTGCAATGTGCTGGTCGAGCATACCTTGCCTACGAATCTCGTTTGCTAAGCCTACGTGATTTTCTCCACGGTTCATCCTTTCACGCCAACAATGCCGTTGATTCATCCGCAGCTGATGCCAGTGCTGCGGCTGATGAGAGCAACAAGAAAGAATATGATCTGTTGAACATGTCGGAGAAGAAGTTGGACAAGCTGAACTACTATCAAGTTCTTCAGCGTGGTCTGCCCATGCATTCTTCGACAGAGGATATTCGTAAGGCGTATCATAAGGCTTGTCTGAAGTATCACCCAGGTATGTAGCATGCAAAACCCATCTATCAGTAACATAGTTGAAGCTAACATTTCTTACTCTTGTTGAACCCTTTTTAGATAAAACTGGACGTGGGGAAGAAGATGCAGTGTTTCTTCTTGTGAAAACTGCATTTGATACGTTGAGTGATCCCATGAAGCGACGCTCCTATGATTCCACATGTCACTTTGATGAATCTATTCCACCAGAGGGTGTAGAAGAACAAGATTTCTACACTGTCTATCGACCAGTGTTTGAGCGTAACTTGAGGTTTGCCAGCTTTAATGATCCTATGCGCAATGTTAAGAACGAGGCAGCTTCCGGCGGCGGCGGCGGTAAAAAGAAGGGAAAGAACAAGAAGAATAAGAAAGGAGGATCAAATAATGGTGGCAAAGACAACAAGAAAGTTGACAAGTGTCCTCCATTCGGTGATGATGATACCCCACTTGACCAGGTTCATTCATTCTATGAGTTTTGGGTACACTTTGAAAGTTGGCGTGAGTACCTCACATTGTAATTGCATGTGTCTCTCCTCTTTACTGCAGAAATGCTTTCTTTTCTAAATTATCAACACTCTGTTTCTCCTGCATTTCCATCAATATACAGGTGACTTCTCCCTCAAAGCTGAGAAGTCAACAGATCATGATCTTGAGGCGGCCGACTCTCGTGATGAGAAGCGTTGGATGAAGCAAGAAATCGATCGTAAAGTCAAAAAGATGAAGAAGGAAGAGATGGCACGTGTCAACTTGTTGGTGGAAAGGGCCATGGCGGCGGATCCACGTCTTTCGAGGGAGAAGAAACGTGAAAAGTTGGAGAAGGAACGTCAAGCCGAGGCCAAGCGTAAGGCTGACGAGGAGAAAGCAGAGGCGGAGAGGGTGGCGAAAGAAAAACAGGATGCGGAGAATGCCAAGAAGAAGGCAGAGGAAGATGCCAAGAAGAAGAATGCCAAGGTGAGTTTCCAGCTGTGTTTTACTATTTCCAATTCATTGAAAGTGCTGCAACAAACTAACGAGCTTTTGCACACAACTCAACTTTAACCAGCAACTGAAAGAGCAACAGAAGAAGCAGTTGCGAAAGGCCAAGCAGCAATTTAGAAAGTTGACCATGGCAGCTTATCAAGCAGCGTCGCCAAACGACAGCTCCGACAGTGACGGAGTTTGGGATGATATGGAAAAAATGAATGACGATGTGGAGCTCCTATGCGAGAAGCTCTCTGCTTTAGAGCTGGATTCCCTGTCAGAAGCACTTGGTGGCCCTAACGGCCTGGCTGAAGTTCGTGAAGTCGCCATTGAAACAGCTGCAGGTTCTGAACGCCAGTCTTTGTTAGCTATTGAGGCAAGAAACAAAGCTCGGAAGGAGGATGCCGACAAACAGAAGGAGGCGAAACTTGCTAAAACATCTGCTCCATGGACCAAAGATGAACTAGCCGCTCTTTCAAAAGCGATCAAGAAGTATCCTGCAGGCGGTGCCGCTAGGTGGGATGCAATCGCGAGTTTCATCAACAACTTGTGCAAGCAGGAGGAGCCTAGAACGAAAGAAGAGTGCATTGAGAAGTACAATCAAATTGCTTCTGCGCCAGCTGCAAAAGACACGACTGCTGCGCCAGATGATGACAAGGCTTGGACGGAGAAAGAAGATACTCTCCTCCAGGATATGCTCAGGAAATACCCTGCCAGTATGGAAAAGAACGAGCGCTGGAAGAGTATTGCAGAAGGGGTCCCTGGGAGAAGCAAGAAGGAATGTGTTGAGCGCTTTAAGGCAATCCGCGAGGCAGTCAAAACAGGAAAGAAAGCAAGAAGCAATGCATCAACAGTACTCGCGGATTAGAAGGGGAAAAACTAAAGAGATGTGGTAGAGAGCAGTAAAGTTAATTAGCAAGTAGCTCTGTTATAATGAAATTATTGAATCACTAATGGTACAAATCAAATCAGTGTTAAGTTTTTCTAGGACGCTCTAAAAGAGCATGGCGACCGCTCCAACCAACGCAGCAAAAATTAATGCCCAGACGGATGACGGGAGGTGCCCAGAGGATTGCGGTGGTGCAACATACCGATCAGTTAGCCATTCATGGGGTTTGTTCTGTTTTGGTTCTGACGGTAACGACGGCTCCGCCGCCGTCAATTCTGTCGACAACGACAAAATATCACAGCATTTTGAGAAGTAAGCCGTTTTAGAATGCATACAAGTGTCACTTCCTTCATCTTCTCTCAATGCTAACTCATTCAGCACATCGACACAGAATGACGACGAGGAAGAATGTGTTTTGACAAAGGCACGCGTGTTTACTTCATAAGACGTGGTGCCTCTTTTGCACAAATTGCAAGGCCTCTCTGGGGGTTTGTAACAGCAAGTGCTTGCATATGCTGTCTGCATAGCATCACACTGTTCACTGCCTTCCTCGGTTACACTGAGGGTAAACATTGAGCTCATCTCATCACAAGAGAGAACCTGCCCATTGTGCTTTACCGTCGCATCAACATTGAGAGACTCTTCACCACCACAAAGAGAGCACCTTTCGTAGCAGCAGCCCTTGAACAGCAAAGATTGTGTCGCGTCACACATCTCGCTACCAATATTTTCATTCTTAGCCAGAATGGAATTGACATCAAGACACGAAATAGAAGCACCTTTATATTCCACCATTGTCTCTGCTTTGAGTGCGTGATGCAAGCTGCCTTGATGACAAATGTTGCAAGGTAGCGGCTCGTCGTCAGTGGCAGCGATGAAAGCCTCTACTTCTCCCTGAATTTTGTCCACAACCGGAGAATTTGCGCAACATGTTCTTGGAATGAGGGACTTCGCTAGAGAACACGAAAAGCTGTGCTCGTCAGTAATTTGAAGGAATGATTCAGAAATGTCTCCGCAGGTGGTGTCCATTCCAGCATAGCGAACCCGCCTATCTTCGAAGACGTGATCTGAGCCACAAATGTTGCAAGGCGTGGTAGGGGCTTTGGCGCAACAAGAATCTTGGTACATGGACGTAATATCAGTGCATTGGTCACTTTCTTGTGGGACAAAATTCATTGTCAGCATGTCAGCTATATTTGCGCATGACGCTGTGTCTCCATCATACTCAATAGAAGCTCCTGAAAACAGCTTGAGCCCCCCACAGAGGCTACAAGAGTTCCTTACTTCCCTTTCCACAAGAGCTCTCTCACGAGTCTGTGACCTTGCAGGTGTAGACGGAGCCTTAAACATGTCAATAGACCACAGCATAGTACCCCTCAAACACATCATCTCAGCGTAAGCCTCTTTGATTGCCCATGTTTCCTCGTTGTCAAATGAAATCATTTGGTTCGAGTCCACAACAGCAACCATAGAGCTGGAACTAATGTCGTGGTGCAGCTCATCGTAAGAGTTTGAATCGATGTATTCAGATATCTCCGCAAATGGAAGGAAACCAGGAGTGTTGCCACATCCTCCAAGACCAGGGGATCGGAAAGGACAATTCAACTCTTTGCATCTATCATCTGCCAATGTATAAGTACGACCAAATGCAGCCATACCGAGAACAAACTTGGTGGGGATAGTTTCCTGCAAAAGCTTGTATACTACTGCATCAATCATCTTGAGATCTGAGTGCGATCCAACAGTTTTGGGAATATTCTTCGGTGTGTGATAATCAAATGTGTTCAGATTGAACCAATCGACATGTTCAGATAAAGCAACAATGTCATAATCCAGCTGCTCCCAATCAGTTCCAGGTAATGCAATTGTCAGCAGGTAATCTTTTCTCGACTCGTCGATTGCTAACCGAATTTCTTTCGCAACCTGCACAAAATGCTCGTAGTTGTCAGGGCTTCCGCCTTTGTCGCGATCAAGTGGAGCTTCCCAGTCAAGATCAATTCCATCAAAGTTGTACATATCTAGAAATGATACTGCACTTTGGGCGAAAGCCATTCTTGACGCCTCAGTTTCGGCAATCTCGGTAAATGACACAGGATTCATGCCGCCTCCATAGAAAATTCCTTCAGTCACCGCAATGATGGTCTTAATGTTTGGATTGCGTTCTTTCACCTTGTTAAACTCCTTATACTTCTCAACTTCGTCCCAGGAACCGGCCCATGGCTCGACATGTCCAGCAGCAGATATCGAAGCAAACGAATACACAAGATGTGTATACGTTTGGTCATCAATATCAGATGGTTCAAACCTATTACAAGTCTCAGGTCGATCAGAACTCCAACTGCGCCAGTAAGCTTGATTCACTGTCATGGCAAGCGGATCATCACATGGCTTAAGTTGAATGACAACAGCCTCACTCATTTCGGACGGTTCCTCGTCGTCAGGAGTCATTTCGGATGGTTCATCTTCGTCAGGAGTTTCAGATGGTGACTTCTCTGTTGGCGGAGGAGTCTCCTTAACAGTTGGTGGAGGAGTTTCCTTGACAGTCGGCGGAGGAGTCTCCTTAACAGTTGGTGGAGGAGTTTCCTTTACTGTAGGACGTGGCGTAGGCTCACGTGTGGGCTTTGGAGTTGGATATTTTGTAGGATTGAGAGTTGGTCTGGGAGTCGGCCTCTTCGTAGGATTCAGCGATGGTTTGAATGTCGGGTCCTCCGTAGGAGTAGCGGTGACGTGCCTGCAATTAGTGTACGCGAAGCATGATTGTTGACCGTCGCATTCTTCAGCGCTTCCAGTAGGACAGGGCTTCGAGCACTTTGCATTTGCATCGTCATATGAAGTCCCACAGAAGAAGGACATTCGATCAGCGCAAGGTGTATTACCAAAACATCTCAAACCAAGAGGGCAATCGGATGGTCCATTTGGGCACGGAACACCGCACATTTGAGTTGCATGCTCGAAGTTGGCACCACAGTAAAATGACTCCTTTGGAACATCAAAGATGACTGGAACAATTGGTGACTTGGTAGGGCTGACAGTACTGTTGTATGGAGTGTAGTTGGATAAATCAATCAGTTGAGTTAAAAAAAGAACACAACAGAAAATTAACAGAGAAAACTTACGGATACTTGGTGGGATTCTTCGTTGGCATCTTCGTCGGAAATTTTGTCGGATTCTTCGTTGGCATCTTTGTCGGAAACTTCGTCGGGTTCTTTGTCGGCAAACGCGTTGGATTGGGAGTTGGCCTTAAAGTTGGTTGGGAGGTTGGTTTACTCGAAGGTTCATTTGTTGGAATTGGTGTAGGATACTTTGTTGGGAACTTCGACGGCTTTGGAGTTGGCTTTGCTGTTGGGGAATCCGACGGTCTTGAAGTCGGCCTCTTTGTTGCCGGCGGAGGCGTTAAAGCAGGCTCTGAGAATTCTGACATATCACTCTCACACGTCGTGTAAGCGAAGCAAGACTCTCCAGTGGGACACGAGTCCGATCTGCCTGTAGGACAAGGTACTGTACAAGATCCATTTGCTTCCTCCAACGATGATCCACAAAAGAAGGATTCAGGTTTCACACAAGGCGTGTAGGCATAGCAATTTTCCGCTCCTGGACATTCATTGCTATCTCTACTGGAGCATGGTTTATTGCACTTTCCGGAAGCATCCATATAGCTCAGACCGCAGTAATAGGACTCAATGGGAATAGGAGAGAATGCGACCTCTGCCTCGGGCTCATTAGGAGAGAATGTAACCTCTGCCTCGGGATCATTCTGCTGACATGCAGTATTCGCGAAACATGATTGTCCAAGCGGGCAGACTGACGAAGTCTTCAGGGGACATGTGATGGCACATTGGGTAGATGCATCTTCAAGCGACACTCCACAGTAGTATGATTCGGTGGGGTAATCAATAGATGTTGTTGGTTTCGGAGTAGGCTTCCTCGTTGGTGGTAGTGTGATTGGTTCCGAAAAGGCAGCGATGTCACCAGCACAGGGAGTGTACGCATAGCAGCTCCTGCCATCAGGACATACGCCATCTTCACAAGGCACCGCACAGGAACTTGCGTCATTAAACGAGGAACCGCAGAAAAACGTTTCCGGGTGCAGCATAGAGCATGTCGTATGAGCAAAACACGCTTCACCAACTGGACACTCAGCTGCCGACCCTGATGGACATGGTGTAATGCATGTATTGTCTGCATCATCGAATGATTTGCCACAATAATACGAGTCATCAGGAGGTGGCGTTGAAAACTCCGGAATCCCATCAGCGCAAGGTGTATACTTGTGACAAGTCTCGCTCCCAGGACACTCCGCGTCAAGACCGCTCGGGCAAGGATCTGTACACGTCGAAGAAGCTTCATCAAAGCTCTTACCGCAATAGAACGTATCTTCTCTCATACATGGAGTGTAACCGAAGCATTTCTGACCATTAGGACAATCTGAACTCAAACCACTCTCGCAAGGCAACGTGCATGTAGACGCTGCTTCCTCCCAAGTACCACCACAGAAAAAGGAGCCCTTGTCAGTGCATGACGTACTTGCAAAGCAAAATAATCCATTTGGACATTCATTAGAGAGGCCAGACGGGCATGGCTGCGTACATGATGAAGAAGCATCGTCAAAACTAACTCCGCAGAAATATGAGTCCGATGGAACTGGCTCAATTGATTCATCTTCGTCACCCGATGGAACAGGCTCAATTGATTCATTTTTGTCGCAAAGAGTGTATGCAAAACACCCCTGACCATCTGGACATTGATCACTTCTGCCTAAATCGCATGGAATTGAGCAAGATGCGCTAGCGTCTTCAAAGGAAGATCCACAGAAGAACGAATCCGTTTCATCAGGTGCTCCCGTAGGTACATCATCCGGTTCTAAAGCAGATGAACATGTCGTGTGCGTGAAACAAGACTGACCAAATGGACACTCACTGCTGCTTCCAGATGGACACGGATTCAAGCAAGAAGCAGCATCTTCAAAGCTGGTTCCACACATGAACGAGTCATTGTTGCTACACGTAGTGTAGGGGAAGCAGAAGGTCTTGTCTGGACATTCACTATCCAAACCACTTTTGCATGGAAAGAGACAGTTTGATGCAGCATGGTTCCATGTCGTACCGCAGAAGTAAGTGTCTGAATCATCACACGGAGTATTTGCGTAACAAGAATACTCGGGGCCAAGCTCGGCACATTCGGAACTAGATCCACTCGGGCAGGCAAGTGCACAAGATGTCGATGCATCCGTATAATTTTTCCCACAGTAGAAAGATCCCACATCCACGACGTTCTTGTCGGGAGAATCGACTGGATCGGCACAGGACGTCTGTGCAAAACAAAGCTCATTCTGCGGGCAAGACGTGTCCAGACCATCCGGACAAGCTTGTGCACAAGTACTATTGGCATCAGCAAAAGTTTGTCCACAGTAAAATGATTCACTGCACTCTGTCGTCGCATAGCATTCGTGACCAAGTGGACATTCATTACCATTTGGGCAGGGAAGTAAGCAATTCACATTCTCGATATCTGTTCCACAGTAAAGGAACATTGAAACATGAGGAGCTGTTGTTGGAGAAGGAGCTGTTGTTGCAGACATTTGTTGAATGGAATCAGTAGGTGCAGGCGTCGGAAGTTTCGTTGGGAGGTTTGTTGGATTCTTCACCGGAGATGTAGTCGGCAACGAAGTAGGGTTGGGAGCGAGCTTCGCCGTTGGGTTAGGAGTGAGCTTTGCTGTTGGATCCGATGTAGAACCGTCATTTGATTCGCAGGGAGTATTTGGAAAGCAAGAGAGGCCTTCTGGACACTCAGAAGAAGATCCTGTAGGACAAGGCTTGATACAGTTCGTTGATGCATCGTAGAAATCGACTCCACAGTAGTATGAGTTGGTATCAGAGCAAGGCGTGTACCCGAAACATTTGGAGTCAGCAGGACAATCATCATCTAGACCACTGGGGCATGGCACCTTACACTCGCTAGCAGCATCATACCACGTTTTACCGCAAAAGAAAGAGTCGCCTACGTTACATGGGGTGTTGCCATAACACGCTTCACCAACTGGACACTCAGCTGCCGACCCTGACGGACATGGGAGATAACACCTATCAGACGCATCCATGAAATTGACACCGCAGTAGAAAGAATCTTCGGGAATGTCAACTATGTTTGGTTCCTCTTTCGATGGCGGTGCCCCATCAGCGCAAGGTGTATACTTGTGACAAGTCTCGCTCCCAGGACACTCCGCGTCAAGACCGCTTGGACAAGGATCTGTACACGTCGAAGAAGCTTCATCAAAGCTCGTACCGCAATAGAACGAATCAGACTTGGAACAGGGAGTGTAACCGAAGCATTTCTGACCATCAGGACAATCTGAACTCAAACCACTCTCGCAAGGCAACGCGCATGTAGACGCTGCTTCCTCCCACGTACCACCACAGAAAAAGGAGCCCTTATCACTGCATGAAGTACTTGCAAAGCAAAGTAATCCATTTGGACATTCATTAGAGAGGCCAGACGGACATGGATGCTGACATGACGAAGATGCTTCATCAAAAGATGTGCCACAGAAATATGATTCTGGTGGTACAATAGGAATTGGAGCTAGCGTCGGCGTCGGCACAGCGTTCGATCCATCTTCGTTACACAGAGTGTATGCAAAGCAACCTAGACCGTTGGGACAGGTACTACTCTGTCCAGTCGGACAAGGGATGCCACATGTTGACGTAGCCTCGTCAAAAGACGATCCGCAGAAGAACGATTCAGTTTCATCACATGGCGTTGAAGGGAAACAAAACTGACCAGTGGGACAATCTGACGAAGACCCACTAGGGCAAGGGAGGAGACAGCTTGTTGCAGCATCCGTCCAACTTGTTCCGCAGTACATGGAGTCACGTTCACCGCAAGGAGTGTACGGATGGCACATTTCTCCGTCAGGGCACTCTGAATGCTTGCTAGACGGACATGGTTGAGAGCAAGTCAAAGAAGCCTCTTCAAATGTTGCTCCACAATAAAACGATTCGACAGGGATATCAACGTCGGGGGCACCGCATGGAGTATATCCGAAACATATCTCGCCATTATCACACTGGTCGTTGCTACCCGAAGGACACGGCTTTGAGCAGGTCGACGCAGCTTCATCCCATGTTGTACCGCAAAAGAAAGTGTCTTGATCTTCACATGCGGTATATCCATAACAACTTTGGCCAGTAGGGCACTCATCCGACGTACCGCCTGGACAGGGAACCAAACAGTTTGATGTGGCATCTTCAAAACTGCTTCCACAATACAACGAACCAGGAGAAGATGGCGAAGGTTCGGTGTTTGGTACACTGGGAGTTGGTTCATTGTAAGGCAGATCAACACAAGACGTGAAAGAATAGCATGACATGCCGTCCGGGCAATCTTCTGTTCCTCCAGGACACGGGTGATTACAGGACCCTTCAGCATCTTCTTTGTCCAAACCGCAGTAGAATGTGGTAGATATTGAATTGTCGGGTGTTGGTACTGTCTCTTGTTCGTTACAAGAGGTGAATGGAATACACGATTCACCGGTAGGACATTCGTTCGAGTTACCACCTGGACACGGGACAAGGCACTTCCCATTTGCATCGGCATAATTCGTTCCACAGTAAAAAGAGTCACGCTCACCTGTCGGCGATAGCGATGGTGACGGACCACCAACACACGAAGTATATTCATAACACGCAAGGCCGGTCGGACAATCGATGGAGCCATTGGGACATTTGAATTCACACGAGCTTGATGCATCGTCAAAAGAAGTTCCGCAATAGAAAGAGTCTGTAGGCTCCCAATTCACAGGCGTCGGAGCGTCCGTAGGTGCTTTCGTGTTGAAATCTCCAGTTCCACAAGTCGTATAAGAGAAGCAACTGAGATCATTGGGACACTCAGACGACTCTCCAGAAGGACAAGGAAGTTGACAATCAGATGCTTCATCGAAGCTCGTGCCACAGAAGTAAGATCCATCATTATTACACGGAGTGTAGGCAAAACAGCTCATACCGTCTGGGCATTCAGAATGCTCACCACTTGGACAGGGGTTGGAGCACGTTGCAGAAGCTGACTCCCAAGAATATCCGCACATGAAAGAGTCGCGATCCGCACACGAGGTTTGAGCAAAACAGCTCATTCCCGAAGGACAGGTGTCACTTGTTCCCGACGGACATGGAAGGGAGCAATCAGATGTGGCCTCATCGAAGGTGAATCCGCAAAAATAAGAGTCTGGAGGTCCCGACGGTTCCGTCTCTTCTATCGTTTCTTCGATTGTGCAAGTTGTGTGTGCAAAGCAAGTTAGACCATCAGGACAATCACTCGAGAGACCTGATGGACAAGGCTTTTCACAAGTACCGCTTGCTTCAATGTAATTGTTGCCACAGTAGAAAGTGTCTTTGTCGGCACATGTAGTGAATGCAAAGCAGCTCAATCCTGTTGGACAATCAACACTACTCCCTGTTGGGCAAGGATAGTCACATATCGCAGAAGCCTCGTCTAAGTTTGCCCCGCAATAATAAGTGTCTCTACTTGGACATGGCGTGCTACCATAACACTGCTCGCCGTCAGGACACTCTGAATCCAATCTTGTCGGACATGGGTGGGTACACTGCGAAGAAGCCTCGAGGTAGGAAGTGCCACAAAAGAAGGAATCGCCTGGGATGTAGGGCTCAACAGGTGCTGCCGTAGGTTCATCCTTGATGTTATCGGTTGATTTGCATGTCGTGTGTGTAAAGCACGACTCTCCAGAAGGACATTCGGTAGGGCTGCCTGATGGGCAAGGCTCGTCGCAGTTAGAGGACGCATCATCAAAGGTCGTTCCGCACATGAAAGAATCTGTCTCATCGCATGTTGTGTATGCATAACATTGCGTCCCAAAAGGGCACTCAGAGTCCGTACCAGAAGGACAAGGGTACCGACAACTTGATGCGGCATTATTCCACGAAATTCCACAGTAGAAAGTATTTTTCTCCTCGCAAGGAGTGTGAGAATAACAACTCATGCCCTCCGGACATCCTTCACTCAACCCACTCTCACATGGCTGCGTACATTCAGTAGCAGCGTGCTCGTACGAATATCCGCAATATTTTGTACCATCATCAACGGCCGGCTCTATGGGTGCCTGAGTCGGAGACGGCTGCCACCACGTCTTACAGGTTTGTGTCTCATAACAAGAAAGACCTGAAGGACATTCTGAATCCAACCCACTTGTGCAAGGATACTGACAAGAAGCACTGGCATCAACAATGTTTGTTCCGCAGAAGAATCCATCCTTATCCGAGCACGGAGTGTTAGCATAGCAGGCTTGGCCAGCAGGACAATCTGATGATAGACCAGATGGACACTCATTAAGACATTGTTGCGAAGCTTCCTGAAAGGACGACCCACAATAGAAAGACCCCGACGGATCATAGCTGGGCGATCTCGTCGGTGATGGACTGGCCTCCTCCAGACAACCTGTAGAAGCGTAGCATGTCAAGTTATCAGGACATTCCGTTGGGCTCCCTGACGGGCATGAAAACTCACAGGCCGAAGAAGCCTCCATCAATGAGCTTCCACAGAAGAAATCATCAGTTGTGGGCTGCGGCGTTGCTGGCGTCATCGGGGATGTTGGATTTGGTGTAGGATCAGGCGTCACGGCTGCATCAACCTGCTCTATACACTGAGAAACTGCATAACAAAACCCGGTAACGCAATCAGAAATCCCTCCCGGACATGGATACCTGCAGCTACTTGCGTCTGCGACGGAAGACCCACAATAAAAGCTCCCACTAGTAGGACGTTTTGTAGGATTCGGTGTAGCTACTGCAGTCTGTTGCTGAATTGGTGGAGAAGTCGGATTCTGTTGCTGATTTGGCGGAGAAGTCGGATGCCTTGATGGATCCTTCGTTGGCTCTCTAGTCGGCTCACGCGTCGGATCTCTAGTTGGAATTTTCGAAGGCAGCCTTGTTGGCAATCGCGTTGGTCCTCTGCTTGGATCCCTCGTTGGCTCTTTTGTTGGCTCTCTCGTCGGCTCGCGTGTAGGCAATCGCGTTGGCAGTCTCGACGGATTTCTAGATGGACGGCGAGACGGATCTCTCGTGGGCTATTATGAAAAGAAACACGAGAATAAAAAAGTGAGCTTGTTTTGAGCATGATGACACATGCATTTGGTATTTGTAATACAACTTACCTCACGAGTAGGATCACGCGTAGGCTCACGAGTTGGAAACTTTGTTGGGAAGCGTGATGGATTGGGTGTCGGACGACGTGAGGGGTCCTTTGTTGGCTGTGTGAAGTAGTACATGGAGTTGGATCGAGAAGGAGAACAAAAAAAGGTTAGATTTGTCTTTGTAAACAATTTGCACTGTTTCTCTCCTTTTGGTTGGTCACAGAACATGCACTGCATTGTAGTGCTTTCAGTAATCATGCCACGATAACTTTGCAGCCACCCAAATTGCATTTCTTTTCACAGACCAAAGTCCATAGCAATATCTTACCTCTCTAGTAGGAAATTTCGTAGGCTCCCTCGTTGGAAGTTTTGTCGGAAATCTTGTTGGCAACTTCGTCGGATGCCTAGTCTCCCCAAACTCTGTGGGCTCCAATGTCACAGGCAATTGCGTCGGTAACCTCGTAGGTAATCTAGTAGTTGATGTCACAGGCAATTGCGTCGTAAGTCTAGTTGGAAGAGGCGTTGGATTTTCAGTATTTCCCCCAGAATTGAGTTGAATTGGTTTCCTCGTCGGGGGGAAAGTGGTCGTACCACCCTCATCCTGCTCCGTTGGATCTTTATAGTGCAAGAATTCCGTATCGTCACCCGCATATTGACGTGGATTGAATGGAGTAGAGGAATACAATGTCATAAAGTCAGTGTAATCCGCCCATGGCCCCTCTGCATCATCCACTTCGAGTTCTCCACCCATCATACCGATGATGCTAAAGAGGTTGCGGCTACCGCTGCTGCTGCTATCTTTATTATCACTGTCGCTTCTTTGTGCAATATCTCTATCATTTTCAATCCTATCCTCTGTAGTAGCCTTTTTGTGGAGTGCGAATACATGCTCGAGCACATCATCTTTATTTTGTTGTTGCAGTTTGCTTGACGATTTACCAGTCAGGTAGACGATGGCACAGGCTGTCACGCTGAACGCCAAGATGACATTTCTATTGAATTGCATGGTTGTTAAATTGACTTTTGGGATGCTAACGGTTTGAGATGGCTGCTGGTCAGAAGATATGTCTGGATCTATAATGGATACGATTTATTGATTGTATCTTGTGCAATTACTTTGCAACCAGTTGTTCTTTCAGACTTATCAAAAGTATATTGTTGTCAGCTCCCGAAGGTAGTGGTGCCCAGTGAAGGGATCGTGTGGATTGATCAGACAGAGAGCCCTTTTTGGCTTGCATTCATCGTGATTGCTCAAAGCGGCCCGACGTTTCGTCCATCCCGGTTTTGTTGGTTTCAAAACGATTGATCCATATCAGCCCTTCGGCGAGCAAAAGGCCCATGGTACTTCTATCCCAGGGCACATAAAGTATCCAATTCTATCCGATGGCCTGGCCGCTGTCCGTCTGATCACTTTTTGTTGAGCATTGCATTGGATCTCTCTCGCTCCCACCAATGTCCTTCGTTGCGCTTCGTTGTCTCCCATGGTACAATAGAGTCATCTTTCGGCACCGCTGTATTCTCCTGTATTTGTAGCAGTCCAACAGTTTAATCGTGATGATATCTCTTGCGGTAGCATATGAGGAAGCAACAGTAAGTTACATTTACTTGGTAAAACCCTAAAAGATGAATCATCTACAATGCGAAGGAAGGCTCTGCATTTATCATTGCATTGCCCTTTTTGTCTACTTTGAACCCACCTTGCTAACCTCGACTCTATTGCGATCTTTTCCTTATCTACAATTATAGAAAGCTGATGAGGCTCAGCGTCTGCAAGATGGAGCTGATTCTTCTACAACTTCCAATTCCACCGCCTACGTGGTTGAAAAGGAGTGGTTTGATAACTTTTTAGCTTACAAAGACAAAGGAGTGTCTGGAACAATTGCTGCTAAACCGGGCAAGATTAATAATGGAAAATTATTGTTATCTTCAAAGGTGATGAATGGGGGTGCATCATCATTAGATGCAATGAGCGATAAGGTTGATACTGATAACAACAACAACTTAGAACCCGATGAGCGTCGATTGAGGAGGCGTAAGTGGCAAGGAATCCAAGAACGCAATAAGGAAGAAGAAGAAGTGAAAACAAATAACGAACTCTTGGGTGGAAATTCACAGTTTCGTCCAGAGTTACGTGAAGGTGTCGATTATGTATTGGTGGGGAAGGAGACATGGTCCTTTTTTTCATCACATTTTTCAAGTGATGTCGAGTTACCGACGCAACAACTACAAAAACAACAGCCAACTGTCTCTCTTGATAGTATCGAAACGTCAAACTCTGGAAGTGATTCAAAGCAGTCAGAGATGGATGATGGGGATGCTGGAAGCAGCGTAGCGGTGGCTCGTTCTGCATCGTCTTTGATATCAGAAGAGTCTGGTGACGACTTGGTGAGTTTCCCCTTGCATGACAGTAGTGCATTTGGTTGAATATCTTAACTCACTTTTGTTATATCTCTCTTCATCATTAGTTTCCATCTTTAGAAAGGGATCCAGCTCCAAGTTCCACGTTTACCTCGTCTGCAGTGGTACCTTACAATCCGGATAGTAGCTTCAATGAAGCCAAGTCTAAGCTCGAGAACCTCTATGGAACTGGAACACGCCAGGAGACCAACAAAAGTGATATCGACACTTCCGACGAGGACGCTAGATTGACACCAACCGAGGAACAGGAGGGTAGTCATGTCGCCACAAAGAGGAAGCGTGCTACTGGATTGGGTAATCTAGGAAATACGTGCTTTATGAATTCAACGCTGCAGTGCCTAGCACATACTGGGCCACTCAGGGAATACTTCTTGAGTGGGCAGTTCAAGGCGGATCTAAATAAAGACAATCCGTTGGGAACTGGAGGTGAACTTGCATCTGAGTTCGCTGGCCTGTTGCGCCAGATGTGGGGAGTCAAGGCTGAAAAAGAAACATCAAGTTCAAAGGGCGAGATATACTCATCATCGAGAGTCTACTCTCCTGGCAACTTTGATAGTGGACTCTCGTCCGTGACTTACCCTCGCTCCTTCAAGCATACACTTGGTAAATTCGCGGCGCAGTTCATGGGATATGATCAGCATGACTCTCAGGAACTCTGTGCTTACTTGCTAGATATTTTGCACGAAGATACAAATCGAGTCAGGAAGAAGCCATACGTTGAAAAGCCAGAACAAGAAGAGAATGAAAGTGATGAGGTTGCTGCCGATAAGGCATGGAATTTGCATTTGCAACGGGAGGATTCGCGAGTGTTGGAGAATTTCATGGGGCAAGTGAAGAGTCGCTTAGAATGCCCTGTGCAAGGTTGTGGCAGGATTTCGACGACTTTCGATCCATCCATGTATCTCTCTGTTCCTCTCCCTGGGTCAACTGATAGAGTGATGAAAGTAACCTTTGTACCTTTGGATCTGGCGAAGAAGTGCGCTGATCTTACAGTGAATATCTGTAAAAATTCCTCCATCTTGGGTCTACGAAAACATGTGGCAGAACTAGCCAAGGAATGCTACAACCTCAAGGATGATGAACTTCACGTGGAAGATATAATTATTGCCGATGTCTTTCAAAACAAGGTGTGGCAATATTTTGCTAAAGATGATGATGCCGTCGATAGAATTACGGACAACGATATTGTTTACGCCTACCAGCTGGAACCGCAATCAGTCGTCAAGAGAGCATTCAATTTGTACCGGGAGGAGCAGGACAAATCTACCACTTCTAGTAACAGCACGCCGCAGCAAATTGAAAGCAAGTCACTTGACCCAGCTGAGAAACGCAAGCTTGATCAAGACGAACAATGGCAAAAAGAGTTGGAAAACTGCCAATTGAAAATGAACGAAATGGAATTCTCAAGACTATTGAATGCAACACGAAGCAAGAAAGAAGAGCGCTTCGGTTTTTATGGCAAGGTAGTGACATTCATTCAAGGATGTCAAAAGTGCTCAGATAGTGACGATTCCGGCGATGTGCCAATGGAAGGCACTGACCAATCTAAACAAAATGACAGCAAACCTAAACGTGACGGCACCGAAGACGAATCCCTAACTCTCGAGGAATATACGGAAATGAGCACACAATTCAAAACCATCCGAACTCCGAGGGAGCTACAAGTTCTTGAGTACTGCGCAAAGAAATACTTGCAATTCATATCTAGCTTAGGTTCTACGAAGAAGCCTTTGAGTGAAGATGGGGTGGTACTCCAGTTTACTATAAAGAAGGATATGCAGAAAATTGGGCCTATTGTTGCGAGAGTCCCCACAAACGTCAACCTCAGTAATCTTCGTGATTTGATAGGAC
>Ga0209652_1001105_pt1 | contig 22216 bp, 16 predicted proteins | sample SaaInl74LU_5_DNA_FD_184641 | JGI IMG/M metagenome (GOLD analysis project Ga0209652, IMG submission 184641) | Marine microbial communities from expanding oxygen minimum zones in the Saanich Inlet - ESP_74LU_5_DNA (SPAdes) (version 2) | ecosystem: Environmental > Aquatic > Marine > Intertidal zone... | reverse complement strand
GCGAGACATTGAAAAAACTAATCACCCCAAAATCAAACAGAAAAGCATAGCCGTCGTCGATTTTTAGTAGTACTTCGGTCTTCTCTTCCTCCACAATAAATGCTTTGGATTGTATTGCGATCTCGCCAATAGGCAAGCGGCTACCAATATGATGGGCAAAAGCTGTAAACATGTACTGAGCTCTAGGCTGGTTAAATGAATGTGTAAATATACGTTAGCTTAATGTTGCTTAAACAAAGAAAACTTGACTTCATTCATTAACTTTGTAACAAGGAATGAAGATATGATAGATTGGTTAAATACACAGACGGAAGAAGAGGTAGCAGTTGATGTGCTTGTGGAATCTGTTGAAGAGCACAAACTGATCATTTTTAACGATGAAGTAAATACCTTCGATTTTGTAATTGATAGCTTGATCTCAGTTTGCGGACACGACCCGCTTCAAGCCGAACAATGCACCTTGATTATCCATTTCAAAGGGAAGTGCGATGTGAAATCGGGTGAATATGATAAACTAGAACCCATGTGTACCGCCTTGCTCGATCGGGGTCTTACCGCTGAAATTCAATAAGATGAAAACGATTAAAGTACTTGGCCTTCTCATGATGGTGGGCATTTTTATTGCTTGCGCGAAGATTCCAATCACGGGCAGACGAGCAGTAAAACTCTTGCCAGAATCTCAAATGATTGGGATGTCAATAACGGCCTACGATGATTTTCTCAAGCAAGCTCAAGTGATGCCAGATAGCGATCCAAGAGCGCAAATGGTGAAACGACTAGGAAACAACATTCAAGCGGCTTGCGAATCGTACTTGGCATCGAAAGGACAAATGAAGTGGATTGAAGGCTTTGTTTGGGAATTTAATTTGGTTGACGACCCTACAGTTAACGCGTGGTGCATGCCAGGAGGAAAAGTAGTGGTGTACACAGGGATTTTAGACGTGGCTCAAGACGAAGCAGGTTTGGCAGTAGTCATGGGACATGAAGTAGCGCACGCCGTTGCTCGCCACGGTAATGAACGCATGAGCAACCAATTGGTCATTCAAGCAGGAGGAGTAGCACTCGCTGTGCTCATGAGTGAGCGTCCGGCAGAAACTCAAGAAATGTTCATGAACGCTTATGGTATTGGTTCAGGATTAGGAGCGCTAAAGTTCTCTCGCCAACACGAATCAGAAGCAGACCACATGGGATTGATCTTCTCTTCAATGGCCGGTTACGATCCAAGAAAAGCGCCAAAATTTTGGGAACGTATGAGTGCTGGTGGCGGACAACAACCCCCAGAATTTTTGAGCACGCACCCTTCGCATGAAACCCGTGTTCAAGATTTAAATGCCTTGATGGAAGATGCCTTGGTGTACTACAACGCATCAGTAAAGCATTAAACTCATTCCCTCTTTGAGGCCCCTTATTCCGAAGAATTTACACCCTGTGCTTTTCTCAAGTATTAAGTGTTTGTGAATGAGGTGTTTGTGATGCTGTTAAAGCCTAAAAATAAATTCAATTTCTCGAACAAAGATGCCCTGTTTGTGTTCTAAATGGAAACAGAAAAATGGTAAATCCAATTCGAGTACTAGTTGTTGCCGGCGACGCCAAAGTAGCGCAAGCCGTGGATTCTTTGCGAGAGCGTCTTGAGTTAATTACCACCAAGGTTACGCTCGATCCTGTAGAAGGGCTGTCTTCGATGCTAGAAGATCCGGCCAATTTCATCTTACTTGATGCAAGAGAAGAGGTGAGTTTGGAGGCATTAGACATGGTGCACCGCATCAAGTTATCTAACGGATTGCCTTTAGTGATTTTCGGAGAAACACCAACTTCACTCATTACTCAAATGAGTAGTTTCGACATCGTTGCACCACTTACAGAGAAAGCAAGCATTGACGAAATGGCGAGCAGCATTGAAGAAGCCATTACCAGCTTGAACGGAACGGTGAGGAAATCCGCTAACACAGAGCAATTTCAGTTGTACACCAAGATTGGCAATAAATTGAAGCGCATCGACATCGACCACATCCGCTATGTGGAAGTAGAAGGGAAGTACTGTTCTATTAAAGTGGGCGACCGCAGGTACAATGTTAAAGTGAGCATGAAAGACCTTGTAGCTCGTTTGCGCGATCCACGCTTCATCAGAGTTTCCAGAAACTTTGTGATCAACATGGACCTGATCGAGTACATCGACACCTTTAACTTCTCTGTGAAAATAGACGAGCGCGATATTCCAATCAGCAGAACGTATAAAGATCAGTTGATGGCCAGGATCGAACTCATCTAAGAACGTTCAGCTCGTTTTACTTTCCGCTTATCCTAGTTTTATATTTTCGCGCATTGGTTTTTAGTATTTTCAAATTATGAAAAAGCCAATACTCATCTTATCTGCTCTGGCAATACTCAGTTCTTGTCAAGAGCCACAAAGCGACGAAAGCACTATGCGAAAGGCACTGGATTATCCAGAAACTAGAAAAGGTACTGATACCCTTGAATTTTGGGGTGAAAGCGTTCCAGATCCATATAGTTGGTTGGAAGACGACCGTTCAGAAGAAACTGCAGCTTGGGTGAAGGCTCAAAACCAACTCACTCGCAGCGTCCTCGATTCCATTCCTTTTAGACAAGCCATAGCCGACCGTTACAAGGCGCTGTTTGACTATGAAAAAGTGGGCTCGCCTTATAAGGTTGGAGACAACTACTTCATTTATAAGAACAGCGGCTTGCAAAACCAAAGTGTGATTTATGTTCGCCAAGGAAGAGAAGGGGAAGAGAAGGTGTTTCTTGATCCCAATGCTTTGTCTGAAGACGGCACCGTTACCGCAGGTTTGATGGGGGCTTCTAAAGATCATAAGTACATGGCCATTACGCGTTCTGAAGCAGGGTCTGATTGGAGTCAGATTCGTGTGATGAACATTGAAACAGGCGAAGAAACGGGCGATGTATTGAAATGGGTGAAGTTTTCTGGTGCTGATTGGTGGAACGATGGCTTCTTCTACAGCCGTTATCCCGCTCCTGCAGCTGGTGATGAATTGAGTGCAGAAAATACCTTTCACAAGGTGTATTACCACAAGTTGGGTACCGATCAGGAAGACGATGTGTTGATCTACGAAAACTTGGATGCTCCCAACATGTATCATTGGACCAGCTTAACGGAAGATGGAAAGTACCTTGTGCTTTACGCTTCAACGGGAACCGATGGTTATGAATGCTACTACAAAGAGGCAGGATTAAGTGGTGAATTTACTCCTTTGTTTACCGGCTTTTCAAACAAAAGTAGCGTGATTGACCATGTTGATGGTCGCTTTTTAGTTTCTACCGACATCGACGCACCCAAGAGCAAATTGGTGTCGATTGATCCCGCATCGCCCCAAAAAGAAAATTGGATTGAAGTTATTCCAGAGTCTGAAGACCTTCTCGAAGGCGTGAGCAGTGCTGGAGGAAAACTCTTCGCTACCTATTTGAGCAAGGCTTCGAACAAAGTAGAAGTCATGAATTTGGACGGAAGCGATCGCAAGTCCATTAATTTACCAGACCAAACCGGTTCTGTTGGTGGTTTTGGAGGCGAGAAAGACGACGAAACCTTGTTTTATTCCTTTACTTCATTCACCTATCCTACAAGCATTTACGAATACAATATTGCTACTGGCGAGAGTGAATTGTACTACGCACCCGAGCTCGATTTCAATCCCTCGGATTACGAAAGCAAGCAAGTGATGTACCCAAGTAAAGACGGTACCATGGTGAGCATGTTTTTGGTTCATAAAAAAGGACTGGAAATGGATGGAAAGCGACCAACCATGCTTTATGCTTACGGCGGTTTTAATGTTTCCTTGACCCCTAGTTTTTCTACCAGCAACATCATCTTACTTGAAAACGGTGGTGTTTATGCCATGGCCAACCTTCGCGGTGGTGGAGAATATGGTGAAGAGTGGCACAAAGCGGGAATGCTCGATAAGAAGCAGAACGTTTTTGACGATTTCATTGCTGCTGCAGAGTACCTTGTTGCCCAAGGATACACCGATAGCGATCACCTGGCCATTGCTGGAGGTTCGAATGGAGGACTGCTTGTTGGCGCTTGCATGATTCAACGACCAGAGCTTTACAAAGTGGCATTTCCAGCCGTTGGAGTGATGGACATGTTGCGTTACCACAAGTTCACCGTTGGTTGGGGATGGATTCCTGAGTACGGTTGTGCAGACAGTTCAAAAACCGAGTACGATTACTTGAAAGCTTACTCGCCCTACCACAATCTTATAGTAAAAGCGTATCCTTCAACCATGGTGACTACGGCAGATCATGACGACCGTGTTGTACCAGCGCATTCTTTTAAGTTCTCCGCAAGATTGCAGGAAGTTCACCAAGGAGCAAACCCTGTTTTGATTCGAATTGAAGAGAAAGCCGGACACGGAGCAGGGAAACCAACTTCAAAGGTTATTGATGAGCAGGCCGATAAGTGGGCCTTCATGTTTGCCGAAATGGGCTTAAGTTACCCCATGAAATAAGTTATTGCACCACAGCAGTAAAGCCAATGAGCTTCGGTTCAGTGGCGGCATTGCTGAACACACGAATCACCTTCTGCTGCAAGCCCGCTTGTCCGGAAGGATCAAATTCCACTAAAACTTCGCCGCTTTCACCAGGGGCGAAGTTTTTTTTGTTTAATACCGGAACAGTGCAAGCGCAAGGCGATAGAATGGAATCAATGCGTAAGGTATCATCCCCTGTATTGGTGAAGTAGAAAGTGGTGCTTTTTATGCTTCGCGAAGAAACATCACCAAAATCATAGGAAGTAAATTCGAATTCAATTTGTGGAGCTCGTTCAGCCATGCGTTCTACTGAGAGAATCTCAATTTTCCGTTCCAAAGAAGCCGCTTTGCTGTAGATCGAGGCCTTTTCATTGTTAAGTTGATCGTTCACCCCAGCTTGGGCTTTGTCTTCTCCAAAGGGCGCCGCGCGGAAATTTAAAAGGGCTCCATTTTCCGCATTCCCATTGATGTAGGGGAGAAGTACGCCATTGTTCCACGCTTCGAGATGATTCACAAGGCTTTTAATTCTGCGCTTGGTGAGGTTGATGTTGTAGTCGCTTTCCGCACGCGGACTAGCAAAGCCTTTGATGGTGAGTTCAACCGAACTTCCTCGCTCCAGCTCTTCAAGTAACAAGATTTGAAAGATCTCAAGGTCTTCTACACCTTTATCCACATAGAATTCGAAGAACGATTCAATATCAAACAAAGCATTCTCTTTCTCTTCATCCTTTAAACCACTCGTGTTTTCTTTAAAGTACTTCTGTTTTAGCTTTACATAGGAGTCATAAGCCTGGAGGTAGCTTAAATTCGTGGTGGTGTCGCGCGTGTTGGGATTGGGCTCGTCGTTATGGAAATACAAGGTTACGGGCAGGTAATCGTTCAGTTCCTTTAAAGAAGCATAAGCCCGTTCTTTCTCTTCGAGGGAAGCAATGCTGTCGGAAAAAGTGAGTCGGAATAAATCATTACAACAACTCGCCGCAGTATCTGATTCTGGTCGGTTAGAAGCAAAATACGCCGCATTTTCATCCATAGCGTAGATGTAGTAGAGGTCGTTGTAGCTCGAGTTAATCGGACTCCCCAGATTTTCAGGCAAGTCAAAAGACCTTGGATATCCTTTTGAACGGAGGATGTCGAAACCGCCTAAAGACAGGTGAGCATTTGAGCTAAAGTAGAGTTCTTCGTTGATGAAAAAGGGAGAGAGCTCGTTTCCAGGAGTATTAATGTTGTCGCCAGCATTCACAGGAGCTTGCCATTTTCCATTGCGGTATTCGCTCCACCAGATGTCTAACCCACCGCGAGTTCCCGCTCTGTCTGAAGCATAAAAGAGGAATTCCGAGCCCTCATACAAACCCACTTGCGGCATGCTTGCTGTACATTCTCCATCAAGTAAAATTCCAAGGACACGTTCATTTACGAACTGACCATGTTCAAGGTCGCACTCATAAATGCGGCATTTGTCTTCACAACGGGAGTAGTAAGCTCGTGTTTTGTCGGGCGAGAACGCCAAATTTCCCAGTGCAGCTCCTTCTGAGGCCATCGGAAAGCTGTAGCTCATTTCCGCATTGAAGATGGAATCTGGGTGAAGCGCTTTGTAAATGGCAATTTGAGCATTTTCGAATCCAGAATTCAGCGCGGAATAGAAGAAGATGGAGTCGTTAAAAGGGGCAGGAGCGAATTCAGAGTTTTCTGTGTTCACATCACCTGGGAGTCGGTTTAGAGCAGCAATGTTTTTAGCTTCGCGAAGCTTCAACGCCCAAGAGCAGTTGTCCATTCCCTGTTTTGCCAAGGCCACTTCAGGAAAGGATTTACTCTTGTTTCTGCTGTAGAATTTTTTGTAGTTCCGAAGCGCGTTTTGGTGGTCGCCTGTTAGCTGTTGCATTTCAGCTATTCGGTATTGACCCAGCGCAAAGATTCTACCACGGTCTTTTTTAAAGTTCTTTTCGTAGTAGTACAATGCCCTGCGGTAGTCCTTTGTTTCTCGGAGACATTCTGCGTAGTTCAAGCTGTGTTCGAAGGTTGTGGAGTCGAGTTTCATCACCTCCAACCAGTAGGCAGTTGCCGTTTGGAATTGCCCGTTTTCCTGAGCTTCCGAGGACAGTGTTTTCCATTGCTTCAAGGACTGTGCTGAAAGGGCAGAGGAGGCAAAGAAGAATAAGAGCAGTAAGAAGAAACGCATGAAGCTAAGATAGGAAGACTTTGTGATTGGCGGAAAGGCAAAATGGAATGGGTGATTGGGAGGTTTTTTGGTGATGGGTGATTCATCACGAGTGACCAGTGAAGTGTGATGGTGGGGCAAACCATGGGGAACCAAGTTTCAAGTCATCCATGTTTTGCAGAAAAGTGCAATTTTTCGCCGTCATCCAAGGCCCTGTCGGGCCCCTCCCGTGCCCCCTCCCCCCGCACCTGGCCATGAAACTAGGGAGCTTTTGCATGACTCGCAAGTCAAGTTTGTGAATAGCTACCCTAACTTTGTAGTTGTTCATCAAGCATTAAAAAAACACTCAAAAACACCTCACACCAGATGCACCAGCATCACCAAAATCTCACAAAACAACTTCGGCTCTGCCCACACCTTTAAATCGATTTGAATAGCAATATAAGTATAGAATAATCTGAACGCTGAAGGAGTTTATAACTGCAAGCCTTTTCTGTATTTCTAATTTTTCTTGGGGCTAAAACTGCTTTGATCTGAGCTCCTTCAATACGTCTTTAGCTATCCATATTGCAGATGGCGATGGCATTGTTAGCAGTTCTTGCGCGAGATCAATGCTTGCTTTAAAAAGTCGAGAATTTCGCTTTCCAATGCTTCGCAAAGCCCAAGAAACGGCTTTTTTCACGTACAACCTTTCGTCCAAAGCGCCTTCTTTTATGAGCTCGAAAAACGACAAATACCGCTCATCCTCATCCTTATTTCTTTTCGAACAATAGGCCGCCATGCTCGCAAAACTTGAACGGCGTTGAAATTCACCTTCATGCGCGGCATAGGAGCGGATAATCTCAAGGGCAATCGGACTTCGAGCATAAATGGCCATGGAAAACGAGTCGGTGATTTCCCAGTTTTCGAAGGTGCTGGTCCAGGCGTGGACATCATCCATATTCAAAGCTTTAGGTGGGAAAAACTTCGACACCAATAAACGGCTTTCATAGAGCTCACTTTTGAATAGCATTCGCCCGAGTTCGGGGTCTTTAGGTAACTGTTTTGCATATTCCTTAAGTTGGGCGTTGTCGATGCCCAAAACACCATCAGCACTAATATTAAACTTCTTCTTTCGAAAATCAGCTTTTATAGGGTCGGCATGATCTCTGAGCCACTGTTCAATTGAATCTTTGCTCATTCTTCAAGATTCCTGGTTTAGGTAGGTGCTTATGAACGCATGAACAATGGGCACATCTGCATCCAACCAATCTAAGCTCAACAGCCCCTCCTTTACAAAGAATTGAGCCCTTTTGTGTTCAAATAAGCTCAGTTCACCAGAAGTCCAGCGCACAATAAAAGGGTGGAGGCAAACAGACACATCAGGGTAATGGTGTTCAACTGATTTTAAGCTTTGAAGCACTTCAATGCTACAAGAAAGTTCTTCCTGAATTTCCCTCGCAATACTTTCTTCAGCGCTTTCCTTGGCTTCAATTTTACCACCGGGGAACTCCCACTTGAGTGGGTGTCGCATCTGCTCGCTGCGTTGCACGGCCAGCACTTCTTTTGGGTTTTTCGGGTTGATGATGAGGGCGCAGCTGACTTGAATCATTCAGCTAAGATAAGATCAAAAGGACTCAGAATTCTGCCAGATAATTAACTATCTTTGCCTTGCATTTGGTTCTTCTCCTGTTGGCTCAGGATGAAGACGAAAAGGGAATCAGGTGAAAGACCTGAACTGTGCCCGCAGCTGTAAGCTCATTAAAAAAAGGATTAGCATTCTTATGCCACTGGGAAACCGGGAAGGCGCTAATCTGGAGTAAGTCAGAAGACCTGCCAATTGCAACAAACACGAATCGCCCTCGGTGCAAGAGCGAAAGTGAACATGAAGAAACTCATTTTCATAGCAATTTGGCTATCCTTGATCTTGTCCGCATCGGCCCAAGATTCGCTTCTTAGGATATCATTGCCCGTAGCGCACGTTACAGAGGTAATCGATCTTGTTTCGCCCAAAAATTCGGCAGATAGCCTTCAAGAGGCTTGGTCGAAATCAGGGAGTATTGGTGATTTGTTGTTGAAAAACGGACAAACAATTATTCGTCCTTATGGACCTCCTGGTAGTGCAATTACTGCAGCTTCGCAAGGACTCTTGGGCGATCATTTTTCAGTGTTGTGGAACGGCTTTGAAATGAACTCTCCCAGCTTGGGGCTAACAGATTTCTCTCAATTACCTGCCCAATTTTTTGAAAATCACCAAAGTCACCAACACGTTTCAAGCAGCGCATTTGCTTACGGTAGCGGAGCAGGAGGGATGATTAGCCTGAATAACGCCTACAGCGCAGAGCAAGAACTCAAGCTTGCTCACAGCTCCTTGAACAATCAAAGTTATGCCCTGAAAAGCGCTTTTGAATTGGGCAATGTGAAGCTTCAAACTAAGCTCTTCAAGCGAAAAGCGAGCAATGAATTTGAGTTTGTTGACTATTATAAATTCCAACACCCTGTTTTAAAGCAAGAGCACAACAACCATGATTTGTTGGCCTTCATGCAGTCCATTTATGGTGGAGATCGTTGGAAATGGAACGCTCATCTTTGGCTCCAAGAAGCAAATACTGCTATTCCAGAGCCTTTGGGGAGTTTCGGACAAGCTTTTGCGCAACAAAGCGATGGGGCCGTGCGATTATCGGGCTCAATAAAAAGAAGCTTTGAAAAGATGAGCCTCCGCTTTTCCGCAGCACACTTTTTCACCAAACAACGCTATACCGATCAAAATTCCCTTTTTGGAGAATACCTTATCGACTCAAGAATAAAAACCCTACAGCAAAGCTTGAGGGGGGAGCTTGCATGGTATTTCGAGCAGACGAAACTCTTTGTGAAGACCAACGTGGAGCGACAAGAAGCGACAACGAATACCTATAAAAACGAAGAAGTTCTGGCTTTAAATCAAAGTGTTGGCCTGCATCATCAAAGAGAAAAATGGGACCTTCTAAGCTTGCTTCGTGGCGATGTGAATTCTCAGGCCAATCCCTTTCTTTTGGGCGATGTAAGTTTGAATCTTCGTCCACTCGAACGAGTACAAGCCCGTTTGAATGCCTCTAGGATTTATCGTTTGCCCGACCTCAACGAACGTTTTTGGGGTGGGGATGAAGAGCGGTTTTTGGCGGCAGAAGAAGGATGGAAAGGAAGCATTCAGGTTCAAGGCCAGCCCTTGAAAAAGGCCGCTTGGAAATCGAGTTTCTTGAGCGCATCCTATACTCAAATTTTGATGGATCAGATGATTCAGTGGTTGCCTAACAGTTCGGGGGTGTTCAGACCGCTTAATTCGGGGGAAGCCAAGATTCAACAATTTCAGTTTAAATTGTTTTTGGAGCGAAGAGGTCAGGTAGTCATGAACCTCTTGGCGAAATGTCAAGTACAGAATTACATGAATGCCCCTTTCTGGTTGGCAGAACATCAGTTGGATCAAAACAATGTCCGTTTGAGCGTAGATGGCAACCTTGAGTACAAGCATTATCATCTAAATGCAGCCTGGCGCTACCGTCAGAACGATTACTTCCCCGGTATCCCAGATAACTGGAGGTTCAATGAACTTCACCTTTTTGATCTTGGTGTAGGGAAACGCATCTCAAAAAACCGAAGCCATCTGATGTTTGTACTTCAGTGCCAAAACATTTTTAACGTAGCCCAACAATTCCTACCCACAGTGGCCATGCCTGGTAGGGTATGGGAAATTCAATTTCAACTTAGCATCAATCAGAAAACGAAATGAAAAAATTACTCTACTTGTCTGCACTCTGCGCATTTGCCTTTGTTTCATGTAAAAAGGAACAAGACGATACCCCCGATAACCAAGGGCAAACACTCGATTATCGCAGTGGTGCTTTGGTGAGCAATGAAGGCGCTTTTGGTGCTGGAAATGCTTCAATATCGTGGATTTCAACAGCTGCTTCAGTAAACCAACTCTTCGAAAACAGCAATGATTTGCCTTTGGGCGATGTCTTACAAAGTATGGCCATTCACCATGATCGTGCTTATGCGGTCTTGAACGGCAGCCAGAAAGTGGAGGTGGTGAACTTGAAAGACTTCAGTGCAGTAGGAACCATTACAGGCTGTGATTATCCCAGGTATTTTTTGGGTGTCGATGAGAATAAGGGCTACCTCAGTAATGGGGCTTTGAGTGGCGAAATCTTAGTGGTGAACCTCAATACCCTCGCTATTCAGTCGTCCATTGCCGTGGGGGGCGGACCAGAAAAAATGGTGCATAATGGAAGTTTTGTTTTTGTTGCCAACAGCGGCGGTTGGGGAGATGATTCAAGTGTGAGCGTTATTGATCCAAGTACGGATGAAGTGCTCTATACCTTGAATGTTGGCGATCGACCAACAGATTTGGTTGTGGATGCCAATAATGATGTTTGGGTGATGTGTTCAGGTGCAACGGAGTACGATGAAAACTGGCAAATCGTGTCGGAAACCCCCAGCTTTGTAGCACACATTGCCGCTTCGGGAAACGAAGTGCTCGATTTAATTCAGTTGGGAGAAACAGGAGACCATTTAAAACACATTGCCATCAACAATCTTGGAAATCAACTCTATTTTTTACTTGATGGCGTTCGAACAATGAACACCGAAAGCGCTACACTCAATGCGGATGCCTTGATTTCAGGCGCTGCGAACTCTATTGATGTTGATCCCATTACGGGCGACATTTATCTCAGCACACCACCAGATTACATTTCAAATGAGCAAATACTGATTTATAGTGCTGATGGAGTTTTTCTTAGAACGGTGGAAGTAGGAATTGCACCGAATGGGGTTGTTTTTTATGAATAAGACGTTTGGCGCTTAAATTCCCGGCCTTCGACTCCGCTCAGGCCTCCGCAAAACCTTACTTGAGGCCTGAGCGAAGCCGAAGGCCGTTGTTAATCGAAGCCGAAGGAGAGGCCTGAGCGGAGTCGAAGGCCGGGTTCATGGCTTTACTGCTTCACCACCAACTCTAAAATATTATCAATGCCCTCTAACCAAGCTCTCGGATTGGGCTTGAGAAGAACATCGGGAACGAGGTTATTTCGTTCAAAGTCAAAAGTAGAAGTGGTGTTAAAGCGAATGGTTGAAATAGACAACTTGATTTTTGTATTGGGTAGCTGGTAAGGTGCAGGATTGCCCCAGGTGCCGGTGTACGGACCTAAACAAGGACTCCCGTAAATGACTCCCCGTTTTAAAAAGCGAAAACCTGCTGCGAAGTTGACGGTGGCTGAAGCGCTTTGACCGTCGATCAATAAGGAGCATTTTCCTTGGTAAGGTTTTTTGATTTCCTGACCATAATCTCGGTAATACACCGTATCGGTGCTGCCACTTTCTAGACTCACGATTTTCAGCCAATTTTGTACTTCTTCGTTTTTCTTATTGAAATGGGTGAGGAAATACTTGTGCAATCCTTTGAAACTCTTCGCGTGCATTTTTTGCGAAACGGCACTCGACTTTGCAATGATGTTGTTAGGAATGCGCAAGCTATCGTCGCTCACGTAACGCAATAAGGCTTCCATGCGATTGCTTTTTCCCCCGGTGTTTCCTCTGAGATCTAAAATCAGGTGGTCTACTTCAGCTTTTCGAATCTTCCTGAAACTTTGCCTTAGAAAGCGATAGTACTTTTTTGATTTGGGGTGAGAAAAGCTGGAAATGTGCAGCACTGCTGTTTTGCTTTCTTGACGAAAATCAAGGGTGTAAGTTTCGGTTTTTACTTTGCGCTTTTTATTGAATTCGCGCCATTCTTTGTACGTTTTCCCTGGGTAAACCGCACGAAGCGTATCTGAGGAACCTGGAATTTGATACTCAAATGTGTTTTCTCTTTTTAAGTTGGTCCAAACGCCGATCATGGGTGGAAAAAGCGCATCGTTAAAAGCGAAGAAGCTGTTTTCTGAATCGCCTTCATACAAACTAAAATCAGCATTTCGTTGGTAGAGCGAGTCGATGTTCACCTCATTAATTCGCAGCAATTGAACGCCTTGTGGTAAAATACCAGTGCGGTCTTCCTTTACATAAACCGATCTTCCTTCAACACTAAAAAGCTGCATGTTCACAAACAAACCACCATTCTCCTTATGCACTTGAGCTAAGGCAGGGTAGAAGAGGGAAGTATGGCTATCTCGAAGCACTTGCAAGGTTTTACCCACCAAGGCGAGATAGTCGTAATACAACATGCCTTTAACCACATTGCTTCTCGCTTCTTCAAAGGCCTGGTTAAAGGATTCTTCGCTGCAATAGGTGAAGGGCGAAACATGGGTTTCGAGAATGGTTTTTTTCAAAGAATCCAGGTCTGCAATGAGCTTCTCTCCATTGAGCAAACTATCTGTAGGAATAGGGTTTTGCGCACTTATTGGCTTCGCGAAGCAAAAAAGTAAGAACAAACAAAGGAGGTGCAGCTTCAAATTAGTCCTGATTACGTTTCTTAACCATGGTCAAAATGGTAGCGAGGGCAACGGTTTCACCTTCCTCATCATACACATCAACCAAAAACTTAACGATTCCTTTCGCAATATCGTCTTCACTGCGCTTTTCTTGGTCGATTTTTTCTTTTACGGTGAAGCGAACCCCTATGGTAGCTCCAGGGTAAACGGGTTTGGTGAACCTGCACTCATCAATGCCGTAATTTAAAAGAACCGGACCTTTTTTCGGGTCAACAAACAAACCTGCTGCTTTCGCTAAAACGAAATAACCGTGCGCAACTCGCTGTTCGAAAATGGTTCCGTCCAAAGAGGTCTCGTCCATGTGAGCATAGAAATTATCTCCACTCACATTAGCGAAGTTCACAATGTCGGTAGTGGTAACGGTGTGCTTGTGAGTGAAAACGGTATCGCCAATGTTGAGTTCTTCGAAGTGTTGACGGAACACGTGAGGGTTGGCTTCAACTTGCTTTCCTCCGTATTGATACACATTGGTAATGGCTGAAATGCTTGTTGGTGAACCTTGAATGGCGGTGCGCTGCATGTAATGGTTAACACCGCGTTTTCCACCCATTTCTTCTCCACCACCAGCTCTTCCTGGTCCGCCATGAACGAGCATGGGCATGGGAGAACCATGACCGGTAGACTCTTTCGCACAATCTCGGTTCAAGACCAAAATTCTGCCGTGGTGCGATGCCGCTCCGAGCACAAATTCACGGGCTTCGCGATTGTCATATGAGGTAAGCGAACAAACTAAAGATCCTTTTCCAAGCTTGGAAAGGGCAATGGCTTCGTCTAAATTCTTGTACGGCATGATGGTGGAAACCGGGCCAAATGCTTCTACTTCGTGTGATGCGAGTTGATTGAATGGGTCGTCGTTAAGCAACAAAATAGGAGAGAGGAAAGCTCCTTTGGCTTTGTCTGCCCCCACAACCTCAAAGTCCTTGTCTTGATAAACAATTTTAGAGGCTTTCAACAATTGTTCAAGCTTTTGTTCTACGTCGGCCACTTGAGATTTTCCGGCCATGGCACCCATGCGAACCCCATCGGTGTTGGGATCGCCAATGCTGGTTTTCGCCAATGCTTTTCCAAGTTCAATCTGAACATCTTCTACCAAGGCTTCAGGTACAATGATGCGTCGAACCGCCGTACACTTTTGTCCGCATTTAACGGTCATCTCTTTGCGCACTTCCTTAATAAACAAATCAAACTCTTCTGTTCCTGGTTTGGCGCTTTCTCCTAAAATAGCAGCGTTCAAAGAATCGGCTTCCATATTAAAAGGAACGGCTTCTTCAATCAAGCGCGGATGTGCCTTTAGCATGCGTCCGGTAGATGCAGAACCGGTAAATGTTACCACATCCTGAGATGAAACATGGTCTAAAATCCCGTTCGCCGATCCACAAATGAGCTGTAATGCTCCTTCGGGAAGAATCTTGCTGTCGATAATGTCTTTCACCATCAATTCAGTCAGGTAGGCCGTTACGGTAGCGGGCTTCACAATGGCGGGAACACCAGCGAGTAGGTTTACAGCAATTTTTTCAAGCATGCCCCAAATCGGGAAGTTGTAAGCATTGATGTGAACAGCAACGCCTTCTTTTGGAACCATGATGTGGTGACCAATAAAGGATCCTCCTTTAGACAAAGGAGCGGTATCACCATCAACAAAATAAGGCTCATTTGGAAACTGCCTGCGCAAACTAGAGTAGGCAAACAAATTGCCAATACCACCTTCAATGTCAATCCATGAATCTACCTTCGTTGCACCGGTTGCCCAACTTAAAGCGTAGTAGTGTTTTTTGCGTTCCATTAAAAATAAAGCTAGGGCCTTGAGCATACGTCCGCGCTCGTGAAAGGTCATCTTACGCAAAACCGGGTTGCCCACAGTTCTTCCATAATTCAACATCGCTTCAAAATCGAGTCCTTTGCTGGAAGCTGTTGCTACCAAATCACCATTAATGGCGTTGTAAAGTTCCTGACCATCACCGTCTCCTTCAATCCACTGTCCGAGTGCGTAATTCTTGAGTTTGCTCATGCCTTAAAATTCATTTTGGGTAAAGGTAACAAGCTTGGCGGAATTTATCCCGACATCAAGGCATTAGTCTTTGCGTGTTGAATGGAACTTATTTCCATTCCTCTCGTAGATGAAAGAACCAAATACTGAAAAATGAAATTTCGTTTGCTTACTCTTTTTTGCTTCGCGATGAGCGGAGTGCTTTCGGCCCAAACGCCTTCACTTGTTGTTCAACAAGTAGATAACCAAGGAATGCTTGAAGGAAATACCTACCGTGTATTCATGCAATTACCGCTTGCCGGACAAAGTGTTCATGCCATTTTTGCTGATGATGTGTCCCCCTTGAGCATCAGTTCAAGTGCGCCTTTCTTTCAACACGAAATGGGGAATTTCTCACCAGCAAACGCCAATGAATGGATGCTTGAGAACCATCCTAGCATTGCTTACGATTCATGGATCACCATTGGAGCGAAAGATGCAGCTGCCGGATACCTCTGGCATGCAGGAGTTGATTTTGATCCGTTTTTATCAGGAAATACCCTGAACGTGGAAAACGGCGCCTGGTTTTTTCTGCCAGATGCTGAACAAACACTTCCAGACGATCAAGGATTGGTTTTGTTGATGCAACTAAGCACCACCGGTGTGGCAACGGGAACATTGAGTGCCCAAGGTTGGAATGAAGACCACAGCACCTGGCAAGCTCGAGGGTTGACCTTTAGCACAGATGTTCTTGTCGCTTTTGGCTGTACAGATGAGGACGCACTGAACTTCGATTTCACGGCTGATTTCGACGATGGATCTTGCGAATTTGAAATTGGAGTAGGCGTGGTGGAATCGCTGAACGGTGAAGACGCTAAATTGTGGAATGTATTCCCCAACCCAAGTGCTCACGGTGCCTTTCAACTGGAAGCCCTTCAAGACAATGAACTAGGAAAAATTGAGGTGGCCATTTTTGATGCTGGTGGTAAGAAGGTGTTCTTTCAAGATTACTCGAGAGATGATCTCCTCAATGGAAAAATCATCAACGTGCGATCGAACTTATCAGCAGGAATCTACTCTGTGAATATCCTCCAAGGCAAAACCTTTGAAGTGGTTCAATTGCTGGTTCAGTAAAAACGAAACCCAAGGCATAAAGCCTGAAGAAATTCGAAGCGTGCGGACATTCATTTGTTCGTGCGCTTTTTTGTTTTTAAGTACTTCTGAAAAAATGTACTTTGCTCCAAAATTCTGATTTCCATGAAATTGCTTGTTTTTCTCCTGGGTGCATTCTTTGTTTTGTCGATGCACGCTCAAGACTTTCCTTACAAAGGTTCAGCGTCTGACTCCCGTTTACCCGACTGGGTAAAAATGATGTATAGCGAAGAGCTAAATGCCTTCGAGCTGAAAGAAGCCTATGAGACGTATTACCAAGAGCACGATTTTGAGAAAAACATCCACACCCAAAATTACAAGCGTTTCATTGCACAAAACAGGACCTTCATCCAGGCCGATGGAAGCATCGAAAAACCCATGCTTCGCAATGAAGATTTTGTTTTTGAAGCCGAAAGAGGTAACGACATTTGGCACTACGAAGGTCCGAACCACCACGTAGATAGCGATGGAACATTAACGGAAGGATTCAGACACAGCAACGTCTATTGTCATGATCGTTCTTCCCTGAATACCAACCTGCTCTTTTGTGGAACTGAGTCGGGCGGTGTTTACAAAACCACAGACGAAGGCCTGAACTGGTCGCACGTCACCAAAAACTACCCCATTGGTGCAGTGCATTCCATCGCCATCAAACCTAGCGACGATAATGTGGTGATTTTTAGTGCTGAAAACAACCTTTGGCGATCAGAAGACGGTGGCATTAGCTGGACCATTATTGGCAATACCGCGTTCAGCAACCAAAACATTCGCGCATGGGAAATCATGTTCAATCCGGAAGACAACGAGATGATCTATGCGGCTACTGATAAAGGTTTGTTTCGCAGTTTAGACGGTGGAGATAATTGGGTCGAGATCTTAGCAAACAATTGCGAAGCCGTGCGCACCCAACCAGGAAATCCCGCTGTGGTCTATGCCATTCACTATGAAAACGATTTGGGCTACGCGAAATTCTACAAAAGCAGCGATTATGGAGCAACCTTTACCATGTTCGATAACGGTTGGTTTGATGCAAGCATGGGAGATATTGATATAGACGGAGGAAGGCTTGCTGTAACCGAGGCCGACCCCAATCGCATCTACGCTTTATTGGTGGGCTATGAGAACGCCGCTTCATCTGTAGTCACCAACGGCTGGGTAGGAACTTGGGTAAGCTATGATGCGGGAGAAACCTGGGAGTTTCCACACGAATTGATTGGTACGCCGTACACTGATGCTCACCCCAACCTCATGAACTTCTCAGCTGGAGATGGCGATTATACCCAGATTCATTACAACACCACCATGGCCGTTTCGCAATTGGATCCAGATAAAGTACTGATTGGTGGTTTGAACCTCTGGATAAGTAACGATGCCTGTGCTACTTACGAAGGTGTGGGAGGTTACATTGGTGGTATCGACTATTTTCACGTTGATCAACAAGAACTTAAAATCTATAAAACCAGCGAAAGCACAGAAGAAATTTGGTTGTCTAACGATGGCGGTATTCTGCACTCGAGTGATTTTATGAACTCGCACATCAACTTGAACAGGGGCATTCGGGCAGTGAACTTGTGGGGCTACGATCAAGGGTGGAACGAAGACATGATGGTGGGCGGTCGCTATCACAACGGCAACATGGCCTACCATGAGAATTACGAAGAAGGTGAGTTCTTGGCCTTAGGTGGAGGTGAAGCTCCTACGGGCTATGTGAACTATAACGACGAAAACGAGACCTTCTTTTCCGACATCAACGGCAAGCGTTTGCCGGAGGTTTATGATGGTATTCCAGAGAACATCCCCATGTCTATGGATCCCAACGAGAGCTATTGGAACAATGAAAGCTCTAGAGTGATGTTCGACAATACCTACTTCAACACCGCTTGGTTGGGGAAAGACAATGTGATCTACCGTTCAATTGATGGTGGAAGCTCCTATGCGCCAGTACACACCTTTGGTAACAATGCCAATCATGATGTGCTTTGGATTGAACAGAGCTACGCCAACCATGAGGTGTTTTACTTGCATCAAGCCCAAGGAAATACCTGCGCTTTGTGGAGAAGTGCAGATCATGGTGAAAGCTGGTTGGAAGTGAACTTACCACTCAATTTGCGTTACATGAACTTCACCACATCATCCAGCAATGAAAATGAAATTTGGGTGAGTTATTACGATGGAAATAACGGAAACAAGGTGTATCATTCTACCGATGCAGGTGCTAACTGGACCAACATCACCACTTCAAGTCTTGACGGACTTGCGCCCTGGGCCATTGCACATCAATATGGAACCGATGGCGGTGTTTATTTGGCCATGAGGAATGGACATGTGTTCTACCGCAACAACAGCATGAACGATTGGGAAAGCTACAGCACAGGTTTGCCCGTGAACAGCGAACCTCTGCGCATCGTGCCTTTTTATAAAGAAGGTGTCATCCGACTAGCCACTTGGAACCTCGGAGTTTGGGAAGCGCCTTTGTTTGAAGAAAGCAGCATGATGGTGGACTTTGCGGCAGAAAAAGGAACGTATTTCTGCAGTGGAGAAGCCATCCACTTTGTTGATCACAGTGTTGTTCCGGCAGGTGCTACCTATGAATGGAGCTTTCCAGGAGGTGAGCCTGCTACTAGTACAGAAAAATATCCCGATGTGTTTTATCAAGGTGATGGTCCCTTTGACGTCACTTTAAGCGTTTCGTACAACGGAGAAAGCATCAGCAAAACAAAAACTGCGTACATCCAAGGAGAAGAACCTTTAAGCATCTTCCCACTTGCTGAAGATTGGGAAAACAGTGCCTTTGATGAGAAATGGCACTTGTCAGGAAACAGCCGTTGGGAAATCAATTCAGATGCGAGTGCGTTCGGACAAGGAACGTATTCTGTGCGTTACGACAATTACTATTTTGATGCGCAAGGAGTGCCTGATGCATTTACTTCGGGTAAAATTTTGGCTGAAGGTTTTGAAGGAGATTACCTTTATTTAAGTTTCGATCATGCCTATGCGCGCTACAACAACGATTGGTTTGATACACTTCGAGTGAAGCTTTCTTTTGACTGTGGTGAAACATGGGAGATCTTGTGGGAAAAAGGTGGATTAGAATTGGCAACGGCTCCTGATCTTCAAGGCTATTTTGTGCCGAACGAAACGGAGTGGGTGAGCAATTACCTCACTGGGGAATATGATGAAAATGGCGTACTCCTCGCTTTTGAGAACATTGGTCACTATGGAAACCCTATTTACATCGATAACATCAACATCGAAGTATTTGATGATGTAGAAGAGCAAGAAGGAAGCCTGAACAATTTTAAAATTTCACCCAATCCAAGTACAGGTGTTTTTAATCTGAGTGGAGTCAAACTCACTGCTAATACCTATACATATGAGCTTTGTGATGCCCTGGGGAGGCGTATTGAAGGAGCTATGTTGCACTCCAATGCTGGTGTATTGCGCAAAACCTTCAATTGGAGTTTCCTTGCTTCTGGACTCTATTATCTAAGAGTGAGCGACGAACAAGGACGGTCCAAAGTGCTGCAGTTGGTGAAAAACTAAAACCAAGGCTTCATGATTTTTTATTTGCCCTCTGCCTTCTGGTGATTATATTTGAGTATATATACCCTATAAACTTAATAGGATATAAACATTTAAACGAAAAACAATGTCTACCATCAGCTTAGGGGATAGTGCCCCAGATTTCACTGCAAAAACATCAAAAGGAGAATTAAATTTCTACGAATACCTTGGCGATAGTTGGGGTGTACTCTTTTCGCACCCCGCTGATTTCACTCCTGTGTGCACCACTGAATTGGGCACTGTAGCCAAGTACAAACCTGAATTCGACAAGCGCAACACCAAGGTAATCGCTTTAAGTGTTGATGGTGTGAAAAGTCACGAAGCTTGGATCGAAGACATCAACGAGACGCAAAACACCACAGTGAACTTTCCAATCATCGCCGATGAAGACAGCAAGGTGAGTTTGCTGTACGACATGATTCACCCCAATGCCGACAGTCAGCATACGGTTCGTTCAGTGTTCATCATCGACCCCAATAAGAAGGTTCAATTGACCATCACTTACCCGGCATCAACTGGAAGGAATTTCGACGAGCTGCTGCGCGTTATCGACTCGCTTCAACTCACGGCCCATAGAAAACTCGCCACACCTGCAAATTGGAAGTCGGGCGACGATTGTGTTGTTTCTCCATCGGTAGCCACAGAAGACATCGCTGCTCTTTTCCCCGCAGGTCATACCGTCATTAAGCCTTATTTGAGGATGACACCAGACCCAAGAAAGCTAGAGAAAGCACAGTAAACCATTGTAAAAACTTAAACTGAAAATCAATGAAAGCACCTTCTGTAATGGGAGGTGTTTTTTGTTTTTGGATGATGTAAAGTGAAGCTCACTACTCCCAATCAATCAACTTCCCATTCTCCTTCAACTGCAAATCCAAATAATGCTCCAACTGATAAACACCGTTGGAATAATAGAACTTCACCTTCATTGGAAAGACCTCGAGTTCTTTGAGGTGTTCTTTCTTGATGATGAGCTCAAAGTTGGCAAGCGTGTTCACTTCCTTGGGAAATAAAGGGGTGCTTGAGGGGATGTTGAGTAAGGCATAGTCGGGTTGAAATTTGCGAAAGTGTTTTTTGAGAAACTCATTTTCCTTGTTGCTAATGTACACCGACTTTGGAACCCGCAAAATGGTTTTATACAATTGTTCGATGTTCCTGCTGACGTTCTGAACGTCGAGTATGATCTGGAGGTTGACTTGTTTAACAGCGTTCGTTTTTGAGTCGCGAAGTACCCTAGAATTGAACTCACAAGGCAATAAGCGAAGTTTTGTTTCTGCGTTTCGATTAAATAAATCACGCACTTCAAATTCTTCCATTAAGGACGATTCGAAGTTATAGCGCTTGTAATACCTTCCATCCGTTGCCATGTGTGGAGCTTCGGGCGAACGCGGAATCTTTACCACATAGATGCTTTGGTTAATCTTGTTCCCAACCCGAATCACATCAATAGCGAGCTCCGGAATGCGTCGCTTTATTTTTGAGTTGATCACCTGCTCTAACCATTCTTTGCTGTATTGATTGCCATCAACAAAGGCGTATTCTTTAGGAATGTGGTCTTCTTCTGCAACGCCATAAACAATAATTCCCCCATCAGAATTGGCCATGGAGGAAACGTCTTTGCTGATCTCCCGCTTTTTTGAATCGCTGGCATCCAAGGCTGCACCGTGCTTGTATTCAATATGCACCGATTCTTCAGCTCCCGATTTAATCAGATAGTCGATGTGCGCCTTGGTATAGCGACCAATTTTTAAGGGATAGTCGATGCGTATCTTTTCTTTCACGGGCTTAAGCTAATGAATTACTCGTCGCCTAAAGTTAAGAAATCGTGGTTTGGAATTATTCAGCAGATGAGATAGTTATAATGTGGGAATGTTTCGAATGAAGGGTGTCTTGAAGAATCCATTGGAATTTGATTCAGCTTGAAACAGTTTAATGAATAGACATTGGATGGACACCAATTCCCTATTCGAATTTCCTCCAAGCATTGTATATTGCTGCTATGGAACAGGAAACATTCTATCGCCTTCGAAATCAAGATAAAATCATTGCGCAAATGAGGGTGAAGGGTGCGCAAGTGTTCTTTTCCAAGGATGGTTTTTGGTGGCGTGGAGATGAACAATTGCATGCCCAAGTGAAGAAAGGGCTGTTTACGATGGATGAGTTTTCCGGACTAAAAGACAAAAACAACCGAATGCTCTTTGCTGAAGACATCGTTCAGTTCAAATTAGGCAGCCTAATAAAGAAAAAACGAACCTTCAGATTAAGTAAAGTGGCTGGCGAAATTCAAGTGCTTCCGCTTTTTCCCGGACCGCAATACCAACTTCATGAAATAGCAGTAAAACCCGATTTAGAATGGGTATCTTATGCCTTTCTGCAAGGCGATATCTCCCATTGGGGCAGCTAATCCTCCCTGCTTCACGTTCAAGGCTGAATC
>Ga0209652_1001101_pt1 | contig 22257 bp, 20 predicted proteins | sample SaaInl74LU_5_DNA_FD_184641 | JGI IMG/M metagenome (GOLD analysis project Ga0209652, IMG submission 184641) | Marine microbial communities from expanding oxygen minimum zones in the Saanich Inlet - ESP_74LU_5_DNA (SPAdes) (version 2) | ecosystem: Environmental > Aquatic > Marine > Intertidal zone... | reverse complement strand
CGGCGCGCAAATGTCCCCGTCGGCGCCTACCACTTCTACTACTTTTGTACGCCAGCCCGCGTGCAGGCCCGTTGGTTCATCAAAAATGTGCCCAAGTCCAAGGGCGCACTGCCTCCCGTTGTCGATATGGAATGGAATCCGTTCTCTCCAAGCTGCAAACTGCGCCCACCAGCGGGCCAAGTCCGTCGCAACATGCGTATCTTCATGGCGATGCTCGAAAAGCATTACGGCCAGCGTCCCATAATTTACACGACACCTGTTTTCTTCAAAGAAAACGACCTTGGCCGCCTCAAAGGAGAAGAGTTCTGGCTGCGTTCCACGGCCAAAACACCCGCAGAAGCCTACCCCGGACAAGATTGGCACTTCTGGCAGTACACCAGCACAGGTGTGATCGACGGTATAGACGGCGGCGTGGATATCAATCTGTTCAACGGATCACGGAAAGATTGGCAGAACTGGCTCAGAAACCGCGCCCACTAAGCTGCGACTCTGCTTTTTTCTTTCCCCAAATATCCCGGGGGTGTGGGGGCAGAGCCCCCACCCGGTCGGATTTGCAACGCAAATTCGAACTCCCTCAGCCGTCCTTACGGATCGTCTCGTTCTTGGGGTCATAAGGGCTATCGCATGTCACAACCGCGTCCCAAAGCTTGTCCTGCATTTTGACTTTGAGCTTCGTGCCTTCCACTGCCAGCTCTGGCTTCACATAGCCCATGCCGATCGATGTCTCAAAAGCCACAGAATAGCCGCCAGACGTCAAACGCCCCACGCGTGTCCCGTCTTCAGTATAGAGCACTTCACGGCCCCAAGGGTCTGCATCAGATGGCCCGTCAATAAGCAGGGTGCATGCCTTCGAGCGAATGCCCTTTTCCACCATCGCCTCTTTGCCATGGAACTCTTTTTCAAGATCGATAAAGCGCGGCAAGTCCGCCTCGGCAGGTGTCGCATCACGGCCAAGCTCGTTGCCAAAGGCACGGTAGCTTTTCTCCTGCCGTAGCCAGTTCTGAGCACGTGCACCGACCAGCTTCATACCATGCGGCTCCCCTGCTTTCTCAAGGAGATCAAACAGGTAGTTCTGCATTTCGATCGGGTGGTGCAGTTCCCAGCCAAGCTCGCCTGTATACGCCACTCGGATAGCATTTACAGGGCACATACCCAGCTCAATTTGCTTTGCAGATAGCCAAGGGAAGCGCTTGTTTGTGAGCGCAGTTTCTGGGTCAGCATCGTTAATCACAGCCTTCAAGACATCACGCGACTTTGGACCCGCAATCGCAAAAACGCCCCACTGGCTCGTCACATCCTGAATTTCGATGTAGCCAAAGTCGTCCATCTTGCTCTCTGCAGCCTTGCGCAGATAGTCCGCATCATACTCCGTCCAAGCCCCTGCGGAAACGAGGTAATAGTTGTCCTCTCCATTGCGCACGATGGTATATTCGGTGCGCGTGGTGCCATGGGCTGTCAGGGCGTAAGTCAGATTGATACGGCCAATTTTTGGCAGCTTGTTACAGGTAAACCAGTCCAGAAACGCCGTTGCGCCGGGCCCTTTGACAACATGTTTGCTAAACGCCGTCGCATCAATCAGGCCAACACCTTCACGGATCGCTTTGGCTTCATCCACAGCATATTGCCACCAGCCACCACGGCGGAAAGAGCGGGCATCATGGTCAAAGTTATCTGCGGCATCAAGCGGGCCATAGTAGTTGGGCCGCTCCCAACCGTTCACAAAGCCAAACTGTGCACCACGTGCCTTCTGGCGCTCATACGCTGGCGCCGTGCGCAGCGGGCGACACGCAGGGCGCTCTTCGTCAGGGTGGTGCAGAATATAAACGTGATCATAGCATTCTTCGTTTTTGCGCGCGGCAAATTCTGTGGTCATCCAGTTGGAAGAATAACGCTTGGGATCAAGGCTCGCCATGTCGATCTCGGCTTCGCCCTCAACCATCATCTGCGCAAGGTAATAGCCGGTACCACCAGCAGCCGTGATGCCAAAGCTAAAGCCTTCCGCAAGCCACATATTGTGCAGTCCTGGTGCTGGCCCAACGAGCGGGTTTCCGTCTGGCGTATAGCAAATCGGGCCGTTGAAATCGTCTTTCAAACCGCTTTCCTCACACGAAGGAATACGATGAATCATAGCCATATACTGCTCTTCGATACGGTCCAGTGCGAGCGGAAATAGATCTGCGCGGAAGCTGTCAGGGACACCATGCTCAAAGACAGCGGGCGCGTTTTTCTCATAGACGCCAAGGATCCAGCCACCGCGCTCCTCGCGCACATAAGACTGCGCGTCCGCATCGCGGATAACAGGATGCTCAACACCGCCCTCGGCGCGAAACTTAACAAGCGCGGGGTCTTGATCCATCACGATGAACTGGTGCTCAACGGGAATGGCGGGCATCTTGATCCCCAGCATTTTTGCCGTGCGCTGCGCGTGGTTGCCTGACGCCGTTACAACGTGCTCAGCTGTCACGACGATCTGCTCGTCTGAGGGCACAAGATTGCCGCCCTTTTCAACCATCTTGGAAAGGGTCACTTCCCAATGCGTGCCATTCCAATGGAAGGCATCAGCCTGCCACTTCCGCTCGATCATCACACCGCGCTGGCGCGCGCCCTTGGCCATAGCCTGGGTCACATCGGCAGGGTTAATGTAGCCGTCAGTGTTGTGATAAATCGCACCCTTAAGGTCTTCCGTGCGGATGAGCGGCCAGCGCTCCTTGATTTGATCAGGGGTCAGCCATTCATAGGACACACCACAAGTTTCTGCTGTCGAGGCATAGAGCATATATTCGTCCATACGCTCTTGCGTCTGCGCCATGCGCAGGTTCCCGACCACGGCGAAGCCTGCATTCAGGCCTGTTTCAGCTTCAAGCTGTTTGTAAAACTCGACCGAGTATTGATGAATATGCGTCGTCGCATATGACATGTTGAAGAGAGGCAGAAGGCCAGCAGCATGCCATGTGGAACCAGAGGTAAGCTCGTCGCGTTCAATGAGCATAACATCGTCCCAACCCGCTTTTGCGAGGTGATAAGCGATAGAGGTGCCAACAGCACCGCCTCCGACAACAAGAGCTTTAACTTGGGTTTTCATGAGCCGACTCCATAGGCATACGTTGCACATGATATGACGCAAAGCCGAAGCCAAGCGAAGCAGACTCCCGACTGGTTAGGGATAAAAACGACTTCTATCAGCGCCCTCAAGAACATGCGCCGCATATTCCGCAGCGTGGCGGCTCGTTGAAGCGATCAGTCCCGGGCTTTACAGAATGTACCCCCGCCGCAGCTGATACCCGACCCGCGCGAAGGGTTGTAGTCGATTCCCCACGGCCTCGTCCGACACCCCGGTCTCTTTTCGGACACTGGCCGACAGCCAAACGAGCGGAGTACCCAGCCACCCTATTCCCCTCAAATTGCCTCGTTTGGTTTTCCGTAAATAGATAGTCTCATTCTTACGTAAAAATATGACGAGTATATGAGGCGATCATGGTGATTTCGTGCTAATCCCCGAGCACAATTCCTTCCCGGCGAGGGTCTGCGCCGCCTGTGAGTATATTTTCATCAACCACAATCATGTGCAGGCCAGAATTGAGAGCGCGGATACCGACTTCATATCCCATGGCGCGCAGGGGCTCAGCGAGCGCCTCGGCAGATGTGCCTTCCTCTATGTCATAAGCGCCGAAGCGGTTGATGAGATGCGGCAGGCCGACAGCGGCCTGAGGGTTTAGGCCCCAGTCAAGATGAGCCACAAGCGTCTTGGCGACATAAGGGATGATACGCGATCCACCCGGGCTTCCGACAACAACAGCAAGCTTGCCATCTTTCAAAACGATTGTCGGGGCCATAGAACTGCGCGGGCGCTTGCCTGGCTCCACACGATTGGCAATTGGTACGCCGTCGCGGTGCGATCGGAAGGAAAAATCTGTAAGCTCGTTGTTGAGTAGAAAGCCACCGACCATGAGCCGCGAGCCGAACGCGTTTTCAATCGTTGTGGTCATGGAAAGACCATTCCCAAAGCTGTCGACAATCGAGATATGCGATGTCGAGGGCAGCTCGATCGCCTCATCATCAGCCAGAATAAGACTGTGATCAAACTCTGGCTCCCCTGCGCTGACGGCCACAAGCGCCGTGTTACCCCGCAAAAGCTCGGCACGCAGGCGCAAGTATTCAGCCGCGAGCAGGCCCTCAACAGGCACAGGCACATAGTCACTGTCTGCAATATATCGTCCACGATCGGCAAAGCTCAGGCGGCTGGCATCACCAATCAACCGCCATGCGCGCGCCTCCTTTGGCGCACCTAAGTCATAGGCCTCAAGCAGACCAAGCGTTTGGCCCACACTGATTCCTCCTGACGAGGGTGGGCCCATCCCGCAAACATCATGCTCGCGATACGCCACACACACGGGCGCACGCTCGCGCACTTGATAGAGTGCAAAGTCAACCTCACTTAAGACGCCTGCGTTGTCTGGGGCATTTCGCACCTTCTCAACAATCGCCTTGGCGATCGCACCAGTATAGAAAGGCTTCACACCGTTGCCCGCCAGAGCCCGCAGGCTCTCAGCATAGGCTGCATTGCGATGCAGCTGCCCCGCTGTCACAGCCCTACCGCCTGGAAAGAAATAGCCCTGCGCGACAGGATCACGCGCCAGGCGTTCGGCATCGGCCGACACCATGGCCGCAAGCCGTGGAGAAACGATAAAACCATCTTCGGCAAGCGCAATCCCCCGCGCAAACAAGCTAGCCCACGAGCTGCTCCCCCAGCGCCGATGTGCCTCTTGCATCAGAGCTGGCGTGCCCGGAACCCCGACAGAACGCCCCCCGACAACAGCATCAAAGAACTTAAGAGGTTCGCCTTCGGCATCCTGAAACAGAGTGGGCCGCGCCTCCAATGGGGCCGTCTCGCGTCCATCAAGGGTCGTGATCTCACCAGTCTTTGCGTCAAACCAAAGCAAAAACGCTCCACCACCAAGACCCGAGCTTTGCGGCTCAACAAGCCCCAAAACAGCCTGTACAGCAACCATCGCATCGGCAGCGGTTCCACCTTCGGCAAGAATAGCCGCGCCAGCCTCGGCCGCATATGGGTTTGCTGCCGCAATCATCCAGCGCTCTGCTCGCGTGGCTGCACCTGACGCTTTAGTCGCCTGCGCCTCACGGACAGCTTCGTTTAATGCATATCCGCCGAGTTCAGTCGCGCTCTCAGGCGCGACATCATCCGCGACTTGCTGTGCAACAAGAGAAGCCCCGCTCATAAAAAGCGTTGCAACCAAAGCCAGACTGCCGACGTATTTCATCAAGAGGTCTTCCTTTCTGATGCCATCAGCCGCTCAACACATAGCGCGCCAGCACTAGAGCATAGATGGCACAACCTGATCAGGCGGGCGGTGCCCGTCTGCAAATGTCTTGATATTGATGATGACTTTTTCACCCATCTCAAGACGTCCTTCGAGCGTCGCACTGGCCATATGCGGGAGCAGCACAACATTGTTCAGATTGCGCAACTCGGAGTTTGCTTCACCTTCGTGTTCAAAGACATCAAGCCCCGCACCCGAAATATCGCCAGACTTCAAAAGGCGCGTCAAAGCGGGTTCATCAATGACCTCACCCCGAGAGGTGTTGATGATAACAGCGCCGTCTTTCATGAGCTTGAGACGCCGCGCATTCATCAGGTGAAACGTCGAGGGTGTATGCGGGCAATTCACCGAAATCACATCCATCCGCGCCACCATTTGATCGAGACTTTCCCAATAGGTCGCCTCAAACGCTGCTTCCGTCTCTTCGCGCAAACGACGACGGTTGTGATAATGGATCTGCATACCAAACGCCCGTGCACGCCGCGCAACCGCTTGGCCAACACGCCCCATTCCCAAAATCCCGAGTCGCTTGCCGCTCACCCGCGTGCCGAGAAGCGCCGTTGGCGAAAAGCCGGAGAAGCCACCGTCTTTGATCTGCTGCAATCCTTCGGGAATACGGCGCGTCACAGACATCATAAGCGCCATAGTCATATCCGCCGTGTCATCCGCCGAAACACCCGGAGTATTGGACACAAGAATGCCCCGCTGCAAGGCGCTCGCGACGTCAATATGGTCGAACCCTGCGCCAAAGTTGGCAATCAGTTTGAGCCGCTCCCCAGCGCGCGCGAGCAAATTGGCGTCAATCGTGTCCGTCAAGGTCGGAACAAGAATATCTGCCTCAGCCATCGCCTTGGCCAGCTCGTCACGGCTCATTGGCGTATCATCCTCGCGCAGTGTCACATCGAACAGTTCTTTCATTCGTGTTTCAACAGGCTCGGGCAGGCGTCGCGTCACAACAACACTCAGGCGTCCAGATGGCATGGGCAAGCTCCATTCGCTTTTCTTTTTTGTGCGTTACTGGCAAAGTGAACGATAGATAGCCGAGGCACAAGAACCCAACGGCAAAAAAGCTAGTAGTGAACGCAGGCAAGAGCATGATCCGATATCTCACAGCCATTTCTTTGGCGCTGATGGTTTACGCCGCAACCGCACGTGCAGAAACCCTGCGCGGCAGCGTAACCAATCTGCCTATCCCCCGCTTTGTCTCTATCAAATCAGACGAGTGCAATGTCCGTCGCGGCCCATCCCTCAGTCACAAAATCGACTGGGTCTTCACCCGCAAAGGTATGCCCGTCGAGATCACCGCCGAATACGGCCACTGGCGCCGCGTGCGCGACCGCGATGGTGTGGGCGGCTGGGTCCACTACTCTCTTTTGTCAGGGTCGCGCAATGTGATCATTGAGGAAGACATGCTGTCCCTCCACATTCGCCCGAATCCCGACACCCAAGTTGCAGCACGCCTTGAAATGGGTGTGATTGCGCGCCTCAACGAATGTAGCGAGGGTTGGTGCAGACTTACGGCTGGCGGATACAAAGGCTGGGCCCCTCAAAAAGCGCTCTGGGGTATCAAAGAAAACGAAATCATTGAATAAACAGCCGCCTAAGACCTAGTTTTGAAAAATTTTCATATCAGGCTTGAAAGCACCGCCTCTTGCGAGTAATTAGCGCTCAGAGTTGGGATGTGGCCTAGCGGTAGGGCAACTGTTTTTGGTACAGTAGATCGTAGGTTCGAATCCTACCATCCCAGCCAATCACTCTTAAAAGCAACAATATGACGCTTGCCTGCGGGCAAAAGCGCTTTGTTTTCGCTTTGCCTAGCGCACGGACGGTGCGTCAAACAAAAGCGAGAGAATCTCCGTAAACTTAATCTCTGGCTCAAGCAGTCGCGCACGCGCTTTCCAAATCGCTTTGGACCGCGCCTGAGGCAAGGCTGCGCAAAAATTGAAGAATTTCGCTTCCACTTCAGCCAGCTCCATTGGCGCTTCAGGCCCACCGCGGGCATGCACATCTCCAGAATGAAAGCTGCGCCCATCCTTCAAAGTCAGCGTCACATCCGACCAACGCCCAATCGGAAAACGTTGCGAATGGCGGGGCTCTTCGCACACGTTGATCTTTTTGAGCGCCGCTGCCACAGCCTTGTCCTTGAGCCCGTCACCCGAAATATGCTCTGGCCCTATGTGCCCATGGACAAGCCGCGTTGCGAGAGCAAATCCGAGCGAATACTGCGCCTGCGAGGTTGTCTCTGGCAGCCCTGCAAAAAGCTCAGCCGATTCTGCAAAGGTGCGCACGTCAATACGTTCGATATCTCCCTCACCCAGCTGATGCGCATTGAGCAATCCTCCAAGCGCATCAATCGCCGCATGAGCCCAGCGGCAGATCGGGTAGGGCTTGATGTAGTTCAGCTCAACAGTCCAAAGCTGCCCCAAATCGGCCCAATGCGCAGAAGCCTCTTCAGCCTCCACGGTAATCGCGGGCGCACCCTTAAAGCCGTCTTCTGCCATCAGCACAGCCATCGTCCCCACAAGCGCGCCCATGCCAGAACCGTCATGAAGCATGGTGGGTGTTGCGATTTCACGCATCATCTGGCTGCGGGGCCCGTGGTATTCTGCTATGCCAAGCGCTTGGCGCAGCACTTCGGGGCCATCACCACGCAACCTGCAACCAAGAGCCGCTACTCCCAACGCGTTCCACGCACCCGAAGTATGATAGTCGCTCACGCTCGCATGTAGCGAAATCGCAGCTCGAGCCGACACTTCGTAAGACATGGCTAAGGCCTCAAGCGCCGCGCGCGCGCTCAGCTCTGGCATCCTCTCGGCAAACGCACAGAGCGCAGGCACAACTGCACAGCCAATATGCCCCTTGGTTGGGTTGTACCCGTCATGCCCGTCCAGATTGTCAATTTGTGTCGCAAGCGCAAAAGCAGCACCCGTGATGGAAGCTTTGCGGCCATCAAACAAAAGCGTCGCCGCATCCCTCGGATCAGACGCGGCCTGAAAACGTACGGCATGGTCCCGCGCGATCCGCCCCGCCTCCATGCTCGCTGCACCTGCCGCCACACCAATCGTATCAAGCAACAAAGTCGCGCTCATCTCAAGCGCACTGTCAGGCACATCAATCGGGCCCAAAACAAAATTAGCTATCTCGTCGTACGTCATGATACCCCCCCAAATATTTGAGGCCATGCCCCACAGTCAAATCCTGCGAGGCATGTTTCTATCGCGTCAATGGGTTTTGCGTCACGCTTTAGCGCTCAAACGTCACTTTCCCATCGCAAATCGTAAAGATAGCTGCCGCTGCATTGATAACATCGGGCTGCAGCGTGCTCAGATCATGACTCATCACAGCGATATCCGCCATCATTCCCACGCTCAACTGCCCCTTGCGATCTTCTCTGAACTCGGCCCAAGCGTTGCCTTTGGTGTAGCTCTCGAGCGTATCCTCAAGTGTCTGCGCCTGATCACGCCACGGCGCTCCAAGCTTCTGCGGTGCGACCGCCGCTTTGACATTGGTCATCACATCCACAGGGATCACAGGCCAATCTGTCGAGAAAATGACTTTAGCACCTGTCTCGCGAATATCCTGCCACGCGTAGGCCCCAGCAATCTGATGATCATGCAGATATTGTCCGACACCCGTTGGAGGAAAATAGCCCCCAAACGGCGCATGACCTGGCTGGATGGAAGCAACAATGCCAAGCTTGGCAAGCCGCGGGATATCGCTCGGATGCATCACTTCCAAGTGCTCAATACGATGTCGGCTGTCACGCACGCCATTGGCGTTTTGTGCCGCCTCATAGGCATCAATCGTGCGCCGCACGCCCGCATCCCCAATCGCATGCACCGCGATCTGAAAGCCGAGACGGTCCGCCTCGATACAAGCGGCCACAAAGTGCTCCTGCGTAAAGACTTCATCCCCCATGTTCCCGCCCGCTCCCATCTCTCCGGGATAAGGCTCAAGCATAAGGGCTGTGCCACTCTCGACCACACCGTCGATAAACATCTTCAAATGCGAGGAACGCACCATATCGCCCTGAAAGCGCGCGCGCATCGCAGGCGCTTCCGCCGCAATCCGCTCAATCGGGTCTGTGCCTTTGAAGTGAAACGGCACTTCACAGCGGCACAAGAGCCGCCCCTCGGCCTCAAGCTCGCTCAACAACTCGGCCTGATAGACATTTCCGTCCATCAAATGAAGCCCCGTGATGCCCTGCTCCGCGCAATGTATCAGCCCTTGGGCGATCACATCCTTGTCCATCTCACGCTCGGCTTTGCTTGGGGCTGGCACAGGGTCTTTGCCTGTGGTCAGCCCCATCATTTCTCGCCCCCCGTGCCGCGTCAGCGCAAGCACAGGGCTATAGGCTCCCGGCTCAAGCAGCTCGCCGCTCGCCAAACCATCCTCGCCCATCACAATCAGTGAGCCCGCATCAACTGTCCCGCCCTGAAGCAAGCCCGCAAGCTCAAGCGCTGCGGTATTGGCCCAGACTGTGTGATGATCCGGCGCAAACATCGCCAAGGGCCGCTCTGGTAAAATATAGTCAAGGTCATGGCGCGTTGGCGTCTTGCCAGTGCCCAGAATTCCATAATCACACATCACGCAGAAAACGAGCTGATCCTCTACATTCTCCGCCGCATAATGCCTGATCGCCTGAGCCATATTCTCCAGCCCATGCAACCCGTAAAGGTTAAGACAGCTCAACTCGACAGAGCCACCAAACAGATGCACATGGCTGTCGATAAAGCCCGGCAAAACTGTGCCGCCTTTGGCGTCGATGAGGCGTGTCTCGGGCGCCGCTAAAGCAAGAATATCATCCGTGCTGCCAACTGCCGTGATCACACCACCCGCAATCGCAAGCGCTTCGGCCTGTGGCTGCTCCGCGTCAAAAGTCATCAACGCGCCGTTGAAAATAATAATGTCGGGGGTCATTTCGCTCTCCGCAAAAGAAAAACGGCCCCGTCACTTTGACGGGGCCGCATGGTGTTTATTTCTGAAGTTCAGTCCAAATTGCTGTGTAGAGCTTGGTTGCCTCTGGCGGGCAAGTCTTGGCCACATAGGCTGCCGCTTTCAGCTCCGCTGGGACAACAATCTCAGGAGACGTTTTCATGTCTTCTGGCATAAAGGCTTCAGAGCCAGCGATCCCGTTTGCATAGCGTGCAAACGATGACAGCATCGCCGCGTTTTCAGGGTCCATGATAAAGTTAAGGAAGGTTTTGGCTTCATCAACGTTCTTTGCGTCAGACAGGATCGCTGCATTGTCCATCCAGACAGGAAAGCCTGTTTGCGGATAACCAAAACCGATGTCAGCGTTCTTCTCACGTGCGCGGAAAGAAGCACCGTTCCAGTTCACACCTGCAGCCACATCGCCCGCCGCAAACTTTTCGATCATGCCATAGTCCATAGAAAGCCAGTTCGGCTTAGCGGCCTGCAACGTGTCGCGCACTTTCATAAGGACTTCTTTGTCCGCCGTGCACTGCTCGCCGCCCACATAGTGAATGGCCATACCCATGACATCGTTCATCTCGGGCACAACATTGATCTTGCCCTTGAGCTCCTCGGGCGGATCAAAGATCACAGCTGCGGTATTGATGTCGCCACCATAGATCGCGGTGTTCACTGTCACACCAACGGTGCCCCACTGCCAAGGCACAGTATAGTTGCGCCCTTTGTCAAACTCGACATCAACCCACTGAGGGTCCATGTGCTTGAAGTTTTCCATCTCGTTGGGTTTTGACTCCATCAGCAGACCTTCACCAACAAAGATCGGTACGTAAGTTCCCGATGGAACCACAATATCAAACCCGTGCCCGCCAGCCTTGATTTTGGCGAGTGCTGTGTCGTTGCTGTCATAGTCGGTGATCGTCACTTTGATGCCCGTCTCGGCCTCAAATTTTGTGATCATCTCGGGCGATGTGTAGTTGCCCCAGTTGTAGATATTGAGCTCGCCGTCCGCATAAGCGGGACTCGCCAGCACCAGTGCCATAGCTACCATTGTTTTTTTCATTGTGTAGTCTCCCTGTGGTTGGTTTTGGGTTGGTCTAGTTTCTTATTTTACTCAGCAGCGTGAACCCGATCACCATCGTGACCGAAATTCCAATCAACACTGTCGAGATTGCGTTGATCTCAGGCGTGATCACGCGGCGCAATTGTCCCAGCATGTAGGTGGGCAAAGTGTCTTGCCCCGCTGATTTGACAAACTCGGTGATCACAACGTCATCCAAAGAAATCACAAAAGCCAGCATCGCACCTGCCAGTATCCCCGGCCAAAGCTGGGGCAGCGTGATACGGCGAAACGCCTGAAATGGCGTCGCGTAGAGGTCCGCTGCCGCCTGCTCAAGGCTGAGATCCATACCCTGAAGCCGCGCACGGATAGGCAGGTAAGCAAACGGAATACAGAAGGCCGCATGCGCGATAATCAGATACAAAAGCCCCGAATACCCTGTCGCCACCTTGATCATTGCAAAGAAGATCAGAAGCGCCACAGCCGTCACAATTTCAGGAACCATGAGCGGCTGGTTGATCATAGCAAACACAGCCCCCTGCCCCTTAAACTTGCGCGTACGCGTGGTCGCGAGGGCCGCCAAGACGGCCACAGTTGTTGAAATCAAGGAGGCCCAAACCGCAATGATCAGACTGCGCACAGTCGCCTCCTGCACCAGCTCGTTTTCCCAAGCCGACTGATACCAGCGCCAAGAAAACCCCTCCCAGATCGCAATCGAGCTGCCTGAGTTAAAGGAATAAGCGACCAACAAAAGGATCGGCAGATAGAGGAGCACAAAGCATGCCACAGCTATTGTCGCAAAGCCCGTTTGACGGCGGATGTTGAAGCCTTTCCGCTCAGCCATGCTTCACCTCCTCGTTCCCGACTGCGCGCACATAAGTGAGCAGCGCAACCATAACAATCGCCAACAAAGTAATCGAAAGCGCCGCCCCAAGCGGCCAGTTGCGCCCCTGCCCAAACTGAAGCTCGATAAGGTTGCCAAGCATAAGCTGATTGCCCCCGCCTAAAACCCGCGGTGTCACATAAGCTCCAAGCGAGGGCACAAAAACGAGGATTGACCCCGCAATCACCCCCGGCTTGACCAGCGGCAAGATCACACGGCGCAGCACTTTTAGGCGCGTAGCATAAAGATCATACCCCGCCTCAACGAGGCTGAAGTCGAGCCGCTCCATCGAGGCATACAGCGGCAAAACCATCAGTGGCAGATAGACATAGACCATGCCCACGGCGATCGCGAATTCGGTGTAAAGCATTTGGATCGGCTCATCGATCAACCCAAGCGCCAGCAATACTGTGTTCAGCGTCCCTTCGTTGCGGATCAGCTCAACAATAGCAAAGGTTCGAATCAATAGATTGGTCCAGAAGGGAATAATGATCAGCAGCATCCAGAAGTCGCGCTGTTTTTTGGGGCGAGTGGCGATAAAATAGGCCGTCGGAAACCCGAAAAAGATACAGGCCAAAGTGGTCATCAGCGAGAGCTTTACAGAACGCCAGAAGATGCTGAGGTGCGCATCCGAAAACCCGAGAGTGTCGTCAAAAATATCCCGCTGCATAACGACGTTAAACCAAGCATCTGTTGAGAAAGTCCACTCAACACCGCCATAATCGCCCGCCGATAGAAACGAGTAGACAAGCGTGATCAAAAGAGGCCCGCTGGCAGCAAACAAAAGAATAATCAGCGCAGGCGCAAGCAGCATCCATCGCACGCGTGAGACCCTCTTGGCTTCCTTCTGGGACAGATCAGCCATGCCTCAATCCCTCAATACCTGCGCGACGCCCGCGCCAAACGTCACCCCAACCCGCGCACCTCTCTCGAATTGCGCAGCCGTATCCGGGCTATTTTGCGTTCGGATCACAAAGGCTGTCCCGTCATCCAGTCCCACATGATAATGCGTGTCCGTCCCAAAATAGACCACATTGCCCAGCGTCCCAGCCAAAACCCCGTCCACTTCACGCACCAACGAGGCGTGCTCGGGGCGGATCGCCAGCGTCACTTGCCCGCTGACATCTGAGCCCTCGTGAACACGCGCAGTTATCATTTGCCCAGAGGCTAGCCGAACAGTCCCAGTCTGCTCTTCAGTGGAAACAAGCTCCGCAGGGAGAAAATTCGTATCCCCAATAAAATCGGCAACAAACCGTTCTGCAGGGTGGTCATAAATATCACGGGGCCGGCCGATCTGGCGGATAGAGCCTGCACTCATCACAGCAATACGGTCTGACATCGTCAGCGCTTCTTCTTGATCATGGGTCACAAAAATAAAGGTAATACCCGTTTCAGTCTGAAGCCGCTTCAGCTCAAGTTGCATCTCCTTACGCAGCTTGAAATCCAGCGCACTCAAAGGCTCGTCGAGCAACAAAACCTTGGGCTTTGGCGCCAGCGCCCGCGCAAGCGCAACGCGCTGCTGTTGCCCGCCAGAGATTTGCCCGGTCTGGCGGTCCGCCATCTCAGTCATTTTGACGAGCTCCATCATCTCTTCGACTGTCGCCTTAATCTCAGCCTTCGGCCTGCCAAGCATTTCAAGCCCAAAGCCAATATTTTGGGCAACTGTCAAATGTGGAAAAAGCGCATAACTCTGAAACACAGTATTCACGGGCCGCTTGTAAGGCGGCAAATCCAGCAGATCCTCGCCAAACATATCAAGCGCCCCGGAGGTCGGATGTTCAAATCCAGCAATCAAGCGCAAAAGCGTGGTCTTGCCGCAGCCCGATGGCCCCAAAAGCGTGAAAAACTCGTTATCCTCGATCTCAAGGCTCGCATCAGCCAAAGCCACAACAGGCGGCTGGCCAGCATAAACTTTACGCAAGTTTCTCACGCTAATGGCTGTACTCAAGTTCAAATCTCCCAGTCTGCGTGCTGTTGTCGGACAACCTCTTTTAGATGCAAAACACGTCGTTCTTTTTTCAAGCCTACGCCGAATACCTCTTCATGTAATACCCCGATTGGGGTATTTTTTACGCAGTAATTTGACCAAAGGGGGTATAATTGCCTGAAAAACTCTCACAAAGAGATGTCGTCCGCCTGCGTAAGGCTATGGCAAATTCACAGAACGATTCCTTTTTCAAACACCTAAAAAACCTCCTGCGCGCGAAGCTTCGATTCGATACTTTGTTAATATTGCAGTTCAATCCGAATGGCGCACCGCGCTTTCTAGATGGCTGGTTGCGCCGCACAGCGATGCTCCAAGTCGCTATGGAACAATACCTGATGGGCGCCTATCGGCTCGACCCCTTCTACCAGTTTGACACGCTAAACGAGGGCGGAGCGATGTATCGCTTGTCCGAGATCGCCCCAGACCGCTTTTTTACAAGCGAGTATTACCTGCAGTATTATCGCCAAACGAAACTCTGTGACGAGATAGGGCTACTGATCCCCCTTCCTTCGGGAGACATCGCCCATATTTCGATCAGTCGCCGCGAAGAAACACGGCCCTTCCGACGCAAAGAGCTTCAATGTCTGAGACATTTCAGCCCAATCCTCCTCGAAATGCTGAAAGCGCACTGCATATACCGCGCGAGTCAGCCCACAACCATTGCCCCATTGCCCGCCCGCCACCTTTCACAAATCATTCAAACGGAAGCCGCAGAAGCACTCGGGGTAAAGCTAACCAAGCGTGAAACCCAGATCGCAGGACTTGTCTTGCAAGGCCACTCAAACGCCTCAGCCGCGCTTAAGCTCGGGATGGCCTATGAAACCGCCAAGGTTCATCGCCGCAACATCTATCGCAAGCTAAGCATTTCCTCCCAGCAAGAGCTGTTTTCGCTCTTCAAAGAGGTTCTTTAGTATACGCAGCCGCATCCCGTACGACGCCCGCCACCTCTCGCAGCTGATCAATAAGCGGGCTGCTTTTGCGCCAAATCATACCAACGCTCCGCATGGGTTCGGGCGAAGCAAACCGCGCCAAAGAGACGGAGGCAGAGCGCGTCTCAACTGGCACTGCCATCTCCGGAATAAGCGTCACACCCATACCCGCGCCAACCATCTGGACCAAAGTGGACAGCGAGCTCGCGTCAAAGCCGTCACGCGGGCGCATCTGCGGGATCGAACACACTGAAAGCGCCTGATCCCGAAAGCAATGCCCCTCCTCCAGAAGCAAAAGCCGCATCTGGCTCAGACTGTCTGCACTCGGCACTGGCAATCCCGCCTCGCCCTCTGGGCGGACCAAGACAAAGCTCTCCTCAAACAGAGGGACTTCCTCAAAACTCGGCTCCGACACGGGCAAGGCGAGGATCGCTGCATCAAGCCGCCCTTCATCAAGCTCTTCCAGAAGCTTGGAGGTCAGTGTTTCACGCACCTGAATATCAAGCCGCGGATATTTCGCCGCCAATGCTTTAAAAATCCGAGGCAAAAGATAAGGCGCAATTGTCGGAATAACGCCGAGCCGCAATCGGCCGCTAAACTCTTCCTGCGCCTTGCGCGCCATTTCCTCAAGTTCTTCCGCCCCACGCAAAACACCTCGCGCATGACGGCCAAAATCCTCACCAAACGCCGTAAGCCTGACCTGCCGTGCCCCGCGCTCGAACAGCGCCATGCCAAGCTGGGCTTCAAGTTCCTTGATTTGCATCGAGAGCGCCGGCTGCGACACAGAGCAAAGCTCCGCCGCACGGCCAAAATGCCCCTGACCCGCAAGAGCCTCAAAATAGCGCAGCTGTTTCAAAGTGATGTTTGCCATAAGTAAAAATTATCAAACCGATTAGAAAATGCAACTTATTCCTATCAAACTTCTGGGTTAGAATAATTCTAGGAAACGCAAGATTCGGCGCAAACGCGCCCCTCACAGTATCAGGGAGATATGACATGGACGGAAACAACGTAGGCAAATGCCCCGTCATGCACGGCGCAGCCAGCATGAACACCCGCTCAAATCGCGACTGGTGGCCAAACCAGCTCAACCTCAAAATCCTGCACCAGCATGATCGCAAGTCAGACCCCATGGGCGAAGGCTTTGACTACGCTGCCGAGTTCAAAAAACTTGATCTTGCAGCGCTCAAGTCCGATCTGACGGCCCTCATGACAGACAGCCAAGACTGGTGGCCCGCAGACTACGGGCACTACGGCCCGTTCTTTATCCGCATGGCGTGGCACGCAGCAGGCACATACCGCACAGCCGACGGCCGCGGCGGCGCAGGGACAGGCAACCAACGCTTCGCTCCCCTCAACAGCTGGCCTGACAACGGCAACCTCGACAAGGCCCGCCGCCTTCTCTGGCCAATCAAACAAAAGTACGGCAACAAAATCTCATGGGCTGATCTCTTCGTCCTCACAGGCAATGTAGCCATCGAAAGCATGGGCGGACCAACCTTCGGCTTCGCAGGCGGACGCCCCGACATCTGGGCACCTGAAGAAGACATCTACTGGGGTGACGAAGACGAATGGCTGGCAGATGGTCGCTACTCAGGCGATCGCGAATTGGCCAATCCTCTCGCCGCCGTACAAATGGGTCTGATCTACGTTAACCCAGAAGGCCCCAACGGCAATCCTGACCCAGTCGCCTCTGGGCGTGACATCCGCGAGACATTCGCGCGCATGGCCATGAACGATGAAGAAACCGTTGCCCTCACAGCAGGCGGCCACACCTTCGGCAAAGCACACGGCGCAGGTGACCCTGCTCTTGTGGGCGCAGACCCAGAAAGCGCACCAATTGAACAAATGGGCTTCGGCTGGAAGAACAGCCACAAGTCAGGCAAAGGCATCGACACCACAACATCAGGCATCGAAGGCCCATGGACTGCCAACCCGATCCAGTGGGACAACGGCTATTTTGACCTGCTCTTCGGCTATGAGTGGGAGCTCACCAAGTCGCCCGCGGGCGCACATATCTGGCACCCGATTGGTCTCAAAGACGAAGACTTCGCCTTTGAAGTTGATGGCTCCGACAACAAAGTCATCCCAATGATGACAACAGCCGACATGGCGATGCGTATGGATCCGGCCTATGAGAAAATCTCGCGCCGTTTCCACGAAAACCCTGATCAATTTGCCGACGCTTGGGCGCGCGCATGGTTCAAGCTCACACACCGTGATATGGGACCAAAAGTGCGCTACCTCGGTTCCGAGGTTCCTGCCGAAGACCTGATCTGGCAAGATCCGCTTCCCGCCGCCACAGGCACACCCGTGTCTGATGCGGATGTAACCGCGCTCAAAGCCAAGTTGCTTGCATGTGGCCTCTCGACAGCCGAGCTGGTCAAAACTGCTTGGGCTTCTGCCAGCACATTCCGCGCGTCGGACATGCGCGGCGGTGCCAACGGCGCACGCATCCGTCTTGCTCCGCAAAACGGTTGGGTTGCCAACGAGCCAGAAGCGCTCGCCAAAGCGCTCGCCGCCATTGAAGCGGTGCAAGCCGAGTTCAATGCAGCGGGCGGCGCGCAGGTTTCTCTTGCCGATCTGATCGTCCTTGGTGGCGTTGCTGCCATCGAGGCTGCATCAGGCGTCTCCGTGCCATTCACAGCCGGCCGCACCGATGCAACCGAAGAGCAAACAGACGCTGCCAGCTTTGATCCAATGGAGCCCGAAGCAGACGGCTTCCGCAATTTCCAGAAGCAGGAATACGCGATTGCCGCCGAAGCCATGCTTGTGGATCGCGCCCAGCTTCTGACGCTCACAGCGCCTGAGATGACGGTACTCGTCGGCGGCCTGCGCGCCCTTGGTGCCGTGCACGGTTCGGCCTGCCACGGTGTCTTCACAGAAACACCCGGCAAGCTGACAAACGACTTCTTCCGCAACATCACCGATATGGGCATCACATGGTCCCCTGCTGGTGACGGCGTCTATGAAGGCCGCGACACGTCTGGCAAAGTGAAGTGGACAGGCACACGCGTTGATCTCGTGTTCGGCTCAAACTCACAGCTGCGTGCAATCTCCGAGCTTTACGCTCAAGACGACAACGCAGAGAAGTTCGTGGCCGATTTCGTCGCCGCATGGACAAAAGTGATGAACGCAGACCGCTTCGATCTGGCCTAAGTCTCACTGCAAATCCAAAGGAAAAGGCGCAGCTTGCGGGCTGCGCCTTTTTCATTTGTCACAAGCGTACCACACCCGCACGGCCTTCATAAAGCGCATCCAAAATATCCGCCCGCCGCGCCATAATCTTATGGCCGTTGAGGTCGCCTTTCGCGCTCACCTCCCCTTCACCAAGCTGAGGCGGCTCCGCTAAAAACAGCGCCGCACCAATCTGATGGCTCGCCCCGCGCTCTGCAGCGTTCCAGTCGGTGAGCCGCTCGCGCAGCGCCGCCAAAGCCCGCGTACAGATCATCACGCCACCCGCCTCATCAAGGCTCATTCCATTCTGCACAAAAACCTCACGATCAGGCACAATCATCAAGCCAATCTCACCGTGCCCCTCAGTGGAAATGACAAGATCAACCGCCAAAGGCGTCAGCCAGCCAAGCATAGCCTCGTGCAACGCCGTCGCATGAGGGCGAGACTCTTCACTATCCGGCAGATTGCGTGTCATGCCCTAATCAGCGGTGCCGAGCGTCAGGCTTACGCCCTCCAGCCCCTCAATCCCGCCTCTGATACTATCCCCCGCAACCACAGGTCCAACGCCCGCAGGCGTTCCTGTCAGGATGATGTCACCCGCACCGAGATGATAGTACCGCGACAGATGCGCAACGATCTCACCGCAGCTCCAGACCATTTCCTTAAGGCTGGCGTCCTGCCGTGTCACGCCATTCACCTCAAGGTAAATGCGCTGATCCTCCACAGCACCAAATGCCTCAGCTTTGGTCAGCGAACCAAGCACAGCCGAGCCTTCCACATCCTTCCCAAGAGACCATGGTCTGCGGTTGTCCTTGCCGTCCTGCTGACGGTCCCGCCGCGTCATATCAAGTGCGCACCCATAGCCATAAATCGCCGCCTGCGCTTCGGTTGCACTGGCGCGAAAAACAGACGCACCAAGCACAAAGGCCAGCTCCATCTCATGATGATAATTCTCTGTCCCTGGCGGATAAGGCAGCACCGCACCACTCGTTACAGCATGCGCCACCTGCTTGGTGAAATACCACGGCGCCTCGCGGTCGACTTCATTACCCATCTCAGCCGCATGGGCGGCATAGTTGCGCCCCACACAGAAAATGCGTCGCAGCGGATAAAGTTTGGCGTCACCCTTCACCTCAAGTGCAAAAACTTCGGCGGGTTCGAATAGATAATCGGCCACGTAGGGTCTCCCTCTTTTGCGGGGAGCCTCTCATAGTTTGTCCACGAGCAAAAGATAAAGAGCGCAGAAAACGAGAGGCGCTATTTCTTCTTCACATACTGCGTGAGGATAATAATCCGCTGGCCCTCCACGCGGCCTTCGATGTGCTCGGGGTTGTCCGCCACAAGACTGATCCCGCGCACAGCTGTGCCACGCTTGGCCATAAACCCTGCGCCTTTGACAGGAAGATCCTTGATCAAAACAACAGTATCGCCCTGCGCAAGCGGCGCGCCGTTGGCGTCCTTATGGTCTGAGGCGGCGGCGATATTATCCGCCCAAGCCTGCGTCTCGTCGTCCAGGTAAAGCTGCTCAGCCAGATCTTGCGCCCAGCCTTCGCCAGACAGCCGCTTCAGCATCCGTGCCGCGATCACCTGAACTGCAGGCTCCTCACTCCACATCGCCGAAGCAAGACCACGCCAGTGGTTGGCGTCAGGCTCGCCCGCGATCTGTTCGGCGCAAAGCGCACAAACTTCAGCTTGCGCACCAAACGGTCCACCGTCCACATCAATCGCAATCAAGTCAGTATCAGCAGAGCAAAGCGGGCAGGTCATTGGGCAATCCTTCTCTTGAGTTGCCCCGCCTTATAGGCTCGCTCAGGCAATGTCTTCACGTGTTCTCATAGACCGCTTTTGCGATATACCATGTCACAGGGATCGACACGAGAAACCCGAGCAACGCCGACAGCAACACAGGCTGCAACGTATCATAACCCATCGTCAGAGCCGCAACCATGGCGACGCCCGCAAGCGTCGTACCGATAAACAAATGAAAAATAAGCGCAATACGGAGCATAACTGTCCCTTTCAGTGGCATAGCATCTGAAGTGAGTCTACGCCTCCAAAAGGTGCAGTTCTTTGATCTGGGTCAGATTGGGCTACCGCGTGCGCTTCATCCGCGCCATCAGATTATCCTTGAGCACAAACTGATGATAAAGCGCGCCCACCACATGCAGCGCAACAAAGCCAAGCATCCCAAAGCGCAGCAAACCATGGGCATAAGCCGCGCTCTCGCTAGAGCCAAACCAAGCCACAGCGCCCGACACTGGCATAAGCAGCATCAGCGCATATAGCGCCCCATGCGTGAGATGCGCCAGCGCGCGGCCCAGCGGCCCCTCTTCTTCTGGCAAAGGCGGCACACCGTGCTTGCGCCGCAGGCCCAGACGCCAAAGCGCAAGGACGAGCACAAGCATACCGCCCACCACATGACCAACGACCATAATCGAGGGCGCAAATGCCCCCTCCTTCATCCAGAGATCAAAGGCGTCACGGATCGGCTCATGGCCGATAAATTGCCAAGCAATCAGCACAAAAACCACCCAATGCAAAACAATCTGAATCCGTTTGTAAGCCATATCCGCCTCTCCAAAAAATACCGTGCTTATGGCTTATACGCAGCCGAGCGCCCGTTCCGTCGCTACGTCGCACACTTTGCACAAAGCGGCGTGGCAGGAAGCAGCGCAAGCCGTGCGGCAGCAATCTCGCCACCGCATTTGACACACTCGCCATAGGTGCCCGCGCCAATCCCGCATCGATCTGGCGCACCTCGGCAAGCTCCTGCGCGCCCAGCGCCTCAAGAACCTCGTCCCCCTGCCGTTCGGCAGAGCGGTCTTCCCAGTCCTTGGAGAGCGGCTCATCAAGCTGGTCTTCAACCGCATACAAATGCGCCGTCAACTCCGCCCGCCGCGCGAGAAGTGTCTGTTTTGCGAGTTCAATGTCCATGTTCGCCTCCCGTTGGGTTTCTAGAGAAACATGAGACGGATCGGGGGAGCGTGCTTTGATTTGGGTCAAGGGGGGCGGAGGAAGCGCATCGCCAGACCGTGGGCAGGCGACCCTACGCTTGTCAGACGCACTTTATCCCAGCCAAATCCGCAAACCCTCAATCCCTGCGCTGCCCTCACCAAATCGCCAGCCCAAGGGACGGTCTGGCGATGCGCGGCGGCCTACGGCCTTGATTCCGCGCTGACAGCCCTTCGCTGTATACGAACAACCATGTATAAGATGAACAAAAGTTAGCTCAGGGCCTCTGGGGTTTCAATCTTGATCGAAGGTATCAATTTCTCATAGGCTCTCCACGCCTCATCAGCTAGCGAGTTCGCTTCTTGTGAAAGCAAGCGACGCCGTTGATACTCATCGTCCTGAACTGTTCCAATGGGCTTGTAACCTATGTGAGCGCGGCCCGCTACATCCTCCGGCGTCGTATGCTGAGCCACGTGCCGATTGAACTTCGATAGAAAAACCATGAACTCCTCCAACTGGGTGTCCAAACGCTTGTTCTGGAATTCTAAATCTCCACGATCCCTACGATTCTCCAAGTGAAAGGCCTTGCGATAAATTTCATCGTCAAGAAACATCCAAAGATCAGTATCGTTCAGCAAAATTCGAAACTGGTTTTTATGAAGCTTCAACAGCTCTTTAGACACACGAACATCATTAGGCGTTGCGGAGAACTCAATGACTTCCTCGCTTTGTTTTACTTCTGTTAGCAACCAAACAACCAAGGCTGTGCAAACTGCGAGTAGTGGTTCAGGTTAAACTTTGCTCCACTCAGAAGGCCAGAGCAGCCAAATCAATGCACCAATGACTGATAGCCCCGTAAGAACTCTAGCGATGGTCTGACGGTGTCTACCCATCCATCTTCAACGCCGAAATAAACGCTTCCTGCGGGATATCTACTTTCCCGAACTGGCGCATTTTCTTCTTACCGGCCTTCTGCTTGTCCAGAAGCTTGCGCTTGC
>Ga0209652_1001093_pt1 | contig 22307 bp, 12 predicted proteins | sample SaaInl74LU_5_DNA_FD_184641 | JGI IMG/M metagenome (GOLD analysis project Ga0209652, IMG submission 184641) | Marine microbial communities from expanding oxygen minimum zones in the Saanich Inlet - ESP_74LU_5_DNA (SPAdes) (version 2) | ecosystem: Environmental > Aquatic > Marine > Intertidal zone... | reverse complement strand
GCCAGCTTCTGCCACCAAGCCAGCCAAAAGCCGGCCAAGCACGACCACGCAACTCAACGCTCTAGCAAGCCGACCGAGCTGCAATAATATCCAAACGCAATACAAACAACTCTATCAACGTTCAAACAAACATGTCTTCCTCAGAACCCTTAATTCCAGAAGAAGACGAAGAAGAGCTTCGCAAGCCAAGTCTCCTTCAAAACCTCTGCGGATGTGCGATATGTCTCGTCGCAATCCCAATTGCATGCCTTGGCCTATGCTGCTGCTGCGCAGTCGGCACCGCCGACAATGTGGTAAACAAGGCTCAGGGCAAGCGTTGGAATCAGGTGGAAAGCAAGTGGGTGATTGATAACTTGGCGGAAGAAGAGACGGGTGTGAAGGACTTGCCAAAGGATGATGACGACATTTTAAAGGTGAAGGATGATGAGTTGGAGAAAGGTGATGCTGCTGCTGCTGCTGGAGACAGCAGTGCAGTCAAGGATATGGAATACTATGAGGTACTTGGAGTTGCTGCCGATGCATCCAGCGGTCAGATCAAGAAAGCCTATTATATCTCGGCACGTAAGTATCATCCGGACAAGAACCCAAGTGAGGAGGCCAAGGTCAAATTCCAGGCGATTGGTGAAGCATATCAAGTGCTCAGTGACGAAAAGCTCCGAAAAGTGTATGATAAAGAGGGAAAAGATGGATTATCTGGAGATAGGACTGAAGTGGCCGTTGGAAATGTCGATCCTTCATTGGTATTTACATTCTTGTTTGGAAATGATTCATTCAATGACATTATTGGCCGCTTGTCTCTAGTGACACAAACATTAATTGGTGGCTCGTCTAATCCCGAGCAGTTTACACGCAAACAGTTGATTGAACTGGAGAGACGTCGGGTTGTTCGGCTGGCTGTCTCGTTGAGGGAGCGCATTCAAGCATTTGTGGATGGAGATGAGGAAGGTTCAAAGGCAATGTGGACATCCCAGGGTGAGGAGCTTGTGGAGGTTCGATATGGAGAGCAAATTCTCAATACTGTTGGTAAATGCTATACATTGGTTGCAAAAGAGGTCATGGGAAGTTGGTCGGAAGGACTTGATGCGAAGGTACAGGCAAATCAAATGAAGATGGACGCAGGAATCAAGGCTGCTCAAGCAGGGCGGGACACACAAGATTCTGCTGCACGAGGTGGAGGAGAGGAAGATGCTCTCCCACACATGATTGAAATGATGTGGAACATCACTGTGATTGATATATCTGCTACTATTCGTGAAGTGGTGATGAAGGTATTGAAGGATGTATCTGTTCCCGACGCTACTCGTAAGAAGAGGGCCGAGGCAGTGCAGCAGTTGGGAGGTATCTGGGAAAACTTGAAGAGTAACAAGTCGGATGGTATGCAGGCGAGTGTGCGTAACCTTTACGCCTCTGCTACTCGTGCAGCCATGGAAAAGACGCTGAATAAGGCTAGAAGCGAGGAGGCCGCTGATAATTAGGAGACTATCACCATTATCATTTCTATGGAAGAAGGAGACACACAACTAATGATTGTTCCGGCAACCGCTTCAACAGATCCCTTGCGCCAAACACTTGTAACCCAACGTGCAACGAAGAGAAAAGATTAGAGAATGAAACTTCACGTGCTGTGAACTTACGACTTAAAAATATCAGCGGAGTCCCAAAGAAAATATGCAGCTGTGCAATCAAATGTAGAAAGATTGAGGCTACAAGTTATTGTAAACATTAGACTCCGATTATGATCTTTGATTCATCACCGATTATGCTCTTTGATTCATCATTTATGACCATACTCTTACCTAATCAAAAGCACCAGTATCACCCATTGGTGGCCGCCATCTTGCTTTATCTTCACCCCTCAACGGCAACTTGTGTATAGAACCGTCATCATCAAACTGAGAGGAGGATCAGAAAGAGGTTAGAAAAGCACAATCGACCAAAGACAAGCAATCTTGGTCAGAATACTCACCTTTACCGAGATAATGACCTCATCTAGAACTTTTACAGGGTCTTCGCATACCGTACCCAGACACCATCCTTCTGCTTCGTTCCAGAAATACTCGACTCTCACACCTCTTTGAATCTGCCCCGCCCATTGAGGCAATGAGGGTTTACCTACTTTCAAATCTTTCTTTGATTCTTCAGCTTCTTGTAAGCTTTTTAGATCAGTTTTGATGTCTTTAACGTCGCCATCTCCTCCTCCTTGTAATGAGAGGGACTTTGCCACTCTCCTCGCAGAATCCATTGCAAGTATGGAACTCAATTTTCGCATTACTATACGTAGACGATGCGTTCCATTCACTGTTTCCAGCATTTTCACCCGAGTGCTTGAAGGAAGATTAGCAAGTTCAGCTGCCATCATGCCTACACAAAATGCTCTATCTCTGGCATCCGAAGCTATATCTAATAATGAATTTCGAAATACCTGGAAATTGGCAAGACGCTCTTCCGCATCAAATTGACGTTGTATCGCTTGCATCATGGGTGATGCAGTATCGGCAGTCTCTAGAATGGATTGTTCCAGTGGCGAGAGTGGTGCTGCTGTTGCTTCAATTTCTTTTTGTAGGATCGTATCTAGACTTTGTAGGATTTGTTGGATAAGACTCTTTGCAGGAAGGGTAGCGTAAATATCATCGTCGTCGTCGTCATCATCATCATCATCATCATCATCCTCTTCGTCTTGATCGTTAACGTCGTCCTCATCTTCGTCCATTAGTTCATCCACAATGGCGACCGGATACGGAATGGATTTTACAACTTCCTTTACACGGAATCTAAATGCTCCTCTACTCAACACATGAAGCACACCAGAATCATCTGCATCAAACTTTTCCGATGTTTGATCGATGTCACCACGTTCTTCTAGCACTTCTTCTGAAGTGATGGAGGCAGGTGTGGCAATCAATATTTCAGAGGCACATCCAATTGCACCGATGAGGCCATCTTCATCTGCTGGGTTGGACACTACGTGGCCATAGTAACATTCTTTTTCAATTGAATCGCCTCTTTTTTGTATTGCATCTTGGATGACAGATTTGTGGATTGGTATAGCCAAATCGAGTTGATATAATGATGCCGTAGTTAGTTCCGGTGGCAAGTGGTGATTGGGAAGTGGTACACTGTAACCTGATTCATTATTGATATCGACAAGTAGTGGAAGCTTTACATTTTTCTTTGCAATGTTGCGACCATAGTTCATATGTAAACGCGACGATGAAGTAGATCTGGTGGTACGTGAGATTGGTCGGAGAGTTGTAAAGCATTGAACAGCTTGTAATGTCCACATCGTCACCAGGATGGAGGAAGGAACAGATAATGAAAGCATCATGTCTTGTGCGTATCGTAGTAGAGTTCAGTTGTTGAGGAGCTCCTATACCCGGCTAGCTTATACTATATGATAGGCGAGCAACTTCTATCGCATTGGCATCCGCATTACCAACAGCGTCGTCACCCCGAAAGTGTTCGGGCTCCAGCTGCGCTTGGTTTTGCGTTGTTTTTGCTTGATGCATCGTTCGCGGAAAAAATATGCGGCAGAGGGCCAAATGTAGCCCCTGTGGAAAAGCTCTCCGCTCGGCCATCACCATCCCATGACCGCGACGTGACGATGACGAAGGCGCTGTCGAGATCCTACTCGTCTGCTCCTACTTGTCTGTTCCTACTTGTCTGCTCTCCGCTGCATTAGTTTGATCATCCTTGCGTATAATAGAATAATTATTAGCTCTTCTTCAGCCAAGCTACTGTCACCGTAGTACTCCATTGTAGTTCAAGCACTAAGATGTCACCTTTGCCAGTATTGAATCTGCATCTACATCGGACCAATCCCACTCTATTCTCGAAGCAACTCGTCAAAGCTTGCCACGAGATTGGCTTCTTCTTATTAGAACATGATTTGCCCAACTCTGTCTGTGAGCGGGCGCTGTCTGAAACAAGGCTCTTCTTCCAAAAGCCGCTAGAACAAAAAATGTCGATATATTATGGACATGAACCCAGTTTTAGAGGATACATGCCGATGGGTGTTGAGAATACAGAAGGAAAAACAGATGGTAGAGAGCAGATTGAATATGCTGCAGAATATGGCAAGTGGAAGAATAGCAGTGGACGTTGCAACTACAATGGAGAGGAGCATTTCTATCACCGTCTTCGAGTGGCAGAAAATCCATGGCCTGATACTATTCAACCTAGTTTGCGTCCGGCAATTAATGACTATGCCAATGGAGTGCTGACCATAGGAGATCAGCTTCGCGATGCGTTGTGCTTGGGAATGGGTATAGATCCTAGCCATCTTTCAGATAGCATGTTTGGAAAGACATCGGGAGATGAACAGGAGCCCAACTTCTGGTCAATGAAGTTGGTGTCGTATCCTCCCCCAGTCAAGAATACTAACAATTCATCAGACACTGAATATGGAGTCGGTGCACACGCAGACTCCAATTTCTTGACCATGATATTACAAGATGACAAAAATTCTGGACTACAAGTACAAACTATTGATGGAAAATGGATTGATGTACCACCCACTCCAGCGAACGTCTTGATATGTAACATTGGTGAGCTAGCACAAATATTTTCAGGTGGCTACTTGATGGCAACGCCTCATAGAGTATTACGTCCACAAGATAGTCGAATATCTCTGCCAGTCTTTTACAATCCAAAGCTAGATCATGTCATGGAGAGTATGGTAAACCCAGAAGAGTTGACGTGGAATCGAAAGGGACAGAATCAGTGGCTTCGAAAGGAAAATACGTTAATGGGCAGTGTTGGTGAGAACTCGTTCAAGAGTCTAGCGAGATCTCACGCAGAAGTGTTCAAACGACATCATGGTGATCTACGGATTCTTAGTGATGGAAGGATACAACTAAAGAAAAAAACTTAGTACACACAATTATCGTATCGCTATCACGACATGTTTGGCAAGCAAGGGAGAGGACCAGATCATATCTGCTTTTGCTAGCTACCATACATTTTACTTCGCCGACTTCTTCACACGCTTCAACCTTGCTCCTTCTACTTTTGCCTTTCGGCTTATCTCGGAACTGATACTATTCCTGATGTCTTCCATCCAAAGTTTCTTCTCGGCTTTACCAGATGTAATGACGGCAAATGATTTGTTCGGGTGGTGAATATAAAAAGAATGATGCTTTGATTTTGATGATTGAAAGTCAATGTCTTCAATCTTCATCAAGTGGAGTGGTAGCTCCTCGTGCACCACGTAATCGCCTTGGCTTGACTTGTGAGCGTACACCAATACGTCGCTGAACAAGAAGAACCGATATGTTGAGCTTCTGCCAGCAAGCTGGTGTCGCTTGACCAAATCAGCTTCTCTAACAAAAGATCTCGATGGGTCATTCAACAAAACTTCACCATTTCTAATCCTGTTTGCAACGAGTTTCATCGTCTGCACTTTTGTGTCATCAACAAAGAGTGATGTTTGGAGCTGCTTTGTCAAACTTCGCACTTGGTCTACTTTTTGAATATTTGCCGACGGTGATTCAACAGCTTTACTTGATGTTTCGTTTTCATCTGAACTGTGAACTGCCCCCTCTTCCATGTTAACCTTGAGGCCATTAAAGCGATTCAATCGTTCCAATAGCTTGCTGAAGGCTGCGAGTTCAATTGTCATGTCTAAGTAAGAAGCTGTGCAGAGCGAGTACTCTAGTGCAGCAATGGCTGCGTCCAAGCCAGAAATATCGATATGAGCATTCTCAACGGTTGCATTGATTAGCCCGTGAATGTGGTGCCAATTGGCACTAAACATTTGGTGCGTCACATACCATAGATCCATTTCTTCGTCACCCTGGTCGTCAAATGATGTGAAATCATTGTCATTTTGATCGGCGAGAGTACGGAGCAGCTCTTGTGTTGATTTCGTACTCTTTACCCACGCCTGAAGAGATGTTGCATAATCTTTGTCGTGCTTGAAAGGAAGAGAGGAAGTGTTACCTTGCCCTCGGCGTTTCTTCTTCTTTGCTCTTTGTGGTGAATTCGGGGTCACGAGTATCGGTGTCATTTCTATTGCGTCGTATATGTCATAAATGTAGCTTTGGAATTTGTCCGCAGCGCATACGTGACGCAAGTTAGCAATGAACTCGCTCCGAGTCATTCTCTTGAGAGTTTTGCTCTTGGATGGTTGAGATTTGTGCAAGTCTGTATTAAGCATGATGATCGCAAATGCCACAAGGAAACAAGTATCTTGATCCTGAAACGGACAGTTGGCAATATCTCCCGCATTATCTTCCCAATAGCACTGTGAAAATGTAGATATCACCCTGTCAATTCTTTGTGCCTCTCCTGGTAGACGGAAACCACAATTGGTCAAGAAGTGTCTCAACGCTTTCTCGATATTCATTCCAACAAAAGACACTGCTCTGACGTAGTAGAATCGGATCAAATTCCAGTAATCTTTGTCAATGCCATCTATTCCTCCTTCTCCTAGATATTCTCCAAGAATAACCGGGTCGATAGATGATTGATGAACTCTCAAAAAGGATGAAACGTGCTTTGGTGATCTTGTCAACAGATTCTTCGCAATAAGATAATCGATTCCCTTCTTCAACCCTTTCCTTGAGATCAGTTCAAATGCTGTCTCGAGGGATTCTGGCTTTTGACTTCTTGACTCTCCACTCCTCGATTGTTTCAGTTCTAATGAACTTGCTGCGCTCTGAGACGTTTCTTCACTTGGTGCGCTCACAGCTGGGTGCAGCGAGGTTTTTCGTTTTTCAATTGAAGTATGCCAGTAGTCAACAATATTGTCATCCTCTGCAACACCCAACATTGCAAGAGGTGGCGACATTTCGTTAGAGAAGCTTTGACCAATATCGAATGAATCGCTTTGTGAATGCAAGAGATGGTGTTGATTTTGTTGGAGGTTCTCTGAACAATCCATCATTGACTTGACAACCAAGGCGATCACATCAAAACACATGTTCCTCATCCCCAACGCGGCTTCCCTTACTTGAGCCATATCACTTTCTTTTCGGAGAGGAGTTGACTTCTTCGGCGACGCACTAATGCTAGCAAACCGTCCATGGTCACTAACTATTGTAGCACATTTTTCGCCTAGAGTGCATAGAGCTTCTATAAGCTTGTTCAACAGTTTGCAGTAAGCTGAAGGCAGCATCTCTTCGGGACTATCGTAATTCACGTAGAGGTCAAGAGCTGCCTTGGGATTTGAAAACCACACTTTCAGCTCTTCCAGCACTGCTAGTTGCTGGTTTAACAGCGACGGCATTTCACCTGATGCAATTGGAATGGTTCCGTCATCAAAAGATCCTTTCGAAGGATTTATTTGTGGGCCTAGGCAGAGTATCTTGAGTACAAAGTGCTCAATCAATATAGCCAAATCAACTTTCATCTTACGGCGGTAATATGAATTGCACCATAAGTGAGAAGTAATCCGCAGGACGCGTTGATAAACCCGACAATCTTCTATGGAGGCAGAAGTATTTGATAACATGGTCGGGACCACCATTCGCCTGATCAAGTAAACCATGGTTGTCATAGCTTTTGTATCATTCATCTCAGTCCTGATAGTTGGTTCAAAGAGGTCTCTCTCTTCGGTACAAGTAACTGTACCCTCAGGATAAACCGCAGCATGCCACATTTTGATGAAATGGAATAGCAGTTCCAAGCTGAGAAGCTTGCTGGCAACATCACGCGGAACAGGATCTGCATTCTTTGATATTATGCGCACTTTGCCTGAAGCTATCTTGATGAAGCTGGCAAGGATGGCAAAAGAAATGATGTTGGCGTGGATGGCCATTTGATTTGATGACTCATTACTTCCGAATAGACCCATGCCACATTGATTTATCATGTCATGCCAAAAGAGCTCACTTCCACCAGATCTGTGTATCTGGTACAAGGCAAGCTGCGTGTAGTTGGCAAGGTCCACTTTGTCGATGGCAGTTTCTGCCGCGTTGGATGTAATCTTTCCCGACTGCTTTTCTACGGAATTCATTTCATCTTCCGTATTGCCTGGATCTGACAAGAAATCACCTTCTGGTTCCTTCAAAGTCCTAATGCTTGCAAGCATTATAGACACAAACTCTCTCAGCGCGATTGCAGCAGCCTGTGGCGCACCGCCAGGCAGGTAAACACCGACTATGCTATCTCCAATCTCATCTGATAATAAGTAGTCATCCCTGATGAATGGCCAGCCAGATGTAGGTACACTCGCTCCAAAGTAGTACACAAACAGATAGAAACGCATTATGAAACCAGTTGTGCGATCGTTGAGTCTACCGTCGGCATAACGCACAGCATCTGAAACAAAGTCAACACATGAGCGGAAGTACGTCTCTCTTGCTGTCGTTGTTGCCACATCGCAGACAACTTGAACCGCCAAATCAATGAGGGTCAATCGAGAACTTGCCTCGAGAACATTATTTGCATCTGCGACGTCCTGGGCGAAAAAGTCAGTGTCATTCAACAGCTTGGTTAATCCTTCCACAGCCACAAGAGCAGACCCACCCTGAGAAGTATAACATGCTGTCAGTATTGGAGAAATAATCGCAATGCGTGACTGTAGTACGGATTCGGGCATTGCAGAATTTGCACATTCAATCGATGGAATGAAATGCATTGTATCCAGGGATGCCTGCACAGTATCGTCAAACTGACGAAGTAGAGGTGAATTATTGACCTTGGAGTTCGGGGTACCTAGCGACGCCAAACTTTTCTGACTTGGTGAGCTCCCAACCGAATTGGAATCGCCAAAGAAAGAAATAGGATCCTCCCTCAGATCAGAGCCGGAACTGTGGATTGAGTCTTCTGACTTGTCTCTTTCCTTTATTTGAGACAGAGATGAATGACTGGAAGTAGAACTAATCCACGACGGCACGGCTGTGCCACTCCCCGAACTTCCCTCTCTGGCCATCTGTATCAGGTTCAGACGACTCTGTGCCGATGATGAACTCAAAATATTATGTGTCGATCTATCCATAATATGCAACCTTCCCACATCAGATGCGACAACTGTTCCTCCCGTGCAATAGTATGCTTTCAACTCCTTTCTAACTAAATCTTGTTTCGACTGGAGCACTGATAACACCAATGGCAATGGACGCAGACATTCCAAGTTTTCCAATCTTTGACGATAAGCAAGGAATAATGGCTGGTCCGAATTGGCCGTCAAGTCAGCCAAAAAGTTCCGTGGCGTCTTTTCCAACACAGTGAACCCCTCCGGAATGACATCCCCTTTCGATGGTTGGAGACACGTCAAACCAGTCAATGGATTCCCTTCCCTAGACCGTCTGTAGCATAAATAGACACGCTCTCCCGAATTGGATGGATTTACATTCGCCGGAGAAGCCAAGTTGCTGCTGTTATCAGCACTACTCTTGTCGTCACTTGGTTGGTAATATCTCACAACACTAAACCCAGGCGGGACAAATTCATTCCTATCCGGATAAATTACACATATTGCCGTCACACAAGGACGTTGTACCGCACGATCCCAATTCGGTTCCTTCTTGACATTAACGTATAGCAACTCATCCTTCTTTTTCCCAATTGGGAATGCTCTATAGTATCCTTTGGGTGGGATGACATTGCTGCCCGATGTAATGATAACATCAGTGATTGCAGCGGTGGCAACGGCATTTGGACAATCGTCAAGTGATAGTAGTAGACCGTTGCTCCCTCCAGATTCAACACTCTCCTTGTTGGAAGAAGTAAATCGTGCCTTGATGGATTGTCTCATCTTACGTGCGTTATTGGAACGTTGGCCATTGTTGTTCGAGGGAGATAGTGGACTTGATGATGAAAGTATGCGTGCATATTCTGATCCAAACATGACTGTGCGACGTTTTTGATTGACCGGTCCATTTTGATTGGATTCTCTCTGTGGCGCTGATGATTTTTCTACTTGTTTGCCTTCTAAAGTGGTGGGCAATGACGTCTTTTTCTTGGATGTTGATTCTCCCTCTTCTTCAACTTCAAAACTAAAGCTGCCCATGTTATTGATATCTGTATCATCCCACAAGAAATTGGAACTCGCATCTTTTTCTTTATCTCCAGCAATGTTGCCGGGTTGTTGCAATGGTGGTTGTTGTACATTCTCGCTGCTGCCACTGCTGAACTGATTATTTCTATCAACTGACTCAACCGTTTGCGAACACAAATCCGCCAAGGCACTTGTACCCATCAACTCTGATCCAATTGTAAAACGTGCACTTGATGAGTACGCTATCGAAAGACTACTCATATCCTGCTTGCTGCTGCCAAAGCTGCTGCTGTTATTTGTAAATGATGACCGTGGTGACAAGGCGTCAGAAGGAGGCCGAGGAGGAAATCGTAATTGTTTCGGTCTTGGCAAACGGTCTACGCCGACACTGCTAGATGACACCGATGGCTCTGATGCTGTTACACTTGCACCATCATTATTATTGTACTGAATGGTGATGTTATTGTTGTTGTCATGGATTCTTCTGGTCTTGTTACGATTGATATTGGCTGTAATGTCGGGATAATTATCAAAGTTTCCAGATGGTGCATCGCCCTCTGTTAGCTGGCAGCGGATTGATTCTACGAGACGGCTTGCTTCCTCCATGCCGTCGCTGGTGCTGGCCGCAGCGGCGGTGATTATTTTCATTTTATGTATTGTTCTATGACTGCCTTCTCAGCTTGTCGTGCAAAAGGAGAATAATTTATGATTGAGTTCCATTGAGTTGTCTACTTCTTGACCTGATTGTCATTTGTCATATCAATCACGAGATTATTGTAACGGAGAAACCTACTCTCTCCGGCTGCCTCCTTTACTTTTGTCGTCTACTGCGGTATGAACAATCATCAACAACGTCGCGTTCGTACTCAGCAACTCAGTATGATTGATGCAAGCAACAACAACCTTTTTGACTTCGCGGAGCGGACGAGCGAGCCGCGCCGCGCAGATAACAGCGATAACAGTCCGCAGCAACCCTTTCTTTTGAGCTCGAACATCTTGAACTCGGCTCTAAAGTTTTGCTTGGGGGCTAAGTAAATACTTAGCGGACATCTGCGACATCCATCATCAATCCATCCACGCAATGTCGTGATCGCTGCTGCTGTGAAGCAAAATGGTGGTGCATTAGAGTATGCCTCGGGGGCATTGAAGAAAGATATGAAAGTCGTGATCACTGCTGTGAAGCATAATGGTTATGCGTTGAGGTATGCCTCAGAGGATTTGAAGAATGATAAGGAAGTAGTAGTCACTGCTGTGAAGCAAAATGGTCATGCATTACAGTATGCCTCAGAGGAGTTGAAGAATGATAAAGATGTATTGATCGCTGATATGAAGATAAATGGTCATGCATTGAGGTACGCCTCGGAGGAGTTGAAGAATGATAAGAAAGTCGTGATCGCTGCTGTGAAGCATAATGGTGATGCGTTAGAGTGTGCCTCTGAAGAACTGAAGAATGATAAAGATGTATTGATCGCTGCTGTGAAGATAAATGGTCATGCATTGAGGTATGCCTCAGAGGAGTTGAAGAAAGATAAGAAAGTCGTGATCGCTGCTGTGAAGCAAAATGGTCATGCATTACAGTATAAAACATCAAATCGTCAACCTTTCACATCTACCATGGCAAGGGACATGAATTGGTCATTGCATCTTTGCTCACACATTTTGACACCCTCATGAGTGGGTCTCGCGACATTGTAAACGCAGCCGAGCAAACAGGCGATACTTGCGGTGAACCGAGCCCCAAATGTTTCAACGCACCAATGCATGCCGTCCGGTGAGATTTTCACTCCAGGGCAAGCTTTAGCTTCATTTGATGGGAGGCTTGAACATACTTGCGCATGTGACGGTGGCCACTGTTTCGTAGTTTTGGCTGGACGCTGTAAGAAAACATTCGCAAAATCTACCTCCCAGCTTTGTTGCGCATAATCTATGTCTCTTACGTGGCTAATGAGATTCAGATTCTTTGCATTTTCCACAAGCACTTGATTCGTGAGATTCCCAAACTCTTGAACAAGCACATACTGTATATCTCCTACAGATTCGGTAATGTCCCGTGCTACTTCTCTGATCAAGCGATTGATTTGATCAACTTTTTTCCAATCATTCTCACTTTTCACATTATTGTACAATGGTAGTGTGGGAATCACTATCGTTGTTGCCCCTAGTACACGATAGGTTGTTTTGATTGCCTCATTGATCCGAGTTGCATTATTCATGTAATCAAGTTCCAACCAGCCGTGTGGCAGACGCATGATGGCGGCATCAAATGTATTCACCACATTAACATTGCCTGTCTTAATACTAGCAAGTTTCTTCTGTTGCCAAAACTCAGTTGAAGTCCTGCTATTTTGGTTGTACTCTGCATTGCTGGGCATAACCAATTTGGTGGAGTTGTATTCATGACTTAGAAAGGTAAGCGCCTGTCCTTCATTCCAGTGTTGTTTCGTAACCCATGAACAATGTGCTGGCCATCGATTATTCTCCTTCAATAAGAGATTTGTTACCCTCCAAAATGCACTAACTCCACCACCTCTGATTGGTGAAGATATTGACATACATACAACGTTTGGAGATGTTACAGACATAGTATCTTTTGCACGCACACTGTCTTCTTGTCCCACATCCAACGCAGCCGAGTCGAATGCTTGTGCGAATTGCGCTGATATAGAGTCCCCAATGAAAATTATCTTGAGATCAGTATGAATCGATGCAATGAAATTGAAATATTTCTGCAATGTTGGCGATAAGTTTTGCTTTCGAATGCATAAATACGGAGCGGGCTCAGAAAACCGGGTGTAGTAAGATTCTGCTGCTGCCTTCGCCGCTCTATTGTACAGAGACAATGATATGCGATTATCATGAAGAAGTGTGCCCGATGATGCCATCACTCTTCCTGGGGACGACAATACATTATTATCATGTTCATAAACAAGAGACGTCAAGCTATGGTACCAAAAGGCTACAGTTACAATGTAACTTAACGCAACCAAAGAGCGGTTTCTTGATGGTGCCGTGATAGATGTTGGTACTCTGTTCATCGCAACAATAGGCAAGTAGATGATTGTACTAATAGTAATACAGAATACAGAGGAGCCTCAGCAGCCCAAAGCAAGCTATTGTTAGGGCTGTGGATAGTGGGCGTTTAAAAACACGTGGGCGCCCACCTTGGATAAAATAACCCCATATCAGGCCATTTTCGTGTCAAAATCAGGCCATTTTCGTATAGATTACTGGCACAATGACTTTATCTTGTACAACATAGTCACCTGTCCGTTTTGTTCTAGACTGATGACATGACATGATTACGAGCCTCGACAGGACCGTCAGTCCATCTCTAGTCGATCACTGGGACAGGATTAACAATAACACATCTTTTCTACATTACTTCATCCGCTATATCTCTCCTTCAAATTATCTGGTGGCTCTGTATTCATGACTTCTGGGTATTGATCGATGTACTCTCTAATTGTAGTAACTCTGTCAACCGTGTAAGTTTCGTCAAGGAAACTGTTATAGCAAATCCCACCAACGCCATATTTCGACCACTTCTCTTCCGAATCGCAGCCCCATGCAGCGAGTATGCAGTGCCTGAGATAAACAGACTGAAAACATGGTAGAAATGAATTCGTGTGAGACTGGTTAGAATGGGAAACAGCGCTGCTCATGCATCAAATACTTACGCATGGTCTTATTCCTTCAGTCCAACCCCAAATAGTTTTGATACCATAATCAAGGTAATTCTTTTGAAAACGTTCCTGACCCCATCTTGCGATGTATGCCTCATCGGTGGATCTTCTGCAGATGACTCCTTCTTTAATCTCTTGTTTGCCACCGGTACTACTGGTGGCTAACTCTTCGTATCGCACTCTAGTGATCTCGAATTCTTCCTCACGTTCAAGAAACTTCTGCGACGGAATAAAGGTATCCCCAGGAGCATCGGCTGCGGAAAGCCCTTCGTTTGGAACTTCAAACACGCTACAAACCATTGAGCAGCCCTCTTTGTATTCGACAGATAGGCTGCTGATTTCTAGCGTCTCAAGGTTGGCAATGTTTCGCTGGAAAAAGATGGAGGCAGGATGAGCAAAGGTTCGCCGATGATCAAGAACTCTACCCAGCCTGAAGTTCTTCAATGTAGGGAATGTTGTCCGACTGCTTTTCTCCGAGAGTAACGATCCAAATCCTAAGATCGTTATGTGATCATCACCTGCTTCATCTGCAGTCGCCATTCTGCTGATGTGTGTTGTTTTTCTATTCAGTCCGATAGTTGTATGCGAGCTGAAGCCGGTCACTATTACTGCTACAGATGATAATAATGATGCGATGATGTTGATCTTCATCTGAAGTCTCCAGGATGGGGATATCTTTCGTTTGACGTCTATGAAGACGAACTCAAACCCTACCAACAACCTTAGCTTGGTGGTGGTCACGCCCTTCAGGAGATGACGGAGGTCGGCCAGTGAAGCGGCTGATCTCGTGCTACCACCACAGCTAGCTCTCCTACAATGGATCCTTCTCCTCCCATAATATCACCATCGCTCAGAGGAGGCTCAGAGGCCAGAGGCCAGAGGCTCAAATTCAGCAACTCTCGGTTCTAACTTTTAATTGGGGGCTGACTGACTCACTCACACATCCAAAAGCAAACATACACACAACACTGTTGGTCTGTAGATTGATACCATCGGTAGCAGCGGCAGCAGCGCAAGAAGACAACACAACAATAATAACAAACAACTAACAACAATGGTCTGGAACAGAATCCGCGACGCCATCTCAGGCCCACCAACCCTCGAAGGCCCATCCCAACTCCCCACCTACTTCCCCGTCGAACCAGCCGGATGTGAAAAACACGCCGAGAAATTATTTGCCTGCTTGGCCAACGAGGCAACGACCAAGGCTAGAGATATTGAAAAGATGGGATATGGAAAGAGTTATTATGAGGATGTGGAGAAGGAACGGGTGGCCAAGTTGCAGCAGCAACAGCCAAAAAAGGATGATACAACAGCAGCAACCAAGATTGAGGACAAGGCGGATATTGACAAGTCCAAATTACCATCTCCAAATGACAACCCATTAGATGAATGTAGACTAGCGATTGCATATTACAAACGGTGTTGTGATCGGGAATTGAAAAAGAAGAAGAATTGGATTTTAACGGAGCCGTATCGGGTGCAGGAGGAGTATCGATACAAGTCCAAGAGTGGATAGATATGATGGATACATATTATAGGTCAAGGCTGTGGAAAGGGAAAGAAATGATGGATTACATCGCAGACTAGACAGCCGACAGAAAGCAATGGGGCAGATTAGATAGATGGAGCACAAGTGTAGTTATGTGGAAAGGGAGAGAAATGATGGGTTGATCAACACCAGATATGTAGTGGATAGAAGCAATGGGAGAGATTAAATAGAGTGTGAAGATCTTTGTCTTCTCTGTGCACCTCTGATGCCTGGAGTTTATGAATAAATAGATGATGTTGAGAATGCTCTTTTATCTAACGTTCTCTAGAATTATTCTCGTCTATCTACTTATATCATATGCCAACCACAACTAAAGCTAAACCATTGCGCACATGTATCACCCCCTGCAAGTCTTCAATAATCCCCTTGAAGACTCGTAAAACAACCTGTCACAACCTTACTTGCACTGGTAAGGGTTCCTTCCTTTGCTTGGGCAGTTACCACTGCAGCAGTCACTATTCTGGCTACAAGAAGTTCCCTGCACAGAGCAATTGCTTGGAGGTGTAGGGGATGGAGGGGTAGGGGTAGGCGCCGGAGTCACAGGTGCGGGAGGAGGACCTGATGTACCAGGACATTCTTCATTCCACCAGCACATCTTTCCTCCCTTTCCACAACTATTCGCTTGACCTTCGGTTGTACACTCTCCGCTTGCAGCTGAGCCATCAGCGCAGATTGTAGCGGGGAGAGGTTCATTCTTGGTGCACACGTACTTGGCTACTGTCGCCACAAAGGGTGTTGGTGAAGAAGTTGTTGGCGAGGATGTCGGCAAAGGTGTTGGATCATTTGTCGGTGTGCCCGTGGTTGGTGGAGGTGTGGGCTGAGGTGTAGCTGGTGTTGGATTGGGAGTTGGATTAGGTGTTGGCTGAGGGGTAGCTGGTGTTGGATTAGGTGTTGGTGGCGATGGTCCAGCATCAATGCATCCACTTGTAGTTTCCAAGACTGCAGATACTGGGTTAGAGAAACTGTTGCCCGTGTCATGCTCCATTACCCAAAAGAATGCTAAAAGAAGAAAGAGAAGAAGATTCGTGAGATGATGGAATAAAATAATGCACAAAGTAAAGACGTGCTGGAAAAGAAGAACTTACCTCCGCCATTGCAAGCAAACTCTCCATTGTTGTAAGTTTTGATACCTTCCATGACGTTCGCAGCTTGCATTCCACTTGCGTTTGAACCTGTCCCGCCGCAGTCACTGATACAAAAGCCAAACACAATCTTGTCAGGCTGTCCAGGGAAGAGATCATTGGCAATGTCGGTGTAAATGCTTGCTGCTGAAACTTGTCCATTTCCAGAACCAGCAAAACCATCGAGCGCGGGCCTTGTGATACTATTGTAGTACTGTGGCATGACAAAGTCTATGTTCCAGTGCTGAGCTTTGAGAAGCTGGTAGTATTTACTAGTGGGGACCAGGTCACTATCCATTGGAACATGAGTGAGCTCATACGTTTTGGTTGTAGATGCTTCATCAAGCTTTTGACGCAGTTGAGAAGTCAATCCAGACAAGAAGTTTTGAGCTGCAGAATCAGAGTAGGCAGGTGTCACTTGGCCGCATCCCCCGTGCGAACCTCCAGCTACGTCATAACAGTATTCATAATCGATATCCACTCCATCAAAGTTATTATCCTTGACAATCTGCACGAGTTGAGAAGCAACTTGCTCTTCTTTTCCAAAACAGTGATCCCAGCAGTTGTTCACATCACCTGACCAAGAACCACCCATTCCTGCTCCTCCAAATGACAAGATCACCTTCTTTCCAGCAGCTTGCCACTGCTGAACCAAAGCTGCATTCGGAGCATTATTACAGATGAGAGGAGCAGCAATGTTGCACTGTGCATCACAGTTGTTCTTGCCTGCGGCCCAGCTATAGGAGACAGCAAAAGCAATCACGATATGGGTGTATGGAGCTACTTGAGCTTCAGAAGGACAAGACTGCCAATTGCCCAAATAGGCAACCAAACGAGAATCATGTCGAGCCACTGCAGTGGTAGGAGATGGAGCAGGTGTCGTTGGCACTGGTGAAGTAGGATTTGGAGTAGGAGCCGGTGGAGGTGTCGGCCCATCGAACACTTGTGGACACGCAGTTGCATCGGCGTAGCAGAGGCCCGAAGAGCATTCTGCGTTGGTGCCTCCATAGCAACTTTGACCACATTGAGAGTTGGCGTTGAGCCAAGATGAGCCACAGTAGTTGTAGTTTCCGCCAGGACTTGGTGGAGGAGGAGATGGAGGATCTACTGGCGGCGGGGTCGGAGGATCTACTGGCGGAGGAGTTGGAGTGGGTCCACCGCCGGAGCACGGTCCACTCTGACAACCCGCTCCGCAGTAAGCGTCGCCCGTACCACACCATCCTGCAGAAGAGCAGCAATAGGTAGGGAAGCCGCCCTCAGCACAAGTTGCGCCGCCGAAGTCGCTTCCGCAACGCCATTGTGCCGAAGATACAGCGAGGTTGGAAAGGAGGAAGAAGAGGATTGATTGCTTCATTGAGAGATGATATTATGGGAAGAGGCTTGCTCTAAGAGATGATTTTAAGAGGCTTACTTCGAGAAGAGATGATCGATTTAATGGGCAGAGGCTTTAGCTTGCTCCGCCAAACACTGCATGAAGTCTCTCTCATCGTGATTGAGTAGTAGTACACAATAACGGTGGAACGATTGCTTGCAAAGGTCTCGTGAAGGGAAGTGTCTGATGGGTGCGCCAAAATGTGATCTATCGCACGATCACACGATCTGTGACGTCACATTAAGGGTTAATAAATGTCGCAGCGACTGAGAAAAGAGATCCATCGCAAATCGCAAAATCCGCAAAAAAACAACAGTCACAGGTCACAGCTACAATACAGTCCACCCACTCTTATGATGTCCACCGCAAATACCTCTACAATTAACATCAATACTTAATAAATAAATAACAACAATATTATCTAATCATGGTGCGCGTCTTCATCAAAGGCGGAGTCTGGAAAAACTCCGAAGATGAAATCCTCAAAGCCGCCGTAATGAAATACGGCAAACAACAATGGGCCCGCGTCGCCTCCCTCCTCAACCGCAAATCCGCCAAGCAATGCAAGGCGCGGTGGAATGAATGGCTGGATCCTTCCGTGAGAAAGGTGGAGTGGAGTCGAGAGGAGGATGAGAAGTTGTTGCATTTGGCCAAGTTGATGCCGGCGCAGTGGAGGACTATTGGGCCGCTTGTGGGGAGGACGGGGGGGCAGTGTCAGGAACGGTATGAGCGGTTGTTGGATGAGGCGGCGGGGGGTGGAGAGGGGGGAGGGAATGAGGAGGATGGTGGTGCTGTAGGTGGTGCTATTGCCGCACGAAAATTACGTCCAGGTGAAATTGATCCACATCCAGAAACCAAGCCGGCACGTCCCGATCCCATTGATATGGATGAAGATGAGGTAGAAATGCTTCAGGAGGCACGGGCAAGATTGGCAAATACTCAGGGTAAAAAGGCCAAGCGTAAGGCACGTGAAAAGATGTTAGCCGATGCAAAGCGGTTGGCAGATTTACAAAAACGACGAGAATTAAAGGCGGCAGGATTATTAAGCGGGGAGGCCAAATCTCGGTCCAAGAAACGATTGCGGGATATTGATTTGGGTGTGGAAATTCCATTTCACAAGCCTGCTCCGGCGGGATTTCATGCCACGGGGGATGAAGATGAACGTGCGGAGAGTGCACGGAATCAACGTTTGAAGGATGTGGATTATAAGCGTATTCATGAGATGCAATATCGGCAGAGAGATAGGGAGGCGAAGGAACGTCAGAAGAGGGAGGAGGCACGGTTGAGATCATTGGAACGATCAAATATGCAGTATGTTGTTGCGGAAGTTGCAAAGAGGAATGATCCAATTGCTTCTAGGAAAAGGGGGGTGTTAAATATGCCCGAACCAACAATTGCTGATGATGAATTGAGAAGGGTGGCCAAGGCAAGTGAGGAAGAGAAGGAGGCGTTGGCATCATTAGCAGCGGCGGGGGGTGATGGTGGCTCAGCCGCTGGTGGTGCTACGACCGCGTTGCTTGGTGATTATAGTGATCGTCCACTGCCAACTCCAATGCGCACACCTGCGTCGTCATCCATGGCGGGGAAGCCTTCGAGAACAGACGTAATTCAAAGAGAAGCTATGAATCTGCGAGCCCTGTCAACGGGTCAGACTCCATTACTTGGGGATGAAAATGCTGAGTTACTTGAAGGGGGTGCTGGGACCGGAGTGGGTTTGGCTGGGGCGGCAGCTGCAGCCGCTGCATATGGTGCGACACCAATGTTGGGAGGTGCAAGTGTTGCTGATGACGCTACAGCTGGAATGAAGAGAAAAGCTAGTGCTCAGACCCCACTTACGCAAGCATCATCCCATAGAGATGAACTTGGATTGAATGCACGCATCAAAGCTCCCTTGGATGTTGGGCCTGTTGTTACGAATGATGACGCTTCTGTTGGGGCATCTTCTTTTGGTGCGAGCACCTTTGCTAGTCGGCACATGTCAGTGAGAGAATTAGCAAAAGAAGAACGCCGTCGTGCTAAAAGAGCTCGTAAGGAGCTGGAAGATGCATTGGCGAATTTACCTGCACCTCAATTCGAGTACGAGTTGGCTGTACCAGAGGATGTTCCCATGGAAGAAGCTGACGAAGATGAACGAGTTGGACGCAAAATGCTCGTGAAAGATGCAGCAGAATTGGATGCCGAGGAAATTAAGAGACTGCAAAGGGAGGCAGAAAAGTTGTATGAAGAGCAATCGTCAGTCATCAAACGCCCAGATCTTCCCAGACCCAAAAGTGGTGTTGTCTTGGATAGACTTCAAGAAACTGTATCTGATCAAGATTTGGCAATGGTTTCAGCGGCAAAGTTGATTAACGAAGAAATGACGACATTAATTAGTCATGACGCTTATGCTCACCCAGTCCAGCCAGACAAGAAGGATCCAATCGTTGCATCGTTGATGAGCGAGGGTAAAGGAAAGAAGGATAAAAAAGACAAAAAGCGTAAGCAAACGATGGAACCAGAAACGCATTTAGATTTCATACCAGAAGAATCTTTAGAGGCTGCTAATCAACTGCTAGAGGATGAGCTAAAAGCTGTTCTACAAGAAAAGAGAGAGTTACTGTCTTCGGCCACTGGAAAGTACTATGAGAATGATTCAGATGTACTTGACGCAGTTGCTGCAGATACTGTGCAAGCAGCTAGTGGAAGTGCATCCCAACTATCATTTTCCAATAACGGATGGGAGCAAGGAGTAGAAGGAGATGATCGCACAGCTGAAACTCTATATGCCGAATACAAGGCTATTCAAAACGCAACCAGTGCTGTCACAAAATCATGTTCCAAACTTGAACAAAAACTCGTGATCCAAACAGGAGGATACAATCAACGGTCTCAATCTCTCATTGATTCATCTATGCAGTCCTTTGCAATGTTACAACACTCTAAAATTGAAGCAGTGGTTTATTCTCGGCTACGATCGCACGAAGTAAAAGGAGCTCAATTGAGGATTGAAGGCCTGAGAGATGAGATAGAGCGCCTTGAGGAAGAGGAGACGAAGAAACAAAAGAGATATGGCGAATTGGTGCATACAAAGAATCGATTGCAGTTGAAAATCAGGAGCCAGGAGAAAAAATAACTCTAGTGTTTCTATTTCATTAGCAAGTCTTTATTTCTTAGCATATTTTACTGCTGCAATATTAGCATTATCTGCTGTTATTGACAGAGCAATAATCCACTTTTATCTTTTCGACCGCGCAAAGTGATACCCCAGACCCTGCAAGTGGCACGCACGCTGCCGGTCGTTTGCCTTCGATTTCTTCCACTGTCAAAGACTTCTTTGAACCGTGTTTCCCCTTTGTTGGTGGATACATCAGTAGCCAGCCCCTTGATTGACCGGTAGCTTTGTCCTCCGGTATCATGGCATCGTACAGATCTTTCACGGTAACCCAATACGGAGCATATTTAAATCTTGCAACATCCAATACCAAGCAGGAATCAGAGGGCTCGTGATAAGCTGCAATCGGAGAGAAGTGTCCATCACCAGTTTGTGACAGACTTGACCTTCCAAAAGATGTTACAAGGAAGTATCCTCCATTGCAGGCTCTAGCCTGACTGTCATTGTGCGCATCAGCATCTGTTGCTATCTCTAAATCAGTTTCTTGTTGTGTCTTTGGTGGCATACGAACAGCATTTATAATGTCATTCCTGAATTCATGTATATCACATGCATCCAAAGAACCCGCTACATTCTGCTGCTGCTCTCCTCTATCACGCAATGGTCTTTTCTTTTTTACATCTACTCCCTGACATCTAGCCAGTCCACAAAATTGTTCCAGTGTTACTCCCTCCCTTTCCACCCTCTCTTTTTCTATACAACATCTTTCCAATAACATTTGCTCATCGCCATACCAACGCCATCCTCCTCTCCAGCGAACATTCGGATCAATCGCTAACGCATTTAATATTAGCACCAACGTAGTAATACCACAATAGGCTGGATCCATCTGATTTAAGAATTGTTGTGAAAGAGGAAAGTAGCTTTCAGCGCAATCATTTTGAAGAGCGTGCATGAAGCGCTGCTTTCCTTCAGTAGAGTTGAATGCGATTAGATTGGTTGGGAGTGCACGACCTCTGAATGAGTAGTTTGGATTGGGAAGTGGCGGTGGAAGTGGTGTTCCTGGGTTTACAAGAGGTTCTGATAAATGACATGAATTGCTATTTGTGTCATTTTGATTTATGCATTCTGCATCTCTTTGCGATGAATGAGCATCGTCTGTGCTCGCGGCGCTTGAATATGACAAAGTATTGAAGTAGTTGTGTCTATTATGTGGATTGTGTGATTGTATTGAACCGCATATGAATGAATGCTGCCCACTACTACAAGTAGTGCGCGAAGATGAAAGTTGCAGACATGATGTCACTGACGAAAGGAAGTCAGCAGACACTGTCACTCTGGTGCGTTTATGGCTACCTCTTCCTGGGACGAATAATCGCACTGCTCCTCTCATTCTTCTTTAATGGGGCAACTATGGATAGAGACTAAAGAAGTTAGTAGGCTATTGCGAAGGCATCAAGCACCTTCAGCATGAGCATGGTTGGTGGAGGGTTGGTGTGGGTGGTGGGGTGTTGTTTCTTGTGCTGGCTGGTGTGTGGTGTTGGCGGG
>Ga0209652_1001086_pt1 | contig 22399 bp, 19 predicted proteins | sample SaaInl74LU_5_DNA_FD_184641 | JGI IMG/M metagenome (GOLD analysis project Ga0209652, IMG submission 184641) | Marine microbial communities from expanding oxygen minimum zones in the Saanich Inlet - ESP_74LU_5_DNA (SPAdes) (version 2) | ecosystem: Environmental > Aquatic > Marine > Intertidal zone... | reverse complement strand
CGCGGAATCATCTAAATAGACCCCGCTCCAATGGATGGGATTGAGGTAGGCGCCTTTAAAGATGGCGGGATGGCTTTCACGAAGGGACTCGAGCACTTCCGGGAGGAATTTCAGCGCAATTTGTGGTTCCTTTTCCAAGGGGAGCATGGCGAACATCTTTCCCGCAATTTTGAAAACTAAGGTGTGTTCGTCAAAGGGGAAGGAGGCTTCCGCGCTGGGCAGCGATTCGCAAAAGGAGATGGCCTGGTCGCGGTTCATCGCTTATTCGGGCAAATCGGCACAGTCCAATAAAGGGTCCCAGAGCAGTGCTTTGAAATCCTGAACCTGATCTTCCACCACCACGATGCCTTCTGCTTCCAGGAGCTGCTGCATCGCATTGAGCCCCCCGAAGTAGTGCTTTCCCGTTAGGAGGCCGAGACGGTTCACAACGCGGTGTGCGGGTACGTCAGGAAGGGAATGGCTTGCATTCATGGCATAACCCACAGTTCGTGCTGCTTTGGCAGCACCAATCGCTCTAGCAATGGCCCCATAAGAGGTCACGCGTCCGAAAGGAATCTGGCGAACCACATGATAGACGCGCTCAAAAAAATCATCGCGATCCGCCATCTTCGGGGAATTTGAACTTTAAATAGGTGATGGTCTTTCCTTGCTTGAGCCACATTTTCTCATAAAAGGTCTGGCAGGCAAAGACGACATGGTCAGGCTGATCAATCACCTGCCCATAGATATCGTGATAGGTCTCCAAAACCTCTAGTCCCGACCACTCAATGATGCCGTGAAGGTATCCGTGTAAAAATTCACTATCGGATTTGAGGTGTATGCATCCATTTGAGGCGATGAGGTCTCGGTATACCGCAAGAAATGCTGGGCCAATCATCCGATGCTTGGCACGTTGGTATTTGATTTGTGGATCGGGAAATGTGATCCATATTTCATCGATTTCTCCTGCGGCAAAACAGTGCTTGACCCATTCGATGCGGGTGCGCAGAAAGCCCACGTGATCCATTCCATCGATCATCGCTTTTTTAGCACCTTCCCAAATACGCGCGCCCTTAATGTCCACTCCAAGGTAGTTTTTGGAGGGATCTCGTTGGCCCAGGGCTACAGAATACTCCCCCCGGCCACAGCCCAATTCAACCACGAGCGGACGGTCATTCTTAAAGAAGTCGGATTTCCATTTCCCGGCCATAGGGAAGCCCTCGAGGACTTCATCCTTGCTAGGTTGAAGGACATGAGGAAAGGTGGCCAGTTCGGCAAATCGGGCGAGTTTGTTTTTTCCCATGACGGTGTTAGGATTGTAGGTCCAAAATTCGGGCTTGGAGCTCTTTATTTCCTCGAAAAATATTCCACTCGAGTACGATGGCCAGATTGACGGGCCCTCGCGGATCTACATGACCCCAACCAAAGCCTATGACTGGAATTTGGGCGCCTGTTTTGGGATCCCGAGCCATGGCTCGAAGGTGCTTGCCTTCGGAGAGCTTCCGCACGTGCTCGAGCTCAACCCCCTTCAATCCCCAAATGGGCGCTTCATTTTCCATCCCGAAGGGTTCCAAACGCTCCAGAAGATGCGCTAATCCCTCGTGAAGTTCATGAATTTCTGCTGGGCTATCAATCCACTGATTCGGTTCGCGTTGATCTAAGGGCCAACGTTGCTCCACGGCGGCATTGAAGGCCTTCCGGAAATCAGCCAGTTTTTCAGGAGCCAAGGTCATACCCGCTGCTGCGCGATGCCCACCAAATTGGATCAGATGCTCGGAGGCTGCGTCGAGGCAATCGTATAGGTCAAGTCCTGGCACAGATCGAGCACTTCCAGAGAGCTTGCCTTCATGTTCAGTCAAGACAATAGTGGGCTTGTAAAAGGTCTCGACCGTGCGTTGAGCCACAATTCCTAGTACGCCCTTGTGCCAATCGGTCCCAAGCAAGACAAGGCCTAGTTGATCCGATTGAAGTGCGGCTTGCGCCTGTGCAGCGAGACTTACCCCTTGTTCTGTGCTTCGCCGTTGCAAATTGTGGGCTTCAATGTCTTGACTAAGTTGTTGGAGAATCTCAGGGTGGCCTTGGGTCAAAAGGTCTACGGCAAGATGGCCGTGGTGCATTCGCCCTGCGGCATTAATTCGCGGACCTATGGCAAAAACGACATCTTGCAACGTGATGTGTCCTGCTGGACGAGCGCTGAGTAATGCAGCCAAAGAAGGTCTAGGGTGCGCATTGATGGAAGCTAATCCTGCGCGCACGATGGCGCGGTTCAAACCGACGAGGGGAACCATGTCTGCGCCGATGCTCACCGCCACGAGATCCATTAAATCATCCAAATCGCTTGGATCAAGTCCAGCCTTTTGGTAGGAGGCACGCCAAAGCATATAGCCGACCCCACAGCCAGAAAGTTCTTTATGAGGGAAGGGGCAGTCTTTGCGCTTCGGATCCAAAACAGCCGCCGCTGGGGGAAGCGTGGCGCCAGGGGTGTGATGATCTGCCACGATGATGTCAAGTCCCCGCTGCTGCGCGGAAGCAATGAGTTCATTGGATTTAATCCCGCAATCGAGGGCTATTAATAGTTTTACCCCAGTATCGAGGGCATGTTGGACACCTGCCTCAGATAACCCATACCCCTCCTTGTAGCGGTCTGGAATGTAGGTCACGAGGGACCATCCTCCCCGCTCAAGGGCTAGCTTTCCGACGGAAACTGCCGTGGTGCCATCCACGTCATAGTCACCAAAGAGCATGACGGTTTCTTTTTGGACCCGAGCATGGGCCAAACGTGCCGCAGCCTGGGGCATGTCGGCGATCTGAAATGGATCTACTTGGGAAATTGGAATCCCTGGAATCCAATCTTTAATTTCTGCGAGGCTATGTAATCCGCGCTGAACAAGCACTCGGCTTAACGCTGCATAAGGGGCACCGAGTTCTTCCGTGAGGGCCGCCACGGCCTGGGCCGATCCCTCAGGAGCGTGCGTCCATTGCTTGATCATTCTTCTCGGGTCTTGCGCTTGTCGCGGTAGACGGCTACTTGGTGTTCTACAGAATATTTGTGAACGACTTGGAAAAGCTCTTCGATGAAGGCGCGATTGAGAGAGAGATCTTCTGCTTGCATACCGCGTTTTTGCAACAAGTCAAACCAGCGGTCCATTTGAAAGATTCCGGCATTATGGGAAACTTTCAATTGGCCTAAAGCATCCACGATGTCCATGCGTTGGCGAAGAAGTTTGACCATCTCGCTGTCCACCTCATCCAATTTGAGTCGTTCGCTATCAATGACTTCTTGCAAAGCCACATCTTTTGGGGCATTCGCCTCGAGTTTGCGGAGCAATTGGTGTAAGGTACTCGGAGTGATTTGCTGGGCGGCATCGCTCAACGCCTGATCGGGGTCGGGGTGAACTTCGATCATGAGACCGTCCATTTGGATGTCCATGGCGACTTGCGAAACATGCTCCACAAGGCGGCGATCCCCCGCAATATGGCTGGGATCACATATGATGGGCACATTGGGGGCTTGGCGTCTCAACTCAAAACTCATTTCCCATCGAGGCTCATTTCGGTATGGAGCGGCATGACTAGAAAAAAAGCCACGATGCACCGCGGCCAAATCGTGCAGCCCTGCACTGTCTAGTCGCTCCAATGCCCCAAGCCATAAACCAAGGTCTGCATGGATTGGATTCTTGACTAAGACCGGAATTTTGCTTCCACGCAAGGCTTCAGCAATTTCTTGGACATAAAAGGGATTGACCGTGGTGCGCGCGCCAATCCAGACGGCATCTGCGTGCACGGCTAATGCTTTTTCTACATGATCGGCATTGGCCACTTCAATCACGAAAGGAAGTTCGACTTCTTGGCGCATGGTTTGTAGCCATTCGAGGGCATTGTAGCCAGCCCCTTCAAATTGTCCGGGACGAGTCCGAGGCTTCCATACCCCTGCGCGATAGAGTTGCGTTTGCCCTTCTTTTTTGAGGCTGTGTGCGACTGAGAGGACTTGCTCCAAAGATTCTGCCGAGCAGGGACCTGCAATAATCAGCGGATTCTGGACGGAACCTGTCCAGGGACCAAAGGAGCGTTCGCGATGCGCGGGCAAATTCATAAGTTCAAAGGTACCGGGTGTGTTCCGGATAGCCGTTTAATGTTTGAAAAATTTGGCAGTTAATTCCCTGCCGCGCCGAGGACGACGACGATTTCGCCCTTGGCTTCATGGGAAGCAAAATGAGCCGCCAATTCGGAGACACTGCCTCGGTGGTAGGTTTCAAAGACTTTGCTGATCTCGCGTACAACGCAGATGCTGCGTTCGGGCCCTACATGCTCCTCCAATTCTCGGAGACAACGGGCAATGCGATGAGGCGACTCATAAAACACCACGGTCCGCATTTCATTTTTCCATTCTTTCATTCGGCTTTGGCGTCCCTTCTTCTGTGGGATGAAACCTTCAAAGACGAATCGATCACATGGGATACCACTGGCAACGAGGGCTGGGATGAGTGCAGTAGGGCCGGGGAGCGCCTCGACGACGATTCCCGCGGCGATGCACGCGCGGACGAGCAGGAATCCTGGATCGGAGATCCCTGGGGTTCCCGCATCGCTGACCAGCGCCGTCATTCCCACGCGTTGTTGAATGTCCGCTACGGTTCGCTCGAGCAAACTGTGTTCGTTGTGCATGTGAAAAGCGCGCAAGGGAGCCTGAATATCTAACAGCTTTAGGAGCTTACCCGAGGTTCGGGTATCCTCTGCGAGCACAATTTCTGCGCCACGAAGCACTTCCATGGCTCGGATCGTGATGTCTCCGAGATTGCCCAGTGGGGTTGGAACGAGGATGAGCTTTCCCATGAATTATTCGAAGCGCGCAAAGACCAAGGCGAGGAAGCGTTCGGCGATTTCTGGTTTCTGACTCCAATCATAATCCCCATAGACGGCATTTTCAAGAAATGTCTCACATTCTTGCTTGCTTTCCATCGTAGCCAAGGCAGCCACCACACGTTGAAAATCATCATCCACCCCATCAAATAAGTGCTTGACAAAGGCAACCCGATCGTTCAAGCCCACTTTTAGTACCGCATACCGGGCATTCACACTTTTGGCCGAAGCCGCAGGGGTGGTTTTGGGTGCCGCAGCAGGAGGTGCTGTGCGCTCTGCGCTTGGCGCGCGTTCGGGTGTCGCTGGAGCTACCGCTGGGGGCTCAGGGCTGGTTTCGGGCATTTCTACCTCGGGTGTTTCAGCCAGTTCAGGGCTTGCGGCTGAGGTTGCTGCCTCTTTTGGACTTTCTGTTGGGCTGGAAACGGGCATTTGCGCCAGTAAATCGTGCGAAGCGCACTCAGCAATACGAAGACTTTCTGCTTGGTTTGCCTCCAACTCTGCGCGCATGGCGGCTGCTTTTTGAGCGATTTGCGCTTCGCCGAGCTGCTGAATTTGGGCTAATTTTCCAGAAAGTGCCCGCTGTTCTGCCAAGACCCAGAGGTCCAAAATGTCCTGAATCTGAGCAGGGCTAGGGCTTTCGGTCTGTAAAGCTTGGCGTAAAGCGGAAAGGGAATCCGTGAGTGACATGCGCTATGGGTTTGTTACCGCTGTGGTAGATTTGTGCGGCACCGAAAAGTACAAAATGTTCCAAGAGCACACCGAAGTTCCTACACGCCGTTCCGGATGGATTGAAGTCATCGCGGGCTCCATGTTTTCTGGGAAGACGGAGGAACTCATTCGCCGTGCCAAAAGAGCGCAGATTGCAAAACTGCGTGTTCAGATATTCAAACCAGGGGTTGACACCCGCTATGCGGAGGATGCCGTTGTCACGCATGATCGCACTTCCCTCGACTGCCAGGTAGTTCAAAGCTCTGATCAATTGCACCTCTTAGCGGCAGGCTATGATGTTATCGGAATTGACGAAGCGCAATTCATGGATGAAGGCATCGTGGATGTGGTCAATGCATTGGCTAATGCGGGGACCCGCGTAATCATTGCCGGATTGGATATGGACTTTGCGGGGAAGCCGTTTGGCCCGATGCCGCAGTTGATGGCGGTCGCGGAATTTGTCACGAAGGTCCATGCCATTTGCGTCCGCACGGGAGAGCTTGCGCATTACTCACACCGACTTGAAGCGGAACAAGGCACGATTCTTTTGGGTTCACAGAATGAATATGAACCGGTTTCCCGGGCAGTTTTTACCCAAATTCAAAACGAAAGTCCATCCCATGTTCCCGGCGATACCGATTGACCGCTTCGCCGCACGTCTGGGGGCCCAGATCGTCCATCAGGGAAGTGCATCGCTGATTCAGGCCATCGTAAGCGACAGCCGTCAAGCTTTGTGGATTCAACCCACCGCGTTCATTGCCCTTCAGACAGAAAGTGGAGATGGGCATCGCTATGCGCAGCACGCGGCGCAGCAGGGGGCCGTGGCACTCATCCTTCAGTCGGATCACGGTCAGCCAAAATTCCTTGAGGATTTACCCGAAACCTGCACCATATTGGTCGTAGACGACACCTGGGCAGCCTTGCACCGCCTTTCGGCCGAGCATCGTCAAGAATTAGCAGGTCCAGTCATTGGCATTACGGGGTCAAATGGAAAGACCACCGTGAAGGAATATCTCTTTCACTTGTTAGGTGACGCCGGCATTGCGCGCTCTCCGAAGAGCTTTAATTCTCAATTAGGGGTTCCGCTCTCCCTACTCGCTGCAGCGAAAGATGCGCGGGCCACGTTGCTCGAGGTTGGCGTGAGCGCCGAAGGCGATATGGCCCGGATGGCCCCTTGGGTGTGCCCAGATTTTGGAATTTTCACCCACCTGGGGGATGCGCATGCCCGTGGTTTTTCTTCAATGGAAGCCAAAGCGGCGGAAAAGGCGCAGCTCTTTGCCCATAGCCAGTGGGTTATTGCGCCAGCTTCTGAACCACATATTTGTCAAGCGATTACGGCACCCCTTCGTCGCTGGTCATGGAACGGGGATGGCGATGCCGAACTTCAATTTACCTGGGCTGAGGGCAAACTTCAATGGAATTCAACGGATGGAACCATTCATGGTTCAGCAACCTGTCCGTCATGGGATCCCGTGCAAACACACAATGTCGCCTCAGCGCTTGCATGCATCCTCTTCTTGGATTGGCCCTGGGATCCGGCGCGTCTTCACGATGTGATCGCCTCCGGACTTCGGATGGAGCGACTTCCCGGTATGGATGGGTGGACCTTACTTAACGACTGCTATACCTCGGATCAAGATGCCTTAGGCTGGGCCCTGGATACGCTGGCGGCAGAACCCGCTACGCCGCGCTATGCCGTTGTGGCCTGCCCTGTGGGAATGTCAAATTTCCCCGAATGGATGGATGCCGCCTGCGCATCGCGTGGAATCGATGGATGGTGGGGTATTGGTGCGGAGCTACACGCCTTGCCCAATGGCTTTGCCGATGTAGAGGGATTCCGCGCAGCGGCCCCTTGGGAAGCCGTGGGAATGGGGGGCACGATGGTGTTAAAGGGGCCGCGGGAGGCCCGTTTAGAGGCCTTGTTGCCCTTTTTAAAAATGCAACACCATGACACCGTCCTCGGCATCGATTTGGAGGCCTTGGCTTCTAATCTTAGACACTACCGAAGCCTGATGAGCGGTCAGCGCATTATGGCCATGGTGAAAGCGAATGCCTATGGCCTTGGGGCAGTGACCATTGCCCAAGCCTTGGCCAAACACCACGTGGATTATTTTGGCGTGGCCTATGTTGATGAGGGGAAGGCACTGCGCGAAGCGGGGATTTTGACTCCCATCATGGTGATGAACCCTGGAGAGCAGAGCATGGAACAAATGCTCGCACTTCGCCTTGAGCCCGAAATCTTCAGTCTGGAGGTGTTGGACCGATTTGGCCAAGCCTACCAGCGCTATCCCGAAGCGGCGTTAGGACGGGTGCATATCAAAGTCGATACCGGCATGCACCGTTTGGGGTTTGCTCCAGATCAAGGGGTAGCGGTAGCGCGACATTTGGCCCAGTATCCTGGGCTGGAAGTGGCTTCTGTCATGACGCATTTAGCTTCGGCGGAGGACCCCAGTCAAGATGATTTTACTCGGATGCAAGGGAAGCGCTTTGATGCCTTTTATGATGCCTTCGTCGGAGAATTGGGCTACCGCCCCTTGCGCCATGCGGCGAATACCCCAGGGTTACTGCGACACCCCGCCCTGCATTATGACATGATTCGTCTGGGCATTGGATTGTTTGGGGATTCACCTATCCGGGAGGACCGGGACGCCTTGCAACCTGTTGTCTACATTCAAACCCGCATTTCACACATTCAGGATCTACCGGCCGGAGAGGGGCTGTCCTATGGACATAGCGATGCGGCCGATTATGATCGCCGAATCGCCACATTGCCTTTGGGTTATGCGGATGGGTTTCCACGTGCCTTGAGTTCAGGCCGAGGCTATGTGATGATTCATGGTCAAAAGTGTCTGGTCCTCGGACGTGTGTGCATGGACATGACCTTGGTGGATGTGACCCATGTGCCAGCGCAACGAGGCGATGCCGTCGAGGTGCTGGGCGCTCAATTGACTGTTTCTGATATGGCGGAGTGTGCGGGGACTATTTCCTATGAGATACTGACAGGCCTTTCTGAGCGTTTAGGGAGAACCGTATGGAATCCCAACGCATAATTCATCGTTTTTTTCTTAGCCTCTGGCTGATCCTTTTACCTTTTTGGGATTTGGGGGCAGGGTTGGCGTTGGTCTTGGCCTTTCTGGCCGTCGTTTGGAGGGATCGCACAGCAGCCAAAGTGAAGTGGCTACAATCGGCATCCTTTTGGCCGCTTTGGGGCATTGTCGCCATGGTAGGAATTGCGGGCTTGTGGCACGAGTCTGAGTTAGAGACCCATCTTCGCGTACTTCCATGCATGCTTCTGTTTTGGGCATTTGATCGTGAAACCATTCAAAAAGCGCTGCCCTTGGGTGGGCTCATCCTTATGCTGTATTTGCTCGGTTCAGGCGCGGTTCGCTTTTTAGAAGGTGCCGATTTTTCGACGTTGCTTTATCGAGGGCTGTTGGAAGGTCTCCATCAGCACGTCTACATTGGGAGTTATCTTCTCATTGCCGTGGTCGCCGTCTGGACGGGAAGACTGGGGTGGCGGATCAAAGGACTCTACACCGCCCTGGTTCTTTTCTTTTTAGGCCTTCTAGGGGCCAAAATGCTTATCCTCAGTACTTTTCTTTCCGTACTCTGGTTTGTGTACCACCGGGGTCGGTTGCCAGCCAAAGCGGGCTGGGCTGGGCTATTGTTAGTTCTCGGGTTTGTCCTTACACAGGCTTTTTCAGAGGGACGCGCATTAGGGCATGTCCTGAAACCCGTGGATCCCTATTGGGCGACGGGTTCGGTAGATACGCGGGTGGTGCAAGCGCAGGCGACGTGGACTTTAATTCAAGAACGTCCTTGGACAGGCTGGGGAACCGTCGAAAAACAGGCCGCATTGGATTCGCGCTATACCGAGATGAATTATCGATTTGGGATGAAGCGTCATTTGAATGTGCACAACCAATTCTTAGAGTGGGCCCTCAGTTATGGCTTGGTGGGCATAGGCGTGCTCCTGTTAAGTTGGATTGTCGCTTTCCGTTTAGCTCCATGGGAGCCTTTTAGTTTGGGACTCGTGCTGATCTACTTTGGGAGCCTTTGGCTGACAGAAAGCATGATGGAACGCTCTTTGGGAGTGTCGTTGTTTGCTCTTGCATGGGCCTGGATGGTGGATCAATCGAAGAGCCAATCCAGCGAATTAGACGTTTAGGCTGTTGGCTTGTCTTGCTTGTTGGCTTGCTTTTGAATGCGCATCAATGCATCAGCCACATGGCCACGGAGCTGGACTAGGTCCATTTTGGCTGGGCCTTGATAGAGAAAACCAATCAACAAGGGGGGGCAATCCTGGAGGCGGTCTGAGCGCTCAAGCCGATAGGCTTCTCGGAGTAAACGCTTAAAACGATTGCGATCCACGGCGTGTTTGAAACGTCGTTTCGGCGCACCGACCAGTATTTGGGCAGATCGCTCCAAAGGCCAGCTAGATTCGGCCCAAACAATTTGAATGGGGCCTTCACTGAAACGACGCCCTTGCTCAAAAAGATAGGCTATTCGGTTGCGAAGTTTCAGCCGTTCCTCTCGGGGGAATCGGGTGTCAATCACTTGCCTTTATTCGCTTCTTCGATGTAGGCATCCAAGGCCTGGCTCATAGAGGTGAACTTGGGCGCAGGCACTTCAATGTCTAATCGCAGAGAGTTTTCCGCGATGGCTTGTTGGGTGGTGTTCCCAAAGGCGGCAATTCGGGTGTTTTCCTGCTTGAAGTCAGGGAAATTCTTGAGCAGGGAACGGATGCCTTCTGGGCTAAAAAAGACCAAAATATCATACTTCACATCACTCAAATCGCTCAAATCTGAAGCCACGGTATGGTACATGGTGGCGCGGGTCCACTTGATGTTCCCTTTTTCAAGCAACTCAGGAATGTCTGGGTTGAGAATGTCCGAAGTAGGCAGCATGAAGTGTTCTCCGCGTTGCTTCTTCAAAGTTGGGATGAGGCCCGCCAAGTTGCCGGTGCCTGGGTAAATTTTGCGCTTTCGGTAGGGGACAAATTTTTGCAAATAGAAGGCGACCGCTTCCGAAACGCAGAAATATTTCCAGTCCGGATTGATCGCTACCCGCATTTCTTCACACATGCGGAAGAAATGATCAATCGCATTGCGACTTGTAAAGATGAAAGCCTTGTGATCTGCTGGAGAAACCTTGTCTTTTCTGAAATCAGCCGCAGGAACCCCAACCACTTCGATGAATGGACGGAAATCCACCTTCACCTTGTGCTTGTCAGCTAATTGGGTGTAGGGATTCGTTCCGGCCTGTGGCTCGGGCTGTGAAACCAGGATGCTTTTAACCTTCATATGATTGAAAAAATAGAATCCAGAAAATAGGGCTCGCTTCTAGGGCGCAAAGGTACAAAATCGCTAAATACCAAGGGGTATGCCTCTTCGAAACGTATCGAAAAAATGACTTCCCCATGCCCAAAACGTACAGAAATAAGGCTAAAAGAACAATGAAAATGTAAAAAGGCTCCAGGATGTCAATACTTCTTTGGGCGGCCAGCATGAGCCATAGCAAGACAGGGAGCGCGATCCAAAGTGCGGGTAGAAAAGAAAATCGTTCCCCCCAATGATTCCAATGGTGGCGACTTTGGTCCCAGATCACGCCGAAAAGACTGTGGATGAGTAATTGACTGCTCAATGCCACCAGAGGGATGAGGTATAAGCCATACCACGGTCCATTGTATCCGGGGAGTAAATGAGGGATGGATTGGGCCCCAAGGATGAGAAATCCCAGGAGACTCATCAAACCCACGAGTAAGAAATTGGGAATCCAAAGTCTAGTCGGTGAATCCTCCCAATGGGTGATGCGCTCAATGGCGTTGAGCCAGCGGTTAGATTCCGAAGGCGCGCGTTGGATTAAAAGTCCTAGAGCCAGACTTAGCAGGGCAGCTAACCAAAATAATGCATCAGAGGGAACGTCTCTCAACGTGCCTTCTAATGCCTGGGGTAAGCCTGATTCCATGCTACAAAGGTAGATGGGTCAAAGGGTAAAAGCGTTCATGGGTTGTGGGTCGACCTGGTCTCCTCAGCCAGAACGTTTTCATTGATTGGCTTGCGTCGGAAGTTATTTCCAATGAAAATGTATGCCCGCCTTGATCCATCGCCCAGGCAAAGGCACATTTCCGCGGTCCAAAACCGTAGCATTAAAGAGGTTCATGGCATCGAGGTAGACGGTCATGCCATCGTGGTCGTAGCTTAGGCGGGCATCCACCGTTTGGAAGGGGTCGTAGGAGGTAAGTTCGCCACCAGGAAGTGCATATTGGCCGGCTCGATCTTGGCGGATGTAGACAAGACCCCCTTGAAATCCTCTAATGGGAGCAGAGGTGAGCTCGAATTGCAGTCGGTTCGCGAGGTAGTCGAGCGCATAGATGGACTGACCGTCAAGGGCTGAAGCGCTGTGGCTGGCCGCTTGGAAGCGGGCTTCCCACTGGAATAGATCCACGGCGGATCCGCCGGTCTCCAGCTCTAGACCCTGGATGTTGACTTGCGTAATGTTATCCGCTTGAAGTACTTGAGCGCCGTCGACCGTTCGGTAAATCCAGTCAATGAGGTTGGTGCCCCGACGCTGGTAGACGGTAGCTCGTAAGAAATTCGGCATGCCTTGCAATCCGCCTGGAACTGCCACCGAAGAACGCCAAATAGAGGTACCGGCCTCGAAATTCCAAGCGTGTTCGGGCTGTAGGGTGGCCGAACCTTGAGCGCCCCCGAGCGTGTAGTACAAGTCGGTAAAGGTGGGAAGTCGGAAACTGCGGTTGACGCTTCCAAAGAACTCGGTCCGCTTCAAAGAACTCGGATCCGAACCACGGAGATGGGCCTCCAAATTAGGCAAATAGTCCAAGCCGTAGCGGTCGTTGTAGTTGGCGCGGAAGTCGGCCTTCAAGGTGAAGCGATTCGCGGGATGGGTAAGCCAGCTCGTGGCAAAGAGGCCTGCATTGGTTCGGGCATCCCCACGGGTATAGTAGGAGCGGTTGTCCGGCGCAGGAATGGGACTGAGCAGGTCAGTGCCTAGAACAGAACTTACAATGCCGTCGTGGCGAACATCCGCGCCGATAAAGGTTCGGCGGTATCTGCTTAGGGTGTAGAGGACTTCACCGCCCAGGGTTCGGGTGCGGTGGTTGTTGTGTTCGGTGTACCATGATGGCGCCCAGCTGGAGTCCGTCGTGCGCATGAATTGACCATTTTCAAAGCGCTGGTAGTAGCCCTGGTCCTCGCGGAACAATTCAAAGTGATCGCTGTGCTGACGCGCATAGACTTTGGCATTCCAGGTATAGGCGTCCAAATCTAGGGCAGCCGAATAGCTTGCAATGGCTTCATACTGTTCGGGAAAATTGAATGAGTAAAAATTCTGCGCGCCGAATCCCTTGGTGACCATGCCGAGGTGGCCGCTCAGGACTTTGCCCCCAGATAAATTCGTTATGCTGCGTAAATAGGTTTGGAGCTGACTGAAATCCGTGTTGACAAAAGCGCCATCCGCCGCTTTGTAGTCCATGTCAAAGCCAATGTCGGTGCCAGCTAGGTTGCCCAGGTACATGCCCGCCGCTCCCCGCTGGTAGCCATACTGTCCAATTCCAGCATGGGCATAGCCGGGACGATTTTTAGGCATCCAGGTGTCAATATTGACCACCCCTGCAAAGGCAAAGGGTCCAAATCGGTAGGAACCGCCGCTGGGCAACACAGAAACTTTGCGAATGGCTTCTATGGGAACGGGTAAGTTCATGCTGTGGTGCCCAGTTTGGGGATCGGAATAGGGGATGCCGTTCACCAGAATGAGGACCTGGTCAAAGGTGGAACCGCGCACCGAAATGTCAGATTGCACATCGTTCAGGCCTCGGCTTCGAATATCGACGGAGGCAAAGCGCTGTTCCAGGGCATCGCTGGCATTTTCTGTCGTGCCGGCTATGCCGCGCTTCTCCACTTTGTGGCCGAGCTCGCGGTCCAGCGCCCCATAGATGAAGACAGGATCGACCAAGACAAACCCTAGCTCTGACGTGACCGTGTCGTTTTGCTTGGACAGGTTTTCCTGTTCGGATTGAGCCCAAGCCGAAATGGCCGTAAAACAACAAGCGAAAAGGTAGGTAGATATGCGCATAACTAGTAATAAAAAGCCCGACCCCTTGGGAGGGTCGGGCATAAAGATACCACAGCCCGCTTAGCGCGCTAAGACAGAAACAACGTTGTTGGAGACTTCCACAACGCCACCTTGAATGTCTACGGTGGTGCGGCCAGAAGCTCCGTCAATCACGATGCTACCCTGAGCTAGAGAGGCCATGATCGGAGCGTGGTCTGTTAAAACTTGAAACAGTCCTTCCGTACCAGGGAACTGGATTGCGGTTGCTTCCCCTTTGAAAAGGGATTTTTCCGGCGTAAGGATGTCAACGTGTAATGCCATGTTTATGCTTCTGCCAACATTTTCTCCCCAGCGGCGATAGCCTCCTCGATGCTTCCCTTCAAGTTGAAGGCAGCTTCAGGATACTTATCTAACTCACCATCCATAATCATGTTGAAACCTTTGATCGTTTCAGCAATGTCAACGAACACCCCGGGAATACCCGTGAACTGCTCGGCAACGTGGAAGGGTTGAGAGAGGAAACGCTGAACGCGGCGAGCGCGGTGTACGACCAACTTATCTTCTTCAGATAATTCTTCCATACCCAAGATGGCGATGATGTCCTGGAGCTCTTTGTAGCGCTGAAGAATCATCTTCACGTTCTGGGCACAGTCGTAATGCTCTTTACCGACAACCTCAGGCGTCAAAATACGCGAGGTGGAATCCAACGGATCTACCGCAGGATAAATACCTAATTCAGCAATCTTACGAGACAAAACGGTCGTAGCGTCCAAGTGGGCAAACGTGGTTGCAGGAGCTGGATCAGTCAAGTCATCCGCAGGAACGTAAACGGCCTGAACGGAAGTAATCGAACCATTCTTAGTCGAGGTGATGCGCTCTTGCATCAATCCCATTTCAGTTGCAAGGGTAGGCTGGTAACCTACGGCAGAAGGCATACGGCCCAAGAGGGCAGATACTTCAGAGCCCGCCTGTGTGAAACGGAAAATGTTATCTACGAAGAAAAGGATGTCTTTACCCTGGCCAGTGCCTTCACCGTCACGGTAATATTCAGCCATGGTCAAGCCGGATAGAGCAACACGGGCACGTGCGCCGGGAGGCTCATTCATCTGACCAAAAACGAAGGTCGCTTTTGAGTCTTTCAACTCTTCTTTATCTACTTTGCTCAGGTCCCATCCGCCTTCCTCCATGGAATGCTTGAAGTCCTCGCCGTATTTGATGATGCCTGCCTCGATCATTTCGCGCAACAGGTCATTTCCTTCACGGGTACGCTCACCCACTCCGGCAAATACAGAAAGACCACCGTGGCCTTTCGCAATATTGTTGATCAATTCCTGAATCAATACGGTTTTACCTACACCGGCACCACCGAACAATCCAATTTTACCACCCTTCGCATAGGGCTCGATCAAGTCGATGACCTTAATGCCGGTAAGAAGAACCTCCGTAGCGGTAGATAGGTCCTCAAAGCGAGGAGCCTCACGGTGAATCGGTAAGCCATTGCCTTCCTGGATTCCACCGATTCCATCGATATCTTCTCCAACAACGTTGAATACGCGACCGCGGATTTGCTCGCCTGAAGGCATCGCAATCGGTTGGCCGGTAGCAATAACTTCTTGGCCGCGAGTGAAACCGTCCGTAGAGTCCATAGAAATGGCACGAACCGTATCCTCACCAACGTGCTGTTGGGTCTCCATGATAACTTTTTGGCCGTTGGGGCGAGTCACCACCAAGGCATCGTAAATCTTGGGAAGCACAGCGCCTTCAAAGTACACGTCAACAACGGGACCGATGACCTGGGCAATTTTTCCTTTCAGAGTGGACATAATGAGGGTATAAAAAATCTTTCTGAATTCGGCTGCAAAGGTACTAATCAGATGCTTAGTAACGCATCTTTTTGTACAAGAAATAATGCGTCAAGGCAAGAAGTGGGAAGGTGAACACTAACAAAACCCCATTTACCAGGCCATCCGCGGCCAAAACGACCAAAAGAAGGAGCGAAAAAAGTATACAAGCCCCAAAATTTGCTCGACCGCGAGCCACGCTTTGACGAATGGATCCAAAGAAACTCTGGTGCTCAAAAACTCGGATAAACCATGCTTGAATGCTCAGGGCCACCATGGCCAAGCCGAGCAAGAGCAAAGCAAGACCAAGAAAACGTGAGCGCGACCAATCCATGTCATTTTGAAGCATATCCATCATTAACTGGGGATCGTTCCCAGCTTCGCGTTGGATAGACTCCAAGCTAGCGGCTGTGCTTTCATCTAAAAAGAGCGCCACGACAAATCCCAGAATCATGGTGCTAGCCAAGAGTTGAAAAAGGATCATCAATCCGAGTGTTCCAGCATGCACGAAACCCTTACTCGTCGCCATGAGTTGTGGTTTTTCCCCCCACGAACGAAATTCTCCTGACTCAGCGGCAATGGCCACACCCATGTACAATGCAGGCAAGACAAAGTAGGAAACCAAGAAGGGGAGCACGGGGATGTACTTGCCGAGCATGGTCGCTACATAGGCCATGAATCCAAATAGAAGAAAGTGTCGGGGGGCGAGCATGAACGTTGCCCAGGCATTTTTGAGTGCATGTACCATGAGAGCAAAGATGGCAATGATATCTTTGCCAAACATCTCGCGCTTCGTGCAAACCTTCCCATCCATCTCCCAATTTCCGACGTTGAGCCATGCTGTGGCAACGACGGGGACATTTGACGGAGTTCATGCGGGCCATCAAGCCATCCTAAAGCGCTTGATATCCGCCGCCAAGGAACATGACGGTAAGAGCGTTCTCATCACCTTTGATCCCCATCCGCGTAGACTGATTCATCCCGAGTATCCGCTTGAGTTGCTTACCACAGTCGAAGAGCGTGCCGAACTGCTCGCGGAACTCGGCTTGGATTACTTGATTGTGCAGCCCTTTACACATGCGTTTTCAAAAACGGAATCCATCGATTTTGTGCGCCAGCTCTTGGTGGAAAAAATTGGAGTAAAACGACTCGTTATCGGACATGACCATCGCTTTGGACGGAACCGAGAAGGGGGTTTTGAACATTTGAAAGAATTCGCTCCGGTCTATGGCTTTGACGTGGAAGAAATTCCTGCCTTAGATATCGAAGCGATGCATGTTTCGTCCACCCAAATTCGACAGGCACTGCACGCGGGCGAAATGGACAAAGCGACGCTCGCGCTGACCCGACCCTATTTTGTGACGGGTGAAGTTGTGAAGGGGCGCCAAATAGGTCGGACGATTGGCTTCCCAACGGCCAATATCGGGGGCTTACATCCGGATAAATTACTCCCTTCGCAAGGAGTTTATGCCGTTCGTGTAGACTTGCTAGACCATGCGGCCTCATCGGCCACTCGCGGTTTGCCTGCTGTCGCGAATTATGGCCAACGCCCGAGTATTGAGGCCGGTTTGGCCGTGCTTGAAGCCCATTTACTGGAAGGAGGGCAAGACCTCTACGGTCAGCGGATCCGAGTGCATTTTATTGAACGCCTTCGTGGAGAGTATAGCTTTCCAAATCGAGAAGCACTTGTCGCGCAAATCGCCAAAGACGCGGAAGAGGCGAGGAGGGTGCTGTGAGCTCGGGCTTCGCCCTCGCTCCGTTTGTTAGCTAGTTGGTTTGTTAGCTCGGGCTGCGCCCTAAAGCCAGAAAGCACGGGTTTCGCGCTGTCGCCTTATCGCTTAAACGTTTAATCTCTTTTAGCCTTAAACCTGGTGGTCGACCTTCGTCGCGCGCCGAGACTTTCCGTTGTTTTGCCGAGTTCTAGCTGACAAACGAACATGCCAACTAACCAGCAAACAGCACAAAGCGCCCCTAGCCCTCCAACCCCAACGTATAGGTCAGCATGATCATTCGGCCCGCCATGGGGTAGTAGAAGTTCTCGTCGGTGCGTTGCCCCCCGTAGAGGTAGCCCCAGGTGTAGCCGTTCGGCGCATACTGGGCGTTTAAGACATTGAGGAAGTCCACTTTGACTGTGCCCCAGGTTGCGGGCATGCTGAACTGCAGGTCAAAGGTTTGGTAGGGGTCTAGGCTACGAGAATTCTGCCCCGTGTTGTCCAAAAATTGGCGTCCCACCGTTTTGGCGCGAAGAGCGACATAGGCCTGAGGTTCCTGAGGATCCAAGTTATCCGTAACCCAGACATATTTTAGGATGGCATTGCCCATGAATCCAGGGGAGAAGGCAATGGGGGTGTTGGTATATAGTGTTTTGACTTCGGAGTAATCCAGGTAGTCGTAGAGCACCTCTTCAAATGCGGCGATGCGGTTGGTACTGAACGTCGCATTGGCGAAGAGGCTCCAGTGTTGGCCCACACGGCCTTCGGCCGCTAGCTCGATGCCGCGGCGGAAGCTTCGGTCCACATTGGTGCGGAGGAGGGCGCCTACGTCATTCAATGCACCCGTGGGAACCAGCTGGTCTTTGTACTCCATGGCATAGCCTGTGGCTTCCAGGCGGTAGGTGGGGCCTGCGAGGATGTAGCCGGTCTCGAGGTCAAAGAGGCGTTCGGCCTTAGGGGCTTCGAGGTCGCGGCGGTCGACAAAGTCGTTTCGGTTGGGTTCCCGGTTGGCAATCGCCCCCGAAAGGTAGACGCGGTGAATGGCCTGGTTGTCCGTGACATGCCGCCAGTCCAGGCCGGCTTTCGGGTTGAAAAAGAGCTGGTTGTAGCCCAAATCCAGACGCGTCTGATCGTCGCCCCGGCCGTAGATGTAGTAGGCCACATTTCGGACCTGCAAATCGCCATAGGCCACGAAGGGACCCAAGGGAATTTCGGCCTTCGCATAGCCGGTCACGTCCATTTTATCGCCCACCGCCTCGTAGTAGCGGTACTCGTTGGCGCCCTGGTAGTCCTCGCGGTCCAGCCAAAAATTATAGGTCGTCCCAATGCTGGGCAAGGGGTTGATGCGCATCCACGGCAAAGTGCCAAAGTGATCGCCGAGGTAGCCGTTCCAGAAGCCCCCCAAGACGTATGTGCGATCGCCCACTTGTTTGACCAAAGACGCGTTGGTGCCGATCATAAAGTTGTCCAACCAGCGCTGGCGGACGAGGTCGGTGGTGTAGATGGTATCCCCATTGATGACGGGATTTTCCAGGCCGTAATCGGCAAAGGCATCGCCGGCGCGGTACTGCTCAAAGTAGCCTTTTCCGCTCACGAAATAGGTGGTAATGTTCAAATCCCAGTTGCGCGGCAGGTACAATTTGGTGATAAACTGCGTGTGCGCCTGGCGGTACTGGTCGATTTCATTCGGGTAGCGGTAGTAGTTGTAGGTGCGGGCGCCCGAACGTCGCAAATGGTCGGCATCCGCCGAATCCAAATAGTTCCGTGCGATGTAATCCTCGACCCCTTGGGCGTCACCGCGGTACTTCGCCTCCGGGATGCCCCACCAGGCCTGCTGCGTGCGCTCTTCGCCGCTGAAATGCACCAAACGCACATAGCCGTCTTTCAATCGCGCTTGGCCCGAAATCAAATACGACGTCAAATCCACCGCCGAGCGGTCGATAAAACCATCGCTTTGCATGCTCGAATAGCGGCCCATAAACGTAAAGGGTTTGTCCTTTTGGCCCTTGAAGCCCACCGCGCCCGAATGCATCACCACCGTCGCACGGCTACTCCCATAATAGCCCGCGCCCAAAGTCAACTTGGTGGAAGCCTCTTGGTCCGGCACCCCCACCTCCATGGAAATGGAGCCGCCAAAAGCCCCGGCGCCCACCGTCGAGGTGCCTACCCCGCGTTGAATCTGCACACTGTTTAGGGAAGATGTCAAATCCGGGGTATTCACCCAAAAAACCCCGTGCGACTCCGGGTCATTCACGGGCGCCCCGTTGATAGTGACATTGATGCGCGTTTGGTCCATGCCGCGCATGCGCAAATACGTATAGCCCATGCCCGTTCCCGCATCCGAAGACTGCGTCATAGAAGGCAAAAATTGCAGCACGTAGGGAATGTCCTGCCCCGTATTCATATTGGATAGGTAGCTATTCCAAACATTCCGCTCGTCAATCCGCGAAATCGTGATGGTCTTCGCTGTCATCGGCGTGCGTTCCGAGGCCCGAACCTCTAGAAGTTCCACGCTGGTCAGGGAAACTTTGGTCAAGGATGTCGTGTCAAGGAGTTGCGCATTCAGCGTTAAAGCGCTGATCGTCAAGAGGGCAAAAGCGGAAGTTTTCATATTCGCTGGTTTTCTAAAGTTACACAGCGAGGTGCCTGATCTAGGCGGCCCGAACGGGCTTTTCCACTTCCTTGGCAGCATAACCTGCCCAGGTTCGTAGGGTATCATCTCAGCCGAATCCGGCACCCCTGTGTTAGGTCAAAGATAGGGATTCCATTCAAAAGCCTTGACGTTGAATAAAGTCAATGGCTTGGGTTTCGCGTTCTTCGATGGAACCTCTCAAAAGGATATAGGGTCGTTTGAGTGTTTGAATTTTCTCAAGGATGACGTTGGTCAATCGCGCCCGATCGTGCGGATTCTCTCTCAATGGATCGGCTTCCCAGGGTATTTCTTCGGAGCAAACTAAGTAGGCATGTGCTCGCGGGGAGGTGGCCATGTCCTCGGGGAGCGTGCCAAATTTTTCTTCCGCCCAAAGCTGGGTGGTAAGTTCATCTGTGTCGCAAATCACTCTAGGCAAAAGGCCAGCCGAAGGGGCGCTCAGGCGCTCATGCGCCTCTTGGATTCGGTGGCGCTGGCCTGCATGGATGGATTGGATAGCCTGAATCCCATAGCCTTCAGAGGTATTCATGGAGAAATATGTGCGCGCATATTCGGGCACTAAAGTCCAGCCATAAGTCGCATGAATGCGCTCACCCAGCGTGGATTTTCCGGAAGATTCTGCGCCCGTGAGTACAATTTCAAGACTCTTAGGAATTTCGACCGCCCAAACCAGGCAGTCTGTCGAGCCATCCGACGTCTCAAGCATCTCAGCCCCAAGTCGAAAGCGCCGTCCATCGCGAATTTGGGCTTCGAAGGAACCTAAATTGCCCTGAACCCCTGAGGAAGCGTTCGACATTTTGGGCCAAGAAAGCAGCCGAATGCCCTCAGAGAAATCGAGGCCCGGCTGATGGGCTGCTTTGAAAATGGCCTCTTTGGCTCCCCAAGCTACGCGCAGCGCCCAATGATTCTCCTGTGTGGCAGTGAATGCAAGCTCTTCGGGATGCAAGAACTTTTTAGCAATTCGAGCCAGTTGATCCCGGGGTCCTTCCACATCAATTCCTACGGCTAAACTTGGGTGAAAAATGGCGAAGGCATGCTTGCCACCATGACTCAGGCTGATGTGCCCTTGCGGCAACTTTGGCCGGCGGTCATCATAGTCCAGCGCGGCGAGAAGCTTGGGGTCTATGGCGTTTAATGCATGACGGGCCGCAATAAAATGCCTTTTTCTGCCCACATTTTGGATGTCTGAAAGGCGCTCCTGATCGGCGGCGGAGAGCTCAAGTTCTTCTCCAAGGAAATCCTGTTCCGAGCCTGCGGATAGGGGCATTCGGCTTATTTCCAAGCCGAAAAGACCAAGATCTTTTACCTCAGGCTGAACCTTCTTTGTACTTTTGCCGTTCAAATCCATAAACCAACGCGAAATTCAAGGAAAATATGGCAGCAACCAACTATATCCCTTACAAAGTCAAGGACATGTCCCTCGCAGAGTGGGGGCGTAAAGAAATTACCCTCGCCGAAGCAGAGATGCCTGGCTTGATGGCTCTTCGTTCGGAGTACGGTGCGACCAAACCGCTCGCTGGTGCGCGGGTAGCCGGTTGTTTGCATATGACCATTCAAACGGCCGTATTGATTGAAACGCTAGTGGAATTAGGTGCAGATGTTACCTGGTCTTCCTGCAATATTTTCTCCACCCAAGACCACGCGGCGGCAGCGATTGCGGCGGCGGGCATTCCAGTGTATGCTTGGAAAGGGATGAATGAAGAAGAATTCGACTGGTGTATTGAGCAAACCCTGTTCTTCGGGGAAGATCGCGAGCCCTTGAATATGATTCTCGATGATGGAGGTGATTTGACCAACATGGTGTTGGATCGCTTTCCAGAGCTCGCCGCTGGAATCGGCGGATTGTCTGAAGAGACCACAACGGGAGTTCACCGCTTGTATGAGCGTATGATTAAAGGCACCCTTCCGATGCCAGCGATCAACGTCAACGACTCCGTGACGAAGAGCAAGTTCGACAACAAATATGGTTGCCGCGAATCTGCCGTAGATGCGATCCGTCGCGCCACTGATCTGATGATCGCGGGTAAAGTTGTCGTGTGTGCAGGCTACGGTGACGTAGGCAAAGGCACGGCCGCTTCCTTTAAGGCAGCAGGCGCACGTGTGATTGTCACTGAAATTGATCCCATTTGTGCCCTTCAGGCCGTGATGGATGGTTTTGAAGTTCGACGCATGGCGGATGTCATCGGTATGGCGGGTATCGTCATCACTTCGACGGGCAACAAAAACATTATCGTGGACCGCCACTTCAAGGCGATGAAGGACAAGACGGTAGTTTGTAACATTGGCCACTTTGACAATGAAATCGACATGGCGTGGTTGAACAAGAACTACGGCCACACGAAGTCAACCATCAAGGCTCAAGTAGATCTGTACAACATCGAAGGCAATGATATCATCGTCTTGGCGGAGGGTCGTTTGGTGAACTTAGGGTGTGCCACGGGTCACCCCAGTTTTGTGATGTCCAATAGCTTCACGAACCAAGTTTTGGCGCAAATCGAACTCTATACCAATCCAGGGAAATACCCGAATGAAGTATTCACCTTGCCAAAGCATTTGGATGAGAAGGTGGCCTTCTTGCA